>Ga0163144_10002663_pt1 | contig 40871 bp, 28 predicted proteins | sample OliLak19BULKMAT1_FD_123175 | JGI IMG/M metagenome (GOLD analysis project Ga0163144, IMG submission 123175) | Freshwater microbial mat bacterial communities from Lake Vanda, McMurdo Dry Valleys, Antarctica - Oligotrophic Lake LV.19.BULKMAT1 | ecosystem: Environmental > Aquatic > Freshwater >...
GTGGTGGGACGGGGTTGCTTCGGCCCACTGTCCACGGAGTTGGGCCTCGCAATGACGAGCGGTCAAAGCGGCTTGGTAGTGGGGGGTTGCTTCGGCCCACTGTCCACGGAGTTGGGGCCTCGCGATGACGTCAGGCCTCTATGAGAGCTCTGGGATGCGGAGTTTCGCGCCTTTGAGGTTGCCGATGACGGCGAGGGTTTGTTTCCGGCTGAAGATCTCGCGAGCGAGCTTCGCCACAGAGGCGCTGGTCACGGCGTCGATCGAGCGCAGCGTCTCATCGGGCGAAACCGTGCGTTTGAAGTAGATCTCGTTGCGAGCCAGGTTGCTCATGCGCGAGCCGCTGCCCTCGAGCGACAACATCAGCCCGCCCTTGAGGTTGTCTTTGGCCCTTTGCAGTTCGTCGCTCGGCACCTCCACATCGACGAGCTTCTTCAATTCGTCGGTGATGAGCCCCAGGACGGTGTCGACCCGGTCTTTGGAGGTGGCCGCGTAGATCGACAGGCTGCCGGTGTCCATGAAACCCGACAAGCCGGCCGAGATCGAATAGACGAGACCTCGCTTCTCGCGCACGTTCTGAAACAGCCGCGAAGAAATGCTGCCGCCGAGGACCGTGCCGAGGACGTGGCCCGTGAAACGGTCCGCGTGAGTGGATGAGGGACCGAGGGCGCCGAGGCACAGGTGAGTCTGAGCCAGAGTCTTCTTGTGCTTCTTCACCAGACCGTGATGGGCGAGAGGCCGCACACTCCCAGGGTTTGCCCGGCCGGCGGGGATGGCCCCGAAAAGACGGGTGGCCAGTTCGACCGCCTTCTTTTCCGTGATCCGGCCGGCGATGGCGAGAACGAGATTCGAAGGCACATAGACCTTCTTGAAGAACCGTTGGACGTCCTCCCGGCGATAGGCCTTGAGCGCGGTGCGGGTGCCCAGAATCGGCCGGCCGATGGGGTGATCGGGCCAGAGCTTCTGCGCGAACATCTCGCCCAGAATGTCGTCCGGGGTGTCGTCCACCATCGCGAATTCCTCGAGGATGACGGTCTTCTCCTTGACCAGGTCATCGGCGTCGAAACGAGGGTGGACCAGGATGTCCGAGAGTATGGCGGCCGCCTTCTCCACGTGAGTGTCCAGGACCCGGAGATGGAAGGCCGCGTATTCCTTGGAGGTGAAAGCGTCCATGTGACCGCCCATGGCATCCACTTCCATGGCGATGTGCTCGGCACTGCGCGAGGCGGTGCCCTTGAACACCAGATGCTCGATGAAATGGGCGAGACCGCGTTCGCGTTCGGTTTCGTGGCGGGATCCGCGGCGGACGAACACACCGATGGCGACCGAACGGACCTGGGCCAGAGGCTCGACGAGCAGCGTCAATCCATTCTCGAAGACCTGCCTTGTTGCGCTCATAACCGGACAGCATAGAGGGACGATGGGGCGGGCGTGAACCTCAACTTCGATGGCGCAGTACGATTGAGGTGATGATCTCAGTCGACGAGGCTCTGGCCGTGGTGCTCGAACGGGTTGCGGTGCTGGATGCCGAAGCGGTGGCTCTGGCCGAGTCGTTTTCGCGTGTCCTGCGCGAAGACGTAATCGCCGATCGTGACCTGCCGCCCTTCAATCGAGCGGCCATGGACGGCTTTGCGGTGCGTTCGGCGGATGCGGGGACGGCGAATGCGCGCCTCCGCATTGCCGGAGCGATTCGGGCTGGGTCCTGGCCTGCGCGAGCCGTCCGGGCAGGGGAGGCCTTTCGCATCATGACCGGGGCTCCCGTACCCGAAGGGGCGGACGCCGTGATTCAGGTCGAACGAACGAAGACCCTCGATGGCTCTCTGGTTGAACTCGAAACCGCGGTGACCGCCGGCCAGAACATCGTGCGCCAAGGGACGGAGGCGGCGCAGGGATCGACGCTCCTGCATGCGGGAATCAGGATCGGAGCCCCGCACCTGGCGGTTCTTGCTTCCGTCGGTGTGATGGAGCCGCGCGTCTCCAGACGACCGCGCGTTGCCGTCATCGTGACCGGAGACGAAGTCATCAGTCCATCGCAGAGCCCGGCCCCGGCCCAGATCCGCAACGCCAACGGCCCCGCCCTGCTCGCCGCCATCGCTGAGGCAGGGGGCATCGCCTCCGACCTGGGCGTGGTTCCAGACGATCCCGCACAGACGCGCGCGACCATCGAGCACGCCTTCGCTACCGGACACGACGCCATTGTCCTGTCCGGTGGCGTGAGCGCGGGCGACTTCGATTTCGTGGAATCGGAACTTGGTCACCTTGGCGTGGCCCTCCATGTGAGCGCGGTCCGCGTGAAGCCCGGAGCCCCGTTTGTCTTCGGCACCCAGGGCTCGACCCTTGTTTTTGGTTTACCGGGAAACCCGGTCTCCGCCCAGGTGACGTTCGAACTCTTCGTTCGCCCCGCCCTGCTGAAGATGCAGGGCGCCCGCGCCGTTCTGCGCCCGCACCTTCACGCTGTTCTGCAAGGAACGCTCGCGAATCGCTCAAACCGTCGGAACTACCTGCCGGTTCAGGTGACCGTTGAGGCGGACGGCCTCCGCGCCCGCCCCGTGCGCACCCAGGGCTCGGGCGATACTCTGGCCCACGCCCTGGCGAACGCGCTGGCTATTCTCGAACCCGATCGACGGAGCGCGGTCGCTGGCGACGTCGTGATCATTTATCCGCTGTCCTCTTTCTTCGAGGTCTAAGTCATGCCCAAAGCCCCCGCACCCAAGACCGCCACGAAACTCTCTCACGTGGGACGAAACTCCCGCGCCCGCATGGTTGACGTCACCGACAAGGCCGAAACCGTGCGCGAGGCGAAGGCCTCCGGCCGGATCACGATCTCGAAGGCTGCGATGGCGCTGGTTCGGGAGCACAGTCTCGAGAAGGGTCCGGTCACGGCGGTGGCGCGGTTCGCGGGGATCCAGGCCGCGAAGCGGACCGCGGACGCGATTCCGATGTGTCATCCGCTGCTGCTCTCGCAAGTGGACGTGGTCATCATCCCGCGGCCCTTCGGTTTTGAGATCACCGCCACCGTGAAAACCAAGGGCCAGACCGGCGCCGAGATGGAGGCGTTGCACGCGGTCTCGGTGGCCGCCCTCACGATCTACGACATGGTGAAAGCGGCTGACAAGAAGATGGTGATCAGTCACATCCGGCTTGACTCGAAGACAGGGGGCAAAAGTGGTGACTATCGGCGAAGTTCTTGAGATGGGGGGCCGCAGACTGAAGGGCAACGCCGTGCTGGGCGTCGGAGTCGGCCTGATTCTTTGGGCCGGAAGCGCGTTCGCTCAGCCCATCGCGCTGCCGCCACGACCGTCGCCCGCGGTCGAAGCGCTCGTCGGGGAGTACGGGGAAGGCAAGGCCCGACTCGTTCTTCGCGAGATCTCCGGTGAACTTGAGGCGAGTGCCGACGGTCGCGCCTTTGAACCAGTGAAGGACCTCGGTGGAGGCCGTTACAATGCTCCCCGCATCGGCGAGTTTCGCGTGGATCGCGGAATCCCGCTCCGGACCTCCAAGGCCCGGGCGGCGCAGTCGGTCGTCCAGGGAGTCTCCATTGGCAGTGTGTTTCTTCCTCGTCGCGACTTCGGGGGATCGGAGGGTGTTTTCCGGATTCAGCCGCGGCGGCCCGTGGCGGAACTGATTCGAGAGGCCCGCTCCCAGTCACCACCGGTTGAAACGGGCGAGTTCCTTCCGAGCGATCTTGTCGATGTCCGCTCTCTCGACAAGTCCATCCTGATTGATGCCCGCTACGCCACTGCCGCGAACTTTCTCGCCACACCGGTCTACGGCAAGGCCCAGGTCCGGCTTCAGCGAAAAGCGGCGGAAGCGGTTGCTCGCGCTCATCGGGCGCTCCAGACTCAGGGCTTCGGGCTCCTCCTGCACGACGGCTATCGGCCCTGGTTTGTAACCTGGATCTTCTGGAATGCGACTCCTGAACATTCACGTGACTTCGTGGCGGATCCCGCCAAAGGTTCGCGGCACAATCGCGGCTCCGCCATCGATCTCACCCTCTACGATCTCAAAACGAAACAGCCGGTGGACATGCCCGGTCTCTACGACGAGATGTCTCCACGCTCCTACCCCGACTACGCGGGGGGGACCGCTCGGCAGCGCGCCCTGCGGGAGCTCCTTCGGGCTACCCTGGAGCGCGAAGGATTCTCGGTCTACGAAACCGAGTGGTGGCACTTTGACTACCAGGATTGGCCGCGCCACGGAATCTCGAACGCGAGTTGGTGGAAGTAAGTTCCAGATCACCATGGCCCCGGTGTCTCCCCTCGATCTCGCGCAATCGCGCGTTCTGGTACTGACCGGTGCGGGCGTCTCCGCGGAAAGCGGCCTCGCCACCTTCCGCGAGAACTCAAGCCATCTCGTCTCGAATGCCTACCTCTTCAACCTCGCCCGCCACCATGGTCGAGAAACCCCGTCCGGCGCTCGGGCCCGTCCTTTCGCCGTGCGAGAATCCGCGGCGGCGGCTCCCTTCGGGCACGGAGGCGAAGACCCCTGACGCCGCCGGGGTCCGCCAACGCCACCCCCGCATAGTGGATGGTGTGAAGGCGTGGTGGTGGCACTCGTGGCCATCTGGTGGACATGGGCTCGCGACACCGAAGGCTCGCGCGCTTGACACCCGATCTTGGTTGGCCTACGCTTCGCCCCACGTCCGGTTGTTATAACGATAAGACAACTTTAGAAGGTCCGCTCGTGGCCGATGGCGTCTTTGAGCCCGACTGCGAATTCAAGAGAGGTTCAACCATGCTCAACTTTTACTCGCTGCGACGCACTGCGTTCGTCGCGGCGCTCCTGGGCCTGCTCACGGCCCCTCTGTATGCCCAGAACATAGGCAAGACCACGGGCAGCATCCGCGGAACGGTCAAGGACGCGACCGGCGGCGTGCTCCCCGGAGTCACCGTCACAGTGTCGAGCCCCGGCCTCGTGGGCACGCGCACCGCGGTCACCGCGGGCGATGGCACCTATGACTTTCCCTCCCTCGCGATCGGCATCTACAAAGTCGACGCCATGCTCGCAGGCTTCGCGCAGAGCGCAATCCAGAATCTGGAACTCAACGCGGGAGCCACCCTCAAAGCCGACTTTTCTCTGAAGACCGGGGGCCTCAGCGAGACCGTCACCGTTGAGGGCACGTCGATCATCGACGTTGTCTCGGTGGACCGGACAAAGGACATCTCGGCCGAGACCTTCAACGCGCTTCCAAAGGGTCGGTCGTGGGAGTCGATCGTGGAGATCGCCCCTTCGGTGAACACGGAAGATCTGAATCGGACCAAAGGAATTTCGTTCCAGGGCGCCTCGGTCCATGAAAACGTCTACATCGTCGACGGCGTGGATTCCACGGAGACCGCGTTTGCGTCGCAAGGCCAGGACATCGTGTTCGAGTTCCTCGACAACATCCAGGTGAAGTCGGGCTTCCTGGGCGCCGAGTACGGAGGCGCTCTTGGCGGGGTCGTGAACATGCAGACCAAGTCAGGTTCCAATGCCCTCAAGGGGGGCCTTACCTTCCAGTACTCCGGTTCGAAGCTCACCGGAGATTCCCGAAGGCGCCTGCGCTCCGACGGCGTCTACATACAGGATCCGAAGGATGAGAGTCGGGTTCTGGATTTCGGAGGCTTCGTCGGGGGACCGGTCAAGAAGGACAAGCTGTGGTTCTTCGCGGGCTTCATGCCACAGAGCACCGACGTGAGTCGCACCGTTAATTATCTGGCGGCCGGAGCCGTCCCGGCGAAGACCGTGACAGTGGATGGAACCACCCGCCGGCCCTTCGCATCCGCCAAGCTCACCTGGCGTGCCGCCCAGGACCTCACGGTCAATGCCAGCTACCAGTATTCCCCCCGGAAGGACCTCGGACGGCTGCCTTCGTTCGACCTCACCGACGATCGCAACAGCGACTTCGCCGCACTCGGCACCGAGCGCAACCGCAGCACCTACGCACTGAACGCCGACTGGGTCGCGAGCCCACGCGTGTTCGTGAACGGCTTTGTCGGCTACTACACCCAGCGGGGCGGCTCTCTTGGCGTGCCCGTGGGCGACCGCTTCCGGTGCGTGACGTCCAACCGCACCATCCCGGGAGTGCCCGAGGCCCTTCTGTGCGACGCCAACTATCAGACCCTGCTCGACAACAACCCGACGCTTCGCGATGAGAACGATCGTGTGAGCATGGGCTCGTCCGCGAACTTCAATTTCAAGGCCGCGGGGACTCACTCCCTCAAGGTCGGGATCCAGTACGCGCTTCCCAAGAGCACCACGGAGAATCTGCTGACCGGAGAGCGCGCCGACCTCCATTGGAACCTCTCGCAGATCGGCATCCGCGGGCAGTACGGCTTCTGGCGCAACATTTCCATCTCCAACAAGGGCGCATCCAAGAGCAAGAACGCCGCGGCCTTCATTCAGGATCAGTGGACGAAGAACCGCTTCACGTTCAACCTCGGCGTTCGTTTCGAGAACGAACTGGATATTCCGCTCAAGTCCGCGACCGACACCGTGGACCGCGACATCAAGTTCGGCTGGAGCGAGAAGATCGCCCCCCGGCTGGGCGTCGCGTGGGATGTGAAGGGTGACTCGAGCTGGCGGATCTACGCGAACGCCGGCTACTTCTATGACACGCTGAAGCAGACCGCCACCCAGTTGCTCTTTGGCTCGCGCGTCTTCCGGTTCGACTACTACCGGCTCGACACCCTCAACTGGCGAAGCCTCGGCAAGGCCGCGGCCGCGGCCGCAGGCGCGCCCTTCTTCGTCCTGGATTTCAGCGGCAGCCCCGTCTATGTCCCGCGTGACACCAAGCCCACTCGCAGCGACGAGTTCGCTCTCGGCTCTGACTATCAGCTTGGCAAGACCTGGGCACTCTCCGCTCAGTACATCCACCGGGCCCTTCAGAATGCCATCGAGGACTTCACCGTGACTCCGATCACGGTCGATGGCATCCCCTACAGGACCATTATCGGCAACCCCGGCCAGGGAATCCTCAAGCAGCCCTTTGCCGGTCAGCCCGTCCTCCCCGACTTCCAGCGCACGTACGACGGTCTCACGGTTGAAATCTCCCGTCGCATGGCGAACCACTGGGCGATGAGCGGCAGTTACACGTTGTCGCGCCTGTACGGAAACTATGAAGGTCTGGGCGACTCCGACGAGCAGGTCCTCGGCGGTGGCAATCCGAACTCCGGCCGCTACTGCACGACCCTCGAGAGCTGCTACAACGGCAAGGGCGAAGTCGACAAGGGAAACCTCACCCTTGACCGTCCACACCAGTTCAAGCTCACCGGCTCGTACGCGCTCGACTCCGGCCTGACCGCTGGCGCCTTCTTCCGTGCCTCCAGCGGAACCCCGATCTCGCCCCAGCTGGGCGTGAACGCAGCGCCGACCACGCACCCCGAGGGCCGCGGAAGCCGCGGGCGCACGCCGTTCTTCAACCAGACGGACCTCTTCGTTCAGTACGGCTTTAAGCTCGGCGGCAAGATGAGGGCGACGGCCTCCGCCAACGTGTCGAACGTCTTCGATCAGGGCATCGTTCGCAGCGTGTTCCCGGGCATCCTGCTTGGGTCGGCCGCGGTCACTCCCGTTCCCGTGGCGCAGTACTTCGCGCCCGGTGGCTACAACTACCAGGCCGTCATCGCCGCCATCCCCGCGGCGAACAAGGACCCGCGCTTCCTGCAGGCGCAGTTGTTCCAGGCGCCCCGCGCGCTCCGGGTGGGTCTGCGCCTCGACTTCTAGTCAGGCCGCGCTCGATATGGAGTATCCGGCCCCTCGATCCGCCCCAGGATCGGGAGCTTTTTTCTTCTTCACTAACAGGACCGAGAGACCCCTCCCAAGGATCGCCATGAGACACAGCATCACCTTTCTGCTCGCCGTGGGCCTTGCCGCCACGACGCTTGCGGCACCCCAGGCCAAGGGCCGCAAGGCGCCCGCGACTCCGCCGCCTGCCCCGCCCATCGACCTCTCCAAACCCGAGGGCGTGGTCGCCGCCAACCGAAAGATGGCATGCTCGCTCGAGGACGGAAAGGCGGTCGTGTTCTGGTGGAAGGGCAGCGCCTACAGCCGCGTGCCCGGAGAACGGGACCGGGCCCTCTTCAACGTCGAGGGCATGAACATTCGGCAATGCGGCACGGTCAAGGACCCCCAGCGCGGTGATGGCTACCGGCTGGTGTCGCGCGAGATTCTCCTCTTCCTCGACCCCGAGACGGGCAAGCCGCTTGAAAAGTGGAAGAACCCATGGACGGGGAAGGAAAACGAGGTCGTCCACGTCGCGAACGACCCGGTCAACGGCCCTCCGAGCTTCCCCATCGGGCGTGACGGCGCGCCCGTGAAGTGGCGCGGCAACATCATGAAGGGCCGCCTGTGGACAACCGGCGAGGCTCCCCTCTTCTACAAGAACGCGCTCGGCGGCGAGTATCAGGACTACGTCGGCGGCGAGTACCACGCCATGGAAATGCTGACGATGTTCGGCTACTTGAAGGACGTCCTGGACGCTTCGCAGAAGGAGGCCCACGACCTCACCATCGCGTGGGCCCGCACCTCCGACTGGCTGCCGTGGATGGAGATGGGAGACCGCGTGGGCATGATGATCTACTCCACGGTCGGCAAGCGCCTTGCGAACGCCAATGACCTGAGCCCGCTGCTCAAGGACGAGATCGCGAAGAACTATCCCGCCTACGCGGCGCCCCCGCCCCTCGATGACGCGCGACCCAACGAAACCAGTTGGACGTACTTCAAGAAGAAGATTGACGCGAAGCGGAAGGAAGACGCCAAGTGAAGAGCACCACAATGAAGAATGTCACCCTGGCCCTGGCCTTTGTGAGCCTGCTTGCCGGGCCCGCCTTTGCGGCGCAGAAGAAAGCGTCCCCCCCCCCGCCCAAGCCCCGGCTCGACCCCAACAAGCCCGAAGACGTGCTCGCCATGGAGCGCAAGGTCAACTGCTCCACGGAGGACGGGAAGGAAGCCCTCTACTGGTTCGCGGGCAACGTGTATTCGCGCACACCCGGAGAGAAGGACCGGCTCCTTTTCGGGGTTCACGGTTTCAACTTCCGCACGTGCAGGACGTTCTCGGATCCCAAGCGCGGTCCCGGCTATCGCTCCGTCTCGCGCGAGATGCTCATCTACACGGACAAGGACAGCGGCGAAGTCATCAAGAAGTGGAAGAACCCGTGGACGGGCGAGGAGGTCGATGTCCTTGACGTCGCCAACGACCCCGTCAGCATGAGAGAACCCACGTATGCGTACGCCGCGGACGGGGTACCCCGCACGTTCCGGAGCGAAGTGAAGGACGGCTGGGCCCTCGATGGCGGCGGCGCGGCGCGCCTTTTCTACACGAACCCGCTCGGCGGCGACTATCAGGAGTACGTGGGAGGCACTTATCACGCCATGGAGTTCGGCACACAGATGGCGCGGATGGACGACCTGACCGACCCCAACACCACGTTCGTGAAGGACCGCGTCCTCACCTGGGTGCGGGTGTCGAAATGGCTCCCGTGGATGAAGATGGGTAGCCGCATCGGCGCGGTCGTCTTCAACACCGCGGGGCTCAGACTGGACAGCTTCGATGACCTTCCCGCGGTGGTCAAGGCCGAGGTCAAAGCGAACTGGCCGGTGTGGCAATCGGCACCTCCGCCCGACGACGCTCGACCGAGCATGACCAGTTGGGATCAGTTCAAGCGCTGGAAGGCAGACAAGAAATAACTTTGGTCTTCGGACCGCCGAGGTAACAGCATGAAGAAACGAATTTTCGTCGTATTCACCATCACGCTGGCCGGACTTGCGGTCATGGGCCAGGCCCAGGAGCAGCCTGCGACCGAGCACGTCGCTCCGAAGGAGAAGATCGGCAGCGTGGTCAGCCTGGACGTCTACACCCACAAGGACATCCTCGACCTCGTGGTGGCGACCGAGACCGAGGCGGGCCCGACCCTCACCCACCGCCGTTCGAAGGACGGGGGCTCGACCTGGGCTCCCGAGACGAGGGTCGAGATGAGCGGCACCACCATCTCGAACGCGATGCGCGGCCTCGACCCGCAGGTCGCGGCGGAGGGCGACCACATCTTCGTCGTCTGGACCACGCCTGGGGAAGGACAGCACGGCGTCGGCCCCTTCGGAACCGCGGTGTCCGACGATGGCGGGAAGACCTGGCGCAAGGGCTCCAATCCCGCCGATGACGACTCGAAGAAAGGTCATGCCTTCATCGAGTCCATCATCGACCAAGCCGGCCTCCTTCACGTGGTCTGGCTGGAAACGCGCGCCACCCGCGGGCTGTTCGCGGCCACCTCGAAGGACTTCGGAAAGACCTGGGCGAAGACCGTCACGGTCGATCAAATCACCTGCGAGTGCTGCTGGAACAAGATGATCTCGCTGCGGCCGGGCGAGACCCATCTGCTCTATCGAGACAAGGATCCGCGCGACATGGCGATCGCGATGACCTCGGATTCGGGCGCGTCCTGGAAGCGCCTCGCCACCGTGGGAGACTTCAAATGGCCGATCAACGCCTGTCCCTTCACCGGGGGCGGCCTGGCCGTGACCGGCTCGGGCGCGACCGAACGGCTGCATTCCACCATCTTCAGCGGCATGAAGGACCACCGAGGGGTGAGTTACCTCGCCTCAAGGGACAATGGAAAGACCTGGAGCGAACCTCTCCCCCTTGGTCAAGGACGGGGTCAGCATTCGGACCTCGCGTCCATCGGCCGCGACCTCGTCGCCGTCTACGATGTGGCCGATCCGGACGACGGGACGGTGGTCGGAATCAAGCGGTCGGGCGACGAAGGCGCCACATGGTCCGGGTTGACGCGGCTCTCGGCGAAGGGTGTGAAGGCCGACTTCCCCCGGTTGGTATCGGTCCAGGGCCGGTTCGTCGCCTTCTGGACGGAGAAGGACACGAACGGGATGGTCGTCTGGCGCATGAAGGAACTGGGCGAAGCGGCAGGGATCGCCGCGCACTGAACCTATCACCGTCGGGTGACGGTCAGCGCGCGGCGGGCGTCTCCGCCTGGATCTGCTTCGCCACTGCCTCGACCTTCTCCATCATCCTGAGCAGGTTCTCGCCAAGGATCCCCTTGATCTGTGGTTCGGTGTAGCCGCGGCGGAGCAGCTCCTCAGTGATCCTCGGCAGGCCGGTCACGTCTTCCATGCCTTCGGGCATCGACGCTCCATCGAAGTCGGAGCCGAGGCCGACATGATCGACGCCCGCGATCTTCACCGCGTGGTCGATGTGGTCGACGATCCTCTCCCACTTCGCCACCGGGAGAGGTGGCTGAAGCGCGCCCACCGCGGCGATCGTCTCCATCATCCGCTTCTCCGCATTCTCGGGCCCCGGGTACTTCGCTGCCATATCCTGCCGGATCACGTCGACTTGAGGCAGGCGCGCCTCTTCGGCGAGCCGCAGGGTCTCGTCGATGTAACTGTTGAGGTAGTTGATCTGGATCACCCCGCCTTTGGCCGCCATGGCCTTCATCATGTCGTCGGTCATGTTGCGGACATGGCCGGTCAGCGCCCGGCAGGACGAGTGGGAAGCGAGAAGGGGCGCACGGCTGGTGGCGAGCGCGTCCTCGAACGTCTGGTCGGCGACGTGGGAAACATCCACCATCACGCCCAGACGGTTCAGTTCCCGAACGACATCCTTCCCGAACCCCGTGAGGCCGTTGTGAGCAGGTTTCTCTCCGGACGAATCGGCCCACGTGGTGTTGAGCGAGTGAGTGAGGGTCAGGTACCGGACGCCGAGTCGCGCATAGTTGCGCAGGACGCGCAGGCTCGCGTCGATCATGTGACCGCCCTCCATACCCATCATCGTGGCGATCTTGCCCGCCTTGTGCGCGGCGCGGATCTCGGCCGCGGTGGTGGCGAGAACCATGGCGTCGGGGCGCGCGGCCGTGAGCTCCAGAACCGCGTCGATCTGATCGAGCGACCGCTTCACCGCGGTCGGACCGGTGACGCTTCCCGCCATGTAGATCGAGAAGAAGAGCCCGTCGAGGCCGCCCTCGCGCATCCGGGGATAGTCAACGTGATTGCCTCGTCCCCCCGGGCCGCGCTGGCCGCGGGCATTGGGCTCATGGCGCTCGAAGAAGCTCCATCCTGGCTGCAGCAGGCGCTGCGTAGTGTCGATGTGAGTGTCGAGCACGATCGCCTCGGCGTGGATCCTCTTCGCATGAGCCGCGAGGTCGCCTGCGGGAGGCTGCTGAGCTCGGACGAGACCCGCAAAAGCGCAGGCTCCGAGCACGAGGGTGAGCGCGATTCGGGCGGGTCGAAACATCGAAGTCTCCTTTAGATTCCCTTGACGGGCCTGAAGTTTGACACGGACGGACGGGCCGGTTCCTCGTCTCTCAGCGCGACGATCGGGTTAACGCTGGCGGCGCGGAACGGGGGGATCAGGCACGCCATCACCGCCACCGTACCCGGGAGAAGGATCACTCCCGCAAACGCGAAAGGGTCGCGGGCGCCGACGCCGAAAAGCAGGGACTGAAAGAGCTGGGCGGAGAGAGCCGTGCCCGCGAGGTTCATGAAGAGCCCGGCGATCAGTCGCGAATTCTGATTCAGAACCATCTTCGCCATGTCGTGGCGGCTCGCGCCAATCGAAAGACGAACACCGAATTCGCGCGTGCGCGGGGCGACGCCGTAGGAGATCACACCGCAGAGTCCGACGATCGCTAGGACCAGGGCCACCGTCGCGAAAACACCGAATGGAAGCGAACAATAGCGCTGGCCGAGCGTGTCAAAGACGAACTGCGCCATCGAGTGGTGGCACTTCGACCACCAGGATTAGCCCCGCCCCGCCATCTCAAATGCGAGCTGGTGGAAGTAAGTTTCAGATCTCCATGGCCCCGGTGTCTCCCCTCGACCTCTCGCAATCGCGCGTTCTGGTTTTGACCGGTGCGGGCGTCTCCGCGGAAAGCGGCCTCGCCACCTTCCGCGACTCCAACGGACTTTGGGAACAGCATCGCGTGGAGGATGTGGCCACACCCGCAGGATTCGCGAACGATCCCGAACTGGTCTGGCGCTTCTATTCGCGTCGGCGAGAGCAAGCGAAAACCGTGGAGCCCAACGCTGGGCACCGGGCGATCGCGGCACTGGAGGCGCGGCTCGGCGATCGGTTCCTGCTGGTGACTCAGAACGTGGATGGGTTGCATCAGCGGGCTGGTTCGGAGCGCGTCATCGAAATTCACGGCAGCCTGTTTCGCACGAAGTGCTGGGCCTGCGACCTCGAACCGTTTCACGACACCGCGAGCTACATGGCGGAAAGACTTCCGATCTGCGACCGCTGCGAAGAGGCCGGGCGCAAGGCGCTTCTGCGCCCCGATATCGTCTGGTTCGGCGAGATGCTCGACCCAAACCACCTCCACGCCATTGATTCATTCCTGCGTCGAGGCCACGGAACTCCGCTGGTTTTCCTGGCGGTGGGGACCTCCGGCGCGGTCTGGCCCGCGGCCGGGCTGGTGCATCAGGCTCGAGGGTTGGGGGCGTCGACGATTCTGGTGAACGCCGAAGCGGCCGAGAACACCGCCCACTTCCACCGCTTCCTCGAGGGCCGCAGTGCGGAGATCCTGCCCGTCCTTCTCGGTGCGGACGGCCCGGCCAGCGGATAATCAGGCCCCGAAATCCCTCAGGAGGTCGTCCTTGAAACCACGCTCACCCCTTGTTCTGCCCCTCTGCTTGACCCTGGTGTCCATGACCACTGCCGAAGCCCTCCAGACTGACGCGCTCACCTATCCCCAAACAAAGAAGGGGGAGGTCATCGAGGTTCTGCATGGCCAGAAAATCGCCGACCCCTATCGATGGCTCGAGGATCCAAACAGCGCCGAAACCGCAGCCTGGGTGGAGGCGCAGAACAAGGTCACTTTCGGCTATCTCGGGAAGATCGAAAAGCGAGCGGCGATTCGAGAGCGCCTCACCAGGCTCTGGAACTACGAACGTTTCGGCGTGCCGAGCCGGCACGGCGCCTGGACCATTTTTTCGAAGAACAACGGCCTCCAGAATCAGGCGGTCATCTATAAGGCGACTTCCCTGACCAGCGATCCGGAAGTGCTGCTCGATCCGAACACCCTGTCGACCGACGGCACCGTGGCCCTCTCCGGCCTCACCTTCTCGGAAGACGGAAAGTACGCGGCCTACTCGACGTCGTCCTCCGGTTCGGATTGGATGGAATGGAAGGTCCGCGAAGTTGCGACCGGGAAGGACCTGGCCGATGTGATCAAGTGGTCCAAGTTCTCGGGTGCTGCCTGGAAAAAGGATGGCAGCGGCTTCTACTACTCTCGTTACGACGCTCCGATGAGCAAGGACGAGGCGTACAACGCGGTCAACAAGTACCAGAAGGTTTTCTTTCACAAGGTGGGCACGCCGCAAACTGACGACGCGCTCGTCTATGAACGGCCCGATCAGCCCGACTGGGGCTTTGGGGCGGTGGTCACCGACGACGGTCGCTTTCTTTTGATCTATCAGTCCGAGGGGACCAATCGCGAGAACCGCCTCTTTGTGCAGGATCTCCAGGACCCCAAGGGGAAGATCGAGCCCTTTCTGGATAGGTTCGATGCGTCCTACAACGTGGTCGGCAACGACGGCGCCATCTTCTATGTGGTTACCGACAAGGATGCCCCGCGTTATCGCGTGGTGGCGATTGAAAAGGGAAAGGCCGATGCGGCTGCGTGGAAGACCGTGATCGCCCAGGCTCCGAACCGGGATGTTCTCTCCTCGGTTTCGGTCATCGCGAACCGGTTCGTCGCGGTCTATCGCGTGGACGCCCACGAGAAGCTGAAGCTGTTTGCACTCGATGGGAAACCCGAAAGCGAGATCGCTCTCCCGGCCATCGGCTCGGTTGCCGGCATCACGGGAAAGCGCGAAGACAAGGACGCCTTCTACGCCTTCACGTCCTTCACCTATCCGAGTACCACCTTCCGTTACGACTTCGCGACGAAAGCGAGCACGGTCTTCAAGCGGCCGTCGGTGGACTTCGATCCCAACGCCTTCGAGACGAAGCAGGTCTTTTACCCGAGCAAAGACGGCACGAAGATCCCCATGTTCATCGTCCACAAGAAGGGCTTGATTCTGAACGGCACGAACCCCACATACCTTTACGGCTATGGCGGTTTTGACATTTCCCTCGAGCCCGCCTTCTCGGCGGCCAACATCGTCTGGATGGAGATGGGCGGCATCTATGCCCAGCCCAACCTGCGTGGCGGTGGCGAATACGGGAAAGAGTGGCACGATGCGGGTCGTCTCAAGAACAAGCAGAACGTCTTCGACGATTTCATCGCCGCGGCCGAATGGCTGATCACCAACAAGTACACGTCCACACCGAAGCTCGCCATCGGCGGAGGCAGCAATGGCGGCCTTCTGGTGGGGGCGGTCATGACCCAGCGTCCTGAACTCTTCGGGGCCGCGCTGCCCGCGGTGGGCGTCATGGATATGTTGCGCTTTCATAAGTTCACCATCGGCTGGGCGTGGAAGTCCGACTACGGCGATCCCGACGTCAAAGCCGATTTCGAGACCGCGGTCAAGTACTCGCCTCTTCACAACCTCAAGCCCGGCGTCTCCTATCCCGCCACCCTGGTCACGACCGGCGATCACGACGATCGTGTGGTGCCCGCCCATTCGCACAAATTCATCGCAGCCTTGCAGGCGGCGCAGAAGGGAAGCGCTCCGGTTCTCACGAGGATCGAGACCAAAGCGGGTCACGGCGCCGGAAAGCCGACCGCGAAGATCATCGAGGAGCGGGCGGATCAGTGGGCCTTCCTGGTCCATACGCTCGGGATGAAGTGACCATCGGTCGCGTGCGGTCTCACAAGGGCGGCCACAAGGGCCTCCCCTACATTCGCAAAAGCGTAAGGGCACCCCTTGAACCTTCTCGGAGTTGGGGGGCACTGACCCTTGTGGTTGCCCTTTCCGTGGCGCGGTCGTTATGCCGACCCGCGGCTCTCGCATTTCTTTTCTGGACTCCTTCACTCCCCGCCTTCGCGGCTCAGGCCACGCTACCCGCCCCCGCTCAGTGGACCGAGTCCAAGCTCCCGGGCGAGTTCTTCACCGTCCTCACCGATGCCGGTGACAAGGAAGCCCGCCGGATCACGTTCCAGTTAGGCCAATTCGACAAGAGTCTCCAGAGGCGATTTCCCTGGATTCGTTTGCCTCAGGTGACCGACGCTCCGCTCCGTGTCTTCGCCTCGTCGGATGAAGCGCTCGTCCGTTCTCTCGCCCCCGACGCCGAGGAGGGCGGAGGGGTGGATCCGCACGCGTCCTACTGGGCGCCGGACTGGACGAGGTCAGGGCCTCACACCGCAGCGGTCCGTCTCGGTCTCAAGGAACCCACGGACACGGAGCCGAGCCCGCACCGGGGATACTTCAGGGGCCGCACGACCTTTCTCCTCGGCCGCTCGCTCACCGAGGCGACGCCGTCCTGGCTCCTGCGCGGACTCGTCACGTTCTTCTCCGAGACGGTGGTTCGGGACAAGGAGATACAGACCGGACGGATGGCACCCGCGTGGAATGCCGCCAGGACCGCCGCGGTTTTGTCCGCCGCCGATTTCTTTCGAGACGGCCGGGGAGTGGATCGCGCCTTCGATCTGCAGGCCGGCCTTTTCATTCACTACCTGTTTCTGGGGGAGGGAGGAAAGAACGCCCGCCTGCTCGACGCCGCATTGCTAGGTCTCTCGTCCAAGGAAACCGCGGCCGGCGCACAGTCGGCGGTGTCAAGTCTCAAGGCACTGTACGCAGGTTTTCCCAAGTACGCGGCGGGCAAGAAACTCGGTTTCCTCAAACTTCCTCTTGCACCTTCCGTGACCCCCGCCGCTTTCGGTGTGAGCGTAGTACCCCTGGCCGAAGCCCTGCTCCAGCGCGCCAGTGTCCATCAACTCATGAACCGCCCCGTGGACACGCGCGCGGTCTTGCGTCAGGTGAAGGCGGCCGACCCAAGCCTCGCCAGGCCCTATGAGATCGAGGCGTTCCTGTTCGACGCCGAACAGCGCACCACCGAGTCCAAACAGGCGATCGAGGCCGCCCTTGAACGCGGCTCGTCGAACCCGCACCTGCGGTACCGCCTGGCCCAGCTTCAGTGGGCGCCGAAGATGAATCGGGCGTTGCTTGAGTCGGTCCGCAAGCTGCTTACGGAAGCACACCAGGATTTGCTCAGGGACGCCAAGATCATGGCCTATCTGGCCGAAGTCCTGAGCGACCTCGGTCAGGCCGATGCCGCCCTGGGCCACGCCGGCGGAGCGGTGAAGACCGAGACCGCGGACGCCTATTCCCGGATGGCGCTCGCCCGTGCTCAGTGGAACTCTCGCCAGATGGACGCCGCCACGGCAACCGCGCGTCAGGCCCTCGCCCTCGCGCAACTCCCTTCGCAGAAGCTGAAGGTCCAGGAGTTCCTGGCTTTCGCCGCCGCCAATAAACGCGCCCAGGGGTCGGGCTCCAAGCCCTGGACAACTCACTCGGGTCCGCCGCCTTCGGGCGCTTTCGGATCTTCCCGCAACACAGGCGGAAGCGGTCGAGTGAATCTCGGGCAGACCCGCACCGACTCCGCGGACGGGGCGGCCATCGCCGATTGTTTCGCCCGCCGCGACGACGCCGCCTGCGCCCGCGCGGTTCCCGCACTGGAACTGGCCTGCGCCGAGAAGCAGACCACGTCGTGCGTGTCCCTGGGTTCGTTGTACGACGGAGGTTTCGGCGTCGCCAGAGACCGACGCAAGGCCGCCGCCGCCTATACATCCGCCTGCACCCTGGGAGACCAGGCCGGCTGCGCCCGTTACGCGGTGTTGGAAGCTCAGGGCCTCGGGGTCGCGCCAAACGCCGCCCGCGCCACGAAGACTCTTCGAACCCTCTGCTCGCAGAAGATCGCCGAGGGCTGCATCGGTCTTGCCCAGATCCTCCGCAAGACCGGCTTCGCGGTCGACCGCGACGAAGCGCAGAAAGTCCTCAATGAGACGTGTGCCGCCGGTTCGCCCGAAGCCTGCGCGCTTCTCAACAATCGCTAATTCAATCACCCTTCAGGTAGTTTGAGGCGGTCGCGGTCGCGGTTCAGCGGCCGACCGGGCGGATTTCGTAGCCCTCCTTGTCTTTTGCTTCGCGAACCATGCGCCGCACGTCGGCGAGCAGTTTCTGCGCGTCGTAGACGATGCCGTCCTTGATCGTGTAGCGCACCCCGCCCACGCGGGCGAGACGATTGTCGGCGTCGAGCTTCACCGCGCCGGTGCCGTAGAGCACCTTCAGATTCGCGACCGGATTTTCTTTGACCACGACCATGTCGGCAAGCTTGCCGGGCTCGAGGCTGCCCACGCGGTCGGCGACGCCGAGGGCCTGAGCGCCTGCGAGGGTCGCCGAGCGGATGACTTCGAGGGGATGAAATCCCGCTTCACGGAACAGCTCCATCTCACGAACGAACGAGAAGCCGTACAGGTTGAAGGTGTAGCCCGAGTCGGTGCCGATCCCGACGCGACCGCCGCGGTTCTTGTACTCGTTCACGAAGGTCATCCACAGGCGGTAGTTGTTACGCCACTCCACCTCTTCTTCGGTCGTCCAGTAGTGGAAGTACGACCCGTGGTTGGTCCGGCTGGGGAGGTAAAAGCGCCACACCGAGGGCAGGGTGTACTCCTCGTGCCACTCCGCGCGGCTCATGCGCATGAAGTCCCGCGTCGTTTCGTAGGCGTGGAAGGTCGGCGAGAGGGTGAAGTCGAGCTTCAAGAGCTCGTCCATCACGGCGTTCCAGCGAGGGCTGAAGGGCGCGGCGGCCTGACGCCAGAGTCGGCCGGCCTCTGAAAAGCGGTCCTGTTCGTCGTTGTAGTTGTAGTCGCGCGGGTAGTCCTGAATGGTGCGGTCGGTAAAGAGGGCTTCGGGCAAGCCGTACCAGTGTTGCATCGAGGTGAGGCCCATGCGCGCGGTGTCGAGCACGTTAAGCCGCGCGACCGCGAGCTGGGCGTGGTGGCACGTGGTGCGCAGACCGAGCTTCTTCGACTCGTCGATGGCCGCGGCCATCAGGTCGGGGCGCAGGCCGAAGAATTTGATGCCGTCGGCGCCCTGGCGCGCCACATCCTGGACGAAGCTGCGAACCCCTGCCGTGGTCGTAATCGGATCCTGGACGCCTTGCCCATAGAAGACGTAGGGCAGAAGACGTGGAGCCGTGATGAGGTTCTGCCCGCTCTTCTTCTTGTGCTCGACCATGAAGGCGAGGCCGTTGCCGCTGCCGGGGTCGGAGCTGGTCGTGATCCCGTGGGCCAACCACAGCTTCAATACGTACTCGGCCGGCGTGCCCTGCTCGCGACCGCCCAGGTGGCCATGGAGGTCCACGAAGCCGGGTAACACGTAGTGGCCGGAAAGGTCGATCACATGGTCCGAGGGTCCGGCGACCGGTCGATTCCCAGGATTGATCGGAACGCCCGGGCTACCGACACTCTTGATGTCACGGATGCGGTTTCCTTCGACGACGATGTCCACCGGTCCCACCGGGGGCGCCCCGGTTCCGTCGATGAGAATCACTCCGCGCAGGATGAGCCGCTTCCAGGGGCCTTCGCCTTCGGCCCGCGGCGGCGCAGGTGTGATGGTGCTCGCTTCCTCCGGGATCGCTGCTTTTGCCGCCAGGGTTGAGACCGCGAGGCACATGGTTACGGCGGTCACGCGCACGTGTCTGGTCAGAAACTGCATGCTGACTCTCCTGAGAAGTTCATGATTGGGGACTGGGGAGCTCACTCGTCGCGGGCTTCGCTAGGAGAGAGGCGGAGACGGAGGGGGACGTCGCGGCGCGCCTCGATCCACACCACGAGGTCGCTGCCCGCGAGAGTGTGGCGGTGGCCGAAGCGGAACCCGGGGCCGCGTGGCACGGCGCGGCCGTCGAGGGCAAGCCGTGCCCCGGCTTCGCCCCAGCCCTCGACCACGAGGGCAATGTTCCGGACCGGGGACGCGGTCGAGGCCGCGAGCACGAGGTCGAGCGGCCGTCCTACCGGGGCCTCACTCCTCAGCCGGTAGGCGCGCTCCGAGCGGTCGTATCCGAGAGAATGCGCGCTTCCGGTGGCGACGCGCAGCTCGGGTGCTTGTGACCATGAACGCGCGAGCTCGACGAGATCGTTCCAGGGACGATCGGTCATTCCGTACAAAGACGCGCGGAAGTCGCGTCCGTCCGGGCCTTGATTGAGCGGCGGGGTCGATATCGGGAAGCCCAGAAAGTGGGCGGCGCGGTCAGTGGCGAGGCTGGTGCGCCCGTCCGACAACGCCTGGCCGACCGGCCAGTGGTTTCCAGAACCGGGGCGCCGTAGATTGACGATGTTCATGTCACGGAGGTAGGACATCTTGTTCCCTGGCTCGAAAACGATGAAGGGCTTGTAGCGCGACTTCAGGTTGTGGCGCTGGATCACGAGGTCCGCAGGAACCTTCTTCGAATCGGGCTTCGGGTCCGCGACGTAAGAGAACACCTGCGTCTCGCCCGCGAGGTTGCCGACCGTGACGTAGTCCTCATGGATCACGTCTCCCTGCAACTGTCCCGCCTGAGTGAGCGGGATCGACTCCTGGAACTGAACCGGTTGACCGAGCGTGTTCCGGTTCCAGCTCACCTTGCGGACGGCGGCGGTGTCCGGGTACACGTAGTAGTACTCGTCCACCCACGCGCCGTTGCCGAGCCGCTCCTCGGTGTTCCAGAATTCGTTCTTCACGTTCACCAGCGCGTACCGCCAGTGGACCACCGCGCGCGCGTCGGTCTGTTCAATCACGCGGACGTGTGAGTAGCGATTCTGCTTGTCGTTCATGTGTTCGTAGGTGAAGTCCGCGTCGTAGCCCTCGACGCTCTGGTCGGCCATCCAGTGGCCGTTCTCGGTGACCCAGGCGGGCGAGTACTGCGTGCCGCGCCAGAACACGAAACGCACGGGCGAGAGGTCGAAGCGAACCAGAACGTCGGGGTGCGAGCCGACGCGCCAGAGCGCGTCCCATTCGGGGTGGTATTCGAGCTTCGTCGGGTAAGCGCCGAAGCGGCCGGGGCCGGGCGGGCCTGACGGCAACACGCGCAGGGGAAGCGGGGGCGGTCCGGGCCGCGCCGCGGCCACCGTCTCGGCGAGCTCGGCGTCCGAAAGCGCCGCCGCGTGGACCTTGACCTCGTCCAGCGCGCCGTCGATCGAGTACCAGCTTGAGCGTGTTCCCTCGAAACGATGCCATGGGGTCGGCCGGAGGGGCGCACGCACGGCACCAACGAGCATGTCGAGGCCCAGCGCCTGTGTGATCTGGCCGCGCCGTGCGCCGCTGCGACCGCCCGGCGCTTCGGGGTTGGCTGGAGCGGCCTTCGCCACCATCTTTCCGTTTATCAGCAGGGCCAGGCCCGATGTGGCTTCGTAGCGCGCGGCAACATGAGTCCACACGCGCAAAGGGACCGCTCCATCCGTCGTGCGCGCCTCCAGCCAGCGCCCGTCGACGGCCACGCGTAGCACAAGCTCGCCGCGCGGACCGAGGCCGAAGATATAGCCGCGCATCTGCTCGTCGCCGTGATCCACGACCGGTACGACGTTCCACGGGTAGGCGCCGAGGGCCAGCCAGGCTTCCAGGGTGAAGGCATCCGAGACGACCGGCGCCGCCGCTGCCGGTCGTCGCAGAACGGTGGTGTATCCGTCGAAAACGATCGCGCGGCCCACGACCCCCTCAGCGACGCGGTGCAAGCCCTCGATCCGGTCGCGATGACTCCCGGCGCGGTCGGCACTCGTTCCTTCCACTACGGCGTCGAGCGGCCACCACGCCACCGGGCCGCGCGCGGGCGATGTTCGATCTTGCGCCGCCGTAGCGCTCACGACGCTTGCAGCGGCTGCTGCTGCCGCCACACTCAGCGCCAGTGCGGCCAGAATCTCCCTGGGCATTTCGAATCCTCCGTTGATCGAGCTTGCTCAGGATCAATTCCGAGCTTGACGATTGTATACGAGGCTGTGTACAGTTTTGGGACTCCCCACTTCAGGGCGAGTATCGCGCCGAGGCGCAGAGGTGACACATGCGGGAACGGGTCTTTGCGGCGGTTTCTTTTATTTCTCTTCTGGCGCTATCGCCGGCGATCGAGGCGTCACCGGCCGTCGGGCTTCGCGTTCCGGAGCGCGGGTTCGTGAGCACCCGTCCGGGCTCAACCTGGGAGCACGGCCTTATCAGCGGCAACGGCAGCGTCGGCGCCGTGGTGATGAGCCAGCCACTCGACGAAACCGTCATCTTCAGTCACGAGCGCATGTTCCTCCCGGAACGGCCGCCACAACTGCCGACCCTCACCGGGCCGCGACTCTTCGAAATCCGGAATCTGATCGACCGCGGGCTGTACCAGCAGGCGAGTCAGCTCGCATTCGACCTTTCGGGTCAGGATGGCTTCCGCTACCCGGACCCGTTCGTGCCCGCGTTCGAACTCGGCATCAGGATGGATGGTGATCCCAACATTGAGGGATACCGGCGCAGCGTGGATTTCGAGACCGGCGAGGCGAGCGTCGAGTGGAAAGACGTCCGCGGCATCTTCGTGCGTACGCTCTTTGTCTCCCGCGCCGACTCGGTGGCGGTGATGCGGATCCGCGGCGAACGCCCAGGATCCGTGAACGCGCGGCTCGAACTGCGCGCGCGCGAGCCCGGTCACGAGCGCTTCCGCAAACACATGCGTGACTCGAAAGCGACGGCGATCGGCGAAAACCTGACTTACCGCCACCGCTTCCTGAACGCGTATCCCGGCAGCATCCATTCGATCGAGGGTGTGGCGCGGGTGACGACGCGCGGCGGCTCGACGCGCGTGGAGGGGACCGGTCTTGTGGTGAGCGGCGCCGACGAGGTGTTGCTGCTCATAGACGTTCTTCCCGTCTACGAAGAGGACAAGACGCACCACGAGCGCACCCAGGCGCGACTCGCGGCCCTCGCCCCCTCGTACGATTCGCTGCTCGAGCGCCACGCGAAGATCCATGGCGAGCTCTTCCGCCGGGTCCGGCTCGATCTTGGCGGCGGGGCCGATCGATCGCTCTCAAGCGAGGACCTGATCGGGAAAAGCACCGATGAGGCGGTTTCACCCGCGCTGATCGAAAGGACCTTCGACGCCAGCCGCTACAACATCATCTCGAGCATCGGCGAACTGCCGCCGAACCTGCAGGGAGTCTGGGCGGGCACCTACGATCCGCCTTGGGCGAGTGACTACACGCAGAACGGCAACGTGCAGTCGGCGATCGCCAGCCTCCTGATGGCCCGCACCCCCGAGCTGATGCTGGCCTTCACCTCCTACATCGAATCGCTGGTGCCGTGGATGGAGCTCAATGCGCAAAGGATCTTCGGAGCGCGCGGCATCGTGCTGCCATCGCGCACCAGCACCAACGGCTTCAACAACGCCCTGGCCCCCCGTTTTGCCGGCGGCTTCTGGGTGGCGGGGGCGCCCTGGGCCGCGCACTTCTTCTACGACTACTACCTCCACACCGGCGACCGCCGCTATCTCGTCGAACACGTGATGCCGTTCATGGAGAAGACCGCGCTCTTCTTCGAGGACTACCTGTACGAAGGGAAGGACGGTCGGCTCGTCTTCTCGCCGACCCAGTCGCCCGAAAACACTCCGGGGAACACAAACTCACAGGCAACCTTCAACGCGACCATGGACGTGGCGGCGGCGAAGGAGCTCCTGACCCGACTCGTGGCCCTCTCCCGCGAACTCGGACGGAACCAGGAGAAGGTCAAAGTCTGGGAGCAGATGCTCGCGAAGATGCCGCCGTACATCTTGGGGCCCGAGGGCGGCGTCAAGGAGTGGTTGACGCCCCTCCTCGAAGACAACCACGCGCATCGCCACTCGTCGCACCTCTACCCGCTCTATGACGGACTGCCGGACGAGATCGCGCGGGATCCGAAGCTCAAGGCGGCCTTCAAGCGGGTGATCGAGCTGAAGCTCGAACGGCACTGGACGGACTGGCAGCGGAGCGGCGGCTATATGTCGTTCGGTCTCGTCCAGCTCGGGCAGGCGGCCACCAGCCTCGGCGAGGCCGAGCTTGCCTACCGGTCGTTCGCGCCGCTCGTCAACCGATACTGGCTGCCCAACATGGCCTCGACCCACAACTACCGAAGCCTGTTCAACATGGACGTGAGCGGCGGATTGCCGGCGGTACTGATCAGGATGCTCGTCTCCGCCGAGCCCGGCAAGGTGTCGCTTCTCCCGGCGCAACCCAAGGCCTTGCCGCAAGGAAGCATCGAGGGCCTCTTGTGCCGCGGACAGGTCGAGGTGCGCCGGCTCAACTGGAAGCCGGGTTCGGTCGAAGTGACGCTGGTCTCGTCTCGCGCGCAGCGCCTCGTTCTCGAGGCTCCCCACCCCATTCGAAGCGCGAAGCTGCGAGACGCGTCGGCGATCCTGGCAGCAGGCGACGCCCCCAACCGGCGCACGCTGACCCTTAAGGCGGGCCAGCCCGCGACGGTCGTCGTGGAGTTCCAGTGATGCGCCCGGCGCGCTCGTTCACCGCCTGTATGGCGCAGACGACGTTGGTGTTTTGCCTGGCCCTGCTAGGGTCCTCTCCGGCCAGGGCCCAGGGCGCGGTCGCGAGCACGAGCGATCCGTCGCTCGTGACCCTCGAGCGAATCTTCAAGGCGAAGGACTTCCAGCCCGAGCGCTTCGGTCCGGCGCGCTGGCTCGACGGCGGTTCCTCATACACGACCCTGGAGGCTCCGACCGGAGTGTCCTCGGCCACGGCAGACGGTGGTGGGGTTCGAGAACTGATCCGCTACGACACTCTGTCTGGCCGCCGCGAGGTGCTCGTCCCGCTCGCGCGCCTGACTCCGTCGGGTGAGACGAAGCCACTCGATATCGCGGACTACTCCTGGTCGGAAGACGGGAAGCGCCTGCTGATCTTTACGAACACGAAGCGGGTCTGGCGCATCAACAGTCGCGGTGATTACTGGGTGCTGGACCTTCCGGGCGGCGACCTGAGGAAGCTCGGGCGTGAGGCCGTGCCGTCGACCCTCATGTTCGCGAAGTTCACGCCCGACGGTCGCCGCGTCGGCTACGTGCGCGAGAACGACATCTACGTGGAGGACATCGCCGATGGGCGCGTGGTGCGCCTCACCAGCGGCGGCAGTCCCACCCTCATCAACGGCACGTTCGATTGGGTCTACGAAGAGGAGCTCGGGCTGCGCGACGGTTTCAGGTTCAGCCCGGATGGCCGGCACCTCGCCTTCTGGCAAGTGGACTCCTCGGGCCTCAAGGACTTCACTCTGATCGACAACACCTCGGAACTCTATCCGATCCTCACCCGCATCCAGTATCCCAAGGCCGGCGAGACCAACTCCGCGGTTCGGGTCGGGATCGTCTCGGCTGAGGGCGGCGCGCCTCGCTTTGTTGACGTGCCCGGCGACCCGCGCGAGCAGTACCTCGCGCGCATGGAATGGGCGGGCCCGGGCGAACTGATGCTGCAGCGCCTGAACCGCCTCCAGAACACGCTCGACGTGATGCTCGCCGACGCCGCGACCGGCGCGGTGCGCACCATCCTCTCGGAGCAAGACGAGGCCTGGGTGGACGTCGAGGACGACTTCCAATGGCTCGACGGTGGCCGCCGGTTTGTGTGGCTCAGCGAGCGCGATGGATGGCGGCGCGCCTACGCTTTCCCGCGCCAGGGCGGCGCGCCGGTGCCGCTGACCCCTGCGGGTGTGGACGTGATCCAGCTCCTGAGCGTCGATGAGCGTGGCGGCTTCTTGTACTACATCGCGTCCCCAACCGAGCCGACACGGCGCTACCTGTTCCGCGCCAGAGTCGACGGCAAGGGCCCGGCCGAGCGCCTGACCCCCGTGGGCGAGCCCGGAACGCACGGTTACCAGATTTCTCCCGACGCGCGCTTCGCGATCCACAACGTCTCCCGTTTCGAGACGCCGCCCATAACCGACCTCGTGCGCCTGCCTGACCACACGCGGGTGCGGGTGCTTGCGGCTAACGAGCGCCTGCGCGCGAAGGTGGAGGCCTTGCGCCGTGCGCCCGTCGAGTTCTTCCGCGTCGAGATCGAGAAGGGAGTGGAACTCGACGGCTGGCGGATGAAGCCGCCCGTGATGGAGCCCGGTAGGCGCTACCCGCTCCTGATTCACGTTTACGGCGAGCCCGCGGCGCAGACCGTACTCGACCGTTGGGGCGGCAATAACTATCTGTGGCACCAGATGCTCGCTCAGCAAGGCTACGTCGTGGTGAGCGTCGACAACCGTGGCACTCCAGCGCCGCGGGGTCGCGCCTGGCGCAAATCGATCTACCGGCAGGTCGGCATCCTCGCTTCGCAGGATCAGGCCGCGGCGGTTCGCAAGATGCTGGAGTCGCCGTATCTCGACGCCGCGCGTGTGGGCTCGTGGGGGTGGAGCGGCGGCGGGCAAATGACCCTGAACGCGCTCTTCCGCCATCCGGAGCTCTACAAGACCGGAATCGCGGTCGCCTTCGTGGCCGATCAGCGCCTGTACGACACCATCTATCAGGAACGCTATATGGCGCGTCCTCAGGACAATCCCGAGGGGTATCGGCTCGGCTCGCCGATCACGTTTGCCGACAAGCTTCAGGGCAATCTGCTCATTGTGCACGGCACCGGAGACGACAACGTTCACTACCAGAACACGGAGAGACTGGTCAACGCCCTCGTAGCCGCCAACAAGCGCTTCACCATGATGGCCTACCCGAACCGCGCGCACGGCATCTCGGAAGGGGAGGGCACGTCGCTCCACCTCTACGATCTGATGACGAGCTTTCTCGAGAAGAACCTACCCAAAGGCCCGCGGCCGAACTGAGCCGTTCTCAGGCGCGCCCCGCCCGAGGTTCAGCGCGCGGGCGCGCCGGTGATTCGGACCTCCACCTTTGTGTTCGCGGTTTTTTCGAGCCACACCAGCAGGTCGGTGCCCTGCAACGTCTGCCTTCGTCCGAGCCGCAAGCCCGGACCTTCATCCAGCCGTCGACCGTCGACCGAGACCGCGGCGGCCCCGTCCCCGAAGCCCTCGATCACCACGAGCGCGTTGGCGAGCGGCTGGGCCTCGCTCGCCGCGATCTCGATGGCCAGATCGCCACAGCCCTGACCAGACGAGCAGCGCAGCGTGTACGCCCGCTGGCCGATGTCGTAGCCGCGGCTTTGCGCCTCGCCGCTCACCACTTTGAGCTCAGGCGCCCGGTTCCACGAGCGGGCGAGAGGCACGAGGGATTCCGGAGCGCCGAAGGTCGCCCCGTAGAGCAGCGCCACCCATGAATATCCATTTCCCTCATCGTGCTCGGGGGGGTAGTTCTGGGAGATCGACCAGCTGGTGGTGCGGTCGGCGGCCTGAACGAAGCGGCCGTCCGAGCGCACCAGACTCTCCGGCCAGTGGTTGTAGGCCGGGAAATTCTTCACTTCGTCCCGCACCCGGCCTACGTAGACGCGCGGCTTGGTGCCCGGTTCGTAGATCACGAAGGGCCGCGCCTGCGCGCGCATGTTAACCACCTGGATGACCGGCGTTTCCGGCTTGAGGTCGCGCACCATGCTCGGGTCGACCGCCAGGTTGCGCCGGTCGCGCGTGCTGACACTCTGGTCGTCGGGCCAGGAGTAGGTGGCGCTGCGACCGTCGAGATCCACGTAGGTGAGCGCGTCGTTGCGCAGCACGTCTTTCGCGTTCTGACCGGGATGCGCGAGGACGCTGGTCTCCTGAATCTGGAGCCACGGGAACGCCCGCGAGGCTTCGGGCCGGCGCCAGCGAACCTTGCGCACGCCCGTGCCGTCGGGCAGAAAGGTGTAGTACTCGTCCACCCACCAGGCGAAACCGCTGCGTTCGTTCGCGGTCCAGTTGTTGTCGTGCCCGCTCACCGGCGCGTAGCGCCAATGCACCACCACGCGCGCCTCGGTGCTCTCGACGATTCGGACCGACGAGTACGTCGTGTGAATGTCCTGCATGTGTTCAACGCAGCCCTCGTGGTTGCCGCTCTCCATGCTCTGATCGGCGAGCCACAGGCCGTTTTCGGTGACCCAGGCGGGCGAGTACCGCAGGCCGCGCCAGAAGACCACCCGCACCGGAGAGCCGTCGAACTGAACCACGATGTCGGCGTGGTCGGACACCGGCCAGAGCGCATCCCAGTCTTCGTAGTAGCGCAGCTTCGTGTAGTAAGCGCCGAAGCGCCCAGGGCCCGCGGGCCCCGAGGGCAGCACGCGCTCGGGGAGGTCGGGCTTGATGGACGCCTGCGGCCGGCGCGCCTCGCGCGCGAGCTCTTCAGGGTCGAGCGCTCGGTCGAAGAGGCGGACCTCGTCGAGGATCCCGTCGAGCGAAAACCACGATGGCAGGGTGCCCTCGGCCGGAGGCACTGGATGAGACGGCATGACCTTTGTCCGGTTGGCTCCGAGCACGAGGTCCTGCTCGGGAGCCGTCTTGAGCGCTCCAGGTGTTTCGAGACGCCCCGCTTCAACCCCATTCACATACAGGCGGACACCCTCGTTCTCGCGAAAGACCGCGGCGACATGGGTGAAGCGCCGCAGCGGCAGGGCCTGGGCCGATTCGACCGAAACCCATCGCCCGCCCACCGAAAGGCGCAAGCCGAGTTCGCCCCGCGGCCCGACGCCGAAGAAGTAGCCGGCTTCGCCGTCCTCCTCCTGGGCCACGATCGGACACCAGTTCCAGGGGTAGGCGGCGAGAGCGATCCACCCGTCCACGCTGAACGTCGAAGCGATCCGTGGCGCCTCCGCGGCTTTTTGGGAGACATGCGTGGTGTAACCGTCCAGGCGCAGCGCACGGCCGGACACGCCCTCGACCAGCTTGAAGCCGCCTGCCACCGATTCGGTCGACTCAAAGCGCCAATGAGCCAGGGGCGGCCCCTCGGCAGCCAGCGATGCGCCGGGCGCGCTGGTGATCGTCAGCAACAGTGCGGTGAGACCGCGCAGGTCAAGGGTCATGGCTCTCCTCCGTTTCCATTTTGCTTTTTGATTCATTGTGTCCCGATTCTTTGCGGAAGCGACAGGTGGGAATCGTCGAAGGTCTCGCGAAAGTTGCGGGGCGAGACGCCGAACACGTTCTTGAAGGCGCGTGAAAAATGGAACGCGTCCCGGAAGAGAAGCTCGGCCGCGACCTGCTTCACGGTGTGACCTGGATCTTCGAGCAGCTTCGCTGCCCGGTTCATCCGAAGCCGGGTCAGGAATTCGTAGGGCGTCTGGCGGTCGTAGCGTTGAAACAACCGGCAGAGATAGGCCTCGCTCACGTGACACTCGCGCGCGGTTTCACCGAGTTGGGTCAGCCGCACGTGGTGTTCCTCGATGTGCTGCCGGCAACGCAGATAGGTGGAGAACGCGGCGGTGTGATCCTCGTGGCCCGGCGAGAGCGCCGCGGCGATCCGCAACATCAGGTAGTGGAGGCGCGCGCTCGCGAGTTCGTTCGCCATGGCGCCACCCCGCGAGCCGTCGTGCACGAGGTCGTCGAACGCGCGCTGGATGTCGGCCGGACTGTCCACATGGCACCAGGCACCCTGGGCGAGCCGGCAATCGAGCAACATACGAGTCGCATCGGCGCCCACGAAGTCCACGAAATACTTGCTGGGCGGGTCATCGCGATTGGCGGCGATTCGGTGTGGAGTTCTGGGCCCATAACAGAAGACGAGGCCGGGCCGGAGCGCAACGTCCTGCCCGGCGATCTGAAGACTGCCCCGGCCCGAGGCCACGAACTCGAGGCCGAGGTAGGGGAAGTTCGCGCGGTCGATGAGGTAGTCGGGATGACATCGCTCGAAGCCGCCGCAAACGACGGCCAGAGACGCCTCCGCGGGGGGTGCGAGGTCAAGATAGAACGAGCGGACGTACTTCACCTGGCGCGAAAAAAACGCCGGTTGCGACCTTTCCCGCTCTCTCTGCTCCAATCTGGACTCCTTCCAATCTCAGGTCATGAATCGCGATGGAGTCTAGCCCAGGAGGCAAAGCCCCGGTCAAAATGCTTGCTTTAAGGCCCATTCAGAGAACCGACGGGATTAGCCAGGGTTCGGTGAGGTCAATAAAAGACATGCAATGGTCAATAATCACTATTTCATTTCGGTAACGGTCCCACGATCTTTTTGTTACATTCAGAACTGTATACAAGCCTTGGTGCGGCGCGAACGCCCCTGGGGCGACGGTTCGGCGGTTGTCTGAGGGAGACAACTTTTTTCGACGGACGATCAAGTCCAACCAGACGGAGGGTACTTATATGAAGTTCACGAAATCCTGGCGCCTCGCGATTGTGGCTGGCCTGATGGCCACCGTGAGTGTGGCGCAGGCGCGAATCGATGGGACGATCGAGGGAAGGGTTCTGGACAGCCAGGGCCTCGCCGTGCCCGGCGCGACCGTGACGGTTTCGAGTCCCGCCCTCATCCAGACCGCGGTCGTCGTCACCGGTGCCGAGGGTCGCTATCGCGCGACACGGCTGCCGCGAGGCGTCTACTCCGTGCGGGTCACGATGGACGGCTTCAGGACCCGCGAGCTCACCGGCATCGTGCTTTCGGTTGGCAAGGTGCTAGTCATCGACCCCACGATCGAACCGGGCGGAACCACGGAGTCGGTCACGGTCGAGGCCGAAACGCCGGTGATCGACACGCAGCAGGTGAAGAACGTGCAGACGATCACGAGCGAGGTGATCGATCAGGTGCCCCTGAGCCGCAACCCGATCCTCGGCCCAACGCAACTGGCTCCCGGAGTGGTCGAGCGCACGTCTTCCGGATCGAGGCGCAACGAGACAAACTTTACGGTTGATGGCGCCAACGTGCAGGCCCCGGATCAGGGCTACTCGGAAGCGAACGTGAGCTGGGACGCGGTCGAGGAAATCGAGTTCATCACCACTGCCAATCCGATGGAAAACTACGGCGCGATCGGAGGCACGCTCAACCTCGTGACCCGGACCGGCAGCAACAAGATGCAGGGCATGGCGTCGTACTACTTCACGAACCGCGGGCTGTCGCAGGTCCTGTTGCCGCAAGAACACTCGAACACGCTCCGGATCGGACAGCCGAGCCTCGCCGAGTACGAACGCGACCTGTCGCTACGTCTGTCGGGTCCCCTGCGCAAAGACCGGCTCTGGTTTGTCGTGAACTACCGTCTCTTCAAGGACGAGAAGGCCGGCACCTTCGTGCCGGCGACGATCAACGGAAAGCAGTTCGACAACTACGCGGCGCCGCTCGACCAAAAGTGGTACTTCGGCAAGCTCACCGCCCAGATTACTCCGAAGGTCCGCTGGTTCGGCAGCTACACCTACTCGGCGGGCGACGCGCCGCAGGAGCTCGCCTCGGCGCCGCCTCGCCGAACGCTTGAAGCCACAAGGCACTGGGCGGCCAAGCAGCACACGGCATCGAGCCAGCTGACCTGGACGCTCTCGCCACGGACGCTTCTCGACGCGCGCTTCGGGATCTGGCGCTTCAAATACGACGGCACCTCCCAGGACGGGACCGAAGCGAATCCAGCCTACTTCGACGAGTTCAGCGGTTATCAGTACGGGCGCTGGAGCGGGGGCCGCGACGGCACCGACAAGCGCAACTACAACGCCTCGGCGGCGGTCACCCACTTCCTAGACAACTGGGGCGGCTCTCACGAGCTCAAGGCGGGCATTGAGTACCAGAAGCTCAATGGCGGTTTCTACTTCTCGAGCGAGAACTCGATCGGCGAGTGGCGCACCTACCGCGACAACATCTACTACTACCGCGGCCTGCTCGGCCTTAGCGGTCCCGACCCGGTGCGCGGCGACGGCCTCCTGACCTTCCTGACCGCCTCCACCGAGGAACTCGGCAGCGGCGTACCCAGTCTGTTCGCGCGCTCTGGAGGCTTCGTTTCGGACGTGTGGCGAATCAACAGCCGTCTCACTTTGAACCTCGGTCTGCGGTACGACTCGACCAAGTCCCGAATCGACGATGTCACCAAACCCGCCGCCGACCCGCTGGCGCAGGCGATCGGTCAGGCGGTATTCGTGCCGCGCTTTGGCATCAACCCCTTCGGTGCGCTCAGCTCTGCCGGTCAGGACAACCGGATTCCGTGGAGCGGCTTCTCTGGTCAGGTGGGAGCGGCCTTTGACCTGACGGGCGACCGAAAGACGATCCTCAAGGCCAGCGCTTCGAGTTACCAGGAACGACTGCTCGGCTGGCACGTCAATTTCGGCGTGCCGAGCGGACAGGCCAGCTTCCCGATGAACTGGTTCGACCTGAACGGCAACGGCAGGCCCGATCTGCCGGGCACCGACCGCTACGTCCAGGCCAACAACGCGAGCCCCATCGCCTTGCAGGGCACGACCTGGCATCAGAACGTGGACCCGAATCTCAAGACGCCCTACGTGCTCGAATACCGCCTCGGCATCGAGCGACAGATCGGCGGTTTCAATGTGGGCGTGGCCGGCATGTACCGCGATCGCAAGAACCTGATGACCTCCCTTCTCTACGATCTCAACAGCAAATCGTATTGGAGCGACGCCAGCTCGGGCTATTGGGTTCCGTTCACCACCACCGTCCCGGCCGCGGGCACCAGCTTCCCGGCCACGCCGACGACGGTCTATTTCCAGAAGACGAACTCCCCGGCCGCATTCACAAGGATCACGAACATTGACGCGAAGGCGCGCTACCAGGCGCTCGAAGTGACGACGAACAAGCGCTGGAACGGTCGCTACATGGTGGGTGGGTCGGTCGTGTTCTCGAAGAACTACGGCAACTATGAAGTCTGGGGAAATAACAACGGTCTCGGGCAGTTCCAGACCCCGAACTACGCCGTCAATCGCGGCGACTCGCGCGAGCCTTTCGACCGTCCCGTCGTGGTCAAGCTGTTTGGCAGCGTGAAGATGCCGGCCGAGGTGCGCATGTCTTATAACTTCTTCTACACCGACGGCGCGCCCTGGAACCGGACGGTGACCGTTCAGCCCCCGGCCGCGTGGGCCGCCGCGAACGGCGTCTCAACCGCGAGCCAGACGATCTGGGTCGAGCCGCGGGGCAATCGGCGCGACCAGGCGATCACCAACCTTGACCTCCGGCTCGAGAAACTGTTCCGTATCTCCGGCCGCCACGAGCTCGGCGTTTTCATTGACGCCTTCAACGTAACCGGCTTCTCCTATCTCACGTTCCAATCCAATCCCGGTGGAACCTGGTCCCCGACCGATGTGGGCGTGACCACCGGCACCTTCAGCCCGGCGTCCACCAGCGCGCTCAGTCAGACCGGCGTTCGAACGTTCCGTCTGTCGGTTCGGTATAACTTCAACTAGCGGGTGAAGCCCAGGGCCGTGGACGGCTCCGCTTGTGGAGCCGTCCGCGTCCGCCGACCGTGGGCCGAGTGCCTGAGGGACCCCGTATGCTCCGCTCGATGCGACTCGACGCCCATCAGCATTTCTGGCGTTACGACCCGGCGCATCATGCGTGGATGACGGACGCGATGGGTACTTTGAAGCAGGATTACCTTCCTGAAGACCTGGCCCCGCTCCTTCAGGCGACTGGATTCGAGCGAACGATCGCAGTGCAGGCGCGCCAGATGACCGAAGAAACCGAATGGCTGCTCGCTCTCGCCGACCAGCACACGTTCATCCACGGCGTCGTGGGCTGGGTGGACCTGCGTTCGCCCGACCTTGGGGCGCAGCTCAGAAGGTTCGGCGCGAACCCGAAGCTTGTGGGCGTACGCCACGTGGTCCACGACGAACCCGACGAAGACTTCATGCGGCGGCCCGATTTCCGTCGCGGGATCGCGCGCCTCGCGGACGCCGGTCTCACCTACGATCTGCTGCTGCGTCCCCCGCACCTCAAGGCGGCGATCCTCCTGGTCGATGAGTTCAAACACCAGCCCTTCGTGCTCGATCACATCGCCAAGCCCGGGGTCGGGGAAGCGTCGGTCTCGCCCTGGAAGGAGGATGTGTGTCGTCTTGCCGAACGACCGAACGTGTTCTGCAAACTCTCCGGCCTCGTCACGGAGGCCGATTGGAACGGGTGGCGGCCCGACGACTTCCGGCCAGCCCTTGATGTCGTGTTCGAGGCGTTTGGTGCCGAACGACTGATGATCGGCTCCGATTGGCCGGTCTGTACGCTGGCCGCGGACTATGCGACCACGATGGGTGTCGTGATGGATTTTGTGCACGACCTTAAAGCGTCAGAGCAGGCCTCCATCCTGGGTGGGAACTGTGCGCGCTTCTACGGCCTGACCCAGATCGAGGAGGCTGCATGAGCCGGATGCTTACCGCCGTGTTGCACGGACCGCGGGACTTGCGCGTCGAGGAGCGCCCGATCCCGGAGCTCGAGCCCGGCATGGTGCTCGTGCGGGTTCGTCGGCTTGGCCTCTGCGGCACCGACGTTCACTACTTTGAGGAGGGGCGGGTGGGAGCCTTCGTGGCCTCGGCGCCCTTCGTGCTGGGCCATGAGTTGTGCGGCGAGGTGGCGGCCGTAGCAGATGGGGTCCAACGGCCGAGGGTGGGCGACCGCGTGGTCGTGAATCCGGCCCGACAATGCGGGCAGTGTGAGTTCTGTCGGGCGGGTCGCGGCAACTTGTGCCTCAACATCCGGATGTTGGGTAGCGCCAGCACGCGTCCTCCGACGGACGGCGGTATGGCCGAGTACCTGAAGGTCGGGGCGGAGCAGTGCTACGTGATGCCCCCGCAGATGGACGACGGTATCGGCGCCCTCATGGAGCCTCTGGCGGTGGCGCTTCAGGCCCTTCACCGGGCCGGTTCAGTCGCCGGCCGTCGTGTGCTCGTGTGTGGAGGCGGCCCCATCGGCCTTCTGATCGCGCTCACCGCACGCGCGTTTGGCGCTTCGACCGTGGCCCTCACCGACCCAGTGCCCGAGCGCCGGGAGCTGGCCCTCGCGATGGGCGCCGACGTGGCCTTCGAGGCCCTGTCCGCTGATCTCCCCAATCAGGGCGTGTTGCCGATCGGAGCCGGGATCGACGAGGGGTTCGAAGTGCTGTTCGAAGCCTCGGGCGCCGGGGCCGCGACCGAGCAGGCGTTCGAGCTCGCGCGGCGCGGCGCGACCATCGTTCAGGTCGGCTCGCCCCTGGAGGCGCGAACGCCGCTTCCGCTCCGGCAGTTGCTCGTGAAGGAGCTGCAGTTTGTGGGATCGTTCCGTTACGGGAACGTCTGGGAACAGGCGATCCGCCTCGGGGCCTCTGGACGGCTGAACCTGAAGCCCCTCATCACCCACGTGCTGCCGTTCACTCAGGCGCGCGAGGCGCTGGAGCTGGCGGCGGCGCGGGGGGCTGCCCTGAAGGTTCAAATCGATATCGGTTCAAGGAATCAGGGAGGTATGGACCACCCATGAATACGGCGACCGAAGTCGCTCCGCGAACGAGCACCGCCCTTCAGTACCGTCCGCTCGGCGCTACGGGGATCAACGTCTCCAGCCTGAGTTTCGGGGCCTCCTCCCTCGGCGGGGTCTTTCGCGAAGTCCACGAGGCCGAAGGCATCGCCGCGGTCCACACCGCGCTGGATCTCGGCATCAACTACTTCGACGTCGCGCCGGCCTACGGCGGCACGCGAGCGGAGACCGTGCTCGGTCGGGCCCTTCGTGGCGTGCCCCGCGACCGGTTCTATATCTCGACCAAGGTCGGGAAGTACACGAGCCCGACGAGCTACGGCGAGGACCATTTTGACTACTCGCGCGAGCGGATCCGCGCTTCCCTCGACGAGAGTGCCTCTCGCCTGGGAGTCGACTACTTCGACATCGTGCACCTGCACGACATCGAGTACCAGGGTCGTCGCCATGTGGAATGGGCTCTTCGCGAGGGGATCGAGGCGCTGCAGGAACTGCGGCGGGAGGGCCGGATCGGCGCCATCAGCTTCGGCATCCACCCGATGGACCTGTGGCGCCGTGTACTTGCGGACTGCGACGTGCAGGCCGCCCTCGTCCACAACCACTACTGCCTGAACGACACGCGGCTGCTGGAGCTCCTGGCCGTGGCGACCGCGCGCAGGATCGGGATCATCAACGGCTCTCCGTTCGCAAGCGGCCTGTTGACCGATCGCGGGCCGGCGGCCTGGCACCCCGCAGGCGAGCCCGACCGCGCGCTGTTTCGGCGCGCCGCCGAGCACTGTGCCAGTCGTGGCACGAGCATCAGTCAGCTTGCGCTCCAGTTCGCAAGCCAGCATCCGCAGATTCCGACCACGCTCTTCAGCTCGGCGAGCGCCGAGTCGGTTCGCCGCAACGTCGCCTGGCACACTCAGCCGGCAGATCCCGAGATCGTGGCCGAAGTCATGGAGATTCTGCGCCCGGTGCGCGATAAAGACTGGAACTACTGAAGTGATGTGAGGGAGGCGAGCGTGAGCAAAAGAAACTGGCGGCTCTTGGTGGCCCTGGGCTTGTCGGCGTGTGCGCTCGCTTCCGCGCCGGGATCCGTGGCCGCTGGTTCGGGCGCGCCCCCGCGGCCTCCAAACGTCGTTTTCATCCTCGCCGACGATCTGGGTTACGGCGACATTGGAGCCAACAACCCTCAGTCCCGGATTCCCACGCCGCACATCGACCGCATCGCGCGCGAGGGGATGCGCTTTACCGACGCCCACTCTCCGGCTGCCGTGTGCACACCGAGCCGCTACGGCATCCTCACCGGACGCTACGCGTGGCGGACCTGGCTGAAGCAGGGCGTGGTCGGGGGCTATACGCCGCCGCTGATCGAGCCCGACCGGCCCACCGTCGCATCATTCCTCAAGCAAAACGGCTATACCACCGCGATGATCGGCAAGTGGCATCTCGGTCTCGGCTGGGTCCGCGCGAACGGTTTCGTGGGAACCGCGGCGAACGCCGAGCAAAACGTCGCCGGGTCATGGCAGGACGGCGAGGCCGCAAAGGGCATGAATGTGGATTTCGATAAGCCGGTCAAGGCGGCCCGCGGGACCTGGGCTTTGACTACGCCTACTTCACCGCGGCCTGTCCGACGATGGACGGTCCCTTCACGTTCATTCGGAACGATCGCCCGACCGCGCGACCCGACCGGAAGATCTTCATCGACCCAAAGGCCGAGGAGGAGTACGGCCGCCCTCGGCCTGGGTGGATCGCACCCGGCTTCTCGCTCGAAACCGTGGATGTCGAGTTTGTGAACGAGGCGATCTCGTTCATGCGGCGCAGTGTCGCCGAGCAACCGGGGCGCCCTTTTTTCGTTCACTTGTCCTTGTCTTCGCCTCACACCCCCTGGCTCGTTCCGACCTTTGCCCAGGGTGCTAGCGAAGATGGGCCGCGCGGGGACCTCGTCACCGTCGCGGACTGGGCGGTGGGAGAAGTAAGGGCAGCGCTTGATCGACTCGGGGTGTCCGGCGATACGCTGCTCATCTTTACGAGCGACAACGGCCCGCACCCAGGCATCGATGAACATGCCTCCGCCGGCGCCTTCCGCGGGTACAAGTCGCACACCTGGGAAGGAGGTCATCGCGTCCCCTTGGTCGCGCGCTGGCCGGGCCACATTCCTGAAGGTGTCCTAAGCCCCGAGCCCGTCGAGCTCACCGACCTCATGGGCACTCTTGCCGGCGTTCTCGGCCGGGATCTGCCGAAGGACGCCGGACCCGACAGCTACGACATCTCGCCCGCGCTCTTCGGCCAGCGGCTGGGACGGCCGATCCGCGAGGCGATCGTCTCGCACTCCGTCAACGGCGCGTTCGCGATCCGCCAGGGCCCGTGGAAGCTGATCCTCGGGACCGACGGATCGGGCGGCTGGGTCCCTCCGGCCGACAAAGCAGCGAGCCCCGACCGTCCCGGCCAGCTCTACAACCTCGATACGGATCCGGGTGAGCAGAAAAACCTCTACGCCGACCGTCCCGAGGTCACTGCGCGTCTGCGCGATCTTCTCGCCTCCTATCGGGCGAGCGGGCGCAGCCGACCGCAGCGGTAGCGCCCCCGGCCTCGGAGGCGATCAACCCTCCTTTCTCGGGTCACCTATCGCGATGGATTCCTAAACGCACGATTCACACCTTTCCCGAAAACAACTCATTAGGCACATTCTTGAGAATCCAAACGATCGGCCTTGATCAAGGAGGGGTCAGAAAAAGGCATGCATTGAGCCCCGAGGCGACCGCCGCGACCAGTCCACCAGCAACCTGGATATCCGCCTTGAGCAGCTCGTCCGTCTTGCGAGCCGCCACGAGATCGGGTATTCGTCGATGCGTTCAACGCGACCGGCTTCTCGTACCTGAACTATCAGTCGAACCCGGGAGGCACCTGGGCACCGACTAACATCAATGCGATCACGGGCACTTACAGCCCGGCGTCAACCGGCGCCCGCAGTCAGGTGGGCGTGCGGACCCTCCGGTTCGGCGTTCGCTACAGTTTCAACTAACTCCCGGCAAACCCCTGTGCTCCTCAGATGAGGCGGCAAACCAGTGGCTGGGCTCTGACGGAGGAAACCAGTGATGGAACGGTATTCGGTCAACCTCGGTTCGCGTGGAAGGTGTTCCCCCCCAAGCGGTTGGTCCTATTGGCCAACCGCGCCGACCGGGCTCTCTTCGCTTCGTCGCGTTGCGCTCGCTGCTAGTTCGAGCGAGGCATTGGCAGCGTAACTTGCGTCCACCCAGGCGGGGTCCGTCTCGGCGTAGACCGTCGTGATGCCGCCGCCCTTCAGGCTCACGATCAGGAAGGCGCGGCCGTCGCGGCCGCGCGAAAGCCGCTCGACCAGCACCTCGTCGGGTCCCGCGAAGCTCACGCCGCCGAGGTAGTAGCCCTCGGGGGCACCAGGCTCGAAGCGTTCTCGACGCGCAGCTCGGGGTGCTCACGCTCGAAGTCCAGCCGGACCGAGCCGTCCTGGACGCTCGCCTTGAGCAGCGCCTCGTAACGCAGGCGCTCGGTGGCGTCCGCGAAGCGGTCGGTCCGGCCGCGCAAGCCGACCGTGCCCGGCGGTTCGCTCGTGATCTCGAAAGCGGCGTCGCCGGCGCCTTTGGGGTTGACTCGACCGGCGAGCGTGGCGGTGAGCTCCAGCGCAGCGGGCCGATCCGAGGCAATGTGAATGACGATCACGTCGTCGGTGGCGGAAGCGAACACCTCTCTTTGAACCATGGCGCCGCCAACCCGGTAGCGGGTCGTGGCGATCGCCGTGTCGAGGTCCAGCTCGCGGCGGTACTCGGAGGGGAACGCGTGATCGGGCAGGGTCAGGATGAGGTCGCCGAGCGGCTGGAAGCGCGCCTGTTCCCAGACCTTCGGCATCATGCTGCGCTCGAAGAGCGCCTCTGCTTCGGCAAGACGGCCGGAAAACACGAGCTTCCGGATCTCCGGCAGCGAACGGTGGCCGTCGGGCGGGTTTGGATCGTAGGGGCCGCCGGTCCAGACCGTGGCTTCGTTCAGGGCCAGACGTTCGCTGTGCGTGCCGCCGAATACCATCGCGCCGAGCCGGCCGTTGCCCACCGGCAGCGCCTCGATCCAGGCCGCCGCGGGGCGGTGATAGATCAGCTTCAGGTTTTGTTGGGCTTCGTCCGAACCGTAGGGCGCCGTTCCACCGGCCGCGGCCGCCCCGAGCGCGGCGGCTGCGAGCAGGCCGAGCGCGCGCCGGGCCATCAGATCGCGGGTACTCGCTTGAAACGCTGGACGGTATCTATGTCGAGGATGGAGACGCCGGTGTCGATCGTCGCGGGCACCGGACCGAAAGGTGCTGACCCCAGAGCTCCTGTCGGGTGGCGGGCCGCGTGGGCCAGAAGCATCGACATGTAGCCCATCAGATACGGGTTCTGGCCGACCGTGCCGCGGATCTCGCCGCTCTCGATCAGCTCGATCACCGGGGTCGAGAAGTCGAAGGCCAGGATCTGGACCTTGCCCTTGCGTCCGAGGTTGCGCACGGCCGCGGCCGCGCCGGGCCCTGGGTTTCCGTGGGCGCAGAAGATGCCGGTGATCCCCGGGTTGGCCTGCAGCATCGCGGTGATCTGGGTCTCGGCGCGCGCGACGTCGCCCTCGTCGTTGACGGTGGCGATGATGCGAATCTCGGGGCCGAAGCGCTGGAGCCCGGCCGTGAAGCCCTCCACACGGCTGCGCAGGTGGTCGGGTCCCGGGAAGGTCGAGATGCCCACCTCGCCTTTGCCGCCGAGCCACCCGGCGAGCGCCTCTCCGGCCGTGAAGCCGGCGTTGTAGTTGTTGGTTCCGACGAAGGCGAGCCGCTTGCTGTTGGGAGCGTCCGAGTCGAAGGTGACCACCGGGATGCCGGCGGCGATGGCTTTGTCGATCGCGGGGGTGAGGGCCACGGCCTCGGCCGCGGTGACCGCGATCCCGTCCACCTTGCGGGCGACGAGCTGGTCAATGGTGCGCGCCTCGAGTGCGGCGTCCCACTCCGCCGGGCCCTTGAGTTCGACGGTTACGTGGGGGCCGATCGCGGCGGCCGCGTCGCGCATGCCGGCGTACGCCCAGTTGAAGAACTCGCTGCCGCTCAGGAACACCACGGTGGCGTAGGTCTCGGTCGGGCGCGCTCCGGCCGCGGGCGCGGGCGCGCGGTTGCACGACGTCGCAAGCGCGAACCCGCAGGCGAGAGCGGCCGTCCTGATGGCCGCGTTGCGCCTCATCGCTTGACCCCCGCCGCAGCCGGCCTGGCCGTGACGCGCACGGAGGCCGGGCCCGTCTTTTCAACCGGCAGCCACAGCACCAGATCGGTCCGGTCAAGGCCGCGCACGTGCCCGAAACGCATGCCCTCGGTCCGCCCGAGCGCGCGGCCATCGAGTGTGACCACGGGTTCGGCCTCGCCCCACCCCTCGATCTTCAGGGAAACGTTCTCGAGCGGGGCGTCCTCGCTCGCGTCGAGCCGGAACGAGAGGTTTGCGCCCGCGCCATCGCGGCGCAGCAGATAGCCGCGCTCAGTGCGGTCGTAAGCGCCGCCGCTCCAGCCGGGCCCGCTCACCGTGAGCGGGGGGGCCTGCACCCACGAGCGCCCGAGCCGCGCGATGTCTCCGGGCATTGGCTTCGTCCTGGCCCCATAGATCCAGGTCGCGTAGTAGGCGCCATCCGGGCGTTGGTGAATGGGCGGGCCGCCCCACGAGAGAGAGAAGTGCGACGGTCGGTCGGGCATGATCGCGTAGCGGCCATCCGAGGGGATTTCCGCCACCGGCCAGTGGTTCCACCAGGGAAAGGCGGAAACGTCGCGCCGCGA
>Ga0163144_10002665_pt1 | contig 40863 bp, 35 predicted proteins | sample OliLak19BULKMAT1_FD_123175 | JGI IMG/M metagenome (GOLD analysis project Ga0163144, IMG submission 123175) | Freshwater microbial mat bacterial communities from Lake Vanda, McMurdo Dry Valleys, Antarctica - Oligotrophic Lake LV.19.BULKMAT1 | ecosystem: Environmental > Aquatic > Freshwater >...
GAGCGCCGACTTCAGTCCCAGCAGACTTGCGGAACGGCGTTTTTTTGGATAGGTTGCATCCATGAGCACGGTTGAAGAAATCGAAATCGCGATTGAGAATCTCAAGGAAGATGAATTCCTACGCCTGGCCAAATGGCTTGATGCGAAAGTGGCAGATGCTTGGGAGCGTAGGATGAATCAGGATTCCGAGGCCGGAAAACTGGATTTTCTCTTTAACGAGGCGGAAAGCGAGAGGACTTCCGGAGACTTAATCCTTGGCCGGCCACGAAATGAAATCGATGGCAACCCGAAGGTTCTGGAAGTGTTTCAATGAGCTTCCCTCCGAGATTCAGGATCTGGCTGAGAAAAATTGTTCCCTCTGGCAACAGAATCCCCGGCATCCTTCGCTGCACTTCAAAAAACTCCAGGGCAGCGGAAACCGGTTTTCGGTTCGGGTTGGCATCAGCTATCGCGCAATCGGCTGGGAGCTGCCTGGAGGAGGAGTCGAGTGGGTGTGGATCGGATCGCATGCGGATTATGACCGGCTGCTGGCGTAATATGGCTGGGTAAGTGCGGGGGCATGAAATGCAGCACCCTACCCGATTTGAGAAACGGATTTCATCGATCAAATCTCGTCCTCAACAGCGATCACTCCGGAATGATTTTGATATGGGATGTTTCGATTTCTCCTACGGCAATCTGCCTACATCTTCCGATCTCGTCCTTTGCAACGGCCTCTTCCATTGTATTAGGAGACGAACTGAAGACCAAAATTGGATAGAACGCGGTTCCAAGCATCAAGGCCCCTTGTTGTTTCGCGGATCTTGTGACTTTGAAATAATAACATCTATTGGGTATGGCGCGAAATTTGGTGGCCGCGCTTCCAACCACCAGCTGTTGTTCTCCCGCCCCAACTTGAAGACACATGAACGATCCATTCGGCAACTCGCCTTTGCTCTTCCTATCGATGGAAATGCGAGTCTTTGCCCCCGTGGAGAAAAGGTCACTTGGCCAGTAAACGTAGATTAGAGCCTGCCCGCTACGGGGCGTGTAGCTTTGCGCAAGGATAGTTTCCTGACTGGTTGGATTTGCTCCACATGAAACCATCAAGACAGAAGCTGAAAGAATCGCCAATAAGTGTAGGACTTTCATTTTGTGGATTAGGCAAGCAACGCTGGATTCAGAATTTCGCGGCGGCGGCGGACTTTATTTCTTCGAGCTTACTGCGATCCGGTGCGGCTCCGCGTGCCTGGTCCGGCTTGCCGCCGCCTTTGCCACCGGCGATGGCGGCGAGATCCCGGAGGATGTCTCCGGCTTTCAGGCCTTTCGCCAGCGCATCCGTGCCGCAGTGGACGGCGAGATGAAGTTTCTCCCCGTCATCGACGATGAGCAGGGCCGGCCCGGCGAAGTTCCTTTTCCTGAGGGCGTTCTGGAGTTCCTGGAGCAGCGAGGCGTCCGACTCGAAGGAGACGACGATTGGCTCGCCCTTCGCGATCAGTTCGGTGAGGGATTCGTCGGCGAGTTTGGCGGCTTGGGAGGATTGGATTTTTTTGATCTGTTTCTCAGCCTCGATGGCGGCCTGTTGGGTTTCCTCAAGCGTGCTCATGCCGTGGGCGTAGGTGGCGTTGATCTGGGCGATATCGGCGCGCTCAACCAGCATGGCTCCCATGATGTGCGGGAACTCACGGGCGATGACGGCTTCGCCGCCGAGGGCTGCGAGTTTTTCGTTCGCTGCCTTGAGCTTGGCTGCGGCGGCTTTGAGTTCGCAGTCCCATTTCTCGACCATCTCGCGGATATGATCCCATGCGGCTTGGCCGCAAACGGCTTCGATCCGGCGCACACCGGAAGCGATGGCACCTTCGGATTTGATTTTGAAAAGGCCGATCTCGCCGGTGTTGCGGACGTGGGTGCCGCCGCACAGCTCCTGCGAGTAGCCGTTGAGCGCGCCTCGCTCGCCGCCGATCTGGACGACGCGGACGAGGTCGCCGTATTTGTCGCCGAAGAACTGCATGATATCCGCGCGACCCTTGATCGAGGCGTGGGGGACTTCTTTCCAGCTAACGGAATCGTTGGCCTTGATCGCGGCGTTGACTTTTTCTTCCATCGCGGCGAGTTGGTCGGCCGTAACGGCGGCGCTGTTGAAGTCGAAGCGCAGGCGGTGTTCATCGACGGAGGAACCCTGCTGCGCTGCGTCTGCGGAGACGACTTCGTGCAGCGCCCAGTGGAGAAGGTGGGTGGCGGTGTGGTGCGCCTCGATGGGGCGGCGGCGGGTGGTATCGAGCTTGAGGAAAACTTTATCGCCAACATTGAGGATGGCAGCAGAATCAACAATGAGGGCACGGGCCTTGCCGATTTGCTGGGTGCCGATGACGGGGATTTCGGCATGGCGGTTGCAAACCGCCGCCACGGTGCCGGTATCGCCGGATTGGCCGCCCATCTCGGCGTAGAAAACGGTCTTGTCGGTGATGACGAAGAGGGTGTCTTCCTGCGGGTGGATCTCGAGAATCGTGGCTTCCGTCTCGTCGCTTTCGAAGCCGAGGAACTCGGTGACGGCTTCGGTGGAGATGTCGAGGGCGCGGACGATGTTGGATTTTTGCGCGGCGCGGGAGCGTTCTTGCTGCTGCTCCATGAGTTTCTCGAAGCGTGACATGTCCACGGAGCTGCCACGTTCCTCCGCAAGAAGCTGGGTCAGGTCGATTGGAAAGCCAAAGGTGTCATAGAGTTCAAACGCGATCTCGCCAGAGATCGGGGAGCACACGCGCCGCCGCGTGTCGCAGGAGACGCCCTCGTCTCCTGCATGGCCCGCACCTTGTGTAAACTCCCGGCACCAGGTCCACGCATACTCATCCGCCTGCGGAACCAGCTTCTCCGTCACTGGATTGAAAAGGATGTAGTCATATTTTTCCACCAGATCCGACTCACTGCGGATAAGCCTGTCGAACGATTCCTGCTCCCAAAGGTGCTTGATCTTGTCGTTCTGCAGCTCTTGCCTTCGGGCTTTCAGGATCTTGTGCGAGGTGACTGATTTGATCGGCTGGAGGATTTCCGTGAGAATGAAAAACGTTGGTTTGGAATTCTCATCCCATGATTTCACCTGAGGCTCGATGAGGAGGTGCACGTGATCCGGCATGACGCAGGCGGCGTAGAGGTGGATCTGTCCGAGCGTTCGGGAATAGAGGATGGATTCGAGGACGATGCTGCGCTCGGCATCGCTGAGAATGTCGTGGTCGCGGGTGGAGAAGGTGACCATGTATTTGCCCCATGGGCGCTCGAAGTGGGGGAGATTGCGGCGGGTGTAGGTGGGTTCGGAGGGTTTTGATGATTCGGGCTTAGGTTGAGGCGTGGGCGCCTCAACCGACACGCGGCGGCGCGTGTGGTCCCCTTCGCCGTCTCCGACGGCTTCTTCGAAGCGTTTGAGACCTCTATCCAGCGTCTGGTTGAAGCTCGCCTCCTCGTTCTCGAGCGTTTGTCTCACGACTTGCTCACGGTTCTTCAACTCCGGGAAAACTCCGCCCATTTCGTTGACGAGTGTTTCCACAAGCGCGCCGAAGAACGGCTTGTCCCCGGAAAAACCAAGCTGTCGGCCATATCGAACCGCGCGACGCAGGATGCGGCGCAAGACGTAGTTCCGCCCGTTGTTCCCCGGCATGATGCCGTCAGCGATGGAGAATGAAAGTGTCCGCAGGTGATCCGCGATTACACGGAAGGCGATCGCGGTTTTCATCTCCTCGGTGAAGGCGGCGCGGTCGGCACCGGGTTCCGGATAGATGTCGGCGTAGGTTTTTCCGCTGAGTTCTTCGAGTTTCCGGAAGATCGGTCGAAAGACGTCGGTGGCGTAGTTGGAGGGTTTTTCCGAGAAGTCGGTGAAGCCCTTGGTGTTCTGGATGATGGAGCAGGCGCGCTCGAAGCCCATGCCGGTATCGACGTGTTTGGCGGGGAGCTCGCGGAAGCTGCCGTCGGCCTCGGCGTTGTATTGGATGAAGACGAGGTTCCAGATCTCGATGCAGAGGTCGGAGTCGTTGTTGACGAGGTTGCGGCCGGTGACGGGATTGCCCTCGGGTGTCAGATCGACGTGCAGCTCCGAGCAGGGGCCGCAGGGGCCGGTTTCGCCCATCATCCAGAAGTTGTCCTTCACATTGCCGTGGACGATCTGGACGGCGGGATCGCAGCCTTTGGAGACGAAGAGGGCGGCCCAGATGTCGTAGGATTCCTGGTCGAAGTTTCCGGGATCGCCCGGTTTCGGGGCATAGACGGAGGCGTAGAGGCGGTGGGCGGGGAGACCCCAGCGCTCGACGACGAGTTCCCAAGCCCAGGCGATGGCTTCCTTTTTGAAATAGTCGCCGAAAGACCAGTTCCCCAGCATCTCGAAAAACGTGTGGTGGTAGGTGTCGTAGCCGACATCCTCGAGGTCGTTGTGCTTGCCGCCGGCGCGGATGCATTTCTGGGTGTCGGCAGCACGCGGCGGGCTGTAGGGGGCTTTTTCCGTCCCGAGGAAATAGGGCACGAAGGGATTCATCCCCGCATTGGTGAAGAGGAGCCCGGGGGATTGCGGGAGCAGCGACGCGGACGGCACGGTGGTGTGCTGTTTTTCTTGGAAAAAATCGAGGAAGCTCTGGCGGATCTCGGAGGCGGTCATGGTGCGGGGCGGGAACTTGCCCAAAGTCCCGGAAACTTTAAACTCTAAACTTTAAACACGAAGGAAGAGTCCGATACGGAGGCACAAGCTCACATCACGGCTTCTCCTTCGGGTTTGGAGTTTGAAATTTTAGGGTTTTGGAACTCGTGGCACGCTTCGCGCTTCAATTGTGGCATTCCCGTGGTTAGCGGATGGGCTGCGGCGGATCCATGTTCTCCCCCTGGGGTGCTGGGTTCGCCGCAGCGATCCGGGTGGGTGTTTCTAACCACAGGAACCCAGAGGGCACAGAGTCTAATTATCTCTATCCTCTGTGTTCTCCGTGACCTCTGTGGTAAGAACGAATTCCCCTGCCCCTAATGCGCTTTGACAGGCGCACACGGTTTTGTCACGGTGCCTTGATGCAACCGATCCAGTTTGAGGAATCCGTGGCGGCTATCCTATGCAAGGATTCGCGCTACGACGGGCAGGCTTTCCTTTTCCTCAAGGATTCGCTGGATTTCACCCTCAAGAGATTCCTCGGGGAAAACGGCGGACAGCCGCGGCATGTCAGCGGCAAGGAATTGCTGGAGGGATTCCGCGACCACGCCCTTGAGCAGTATGGCCCGATGGCGGCGACGCTGATGGATGAGTGGGGGGTGAAGGAATGCCGGGATGTGGGGAACATGGTTTTCCTGATGATCGAGGAGCAGATTTTCGGGAAACAGGAGTCCGACAGGCCGGAGGATTTCGACAAGGTATTCGATTTCCGCAAGGCGTTCCGGGAGCCTTTCCTTCCATCCGGGAAAAAGGCCGCGGTCAAGGCGCGTCCGGCGGGCAGGCGCTGATCAAGGCGATCTCTCCGCGGTCTCCGGCTGCGGCGGGGGTGTGGTGGGCGGCACGTTGGGCGGCGGAGGCGGCAGCCATTTGGGGGCCTTGGGTGTTAGATCGGAATTCCATGCGAGGTAGGTGAGCAGCAGGACGCCGGCGAGGCTTCCGAATCCGCAGGTGAAGGCCGCCGCCATGCCGATGATGAAAGGGGCGAGTCCGAGGATGATGAGCAGCACGGCGGAAGGCTTGAGCTCAAAGTTCATCGTGGCGAGGCGCAGCCGTGAGCGGGCGACGAGCATGCCGATGATGCTGTAGCAAACGACCACAGAGAGGGCGGAGAAATGATAGAAGATATTTCCCAACCAGGCATAGCCCGAGGTTTTGCTCATGTTCAGGGCCATGCCGCCGCCTATCATTCCCGCGCCTCCTCCGGCGAGGGCGGAAAAGACATACAGCACGAACACCCCGAGCCGGGATGCGAGGCTGCCGAAGCCCGAGGCCGCAATCGCGCCTGCGGAAACGAGGGCCGCGGCGCCGATGACGGATCCGGCGCTTGCCAATTCATGGAACCACTCGATGCCTCCGATGAAATAGCGGATGATGATGTATGGCAGCAGGCTGGTGAAGGTGAGGGCGCTCAATCCCCAGAGCATGATGAATTTCCCGAAGACGATCTGCCAGCGGCTCAGGGTGGTGAGGAGCAGCAGCTCGTGGTTCCCTTCCTCGGTTTCCTGCGGCATCAGGAAAAAACCGGCCATCGGCATGAGCAGTCCGCAGACGGCCATCGCCACCCACCAGAACGGGCCGACATGATCCGGATCCCACGCGAAAACGGCCGCCAGGCCGCCTGCCCCCGCGCCGATGCCGAGCTGGAACTCCGCATAGATCGCCAGCGTCGCGAAGATATGGATGCAGACAAATGGATAGACGAAGCTGGTGCGCCGCAGGCTCTGCCGGAGTTCCTTGACGGTCATCGGCCCGAAGCGCTCGGGGAGATCGGTATGCTCGCTGGTTGCCACGGGAGCTGTTAGGGCAGGATGTCGGAATAGACGCCGGGGTCGCTGCCGGGAATCCCGATGGCCCCGCAGTTCTTCTCGTAGAAATCGCGCGGGCCGACGCCACCGATGATGCCGTAGGCGTAGCCGATGTCGCGGAGCGATTCGAGCGCCTTGAAAAGGAGCGCCTTGCCGAGGCCGGTGCCGCGCGCGGACTCGATCACTCCGGTGGGACCGAAGAATCCGCGGTGGGTGGTTTCGTAGCAGGAAAATCCAAGCACCTCCTTCTCACGTGTCGCGATCCAGCAGGAAACCGGCTGGCGGGTGAGGGCGACCTCGATCTCGCTCGCCCATTTTTCCGAGAAATTCTCGCGGGCGAATTTGGCCAGCGTGTGTTTCTCGAAGGCGCGGGCGCGGCGCAGGGTGATGCCCTGGGCGGCGACCTTGCGGTAGAGTTCGCCGGAATCCGGCAGGTCATAGAGTCTCACGAGCATGTCGATCATGTGGCTGATGAAACGCCGGATACGCGCCGAGGTGAAGCGCGGAATTGGCCATTTCCAGCTAGACCCCGTGGCTGGGTTCCCTAGCTTTGGGACATGAACAACTCGCTGACCGGTCTTTTTATCGCCGCAATCCTCCCGCTGCCGCTGCATGGGCAGGAAAAATGGTATGAGAAAATGGACATCGGGCCGGCCTGGATGAACACCTTCGGCGATTATTTCCAAGGCAAGAAACGGGTCGGGGCAATCAAGGGTCTCAGCGTGGATCTCGGCGATGGCTGGCGGGCGCTCTATAACACGGAGACCCTGAGCCTGGTGAGCGTATCCAAAGGCGGGCTGGAATGGGGCGGCACGCCATGGTCGGGGGCGCACGGCGCGACGATCACGATGGCCAACAAGGAGGCGCTGCTTGTCACCGGTTCCGGACCGGGGTGGGCTGACAAGAACGGCTCGTTTGCGGACACCAGGGAAATCCAGGGTTATGGGAACATGCCGAACGGGAGGTTCACGGGCCACTACCGCCACGGGCGCGAGGTCGTGCTGGGATACACGATCAATGGAACGGATGTGCTGGAAACGATTTCCAGGGACGGTGAAACCGTGACGCGCTCTTTCAAATTCGGCGCGAGGGCGGGGGATCTGACCATGGTGGCGGCGGATGGGATGGATGCTTCCAAAGCGGTCGCGGGCGAAGGGATCAAGCTGGCCTTCGATCCGAAAAGCGACGGGCGCCTCCTGGCCCGCATCCCGGCGGGTGATGGTGAGCTGGTGACCCAGATCGCGTTTTCCGCCAGCGGCAAGCCCACGTTTGCCGCGAAACCTGATTTCAAGAAACTGACATCGGGCGGGCCGGGGATCTGGACGGAGATCATCACGACGGCGGGCAAGGTTTCCACAGCCAAGGACAAGCCGTATCTAACGGATCTCGCCACGCTGCCCGAGGAGAACCCGTGGGGAGCGAACCTTCGCTTCGGAGGATTCGATTTCATCGACGCGGATTCCGCAGCGCTTTCCACCTGGAACGGCGATGTCTGGGTGGTGAGGGGGCTGAAAGGGGATTGGAAGGAATTGAAATGGCAGCGTATCGCGTCGGGGCTGTTCGAGCCGCTTGGCGTCAAGGTCGTGGACGGGGAGATCTATGTGAACGGGCGCGACCAGATCACCAAGCTGATCGACCTGAACAAGGATGGTGAGACGGATTACTTCAAGGTGTTCAACCGTGACGTTTATGTTTCCGAAAACTTCCATGAGTTCGCGTTCGATCTCCAGACAGACAAGGAAGGGAATTTCTATTTCGCGAAGGCGGCTCCGGTTCGTGGCGGCGGGAGGGGGTTTGACAGGATACTTCCGCACCATGGCATCGTCGCGAAGATCTCACCCGATGGGAAAAAGTTCGAGGTGGTGGCGACCGGTTTGCGCGCGCCGGGCGGTCTCGGGATTGGCCCCAACGGTGAGATCACGACGGGGGAGAACGAAGGGACGTGGCAGCCGGCCTGCAAGATCAACTTCGTGAAAGCGGCGGACACGCCGGCGTTCTTCGGCACGGAACCTTCGCGCCACTCGCTGGCGGACGCGGCCTTCACGGAGCCGCTGATGTATTTCCCGATGGATGTGGATAATTCCGGAGGATCCCAGGTGTGGGTGACGGAGGGCGCGGACTTCGGACTCAATGCCGGAGAGATGATCCACCTTTCCTACGGGCAATCGAGCCTCTACCGCGTGCTTCCCGTTAGCTCTAACGGCAGGCTCCAGGCCGGTGCGGTGAAGCTTCCGGTTTCCCTGCAATCCTCGGCGATGCGTGCGCGTTTCCATGAGGACGGCTCTCTCTACGTGCTTGGCTTCCGTGGCTGGCAGACGAATGCCGCTACCGAATGCGCTTTCCAGCGAATTCGTTACATCGCGGATGTGGGTATCAAAATCCCGGAGAAACTCGATTACACGGATACGGGCGTGAAGCTGGCTTTTCCGGTGAAACTTGACGCGGAGCTTGCGGAGGACGTGACGAGCTATTCCGCGCAGCGTTGGGATTATGTCCGCAGCGAGCAATATGGTTCCGGCGAGTTTTCCGTGGATAATCCCGACACGGCGGCGAGGGGGAATGCGCTCACTGCGGAATCCCAGAAGCACCGCATGAGGGATAGTGTGAAAGTCCTTTCCGCGAAGCTTTCAGGCGATGGGAAGACGGTGGAACTCACCATCGAGGGGATGAAGCCTTCGATGGGACTGAAGATCGGTTATGACCTTGAGGATACCGATGGGGATGTGCTGAAAAGCGAAATCCATGCGACGGTTTACGGGAAATAAGGCGATGTTGAGAAACCTTACGATTGCGGCCTTTCTAACAGCATCCGCGGGCGCGGAACTCGTCGCCACATTCACGCAGGGTGATGCGAAGGACGTGCGGATGGATCGCATCCCTGCGCTTTCCGTAGAAAACGGGCGTCCTGCGACGGCGTTTCTTGATGCGGGTCGGTTCGAAGCCGAGTGGGCAGGGTCAATCGAATTGAAGGAAAGGCGCAGGCTGTATTTTTCCTTCTATGGGAAGGGCAAGGCCACGCTGATGATCGATGGCGAGGAGGTGCTAACCCGGGAGGGCGATCTCGCCGGGACAAAATCGAAGCGCCTGCGGCTCAATCCCGGGAAGCATGGCATTTCCATCCGCTATGCAAGTGCGGAAGATGGCAGTGCGCTCTTCCGGCTGTATTGGGAAGAGGATGAAATGCCGCGCCAGACGATCCCTCCGGAATCATTCTCTGCAGAACCGACGGATGAGGCGAAGCTGGGCGAGCTGCAGCGGCATGGGCGGATGTCGTTCACTCAGCACAATTGTGCGAAGTGCCATGCGCCGGAGGGAGGTTTCGGCGCGGAGCCGATGCCGGAGACGGGCGAAATCGCCCCGATCCTGGCGGGAATCGGCGACAGGGTTTCGGGGGAATGGTTGCAGAGATGGATTGCGGATCCGAAGGCGCTCAAGCCGACGACGTACATGCCGGGCCTCGTTGATCCCGGCACCCCGGAGGGCTTGCAGCAGGCGGCGGATCTTGCGGCATTTCTTGTGACATCGAAGGCGGGTGGCGGAGAGGCGGCGGCTCCCGATGCCGGTTTGGCGAAGGCCGGTGGCGTGCATTTCCACGAGCTTGGCTGCGTGGCCTGCCATTTCCCTGCGGACGAGGGTGCGATGGATGATGGGACAGGAAGGGTGCCGCTGAACAATGTGGCTTCGAAATATCTTCCCGGCCAGCTCGTGGCTTTCCTGAAAAAACCGGAGGCCTATCATCCGTTCACGGCGATGCCGAATTTCAAGCTCTCCGAAGACGAGGCAATGTCGCTGGCGGCGTTCCTGCGGGCTGAGTCGGAAGGGAAGGAGACGAAATCCGGCCACAAGTTTCCGACAGGCGATGCGACGCGCGGCGCGGCTGTTTCGGAAAGTTTGCAATGCGGCACATGTCATCCGGGATTGCCCGGCGGGGTTCCAAAGACGCCGATGCTTGATGCGGTTTTCAAGGCGGACTGGGCGGTGAAAGGTTGCATTGCGGAAAGCGGAAGGCGTCCCGGGTTGCCTGTTCCGAACTTGCGAGACGGAGAGCGCGAGGCTCTGGTGGCGTTTTCAAAGAAAGGTTTTGCTTCCCTGATGAAGGACAGCAAGGCGGAGTTCGCGGAGCGTCAGACCGTCGCGAAACGTTGCACCGCCTGCCACGCCATGGATGACAAGGCACCGCTGCTGAATTCGCTGCACGCAACCACCGCCGGGCTTGCCGCCCATGTCGAAAGCTTGGATGAGCGCGTCGATCAGACCCGCCCGCAGCTCACTTTCGTAGGGGAAATGCTCTACACGAGCTACATCGAATCAATGCTCGCCGGAACCGCCGAACCCCGCCCGAGACCCTGGCTGGGGACTCGCATGCCCGCATTTGGTGCGTATGCGAAGCCTTTGGCGGAAGGCCTCAGCAGGTTGCACGGCTTCGATCCTTCCCCACCGGCGGAGATTGAGACGGACAAGGAACTGGTGGACATCGGCAAAAACCTGGTTGGCGCGGACGGCTTCGGCTGCACCACCTGCCATGGCATCGGTGACCAGAAGCCGACGGCGGCTTTTGAGGTTGGCGCGGTGAATTTCAGCCTCGTGCCGCAGCGGCTTCGGGAAGGCTATTATCACCGCTGGATGGACAATCCGGCGGCGGTTGTTCCCGGCAACAAGATGCCGCGCTACTCGGAGGGCAACGAATCCCAGCGCAGGGATATCCTCGACGGCGATGCGCGCAAGCAATACGAGGCGATCTGGCATTGGCTGCACTCGCAGTGAGTGGGGGCAAAGGAGGGGCTGCCCCCAGTCTGCCCCCCGCATGTCTTTCCCCATCCTTTTTGGGGGAAAGATTTGGATTTTCGTGTCCCCCATCTCCGCTGCGCTCCTGTCGGGAAGGGCGAGGCAGAGGCCGGGGGCTGTCCGGGCAGACTGGTGTCAGCCCCTCCAGCCCGTCCCAAATGCTTTGCGAAGGCCGATCAGCCTTGCCATGCGGTATGCCTGCGTGTGTCATTTTGCCGCCTGTTTCCCCTCCTGATGATGAAAGCGCGATTGATCGGTGTCCTTGGTTTGCTCGGGCTGATCGTCGCGCTGCCGCTGGTGATGAAGAGGGAGAGCGAAACGGCATCGCCGGGTTCCGCGGACGACACTCTGGTGATCCTTTCCCCTCACAACGAGTCGATCCGCAAGGAGTTCGGCGAGGCGTTCGCGGCGTGGTGGAAGAAGGAAAGGGGGCGGAGCATCTATGTGGATTGGCGGACGCCGGGGGGGACATCGGAGATCCGCATGGTCATAGAAGCGGGGTACAAGGCGGCGGAGGAAACGGGGCGCGAAGGGATAGCGGTTGATCTGTTTTTCGGCGGGGGAGAGCCGGATTTCGCGGGTCAGGCGAAGGTGGGGAGGTTTGTGCCGCTCGATGTGTTTTCGGAGGAGCCGTGGCTGTTCGGCCAAGGTGGCATGATCCCGGAGATTTTCACCGGGGAACGGTATTATGCGGCGGACAAGGTCTGGGTTGGGACGTGCATGTCGCAGTTCGGGATCTGCTACAATCCGGATTTCGTGAGCAGGATAGGGCTTGACCGGCCATTTGAATGGCAGGATCTCGGCGATCCGGGATATGCGGGCAGCCTGGCGCTGGCGGATCCGACGAAGAGCGGATCGGTGGCGAGGACGTTCGAGTTGCTTGTCCAGGGCGAGATGCAGAAACGTTTGAGAAACCAGAGGCCAGAAACCAGAAGCCAGAGGGAGAAGGCGATTGCGGAGGGTTGGGACGAGGGTTTGCGGCTCATCCAGCGGATCGCGGCGAACGCGAGGTATTTCACCGATAGCGCATCGAAGATTCCGCATGATGTGGGGCAGGGGAACGCGGCGGCGGGCATGAGCATCGATTTCTACGGACGCAGCTATGCGGAAGAGCTGATAACGAAGGACGGCAGACCGCGGGTGGTCTGGATCGCACCGAAGGGCGGGACGACGATGAGCGCGGATCCCATCGCCGTCCTGAAAGGGGCTCCGCATGAGGAAATCGCGCAGGAGTTCGTGAAGTTCTGCCTGAGCAAGGAGGCGCAGCGGCTGTGGTTCCAGAAGCCCGGCACCGATGGCGGGCCACGCGAGCGCGCGCTACACCGCACCCCCATCCGCCGCGACATGTATGTGCCGGAGATTCTCCCGCTGACGACCATGCCGGATGCCCGCCCGTACGAGGACGAGGGGAATTTCACCTACGATCCGGCGCTCACGGGTAAGGTATTCAACACCCTGCGCCAACTGGTGAAGGTGATGTGCATCGACTCCCATGAGGAGATGAAAGATGCGTGGGACGCGATCATCGCAGCGGGGATGCCGGCGGATGCGCTGGCGGTTTTTCAGGATGTTTCGCGGGTGTCGTATGAGATCGCAGGCCAAGGTGATCCCGGCCTCGACAGCAAGGACAGCATGGTTCAGGCGGAGCGGATGAAGGAGCTGGGCGAGAGGTTCCGCGAGAATTACCGGAAGGCGCGGGCGATGGCGGAAGGTAAGGGGGCGCGACCATGATGAACCGCAAGATGGCGTGGGCGATCAGCCTCGGGGTGGTGGCGCTGTTCGCCGTGTTTTTCCTCTATCCGGCCGGGATGGTGGTGAAGCAGGCGTTTGAGGCGAAGGATGCGGATGGCGGGACGGTGTGGACGCTGGAATTCATCGGCTCCGTGTTCTCCAACCCGATCTACCGCGAGGGGCTTTGGAATGCGCTGATGATGGGGGTGGTGAGCACGCTGTTGACCTTGCTGCTGGCGTTTCCGCTGGCGTTGGTGGCGCACCGTTACGATTTCATCGGGAAGAAATTTCTCGGGATACTCGTGTTGGCTCCGATGATCCTGCCGCCGTTTGTCGGTGCGGTGGGGATCAAGCAGATGTTAGGGGTGAACGGCGCGTTCAATGCGCTGCTGATCGATCTGGGTGCGATGGATGCGGCGAGGCCGTTCGACTGGCTGGCGGAGGGGCGTTTCCTGGGGATCGTGGTAATGAACGCGCTGCACCTTTATCCCATCCTCTACATGAACATCGCGGCGGCGCTGTCCAACCTCGACCCGGCGATGGAGCAGGCTGCGGAGAACCTGGGCTGCCCGCCGTGGAAACGGTTTTTCAGGATCACCCTGCCGCTGGCGATGCCGGGGGTGTTTGCGGGCAGCTCACTGGTTTTCATCTGGTCGTTCACGGAACTGGGCGTGCCGCTGGTTTTCGATTACGCGCGGATCGCGCCGGTGCAGATTTTCGATGGGATCAAGGGACTGGAGAAAAACCCGGTACCGTATGCCCTGACTGCGGTATTGTTGGTGGTTGCAGCGGTCGTGTTCGCGCTGGCAAAGCTGGTGATGGGCAGGGCGCCGCTGGGAACGGCGCCGAGACCTAAGGGGCGCAGCGACGGTAAAAGAATCGGCGGGCTGAAAGGTCTGGCTTGCGCAGGATTTTTCCTCGGGACTTTTCTGATCGCATCGATTCCGCATGCCGGGGTGGTTTTCCTTTCGCTGGCGGAAAGGTGGTATGGGACGGTGATCCCGGATGAGCTGACGATGCGGCATTACATCGAGGCGCTGGGCAACGGGCTGGTGGTGCCTTCCATTCAGAACAGCCTGATGTATGCCGGAACAGCGACACTGCTGGCGGTGGTCATAGGGCTGGGCGTGGCGTGGGTGGTGGTGAGATCGGATCTGAAAATCCGTGCCTGGCTGGATGCGCTGGTGATGATGCCGCTGGCGGTGCCGGGGCTGGTGATGGCTTTCGGATACCTTGCGCTTTCCCAGGAGGGGAAGCCGTTCGCGTTTCTGGTGGGGGCGGGCGGGAGCCCGTTTTTCCTGCTGGTGATCGCCTACTGCATACGCCGCCTTCCCTACGTGGTGCGGGCGGCGGTGGCTGGTCTGCAGCAGAGCAATCCGGCGCTGGAGGAGGCGGCGAAATCGCTTGGGGCGACTCCGTTCCGCATGATGCGGCGGGTGGCGATCCCGCTGATCGGCGCGAACGTCGCGGCGGGGGCGATCCTCGGCTTTGCCTTCGCGATGCTGGAGGTGAGCGACAGCCTGATTCTCGCCCAGCAGGCGCAACACTATCCGATCACGAAGGCGATCTACACGCTCCTTAGCACCTTGGGGAACGGCACCGAACTAGCGGCCGCTCTTGGCGTGTGGGCGATGGTTTTCCTCTCCGTCGCGATCATGGGTGCCGCAGTATTGGGTGGAAAAAGGGGCGGGCTTTTCAAGGTCTGAGAGATGAGCGACCAGGAGGCTGGAATCCCCAGCTACGTAATAAAAAGGAAGCGGCCCGGCCGATCATCCCTGTGGAAAACCCATTAACCACGAGGCGTCTCGGACGGACTGCTTGTCTTGCGACATTCCAAATACAGCGGGATCCGTGCCAGATCTTTCAGAAGCCGGATTTTTTCTCTACAAACCGAGGGAGGCGTAGATCTGCCGGGTGGCGTGGGATTTGTTGAGGGTGTAGAAATGGATTCCGGCGACATCGCCGTCGAGGAGCTCCGCGCTTTGCTGGGCGGCGTAGTGGATGCCCGCCCGCTCTACCGCGCCCGGGTCGTTTTTGGAAGAGGCGCGGTCGAGGGTTTTGAGGAGCTTGGCCGGATAGCGCGCGCCGGCCGCGAGTTCCGCCATGCGTTTCATCCCGCCCGTGGAGGTGACCGGCATGATGCCTGCGATGATGGGGATGTTGATGCCCGCGAGGGCGCAGCGGTCGCGGTAGTCGAAGAAATCGTGGTTGTCGAAGAAGAGCTGGGTGCAGATGTAGTCGGCTCCCGCATCGGCCTTGGCTTTCATGTGATCGAGTTCGTCCACGCGGTTCGGGGTGGCCGGGTGACCTTCGGGGAAACCTGCGACGCCAATACCGAAGCCGCGGGGATCGGGGTGTTTTCCGGATTCGTTGAAGGCGCGGATGTGGGTGACGAGATCGGCGGCGAAACGGAAGTGCCCTTGCGACCAATCGTAATCCGGCTGGTCTTTTGGCGGATCGCCGCGCAGGGCGAGGATGTTGGAGACTCCGGCCTCCGCGTAGCGGGTGAGGATCGCATCCACCTCATCCCGCGTATGCCCCACGCAGGTGAGATGTGGGACGGGCGGGATGCTGGTGGTTTCCTTGATGCGGACGACGAGATCGTGGGTGAGCTCGCGGGTGGAGCCGCCGGCCCCGTAGGTGACGGAGACGAAGGAGGGGGAGAGAGTTTCGAGATCACGGATGGTCTCGTAAAGTTCGTCCCAGGCTGTTGCGGCGCGGGGAGGAAAAAACTCGAACGATAGGGAAGGCTTGGGTGATCCCAGGATGTCGCTGATGTGCATGGTCTTGATTCGGAAGGGATATTGGCGGAAATTCGGGTGAAACTTTTCCTTTTGCCTGGGGTTTAGGAGAAAGAACTGGTGGATATTTGCGCTGAAAACGGAAACTTGAAACGCTAAACTTCAATGAGGACAATACTTGTGGCTACGATTCTTGCCGGATTCCTTGCACCGGCCGCAATGGCGGAGGGGGAAGGCCGCACGGAAAGGAAACATGGCCGCGGCCCCGAAGGCAGGCCGGACAAGGAAGGCGGCAAAAGGATGGAGCGAAATGGACGGCCAAGGGAGGCTCCGTGGGAAATGTTCCGCCGGATGGACACGGATCGGGATGGCAACATCACCAGGGAGGAGTTTTTTGCATCCCCGCGGCTTCAGCGGTTGCCGGAAGAAAAGCGGGAGGGGATTTTCTCGCGGCTGGACAGGGACAGCGACGGAATGATCAGCAAGGAGGAGATCCGGGGAATGCGGCAGGATGCAGAGCGGAGGGCGAGGGACGAGTTCCGCCAGCTTGACGAGAACAGTAGCGGGGGGCTGGATTTCGCGGAGTTCAGCAAGGGCGAAGTTTTCGGTAAATTGCCGGAGGAGAAACGCAGGCAGATTTTCGGGCGCATGGATACGGACGGCAGCGGCGAGATCAATGCAGCCGACCGTCCCGAGGGTCCGCCGCGCCGCAAGCCGTAGGGCGCTTTTTCAACGGAATCCCCAGGCTGCCCGAGTGGGCGCCTGTGGCTTTGTCCGGTAACCGAGAGGGGATCAGGCGGGGATCCCGCTTGATCATTCGGTCTTCATTGCTTCCGCGGCGAGGGTCGTGGCGAGCACGTCCTTGCGGAGGTTGCCGCCCTTGCGACCGGACCACCAGAGAACCACCGGGGAGGCGACAAATACCGACGAGTAGGTTCCGATCACGAGTCCGATCAGGATCATGATGGAGAAATCCCTGAGGGAGGAGCCGCCGAATAGTGAAAGGATGGCAACCGTCACGATGGTTGTGGCGGAGGTCAGCACCGTGCGGGAGAGGGTGGCGTTGATGGCCTCGTTGGTGATGTCCTTGATCGCGCCGGTGCGAACCAGAACGGTTTCGCGGATGCGGTCGAAAATGACGATGGTGTCGTTGATCGAGTAACCGGCGATGGTGAGGATGGCGCCGACGTGGATGAGGGAAAGCTCCCGGCCTAGCAGGACGACGATGCCGACAGCGATGATGATATCGTGGAGAAGGGCGACGAACGCGCCTACGGCGAAAGCGAATTCGAAACGGATGGTAATGTAGATGCCGATGCCGATCAGACCGAGACCCAGGGCGATCAGGGACTCCTTGAGGAAGGTGCCGCCGATGAGGGCTGAGACCTCTTCCTTGGATTCATCGATCAGGTAACCGGAGCCGTCCCCATCACGTTCCGCAAGCAGAGGGATGTCAGAGCGGAGTGCGGTGACGATTTTATCAGAGTCCGTCTTGTCGGTGCGGATGCTGAGAAGGGTGCCGGTGGCGGGGTTGCTTTCGAGCTGGGGGAAGGCGGCGCGCGTGAGATCGAGGGAATCGAGGACTTTGTTCACATCGTCGAGCGGGATTTTCTTTTCACCGAGCTGGAACTGGATGCGCGTGCCGCCCGTGAAGTCGATGCCGAGCGCGTCTTCGCGATGCACGGAGAAGGCGGCGAGCGAGATGACGAACAGGGCGGCTGATACGATGGCGGTTTTCCTCGCAGCGGCGATGAAATCGAAGTTCGTCGACTTGATGAGATCGAGGAAGCTGAGTTTTACGAGGAGATTGGTATCGATGCCCCAGCGGAAAAGCACGCGGGTGACGAGGATGGCGGAGAACATGGACGCCACGATGCCTATGGTGAGGGTGACGGCGAAGCCCTTGATGCTGCCGCTGGACATGGCGAAGAGGATGACGGCGGAAATCAGCGAGGTGATGTTTGCATCGAAAATGGCGGAGAAGGCCTTTTCGTAGGAGGCCGCAATGGCGTTCTTGAGGGATTTTCCGTTTTGGATTTCCTCCCGGAGGCGCTCGTAGATCAGCACGTTGGCATCCACGGCGAGGCCAATGGTGAGAATGATACCTGCAATGCCGGGAAGGGAGAAGGTGAAGCCGAACATCGCCATGACTCCGAACAGGATGAGGCCGTTCACGGCAAGGCCGATGAGGGCGACGACGCCTGCGGTGCGGTAGTAGATGAGGACGAAGACGGCGGTGATCGCAAGGCCGATGAGGGCTGACCAGATGCCTTGCTTGACGATGGCGGAGCCGAGCGTGGGGGATACGGAGCGCTCCTCTTCAACCACGAGAGGGTTTTCCAACGGGTTCATCAGGGCGTGGGCGAGCTTCTTGGTCTCGCCCGGCTTGTCGAGGCCGTTGATGACGAAATTTTTGCCAAGCGGGACGCTTTGCACGACAGGGGCGCTCAGGACAACGCCGTCCAGGACGATCGCTATGCGGTCGATTTCCGGACGCATGTTTTGCGTCAGGGCGATCATTTTGTCGGTGCCTTCGCCGTCGAGGGTGATATCCACCGCATCGGCACGGGCAGGGGATGGGGTGGCGAAATTGATGTCGGATCCACCAAGGGCCACCCGGCGGTTCAGCAGGATGGGGGTGGTGAATTCGTTGCCGTCGTCGTCCTTCTGGGTCAGTTCGTAGGCGCGGTAGCCAGGGACGATCTCATCTCCGTCAAGCACGCGCTGGGCGAGGGGTTTGCCGTCTGCTCCGGGCTCCGAGTTCCTGGGGGAAACCTCGCGCAGCTCCAGCTTTGCCACAGTTTCAAGGGTTTCCCTGATTTGTTTGGATTCCTCGGGTTCCACACCGGGCATCTGGACGAGGATGCCGTCGTCACCCTGGCGTGCGATAAGGGGCTCGGCGGTTCCCATGGAATTGAGGCGGCCTTCGATCACCCGCATGGCTTCTTCCACCTGCTCCTGAGTCACCGGTATTTTTTCGCCCTTCTCGTTTTCCTTGGGCTGGATGCGGAGATAAAAGGAGGAGCCGCCGATGATGTCGATGCCACCCTTGAGTCCCGCCTCTTTGATCGAAAGCGCACAAAGGCCGACAACGCCGATCAGGAGGACGGTGCCGACATTCCTTTTCCTGCGCTCGATCTCAGTGGCGAAATACCAGAAGAACAGGATCAGCAGGGAGAGGCCGATGAGGAACAGGACCAGTGGATCCTTGAAAAAGAGGATGGCGAGCATGGGAAAAAGTGGAAAGAGATCAGTGATCGGTGGGAGACTGTTATCGGAAAGGGTCGCTTACACATCCTTGCTTTCCTTCTTGGCGACGGTTGCGATGGCGGCCTTGTCGAATTCAAGGTTCGTGCCTTCCGCGACCTTCACCATCACGGTGGTTTCCTTGACATTGTGGACGATGCCATGGACGCCGGCGGTGGTGATCACCTTGTCGCCGGTTTTCAGGGAGGCGATGCGTGCCGCCTGTTCCTTGCGCTGGCGCTGCTGCGGGCGGATCAGGAGGAAGTAGAACATTACCACCATGAGCACGGGGAGCATGAAGCCGCTGCCGAGGATGCCTTGAAGACCTTCGGGTTTGGCCGGTGCGGCTTGGGCGAGTGTGTTGAGTAGGGAAATCATGGTTCGGTATGGTTGGCGTTGTAGCGTTTGATGAATTGTTCCTTGAAGGCGGGGAACGTCCCCGCCTCGATCGCCAGGTGCGCCTGACGTGTGAGGGACAGGTAGAAATGCAGGTTATGGAAGGAAAGCAACCGTAAAGCGAGGATTTCGCCCGCCCGGAAGAGATGCCGGATGTAGGAACGGGAAAAGCGGGCGACGTGCGGATGGCTGGACTCGCAGATCGGGCGCGGGTCGTTTGCGTGGATCAGGTTCTTGATGTGGATGGTGCCGTCGAGACTGAAGGCGACCCCGTGACGGGCGATGCGGGTGGGCATCACGCAATCGAACATGTCCACGCCACGCGAAATCATTTCCAGGATCTGCGGCGGGGTGCCGAGACCCATGGCGTAGCGGGGCTTGTCTGCGGGCAGGAAAGGGATGGCGTTCTCGATGGCGCGGAACATCTCCTCCTCCGGCTCGCCGACGGAGACTCCGCCGATGGCGTAGCCGTCGAAATCAAGGGCTACGAGTTCCTTTGCGGAGCGTTCGCGAAGGTGGGCGTAGATGGAGCCTTGGACGATGCCGAAGTGGTGTTGGTTGATGCCGGGGGTGACGCTGCGAGACGCAGCTTCCACGGCCTGCCACGGGACGTGGCAGCTACCTCCTTCGATGTGATCCTTGCAGCGCTTGGCCCAGCGGGTGGTCAGCTCCAGGGATTTTTCCGCGTATGTCTCATCGCAGGGATAGGGCGGACATTCGTCGAAAAGCATCGCGATGTCCGAGCCGAGCGCTGCCTGGATGTCCATGGAAAGCTCCGGGGTGAGCATCATCTTCGAGCCGTCGAGGTGGGATTGGAAACGCACGCCCTCCTCGGTGATTTTTCGCATCTTTGCCAGAGACCAGACCTGGAAGCCGCCGGAGTCCGTGAGCATCGGCTTTTGCCACGTGGTGAAATCGTGGAGCCCGCCCATCTCGCGGATCAGCTCGTGGCCGGGGCGCAGCCAGAGGTGGTAGGTGTTGCCGAGGATGATCTGCGCGCCGAGTTCCTCCAGCTCGGCGGGGTGCAGCGTTTTCACCGAGCCCTGGGTGCCGACGGGCATGAAGACGGGGGTTTTCACCTCGCCGTGCGGGAGTGTGAGTGTGCCCGCGCGGGCGGAGCCGTCGGTGGCTTGGAGAGTGAAAGGCATCCGGCTACTTGGTTACCTTTTTCACGTAGCAGGCTTTGAGCGCAATCGACAGGCCGTTCATCCGGCAGTCGATCTGATGGTCGCCCTCTACGAGCCGGATCGGCTTGGATTTCGTGCCGGTCTTGAGCGTTTCCGACGTGCCCTTGAGCTTGAGATCCGTGACCATGGCGACGATATCGCCGTTTTCCAAAACATTGCCGTGGGCATCCTTGACGATGCGTTCCTCGGGGGAGGGGTCAGTCGAATCTTTTTCCAAAGCCCATTCATGGCCGCAGGTGACGCATTCGTAGTGGCCCGGGTGGGTGATGATATCGTCCATCGTGCAGAGCGGGCAGGTGAGATCGGGCATCGGATGCTGTGGGAATTGTTCCGCTGTTCCGACAGGAACCGGGGAAGGGATTTCAATGGCGATGGGTTGCGGAAGTGGCGTGCTGATACGCTCACACGGTTCCTTTTCCGTTGTAAACTGCAATTATCCCGATGCGCGTCTCCCCCGCCTCTACGGCACCGGAAAGAAAGCAAGCATCACAATCACATAGGCGATTTTGCAAGCGAGATGAAGCCATTGGTCCGTCATGTATCCGAACTTTCCCTCGCCTTTGCCGAGATCAATCAGCCAATGCAAACATAGCTCCGCTGCACCGAGGAGCACGCTGCCCGAGACGATCCACACGCCACCGGCTTGGACCAGTGAATGGGCTGTTAGCGCGATGACCCATTCCTGGGGGTTGTCTGCCTGATTGCGGACTTTCATGCGGGCCAGGTAGTCTCCCTGAAGGGGGAAATCAGCGAGTGCATGCGCGATCGCAAAAGCGAAAAACAGCGCGAAGGGGCCTGAATGGGAGAGGATGCTCATTCGCCGGCTTTCCAAAAATCATGAAACGACGCCTTCTCTTCGGAATCGACGAGCTTTTCATTCATCGCGCGGATCCGCTTGGCAGCGAGGCGCAACAGCCCATGCATGAGCTGGACACCGCCCTCCGCATCCGCCGCAAAGAACGCCCCGAGCTCGTCACCGCTGATCCGCCAGATAAGGCAATCGCTGCGGGCGATGACTGATGCGCTTGCACTCGCCGGATCGAAGACATTGACCTCGCCGAGGGAATCCCCGGCTCCCAGCACCGCCACCAAAAGCGACCGCTCACCCGCCGACACAACCACGTGGAGCACCCCGGCCAGTATGAGATAAAGACAATTCTGATCGGTTCCTTCCCCAATCACGGCTTCCCCGTTTTTCGGACGGACAAAGCTCCCGAAGGAAGCGAGAAACCCGCGATGGGATGAATCCACCTCGGCGAGGAAACCGAGAGCGGGCAGTTCTGGCAAAGGTGAGGAGGAACTCATGGGCTGTGTTGTGTGAAGTTGACGGCCCCGCAGCAAAATGGCCAGCCAGAAAATATAGGGAATGCAAATCCCGGTGACATGCCCTGCGGCCACGGAGCCGTCATTTGACAGTCATCACGATCACACCCTCATCATCGCGCTCGAAGGACTTGAGCCGCGCAAGGACAACTTTCTCATCCCCTATCCCGAAAAGCCTGACGGGATTCCGGCGTCCCTTTACCCGGACCGGCCCCATATCAATCACGCCATCCACGTTCCCCGCAGCGCGCCTGACTTCCTCGGAAAATACCACGTCGCAATGGAAAGCCTTGGTCAATCCCTCAAGCCGCGATGCGAGATTCACCGTATCCCCGATGACTCCGAATTCCGTCCGTTCCGGCGAGCCGATTTCGCCCGCGACGGCCTCGCCGAAGTGCAAACCCACACCGATCTGGAACGGCTCCTTTCCCGCAGCCACCCAGGATTCATTCAGCCTGGCAAGCACGGCGATCATGTCACGTGCGGCGAGCACCGCCTTGCGGGCATGATCCTCAGCACTCCCGCCGCCCAGTGCCCCCCAATGCGCCATCACCGCGTCTCCGATAAATTTGTCCAAGGTGCCGCCATGGCGGAAAATCACCTCCACCATACTTGTTAGATATTCGTTCAACTGCTTCACCAGGTCTCCGGGATCCGTCAGTTCGGATCTCTCCGTGAAGCCCCGTACATCGGAGAACAGCACGACGACACTCCGTTTCACTCCGGCCGCTGTTTCCCGCCATTCATCCTGCTGCTCGATCATCGCATCCGCCACATCCCGGGAAACGAAGCGCCGGAAATCCCGCCGCAATCGGCCTTTTTCCAAGCGCTCCGTAACCAGATCATACGTCATGGCGATAGCCCAACCCGTGCCCAGCGTGAACAATCCACCGGTCACCGGAATGATCCGCGAAAACAAGTCACCCACAAGAATTGCGATCAGGATTACGCTCCCCGCGATGGTCACCAGTCCCAGGATCGATACCAGCGGGCGCTTCACCCAGTGGGTCCAGACCAGTGCCAAAAAAGCGAGGATCAGCATCACCGGCCATGGATTGGTGGATCGCTGGACGAATGCCTTCTCCAGTCCCGAGGCGATCGCCTGCATGTGCATCTGCGGGCCGGTAACCGGCCCCATGGGGGTGTCGATGATGTCGTGGAATCTCGGAGCCACCGGGCCTATCATCACCACCTTGTCCTTGAAGAATTTCCCGCTGCCGTAATTGGCTTTCCAACTTTTCTCCGAGAAGATTTCGTAAATGCTCCTTGGTGCATAGGTATCCGCCGCGCCGGTTTCCAAGCGGCCCGACAGGCGCAGTTCGTGGTTTCCGGCTGGCACCGGTGCGCCCATCGCAGCGATCACCTCGGCCGCAAGTGAGCGGAATTCCGGTTCACCTGTCCTGCGGATGCCCGAGTTCTCCAGCCCGAGAGTGGTGGTGTAGCGCGCGCCCCTGACCAGCCCGTCAACCGGGTCTTTGTGGAAATTCACATACCCGAGGCGAATCTCACGCTCCCCGAAGATGAAACTCTCGTCCGGTTCGATCAGCACCCATCCCTCCCCGTTGTCATCCGCCCCTGCCGGACTCAATACGGATCCCAGGATCACCTTGTCGGCATGGCGTTGGAGCGCTTCGCTGAGCGCCGCGTCGGCCACCGGATCGCTGGGCTCGGAAAAAATAAGGTCGAGCACGATCAATTTCGCACCCGCGCCCGCCAGCCGGTCAATCGCAAGCGCCCAGACCCGCCGATCCCATGGAAACCGCTGGTTCATCAAAGCAAGTGCCGGACTCGCGGCGATTTCCCCTGGTTCCAGATTGTCCAGCGACATGCTTTCCTCGTCGATGCCAAGAAGCACCAGGTTCCTGTTCTCGGTCGGCCCGCCGCTGTGGCGGATGATCCAGTCGCCGAACGCGCGGTCGGTCCGGTCGATGAGTGACCGGCCAAAGCGGTTTCCCCCCAGCGCGAGCATCGCCACCGAGATACCCACCAGGCATGCGAAAGTTTTGCGCCAGCGTTTCCAGAGGATCAAAGATGCGCTTGTCATATATCGAAGACCTACCTAGCCTGATTCCGCGTTTATGAAAAGCTCCCATGTCCTTCTCATTCCGGTTTTCATGGCGACCAGCGTTCATGCTGACGTTTTATCGGATCTAAGTCCCTTTCTCGGATCCTCTCGACCGGACTACGACCCCGCATCCCTCCAACCGGATTCGGCGATGGAAAATCCCAGCTACGCCCCGTTTTCCCCTGCCGACTCGGATCTGGGCGTGCAGCAGATCCTTGGAACCTACTCCGGACGTTCTCCTGTGAACGTGACCTTTGACACAAGCGCCAGCTACACCGGCAACGCGCCCGGCGAGACGTCACTGGATGACGAGGCGGCGTGGTTCTCTGCCAGCCGGCTCGCCGTGTCCTGGCGCCCGCGGATCGCTTACGGCTGGTTTGCGGACATCGGCCTCGCGCAGGGGATTTACCGTTTCGAGGGAAGCAAGGCGCGCGATTTTGAAAATTTCGAGCCTTACATCGGAGTCGTGAAATCCATCCCTGATCTCGACGACCTGATCTTCTTCGCCCGTTATGAATACCAGAGGATCACCACGGGTAGCCTCTCTGATGGTGATTACAGCGCCCAAAGAATCCGCACCGGCCTCCAGAAAAATCTTCTCCTAACGTCGAGATACCAGTTGTCCGCAGGGGTGGATGCCGCATTCGACATCTCAGCAAACCCGGATGCTCTGGAACGCAACTCATACTCCGTGGATATGAGTTATACCTATTGGATCGCGGACAAACTCAGTTCCACCCTTTCCTGGACGGGATCGATGTGGGACTTCCGCCATGACGGGCGGGAGGACCTGAGCCAGATCGTCGGCCTCGAGCTCACATGGATGCCCTGCGAGAACACCCGCATTTTCACCAACATCTTCTATACAAACATAGATTCCAACGCGGCCTTAGGCGCAAATGATTACGAGGCTTGGCAATCCGGAATCGGACTCGGCCTGAACCACTCATTCTGATAACCATGAAAATTCTCATCCCTCTCATCGCCCTGCTCGTCCCCGCCGCCGCCGATACTCTCCGGACGGCGAAGGTGACCGCAGCCGTCAATGAAGTGCAGGTCTTTCCGGGTTCAAGCGCCCCCCATTCCGCAGTCATCGGCGAGAAAATAGCCTTGCCATCTTCGGTTCAGACCGGGCGCAAATCGCGCACGGAACTCACCTTCAATGACAGCACGATCACCCGCTTGGGGCAGAACTCGGTTTTCAGTTTTCACGAAGGCGGCCGCAACGTGGAGCTGAAACAGGGATCGGTGTTGCTCCAGGTACCGAAAAATGTGGGGGGAGCCACCATCCGGACCGCCACCGTCACCGCAGCCATCACCGGGACTACGGTGATGTTCGAATACAGCCCTGGGAACTTGATCAAACTCCTCACCTTGGAGGGCGCCCAGAAGCTTTCCATCAACGGCAGCAAAACAAGCGTTTCCGTGCCAGCGGGCATGATGATCGTCATGCATCCGGATGCCAAAGTGATCCCTCAACCGGTGATCATCGACATCGCCAGGCTGATTGCCACCTCACCCTTGGCAGGGAAGGGGGTATTCGGCCCGCTGCCGCCGTTGTCCAAGGAGTTGATCCAGAAAACCATCCACGAACAGTTGCTCGCAAAACGCAATGGAGATCTGCTCCCTACCAATTATGTCGTTTCAGGGGTCGGCAACAGGAATTCGGGCGGGATCATGGATTCAATCCAAGGTGATCGGACGTCTCCCTCCCTGGATTTGGACAATATAACTGACGACCAGTGACGTCCCCTTGACCGGTCAAAGTTCCAAATGGGCATGAATCCCGAATTGCAGCAACTCTTGGCCAAAACCGCCGGACTCGCGGTTGCGATTCACGTCGTCTCATGGTTCATTTTCCATCTCCTGTTCCGCCTGATGGAGCGCCCGCCCCGGGTCACCCTCCACCTGTTCGCGCTTTCCCTGGGTGCATGGGCCGCAGGAACCATATTCTTTCCCCGGGAAGCATGGGTTGATCATGTCGGGGCGGCGCTGATCTTCGCCTCCGCACTTTTTCTCTGGGTGTTGTTCGACCGATTGGTCTGCGGCGCATGGCTCACCCAACGCCGGAAAATCCACATTCCCATCATCCTGCGCCAACTCGGTGGCGTGCTCATTGTGCTCGTCGCGGGAGCCTCCATCCTCAAATTGGGCTACCGGCTGGAGCTCACGGGCTTATTGGCCACCTCGGGTATCGCCGCCGTGATCCTGGGTTTTGCGATGCAGGATCTGCTCGCCAATGTCATCGCGGGATTCAGCATCCACATGACCCGTGCATATCAGGTCGGCGACTGGCTCTTGCTGGGGGAAAAGGGCGATCGCGCTGAAGTCACCGAGATCAACTGGCGTTCCACCCGCTTGGTCAACAATGACCAGGTCTCCTTCGAACTGCCGAACAGCGACATCGTCAAGAACCGCATTGTTAACCTCAACTACCCCACACCGGAACACGGCATACGCATGCGGATCGGTCTCGACTATGACGTTCCGCCCGCCCTCGCCAAGCAGGCGCTTCTCGCAGCCGCCGAAAACGCCCAAGGCATCATTAAGTCCCCGGCTCCCACGGTATTCCTGTCCGATTTCGGCGATCACTGCGTCATCTATGAATTACGGGTTTGGATGCGCCACGCCAGGCTTTACAACGTCGCCTGCGATGCCATCCGCACCTCACTGTGGTATGAACTCAAGCGCCGTGACATCCGCATTCCCTTCCCCATCCGCTCGCTTGAAATCCGCAAGCACAACGAACCCGGCTATTTTGCCGATGCCAAAGCCAGGGCTGCGGAAATCGTGACAGGCAAGGCCCTGGACTGCCTGACGGAAGACGAGGCCCGCGCCCTGGTGGCAAATGGCAGGATCGTGCTCTTTGGTCCGGGTGAATCCCTCGTCTCCTGCGGAGAGAGCGGCGATTCCATGTTTGTCATTCTTGATGGCGGCGTAGTAGTGACGGGGAAATCCGATGACGGTCCGCAAGTCGTCCTCGCGCAATTGGGGCCCGGCGAACACTTCGGGGAAATCTCCCTCCTGACCGGCGAACCCCGCAACGCCACGGTGTCCGCCGAGATCGACACCCTGGTCCTTGAAATCCGTAAAAAGGACATTTCCCCTCTCATTGAAGCCAACCCGACACTCGCCGGAAGTCTCGGAGAACTGCTGGAGCGCCGCCAAACGGAAACATGGGAAGCCCTCCATGGAAACACCGGCAAGCCCGAATCCAAATCGCCCACTCCTCAACGCCGCAGTTGGACCAGAAGGGTCTGCGCCTTCTTCGGGGAGTCGGTGAATTGATGTTACATCGGCTGTGACGCACTCCGAACCGAGGCGCGTCAATGATTCAAATGGCTCCGGCGGTAGGGATCGAACCTACGACCTATTTCCTCACAGTGATTTTAAAACCCTTGCTGCATAAGCTTCTTTCTGAGTCGGTGAATAGATTTCGCGTGCATTCCGGTGATTTGTGTTCAGTCTAGTGTTCAGTCACCGAACGCCATGGCCACACTCTACAAAGACAAAAACAACCCGAATTGGTTCGCCCGTTTCTTCGATAGCGATGGGAAACGTATCTCGCGCTCAACGGGAACCACCATGAAGCGGGAAGCCGCGAAGATCGCCGCCACCCTCGAATCAAAGGAGCAAGAACGCAGGAAGGGGAATCCCGGCCTTCCGGCTGCGTTCGCGGCCATCGTCAACGCTGCCGCGCGGGAAGCCACTGCCGGGGATCTTACCCTTGCCCGTGCGGAGGAACTTGTCCTGAGGCTTCACAGGGCGGCCAATCCCGAGTTTGAAGTTGTCAGCTTGAATCAGCACCTCACGGCCTGGGTGAAGGCGCAGGAAAGCCATGTGGAGAAAAACACGATGCGGATCTACCGCGACATGCACCGTCGCTTTGTTGCCGCCCTTGGAGCCAAGGCTTCCGCTGCTCCCGTCGGGGAATTGAAAAGGGATCATGTCGAGAAGGCGCTGGGCAAAATCGTCTCAATGAAGGTGAGAGGCAGCAAGACGCGGACGCTTACTTCCGCCACCGCGAATATGGATCTCAGGGCATTCAGGAGGGCACTCCAGACCGCTTTGGAAGCTGGACTTGCAAAGGCGAACGTCGCCGCCGGGGTACGCCCTTTGCCGACCGACGATAGCACCGAACGCGCCCCGTTCACCGTCGAGGAAGTGAGGAGGATGATCGACCACGATAAAACCACCGACGAATGGAAGGGCGCGATACTCCTCGCCGCCCATACCGGATTACGGATGGGAGACGTTGTGAGGCTCACCCGCTCTCATGTCGAAGGATCGAGGCTTGTGATCCGTCCGGACAAAACGAAGCGCGACAAGAAGACTCTGACGATTCCCTTGTCGCCGCCCGCATACGCATGGATAGGCGAGCGCGAAGGGGGGTTTTTTCCCACCTTGTCCGAAACAAAGAAGGGAACCCTGTCCACGACGTTCCGAAGGATCATGGAAAAGGCAGGGGTTCTCCGTGAAGTGACCGAGGCCGGGGATGTGGTCAAACGTCGCAGTTTCCATTGCCTGCGCCACTCGTTCACATCGTGGCTGGCAGATGCCGACATTCACGCCGACGTGAGGCAGAAGCTCACCGGCCACTCCTCGGGCGGTGTCCATGCCAGATACACCCACCACGACGAAGCCCTCGACCGCGCCGTCGGCGCACTCCCATTCCTATGAAAACTCAGTATCCATTCATTGACGAGGAGAACCTTTCCGACGCAGCCAAGGCGAAAATTAATGAGAAGATCTCCAGATTCGATGCTGGCGAAATTTGGAATGATGCCTATCTAAATATGCTGAAACGGCTTGCCACAAAACCAGTCCCCGACCTCGATGAAGTTGTGGTGAAAGGGCAGGGGGACGAAGCATGGGATAAATCGTATGATGACCACGAGGTAGCGGTTGAACTTCAAACATACGCCATTGCGGAACTCACGGCATTCGCTGAGAACGCCGCCGACTTGACGAAGTATCCATCCGAGGTCTCTATGGATGAGTTTCTGACGAAGCTGATGACCAAAGCGACTTCAAGCGGGCGGAAGAAACGCTTCAACAAGTTTCTTCTGGGGTGGGCAGAGAACCGAGTGGACGAGGCAATGGAGCTTCACTCTGCGAAGATGAGCCGAGCGAAGCATCTTGCGCGTATCGCAAATGAACGGCTTTCGAGTTTCGGAAAGGTGATCCCCCCCATCCTCCAACATGATCTCACCGTGGAATTTCGCGCATGGTCTGCCACAAAGCCAAAGAATCAAAATATCGCAAAAGTCAATCGTGGGAGCTCCTGCACCAAGCTGGCGAAGATGGAAAAGATGATCCAGTTATTGCCGGAAGAACGGGGAAGGGGGTATGCAATGGAAAACTGGGAATGGCGTCGCGACGCGTTTAAGTTCTGCGACATCCCAGGCGGAACTTTCGAAAAATATCTGAGAATAATCAGAAATGAAGGAGGTGCTGGAATGTTTGAATTGGTGGAGCACGGCAAAAAATTTAAGGTGCGCAGGAAGTAGCCTGAAAATATTCGAAAATTAATCTTGAGATTCGATTTTTCGAATTCGCCAATCTGGGGGTCATCTTCTCCAATCGAACATTACGACTCTCCAATCGAAAAATCGGTTTCTCCAATCGGAAATTGCGTTTCTCCAGCCGAACGATAAGGCAACCTCACTCAGAAAGTGGAGAAAATCGGCTCACAGGCTGGAGGAATGTCACAGACATTACTTAACCAACGATGGCTCTCACCCGCACAAGGTGGCAGATATAGCGGCTTCACCGAACGCACACTTAGAAACTGGAACGCAGCGGGGACACTCAAGTTTCACCGTATTATTCAGCCGGGAGCAAAGCGCGGGTCGGTGAGAATTGATCGGCTCGAACTCGACAAGCTGATTGAGGAATCCGTCGCACCTGCATCATCGCTCAAGATGAATGAGGGGCGCTCGCCAAACCAGAACCCCACCGCCGCCCAATAAGAAACCCTGCGCCGGTGGTAGCCGAACGCAGGGTTGTGAAGTCTTGAGCGACTTCATCATACATCTGCGGAGCCACCGGTCAATCCAGCGAATTGACCAGATGATACCCAAGCCAAAACCCCGACAGGGAGGGAATGCCGTGAAGGCGTTCCCACGATACGACCTCGACGAGATCGACCGCCGTTTCCCCGACATCCTCACCGCCCTTGGATGGAAGCCCACACGCACGACGCCGAAGACGATGCGGGGGCCATGCCCAATCCACCATGGGGACGGATCTAATTTTCACCTCGACCTGCAAGCTGATGGGAAATGGGTGGCCATATGCAGGAGCCAATGCGGAGGAACCGGATGGACGGCCACCCGCTTCGTTGCGGAATATCTCAGCGTCCCCCACAAGGGAGCCATCCCCAAAGCCGCAGAGCTCGCCGGAATCCACCCCGCCAGCGCAACCTCGACATTCTTCCCGCGAAGGATACGGATCGACCATGCAGCCATCCTCCGGGCGCAGGAAGCGAAGGAGGCGGAAAAGGAAAGAATCACCCAGGCAATCATCGCCGCCCGTCCCGGCCTGCTCGCCCCCCACGTCTCCAACGACTGGAGATACGATCTATGGGAAGCGTCCCCAATCCGCATCCCTCACGACCTCAACGAGCAAGCCTACCTCGTAGCCCGTCATCTTTTCCACCCCGAGGAAATCATTTGGATGGGCAGAAAGGGAGACAGCGCCAAGCCCTACCACGCCGCCCACTTCCGCCCCCGCGAGGAATGGATGAAGGAAACCCGCCTGCCCCCGCGCATGGCTCCCGGCGTGTTCCGTCCCGGCTCTTACTCCAGATGCGCCGAGAACATCATTGCCGACCCGTTCATCCTCATCGAGAGCGACGACATTATCGGGAAGAAGCCCGAGACGCAGGAAGAGCGCGACGAGAACCGCAAGCAATGCGCCGCCCTCATCTGCTTCATGCGCGACCGCTTCTCTCTCACCCTCCGCGCCGTCATCGACACTGGTGGGCGATCTCTGCACGGATGGCTGAATTACCCACCCCCGGATGAACTCCAAGCTCTCCAAGACATTGCCGGAGGACTTGCCATCGATCCTCCCGTTATCACCGCATCTCACAACCCCCTACGCCTCCCCGGATGCGTCCACGAAGGGACTAAACAACCCGCACGTCTCCTCTACCTCAACCCCAGAACTTTCTAAGCCATGACCACCGCAAGCACCCCGAAAACAGCCGTCTCTTTCAGAGATCAATTTGCAGATTCATCCCCGGAAAAAACCTGCAAAACCTCTAAAAGCCCCCGAAATAACCCAAAAGAGGCACCTTCCGAAGGTTTTGCAGGTTTTGAAGGCGGGCATCCTGACGAAAACGAAAACACATCCTTCCCCTTGGAATCGCTTCCGGCAACCGCTCGGAGTATGGCGGAAGAGATAGTGAAATCCGCCCTCGTTCCCGAATCACTCGCCGCAATAAACCTTCTCGGAATCCTCTCCGCATCCATCGGCAGCGGACTACTCATCGACTCCGGAGCCGGACGCGAAACCTCAGCAAACCTCTACCTTCTCGGAATCGCCGAGAGCGGCACCGGGAAGGGGCGGGCGTATTCGATGGCAGCGCGGCCATTCCAGGAAATCGAAGCCGAAGAAATCCGCCACTGGATCGACAGTGTATTGCCCGGAATCAAGAAGGATCTCCGGCTGATCGAGAAGGATTTCAAGAAGCTGGACAAACAATATGAAAAAGTGACCGAAGCGAAGGATCGCGACATCACCGGCCATGAGATCCAGTTACTCGAAAAACGGAAAGCCGAACTCGAAAAACTACTGGCCAGCGAACCCGGCCTTTCTGTTGCCGACATCACAAAGGAGAAGCTGGCAATCACCTTGGAGACCCAACCCGGCCAAGCACTCGCCAGCCTGTCACCGGAGGGGCGGGGAGTGCTGGCCGTAATCATGGGCAAGTATGGGAAAGGGAGCGACACCGACGAAGACCTCTATCTTTCCGCCTACTGCCGGGAGCCGGTGAAGGTTTCAAGAGTGAGCCGCCCGCCCGTCCACCTAGTCCATCCTTGCCTTGCCGTCATGTGGCTCATTCAGCCGGACAAAGCCCGACAGATTTTTGAGAGTGAGAGCCTCACGGAAAGTGGAATGCTCCCCCGCTTCCTTGTTTGTGATTCCAAGGCAGAGGCGCAGGACGAACCCGAGATTCCGCACATTCCACACCCTGGAACCTTGGGGGCATGGGCGGAATCAATCCGCGACCTTCTCGAAACCTTCCGCGCAAATGGTAACAAGCCAGCCGTTATTGCACCCGACCCGGACGCGAGAACCGTCCTGACCACCTACACGAACGAAAGCAAACGCCGGACTCGGAAGGGCGGAGACTTGCACGACATCGCCCCCTTTGCCGCGAGGTGGGGAGAGAACGCATGGAGGTTGTCCTTAGTTCTCCACGCAGCGAAGTATGGCCGGGATGCTGGGAATCTGACCCTCGAAGAAAGCACCGCCCACCATGCCGTGCATATCGTTCGATGGTTCACTGAGGAGCAGCTTCGCATCCTCGCCCCACAAAGAAACAGCCGCCATAGGAGCCGCTTCGTTAAGCTCCAGGAAATCCTCAACGACCATGGCCGAGAATGCTCCGTGCGCATCCTCAAGAATAGCCACGGATTCAAACAAGAAGAGATCGAGGCTCTTTGCCAAGCGTTCCCCAGTCGTATCGAGATCGAGACGAAGCCTACGGGCGGCAGACCCTCGCAAGTCGTGAAATTGAAACCATAGATCCACTCTCCAACTCCCAACCAACCGAAAAAATGCACAACGTAACACTCGATAAACGGCTCTTTGAGATCCACAATCTGATAAACCCCGCGCTCCACCCCGACCGACCCGATCCGGAGCGGATTGAACTGGCCGAGGAACTCCTTGAAAAACTTCGCTACGATCTCGCTCAGGAGATGGAGCCGCACGACCCTGAACGCTACCGCCTAGAGCTAATTGCCGCGCTCAGGCGTGAAATGTCGTTGGAACGATTTGCGAAGCTCCTCGCATCGCTAACCGATGAAAGTCTTGCCGGAATCTCGGTCGAATTCCTCAGCCCCCCGCCAACGAAATACGTCCTGCAAATTACAGAGGAGAACAATCACCCATGAAAACCTCCCTACTCACACCCGGCCAAAAATTGGCATCGGCACTTGCTGATAACGTGACCGAGGAACGCCTCGCCACCGCAATCAGCGAAGCACTCGTAGCGACCCAGAAGCACCGCGACGGCACCGTTGAGCCAGATCACAAGGTTCGTCTTGAAGCGGCTAAGCTCGGACTCGCCTACGCGCACGGTCGCCCGGTCGAACGGATCGAAAGCGTCAGCATCAACCTCGATGCCGACAGTCAGATAGGACTTGAGGAGAGGCTGAAAAACTCACCGGCGCTCCGGCTCTCGCTTTCCACGATGTTGGCCAAGTGCGACGGGGGCGATTGAGCGCCTGCGGCCTCCCTGCCTCCACCACAGCTTCCAGATCCCCTCCTCGATGAAACGCCCGTATCCCTACAAACCGTTCCGACACGTTCAACCTCCCCCTCGCTCCCGGCCATGATTGTTCACGGTTTTTACTGGCTCAGATGCATTCAGGTTACTAGCTTTCAAAAAACTGCGGCATTAGATTAGAAATCCCTGTCCCCACTCCCACGCGCACATTGATCTCTTCCCCTCCGACCGAATTCATTCATGAGCCTAGTTAAATCCAAACAACGAGTCGCCGACCACGGGGAGGTTTTCACCCCCGAGTGGATGGTTGAGGCGATGCTCGACCTCGTGAAGGACGAGACTAAGCGCATCGACTCGCGTTTTCTGGAGCAGGCGTGCGGTGATGGCAACTTCCTCAGGCAGATTCTGCGGCGCAAGCTTGCTAAAGTGGAACTCACCTACGGACAGTCCGATTTCGAGCGGCGGCATTACGCCTTGCTCGGGCTGATGTGTATCTATGGCATCGAGCTGCTGCCCGACAACATTGCCGAGTGCCGCGCAAACCTGCTGGAGATCTTCGCCGGGTATCTGAAGCTCGAACCGGCGGACGACCTCTATCGCGCCGCGTTCCACGTGCTCTCGCAAAACCTCGTCCACGGCGATGCCCTGACGATGCGCACCGATGACGCCCTGCCGATCACCTTTGCCGAGTGGGGTTATCTGGGAAAAGGCAAATTCCAACGCCGGGATTTCCGCTACGACAGCCTCACTCAATCATCGGCCTATAGCGCGGAGGACTCGCTCTTCGCCGGCAAACACGAGATTTTCACCCCCTCCAAGACCTACCCGCCAATGACAGTGCGCGATCTTGCCGTTAAGGAAAAGGAGGGAGACGCATGATCGACCAAGCCAGCTTCACCCTGCGCGGGCGCAATCCGGACGTGCTGTCCTGCATCGCCAACCTCTCCAACGACGAGGTCTTCACTCCCCCGGAGTTCGCCAACCGCATGCTCGACACCTTGGTCGAGGCCTGGGCGGCGGACAACAACGGCGCGGATATATGGACTGAAAAGAACGTCACCTTCCTCGATCCCTTCACAAAATCCGGCGTGTTTCTGCGCGAAATTGCCTGTCGCCTCATCAAGGGACTGGAAAAAGAGATTCCTGACCTGCAAAAGCGCGTGGATCACATCCTCACCAACCAAGTGTACGGGATCGGCATCACCCGCATCACCAGCCTGCTCGCCCGCCGCAGCGTCTATTGCTCGAAACACGCCAACGGAGAACACTCTATCGCCAAGGGCTTCCCCAGCGACGCGGGTAACATCTGGTTCGAGCGCACGGAGCACACGTGGGCTAAAGAAAAGTGTAAGTATTGCGGCGCTGGTAAATCCGTTTTTGACCGTGCTAAAGGCCTTGAAAACCACGCCTACGCATTCATTCACACAGACAACATCAAGACTCGGTTAGCCGAGATATTTGGAGGTAACATGCAATTCGACATAATCGTTGGCAATCCGCCCTATCAACTAGCCAGCGACGGAGGCACACGAGATGGGCCAATATATCAGCACTTTGTCCAACAAGCCAAGAAGCTCCAACCACAATATCTTGCCATGGTAATTCCATCGCGTTGGATGGCATCGGGTCTAGGTCTCAGTGAGTTCCGCCAAGAAATGCTTGGTGACCGACGCCTGCGTGATCTCGTGGATTATCCGGCGGCTAGCGACGTGTTCCCTGGTGTCGAAGTAAAGGCAGGAGTCTGCTATTTTTTATGGGACGCATCACACGACGGGAAGTGTAATGTGACAACGATCCGGGGAAGTGAGAACGTTGGGCCAATTCAGCGCAACTTGGGTGAATATGATGTCTTTGTGCGTGACGCACGCGCCGTGTCGATCCTGCACAAGGTTCTGAAACACGAAGAACCATCAATAAACACTATTCTTGCGCGTGATAAACAGTTCGGTTGGACATCTAATTTCGACGGATTTCACGACAAAGAGAAAACGGGCGACGTGCCTTTGAACTACATACGGAAGATGAAGCGCGGCGTGGGCTACATCAATCGAAAGGAGGTATTTAAGAGCTCACATCTAATCGACACTTGGAAGGTGCTTGTCCCGCAGGCGTTCAACGGCGGAGACGGATTGCCTCATCAAATCCTAGGAAAACCCCTGATTGCACCACTGCCGTCGGTCTGCACCCAATCATTTCTTTTCTTCCATGTCAGCTCGCAGAAGGCGGCCAAAAGCATCCAGACATACTACACGACGCGTTTTTTCAGATTCTTGGTTTCGATTCGGAAAATTACCCAGCACGCTACGCACTCTACATACGTCTGGGTTCCAATGCAGAAATGGAATCAAACTTGGACCGATAAAGATCTGTATGCGAAATATTGTATTACGCGGGAGGAGCAAGAATACATCGAATCTCAAGTCAGGGCAATGAACCTCGACATCAGTGACGATGACTAAGACCATCGCCGAAATCCTCGCGCCGAAGCCCGAGGCACGTCCGCGCATGTATGCCTACTCCATCGCGGACAAGGCGCACGCGGGTCTTCTCAAGGTGGGGCAGACCACGCGCAACGTGAAGAAGCGGGTGGCCGAGCAACTCAAGACTGCGAACATCAAGAACTACCGAATCGAGCTGGATGAATCCGCCGAGCGCGAGGACGGCACGATCTTCACCGACCACGAAGTCCGTGCTGCGCTCGCCAAGAAGGGTTTTCAGAACGACGAGTTGGAATGGATGCGCTGCACTGCCAAGGACGTGAAGACCGTTCTGGCCGAGCTGCGCAGCGGACAAAAATTAACCGGCACGCACCACGAGAATTTCCCGATGCGGAAGGAGCAGGAGGAGGCGGTTGAAAAGACCCATGATTATTTCGAGTCGATCTGGATGGAGAACAAGAAGGCGGTGCCCCGCTTCCTGTGGAACGCGAAGATGCGCTTCGGCAAGACATTCACCGCCTACCAGCTTGCCAAGAGGCTCGATGCCAGGCGCGTGCTGGTGCTGACCTTCAAGCCCGCTGTGGAGGATGCATGGCAGACGGATCTAGAATCCCACGTGGACTTCGACGGCTGGCAATACCTTTCCCGCAGTTCCGGCAGCGATCCTTCGGAAGTTTCCAACAAGAAGCCACTCGTCTATTTCGGTTCCTTCCAGGATCTGCTTGGGCGCGACAACGTGGGAAACATCAAGGCTAGGAACGAATGGCTCCACACGATGAACTGGGATCTGGTCGTGTTCGACGAATACCACTTCGGTGCCTGGCGTGAGACGGCCAAGGAGCTGTTCGAAGGCGAGGAGGAGGCGGTTGCCAAAAAGGAGACCAAGCTCGAATACACTGCCGGGCTGGAGGGCGTGAACGAGGATCTGGGTGTGCTTTCGGAAAAGGAGACGGATTTCCTGCCCATCACCACCAAGGCCTATCTCTACCTCTCCGGGACACCTTTCAAGGCGCTGGCCACGGGCGAGTTCATCGAGGAGCAGATTTTCAACTGGACCTACACCGATGAGCAGCGCGCCAAGGAGAATTTCGCAAGGATGCATCCCGGCCAGAAGAATCCCTACGGGGCGCTTCCCCAGATGCGGCTGCTGACCTACCAGATGCCCGAGGAATTGCTGGCCATCGCAAGCGGCGGTGAGTTCGACGAGTTCGATTTGAACGCCTTTTTCGAGGCAACAGGCACGGGCAGGACGGCAAGTTTCAAGCACAAGAGTGACGTGCAGAAGTGGTTGGATATTATCCGAGGCGGCTACGCGCAACGGGCGGTGGAGCATCTCAAGACCGGCACCCGCCCGCCGTTCCCGTATTCGGACGTGCGATTGCTGCCCTATCTCCAGCACTCGTTCTGGTTCCTGCCCAACGTCGCCGCCTGCCACGCGATGGCAAACCTGCTGGGCGAAAAGCACAACGTTTTCTGGCACGACTACAAGGCGATCGTTGCCGCCGGAACCACGGCAGGTATCGGCTTGGAGGCACTGCCGCCGGTGCGCAAGGCCATCGGCAGCGGCTTCGACAGCAAGACCATCACCCTCTCCTGCGGAAAGCTCACCACCGGAGTGACTGTGCCGCAATGGTCATCCATCCTAATGCTGCGCAACCTGAAGTCGCCGGAAACCTATTTCCAAGCGGCATTCCGTGTGCAGTCGCCGTGGTCGATCAAAAACCCCAACGGTGACGATCCGAACGCGGAGGAAATCCTCAAGCCGGTCTGTTTCGTTTTCGACTTCGCGCCCACCCGTGCGCTGCGGCAGCTTTCCGAATACGGGATCGGCCTCTCGCCCAATGAGCCGAATCCAGAGAACGCAGTGAGAGACCTTGTCTCTTTCCTCCCCGTGCTGGCCTACGATGGCGCGAACATGATGCAGATTGATGCTGGCGGCATCCTCGACATGGCGATGTCGGGCACCTCGGCCACGCTGCTGGCACGCAAGTGGGAGAGCGCACTGCTGGTGAACGTGGACAACGACACCCTGCGCCGCATCCTCGAAAACGAGGAGGCGATGGCCGCCATGGGACGCATCGAGGGCTGGCGTGCGCTTGGTGATAACGTCATCGAAACCATCATCAACAAGAGTGACAGGATCAAGGATCTCAAGAAGAAGGCGAAGGAAGGGGAACTTTCAAAGAAGGAGAAGAAGGAGCTAACGGACGAGGAAAAGGAGTTCAAATCCAAGCGCAAGCTGGTGCAGGAGAAGCTGATCAAATTCGCCACACGCATCCCGGCGTTCATGTATCTGACCGATTTCCGGGAGAACACCCTTCAAGACGTGATCACCAAGATCGAGACCGGACTGTTCGAGACGGTCACCGGGCTGACGGTGAAAGATTTCCACCTACTCGTAAGGCTCAGGGTCTTCAACACCGAGCAGATGAACCAGGCCGTCTTTGCATTCCGCCGCTACGAGGACGCCTCACTGCGCTACACTGGCATCGAGAGCCATGTAGGACTGACGCACTACGGATTGTATGACACCGTGGTAGCACGAGAGTAAAATTCCGACGCATTGCAGATTATGGCCGAACCCTTCTACGTTTCCGCATACCATGCAGCCTACCGACGCTGGGCGGAAGGGGCGGGGGATCGTGAATGGCAGGAGTGGGTCGAGGAGTGCGGCAAGATAAGACAGGCATGGAAATGGGCGGTTGCCGGAATGCTCACGCAACTGGATCGCGAAGACCCGGAGATTTGGTATGCACTTGGTCATGCCTATCAAGGAAGACACGGCGTGGAGCGGGATTTGGAGCAAGCCGAAATGTGGCTGCGCAAGGCGGCTGATGCAGGCCACACAAAAGCAATGACGAAACTCGGCTTGATTCTTCTTTGTCATGATCCAACGGAAGAACAAGTGTGCGAATCTTTCGAGTGGTTCCTTCGGGCTGCAGAGCTTGGTAATTCCTCCGGGATGAGTTCCGTGGCTACCGGTTATCGTGAAGGCAGGGGCGTTCCTGTGGATGAGCGCAAGGCAGCCGATTGGTTCATCAAGGCTTACGAGGCGGGAAGGCCAGCCGACGCCGAACGCGCCGGAAACGTCCTATCCTATCGGCCTGAAAATCACCATGAAGCAGTGAAGTGGCTGCGGATCGCATTGGCTCACGGCTACGACAGTCCCTATTACAGTCTCGCTCTCATCCATGAAGATCGGCAGTCACCTGCCCACGATCCCGAAGAGGCGTTCCGCTGCTGGCTCCAGGTGGCCGAGCGTCCTCGCGGTGATCTTCGCTTCTCGGCAATGTTTAGTCTTGCGTATTGCTGCCGTGATGGAATCGGGACTACACGAAGCAGTGCAGAGGCCAAGCGGTGGTTGGATCGCATCATTGCCGTTGCGCCCAAGGAAAAGTCCGATCACCGGCTCGCCATTAAGAAGCGGCGGGAGATAGATGAGGAACTTTTCTGAATGTCTTGCCTGCTATACATTCCTCGATACGCCGTAGTATCTTACAGTATCCCGTCATAGTGGATGATAGCTGCTGCCGGAATCCGATGGACTAGAGGATTTTGAAGAGGTAGATTCTCCGCGCAATGTCTTTGGAAATTACGAAATCAGCCCCCCCCGAAGGACTCAACGAGTGGCAGCAAAGAGCCTTTGGAAACGCAGAGCGTGCAGCAGATCGCGGAAAAGTCGGCGTGGCTTGGCTCAAGACCGAAGCGAACGGCAAACCCCTTCCGGTTTCCAGATTCGCAGCAAGCATCTTTGGTCTGTTCAATATGCGGGTTCTCTTCGTAGCGCCCAAACCCGGGCAAGCATTGAATTTCTAAGGGAACGATCATCCGATGAAAACCGATCCAAAATCCTCGAAGTCGCCCGATACCACGGGATTACACTCGTCCGCTCAAGTGAACTTGAGGATGGAACCCGGCGGCTTGAAAAAGCTACTGGAACAGCCATCTCTTATTTCCAAAGAAGCGACCCAAAGCTATCGGGATTGACTCCGAAAGAATGCCCGAGATTGATCTACACCTCGGAGGATCTGATCAACGGTTTCCAACCGGAGGCATCCCCAGAATCTCAATTGCTCTCTCCGCGCCCTCAGGTGTCAGCCCTCGCGCCGGATTTGTAAATACACACCGCTCGCTGCCAAGGATAGGATCGATGGCCATTCGCTCGTCGTCGATCACCACCCATCTGGTAATCTCCGGGTGAGAATCCAACCATGCTTTGATCTCAAGTCCTCGCTGATAAAGACGGGAGACGCTGGGATCGTCGCGGGTGTCCGGCGTACCATCCCAAGCAAGGGAAACGGGGAATCCGTGCTCCAGCCATTTTTCGTGGAGTCGGTTGATGTGCCGTGGCAATCGCCATGTGGAGGAAAGAACAACGCGGACACCCGGCACTGCCTGGAGGATCATTTTGAAAGCATCCACGCATCGCGGCGTGAACTGCGGAGGGGTATGCTCGCCTTCAGGATAAGCGATGAGCACGCCGTCGATGTCGAGGAAGATGATGGGCGCTGACATGTTCATTCAGTGGATACTCACTTGGTATCCTAACGCTCATTCGCAACCGCCGGCGCAGACGATCACATCGTTAACTTCTGGCTGACGCTCACCAAGCGGTTCGTCGAATTCGTCGTCAATGTCTGCGGCTGGCTTCTCTTCTTCATCTGGCTTTTCCATAAGTTCCAAGGCTAGCATCTCCAGAAATTCAGGCCAGCCGAAATTGCGGCAAGCTGAAGGCGCTGTAGTTCCATCCTGTGTTCAAGGGGAAGGCTTACTGATCGAAGGGGCCGTGATTGTCGTAACCCCGATCCCTGTCGTCGGAAGAAGCGAAGCCGCTGAGGATTTCCTCCGGGACGATTTTCCACTTTCCCATCACAAAATATTTCCATCCGCCGCTCCCATCCGCCATGACCCGCCACTCACCCTCTTTTTTGAAGTGAAACCACGACCATTCCTTATAGACCGCGACAATTTTTATGCCTCTGGATTGATCGGGAACAACTTCAACGCTGCCGTTTCTGAACGCGAACCGTGA
>Ga0163144_10002666_pt1 | contig 40852 bp, 34 predicted proteins | sample OliLak19BULKMAT1_FD_123175 | JGI IMG/M metagenome (GOLD analysis project Ga0163144, IMG submission 123175) | Freshwater microbial mat bacterial communities from Lake Vanda, McMurdo Dry Valleys, Antarctica - Oligotrophic Lake LV.19.BULKMAT1 | ecosystem: Environmental > Aquatic > Freshwater >...
ATAGTAACGGATATTTCAGCTTGTACTTCCAAAACCTGCAAGAATGTATCGGTAGGAATTACCAACTTGAATAAACCGAGTGGCTTTAAAATTTACCCCAATCCAAACAGAGGGAACTTTACTATAGAAATTGAAAACCCATCGAATAATGTTTCGATAGAAGTTTTTGATATGTTGGGAAAGATGGTGAAGAAGGTGGATATTATGGATTCAAGGGCAGTGAATATTATTGATATGGAAGGAGCGGAAGGGGTATATTTGGTGAAGGTGAAGAATGGGGAATCGGTTTGGAATAAGAAGGTAGTGCTTGCACACGAATAGTAGAGGATTAATAGGACGTATAGGATGAAATATTTTGAGACAAACTCTATCTTATACTCACTCACAATCATTCATAATCTTGTTCAGACATTTTTTTTTCAATCTTGTTCATTCAGATAATCTTTCTAATCGTATTTTTTTTATCTTGTTCATCCTATAAATCAAATTAATCGTATTAGCTTTGCCCCTAAGAAATCGGTGTAAGGGAATCCCGTTAAATTCGGGAACAGTGCCCTCTGCTGTAAATTCCAAATAGGTTGTTTTGCATACTTAATTGCCACTGTTCATAATGCGAATGGGAAGGCTGCAAAACAAGGAATAAGTCAGAAAACCTGCCGCTTTTTTTAATAAAACTTTTTGCTTTAGGGATTAAAAGCAGTTGGATATATGAAGAGATTTTTATTCTTTTTTCAATTTGTATTTTTAATTTTTCCTGTAATAGGACAAACAGATTCAGTATGGAAAAAAAATTTGAAGGAAGTTGTAATTTCTGATGAAAGACTGGATGTGTTTAATACCTGCGGCAGGGTCGACAAACCTGACAGCCTCGTTAAACACCTCTACAATTCAAATTCTCTTGCCTCACTGCTTGATGCAAGCTCTGGACTTGTGATTAGAAGTTATGGCCCAGGAATATTGGCCACTTCATCATTAAGAGGAGGAAACGCACAACAAACCGCACTTTCATGGAACGGCCTTTCAATAAATAGTCCGGTAAATGGTTTGAGCGACTTAAATCTGACACCCTCGTTCTTATTTGATAATGCTACTCTTCTACCTGGAATAGCTGGAAGTCTTTTGGGAAGTGGAGCTATAAGTGGTGGAATTAATTTAACAAATAGTAGCATCAATAAAGATCCCTTTTCGCTGAAAATCCTGCAAAGTTTTTCCAGTTTTGGTGGGATAAATTCGGGTTTAAGCTTGAATTATTCCAAAAACAAATGGGTAAATGCTACTAAAGTTTATTTTAACTCTGCTCACAATAATTACACCTTTATCAATACTTCAGAAGCCAACAACCCAATAGAGAGACTTGGAAATGCCAATTATAAAATCCTTTCAGTACTTCAAGAAACTGGATACAATTCAACAAAAGCAGGTATTATTAAAATCAGTTATTGGGGAACGTTTGCAAATAGGGCTATTCCAGCAACAATGTTGCAGGCTCAATCATCAGCAAAGCAAGAGGATCAAGGGCATAAGGTAATGCTAAACTGGGATTATACATTTAAACATTCAATCGTTAAAATTAGATCCCTCTACCAAAATGACTTTTTAAAATATACAGATTCAAGCCAGAGTATTCGGTCTGTTTCAAAATCAGAATATTTAACCAATGATGCAGATTGGCGATTTAAACTCATTCCCAATTCTTACACAAGTTTAGGATGGGTTCAAACTAGCACCAACGCGAATGTTAATAGCTTTTATAACGGAACAACAGTCTACAGAGCTCAAACCGCTTTCAGAGCAAGCCACTTTCAGCAAATCACAAAAATAAAAACAAGTATTACAATGAATATTCGACAGGAAATTGTTGATTTAAAAGTTATCCCGTTCATTCCTGCTTTTGGTTTCAGAACAATGCTTCCAAAAGGGTTTATTTGTTTTGGACAAGCAGGACGCGTATTTAGATTACCGACCCTTAACGATTTATACTGGTCTCCGGGCGGAAATCCAAATCTAAAACCCGAATCAGGCTGGACCGAGGAGCTAAGTTTGGAGTTTCAGAAAAAGAAGAAACGCGTTGAATTCACAACCACTATTACTGGATATAACCGAACTATCAGTAACTGGATACAGTGGCAGCCATTGAATGCACAGGTTTGGTCACCGATAAATATTGGGAAAGTTAACAGCCGTGGATTAGAATGGCAAGGAAGATTAAAAGTACAATTAACAAAAAATATAAATACCAAACTTGGGCTAAATTTTGATTACACCCAATCTCAAAATATGGATCCGCAGAGTAAGAGTTACCAAAAACAATTGATCTATATCCCTTATTTTAAGTCTTCAGGATTTATTAATATGGCGTTTAAAAAAACTAACTTCATCACTCAATATGTTTTGACAGGCATGAGATATACCACAACTGATAATTTGGAATCAATACCTGCTTATGGCGTTGTAAACATTGCACTTCGTCAAGAATTTAAAAAATCCGCTCAGGTTGGAGATTTATTTATAAAAATCAACAATGTACTTAATGCCTCGTATCAAGCGATAATCTGGAGACCAATGCCAGGCATTAATTACGAAGTGGGCATTAATTTAACGCTCAAATAAGTGCATACTAAGAAGATTTTTTAACCAAATAATTAAAAAAACACGACATACATGAAAGAAACAATACAAAGCATAATGAGGCAAGGCTTTACAATTTTGTCATTATTTCTAATGCTGACTAATGGGTTTTCCCAATATTCGCCTGCTGCTGGAAAAGCTGGAAGCACTGCCATTTCAAAGGATTCAAGCATTCTTGTAAATTGGGCCAAACGCTGTACAATTCAACGCGGTTGGCAAAATATTGCCAAAAAGGATTCTGGATTTACAACCATAGGTGACAGCCTTTCAGCCATCGGTGCTGCAGGCGAAAATGGTGTAGTAAGTTTAGGTGATAGTGGCATAGCAATCTGCGAATTTAACCGGCCAATCGTTAACGGCCCTGGCTTTGATTTTGCCATATTTGAAAACTCATTTGACGACCGTTACCTTGAACTTGCATTCGTAGAAATTAGTTCTGACGGCTGGAGGTATTTCCGATTTCCCTGCCATTCACTTAGTGATACATCAAAACAAATCGGAGCCTTTGGTTATACAGAGCCAGAAAACATAAATAATCTCGCAGGAAAATACCGCAGTGGGTATGGAACTCCGTTTGACATAGGTGATATCCCAGAATACAAAGATTTAAATAAAAATGCCATTACACATATTAAAATAACCGATGTGGTTGGAAGTTTAAATCCTCGATTCGCTTCTTATGATACCGCAAACCGCAAGATAAATGACCCCTGGCCTACCCCCTTTCCTTCAAGTGGATTCGATTTAGATGCGATTGGGGTTATCCACGAACAACCGCTCGCTGGAATTAATAAAATTATTTCAAATCAATTTATTAAAGGTCCAAATCCCATCCGACAAAATGAAACGCTTCATATTCAAACAGAAAATTCAGAGTTTAGCCAACTGGATATTCTTAATTGTCAAGGCGCTTTAGTTCAACATGTTTATTTAGAAAACACAGGGCTTACCCTTCTCTATGACACACTACCTGCAGGACTTTTCTTCATACATTTACAAGGCAATATTTCTAGCATCGTTTATAGAGGTTTAAAACTATGATGTTAACTTTTATAAAGGCCGAATGGATTAAAACATTAAATCGATTCTTGAAACTGAATAGATTACTTGGTTTTGGTATATTTCTATTTGTAATACAATTTTTGATAAGTTGTAAGGAGAAAACAAAAATAGAACCCACTTCTACTTCTCAAAAAGGAAAAGGTTTTTTTGTAGTGAACGAAGGTACATTTACCATGGGCAATGCATCTATCTACTTTATAAACCTTGAAAATGATAGTCTGAATACGAACGAAGACCTATTTAAACCAAGCAACAATAGGCCATTGGGGGATGTATTTCAAAGTATGTCATACATTAACGAGCAGGCTTGGCTTGTGGTAAATAATTCAGGTAAAATTGAAGTGATTGATCCGTCAACCTGCAAATCAGTGGCTGTAATAAAAGGTTTAAAATCGCCAAGATTTGCCTGTGAAGTGAGTCCAGGAAAGGTATATGTTACTGACCTATATTCCAATACCATTCATATTATTGATTCAAAAAACTACGTTAATTCTGGCGAAATTAAATGTAAGGGCTGGACAGAAGACTTATTGGTTTATAAGAATAAAGTCTGGGTTTGCAATCATAACAGTCAATTTATTTACCTTATTGACCCTTCTACCGATTTGCTTACAGATAGCATAGAAGTGGCTTATGGAGGATCAAATTTATTTATAGGCAAAGAAGGCAATATTTGGGTATTATGTTCAGGTGACAATTTAAAAAACAAAACAGGTGGCATATTTAGTATCGACGCCAATAATCTGAAAATTAACAAAAAATGGTTATTCGATAACTCTAATTTCAACCCTATAAAACTGAAAGAAAATTTAGGTGGAGACAGTCTGTATTTCATCACCAATGGCATTTACAAATATTCCAAAAACGAGAATATCATCCCTTCATCACCGTTCATTTCTCAATCATCGAGTTCAAATTTTTATGGCCTAACTATTCATCCCAAGTCGGGTAATTTATTCGTAGCTGATGCCAGAGATTTTGTGAGTAGAGGAAGAATTCTGCAATACAGTTCAAATGGGGATTTTATAAAAGATTACAAAGCCGGGGGTGTTCCAAGTGAGTTTATGTTTTGGTAAATCTATTGCTGAGTCAAACTTTAGAAGCTCTAAAAAATTATTTTAAAATGACAATTTAATGAACTTAATATTATGCAGCCATGATATTGAAGGATTCAAAATTTTTCATAATATTGATTTCAAACCATCAAACAGTGGTTTTGAAAAAAAGTTAATTAGACAGATTGAAATGTAAATGTTAAGAAGAAATTCCGAAGAAGGTGCAAATTTTTTAGCAGTAAAGCTGGGAAATTAATTTAAATCACGTGTAATTTTTTCAAAATTTCGTTGCGATACTGCTTTGTAGCAGGTACTTTAACTCCATTTACTACAACATTATCAGTATTTATAGATTCTATATGATTTACATTCACTGCATAGCTTCTGTGGATTCTGAAAAACACGTCTTTGTTAAGACTTTGTATAAAAGTATTTAAAGACGCCCTAATTGTTAATTTTTTAGATTTGGTGTAGACATTAATATAAACATGATCGCTCTCGATATAATAAATCTCATCTATTTTAACTTTATTAAAGTAATAACCATTTTTAATAAAAAACGTATCGTTTAAAATGTAATTACTTGTTTTCTCAGGGGGATTTAATGGCTTAATAAAATTATTTAGACAGATTTCTATTGCACAGTAAAGCTCATCGTTGTTGAAGGGTTTAACCAAATAGGCTGGAGGATTCACTTTTTTAGCCCTCTCTAAAATCTCTTTAGAGGTATGAGATGTTAACAGAATGAAAGGGATTTTGTATTTGGAATTGATGACTTCTGCTAAATCGATGCCGTCTTTTTTTCCATCGAGATAGATATCAATTAATATAATATCTGGCTTATCGGTCTCAATCATTTTGACGGCCTTTTCAAAATCACATGCAGGTTCTGTGGTTAAATATCCGAAATTACCCAGTGTAAAACGAATTAACTCAGCCATCATAGGCTCATCTTCAACGACCCCTATTTTTATTTTGTTATTCATAATTTAGATTCGACTTCCTTCTTATTAATTAAGCTAAAAAATATCTGAAATTTTGATTTATTTTCAAAAAGCTATTTAGCTTATAAAGCAATTAGTAGCTGTTTAAAATCACTTAAATCTTATCTTTAGTTTTTTCAAATATAAAACTAAATTTATTAATTATTTAAGAAGAAAATAAATTAAAAGAATAATTCGCTCGATAAAAAAACACAAAATTAATAGAACCTTTAAGTATATGACAAAGTATATTTAGCAAGTTCTAAAACTTTTCCAAAGGTAGAGCACATTTTAAATTTGGAAAGAAGCCCAGAAAAGAACAAACTAATAACAGTTTACTTCTAAAGATGTAGAGCATTTAATGCTTAGTAAAGCTTGGCTTTGAGCTGAATATCAACGGTGGGATTTTTAGGATCATTGGTATAAAGTGTAATAAGCTTTTGAACATTGCCTGCATGCCCTACCAAATCGAATTTAATCTTGAGAATAACCGTTTCACCTTCTTGGATAGTGGTTTTGTCTATGCTTGAAACCGTGCAAGAGCATTGCGCCTTTATGCTTAATATCTTTAATTCATCTTTTCCTTTGTTGGTAATTTTGAAAATACCATCTACAAATGAACCAACAGCATGCTCTCCGAAATCTTTTGAAGTATTATCTAAGACAATCTTTGGGGCATTTTTCAATTCGCTCTTGGATAGCTTACCAAAATTATACTTTAGATTTCCAAATATATACAAGGGTTTTTCAGAATATTCAGCATCATCCGTTATTAATTTAAAATTTTTATTAAATGGGCCAAAATCATTGAGGGTATTTCCTTCTACAGAGGAATATAATCGTACTTCCTGTCCGGGATCAATGCTATTTTTCTCAGGTCTCACACTAAAACCTTTCGGTAGCGAGGTGATATTGTTTATTTTAATAGGATACTGACCATCGTTGTACATTACAATATAAGCCGAGTCATTCCCATTGTGCAAAACATCACCTAATTCAATCATTTCTTTATCAAACATCAGATTCCCTATGCGGTAAGGGAAAATATCGCTCATGGCCTTGTCGCGCGGAATCACTTCACCTCTCAATTCCAAAACAACCACCGAAGAATAGAGGGCATTGGTATAAACTCCAACCGTTTTATCGATAATTCCAAGAAGATTATTAGGATTGAATACAGCAGTTACTGTTCCTATTTTGCCGGGAGGAATTGGTTCTTTTGTCCACTCACCAACTGTACAACCACAAGAAGGTTCTGCTTTTAGGATCACAAGATTGGCGTTTCCTGTATTTTTAAAGGTAAAAACTGCCCTTACTTTGCCACCATCTTCTTTTATTTTGCCAAAATCATGATAACGCTTATCTACTTCAAGGGTTGTTTTACCTGTTTGTGCTGATACTAAAATGGATGATGTTAAAAATAAGATAGAAAAAAAATACTGTTTCATTCGTGATTAAAAGATGTGCAATTTACGTGTTAGGTTGCCTGTTGATATTGAATTAATTTTGTGCGGTGCAAAATAACGTGCTCGATCCCAACAAAGAAAATCTTTCTCCTCAGGAACAAGAATTAGAAAAGGTTCTTCGTCCGGCAAATTTCAGTGATTTTTCGGGACAGGACAAGATAATGGAAAACCTACGTGTGTTTGTGAAGGCAGCCGTTTTAAGGGGAGAAGCGCTCGATCACGTCCTTCTACATGGCCCGCCTGGTTTAGGAAAAACAACCCTCTCCAATATCATTGCGAATGAATTAAAGACAAATATCAGAATTACTTCAGGGCCAGTTATTGAAAAACCTGGCGATTTGGCTGGTTTACTTACCAATCTTGAAAAAGGGGATGTTCTTTTTATTGATGAAATTCACCGTTTGAGCAATGTGGTTGAGGAATACTTGTATAGTGCAATGGAAGATTATAAGATTGATATCATGATTGATACCGGCCCAAACGCACGATCAGTGCAAATCACTTTGAATCCATTTACACTTGTTGGTGCTACAACCCGCTCAGGACTGCTTACCGCACCTTTGCGTGCAAGATTCGGAATTACGTGTCGCCTCGAGTACTATGATTCCATTTTATTACAAAAGATTATTAAACGTACAGCCAAAATTGTAAATACACCTATTGAAGATGAGGCCGCTTTTGAAATTGCTCGCCGAAGCAGAGGTACTCCACGTGTCGCCAATTCATTGCTGCGCCGTACGCGAGACTTCGCCCAAATTAAAGGAAATGGTGTGATAACACTTGATATCGCTAGGTATTCATTGGACGCACTGAATGTAGATAAACTTGGTTTGGATGAAATGGATAATAAAATTTTAGTTACCATTATTGATAAATTCAAAGGGGGGCCAGTTGGTTTAAACACCATAGCAACAGCGGTAGGTGAAGAGGGAGGAACCATTGAGGAGGTTTACGAACCGTTCTTAATTCAACAAGGTTTGCTTATGCGAACTGCACGAGGAAGAGAAGCAACGGCATTGGCCTATCAGCATTTAGACAGAATTAAAATGCACGGAAACAATCCGGCTTTGTTTTAAAATTAGTTCAAAATCAATTTAAACACCTTTTCAGGAATTTTGTTATTGCTGTGCCTTTATCAATATAATCCGTTGAAAATAACATTAAAAAAAGCCTACAATTTTTAATTGCAGGCTTTTTTTAGGTATCAATGAAATTAATTTCTCTTACTCTATTCCTAATAATTCAACTTCAAAAATCAAGACTGAATTGCCTGGTATACCTTGTGTACCAGATTCGCCATAGCCTAGTGCTGGAGGAATATATAAAATCCATTTTGAACCCACATTCATCAACTGCAAGGCCTCTGTCCAACCTGGAATAACCTGTGAAACACCAAAGGTAACAGGTTCGCCGCGTTCAACAGAACTATCAAACACCTTACCATCAAGCAATCTTCCAGTATAATGAACCTTCACTTTTTGACTTATGGCAGGTTTAGACCCTGCACCTTCTGTAATAACATTATACTGCAAACCAGTTGTTGTTGTTATTACACCTTCTGCTTTTTTATTCTTTTCCATAAACTCGGAAACAACTTTTTCGTTTTTTACTGCCTGTTTCTTCATTTCTATCATGGCAAATTTTTGTAAAACTCCAGTTGCTGTTTCTTTGTTCATCACCATTGAATCACCATTCAATGCTTTTTGCATGGCATTATTCATTACATCATAATTCATCACTTTAAAGCCACCACCTTTTAAATCTGCTCCTATCAAGGAACCTAAAGCATAGCTGATACTGTCTGTTGAATTTTTTAATACCAACTTTTTTTCTACCTTCTTTTGCGCACTAACTGAAAAGTTAAGACAAATTGCAAGTGCAATTAAAAGCGCAGTTAAGCGCATTTGAAATATTTTATTTATCATATTTATGTTGTTTTTTAGTTGAAAAAATGAAATTTATTTAAGGCAAAAGACTTCCTGAAAATTCAGGAAGTCTTTTGTAGGTTATTTTTTGAATTATTTTGCAGGTGCTGCTGGCGCTGTTGTTGGCAATATGTCTAACAATTCAACTTCAAAAATCAGAACGCTTCCCGGAGGAATTGATTGTTGTCCTTGATCTCCATATCCTAAAGCCGGTGGAATTGTAACTTCCCATTTAGATCCAACAGGCATCAATTGAAGCGCTTCTGTCCATCCTGGAATCACTTGACTGATATCAAACTCAGCAGGTTCTCCTCTTTGCACTGAACTATCAAACACCTTACCATCAATAAGTTTTCCAGTATAATGAACTCTCACTTTTTGACCTAAAGCAGGTTTTGGACCTGTTCCAGCAGTTAAAATCTTATACTGTAATCCTGTAGCAGTAGTAGTTACCCCTGCCGCAGTTTTATTCTTGGACAGATAATCCTGAGCAGTCTTACCGTTTTCTGTTGATTTCTTTTTCATTTCAGCCATAGCAAAACTTTGCAATACACTGGTTGCTACAGATTTATCCATTGTTAGTGAATCACCATTTAAGGCACGTTGAAGGGCGGCATTTAGAACGTCATAATTAAGTTCTTTAAAGCCACCTGTTTTTAAATCACCTCCAATCAATGATCCCAAAGCGTAGCTCAAACTATCAACCTGAGTTTTAAGCTTTGGATTATCAGGTGATTCTGATGAAGAAGTTTTTCCTTTTTTGCATGAAACAGCTCCCATTAAGGTTATGATCAGGCCAAGTGTTACAAATTTTAATTTCATTTTGATTTATTTATTTTTTGATTTTGGTTAGTGGTTAGTGGTTAATGGTTAATGGTTAATGGTTAAATTTATTTTTTAAAGTGGTATATGCGGAAGTCTGTTAAGCATCGCTTTTGTTTTATGTTGTTAATGCAAGATTATAGAGTTCTGACCGGCGTTGTGTAACTTCATCATTGTCGAGATAATCATCATATTCAGATGATTTGTCAATCATTCCATTTGGCGTTAATTCGATCACTCTTGTAGCAATCGTTTGAACTATGGTATGGTCACGGCTAGTAAATAATATGGTTCCCTCGTAATTCTTCAATCCATTATTCAATGCGGTGATTGATTCCAAATCAAGGTGATTGGTTGGTTCATCTAAGATAATAAGGTTAGGATTTTGCAACATCAGCCTTGAAAGCATACAACGCACCTTCTCCCCTCCTGATAGCACTTTGCAAGATTTCAATGATTCTTCACCAGAAAAAAGCATCCTTCCAAGAAAACCACGTATGAAAGTTTCATCCTTCTCTACTGAATATTGACGTAACCAATCAATCAGGTTTAAATCTGAATTAAAGTAACTGTCTTTATCGTTTGGCAAATAAGCTTTATTGATGGTAATACCCCAATCAAAAGTACCCGCATCAGGCTTTTGTTCACCCATTATTACCCTAAATAAATTGGTAATGGCTAAACTCTCTTTTGAAAGAAAAACAACTTTTTCACCTTTATAGAGACTAAAATTAAGGTCTTTGAACCATGGGTCAAGACTTAAATTTTGTACATTAAGAATCTGATCTCCCCCTTCACGTTCTTGTTTAAAGAAGATACCCGGATATTTCCTGCTTGAAGGATCAATTTCGTCAACGTTTAATTTTTCAAGCATTTTTTTACGGCTTGTAGCTTGCTTCGATTTTTTAACGTTGGCACTAAAGCGATCAATAAATTCTTGAAGTTCTTTGCGCTTCTCTTCGTTCTTCTTATTAAGATCTGATTTTTGACGCGAAGCTAACTGACTTGCTTCATACCAAAAGGTATAGCTACCACCATAAATTTTTATTTTACGGAAATCTATATCACAAACGTGAGTACAAACTGAGTCTAAAAAGTGCCTGTCGTGAGAAACTACAATTACGATATTTTTATATTCAGCAAGGAAATTCTCAAGCCAGCCTACCGTTTCTATGTCAAGGTCATTCGTTGGCTCATCCAGAATAAGAATATCCGGATTACCAAAAATAGCCTGTGCTAACAAAATTCTTACTTTTTGATTATTGCTCAAATCGCCCATTTTGGCGTATTGAAACTCCTCGGTTACTCCAAGCGAACCTAACAATTCACCAGCTTCACTCTCCGCATTCCAACCATTCATGTCTGCAAATTTCTCTTCAAGATGACTGGCTTTCATACCATCTTCATCTGTAAAGTCTTCTTTGGCATAGATGGCATCCTTTTCTTTCATAATGCCGTACAATTCTTTATGACCCATAATGACGGTTTCGAGAACAGTGAATTCGTCAAACTCGTAGTGATCTTGCTTCAAAACTGCCATCCTTTTGCCAGGCGTTATCGAAACGTTGCCAGAAGTAGCATCTATTTCTCCGGAAAGAATTTTTAAAAAGGTAGATTTACCCGCACCGTTAGCCCCTATTACACCATAACAATTGCCCTCCGTAAATTTTAGGTTTACTTCATCAAACAGAATTCTTTTGCCAAAGCGTAAAGATAAATTAGAAACTACTATCATTATTTTTTAAAAAACAGGTGCAAATGTACAATTATTATTCGAGCTTTTTTTGATGCTGTGTAGAACACGCCAATGTGTTTTAAATATTTGATTTTAAATGGGATATAAATTCTATTATCGTAATTTATATTCATTCCGAATCTCCAATACATTCTCAAAAACTTGATTTAATGTTTCTATAAATCAAGTGAGAGCCCTTTTGTAGGTTTCAAGGCATCGAACTCGAGCCATTTCATGATTTACAATAGGTTTAGGATAAGTACCCGATTCAAATTCGGGAACCCACGTTTTTATATACCGGTTTTGGGGATCGAATTTTAAAGTTTGCAGATATGGATTAAATATTCTGAAATAGGGTGCTGCATCTACGCCAGAACCTGCGGCCCATTGCCATCCGCCATTATTACTTGCTAGCTCAAAATCTAAAAGCTTCTCTGCAAAGTAAGCTTCTCCCCAACGCCAATCAATTAAGAGATGTTTGGTTAAAAAACTAGCAACAATCATTCGTACGCGGTTATGCATAAAGCCTGTAGCGTTAAGTTGCCGCATTCCTGCATCTACAATTGGATAGCCCGTTTGCCCAACACTCCATTTATCAAACTGGTCTTTATCATTTAACCATTCAATCTTATCATACTGTGGCTTAAAGGAAGATGAAACCACATGTGGAAAATGAAAGAGAATGCTCATATAAAATTCTCGCCAAATCAATTCGTTTAACCAAGTTTCACTCAGTGAAAGTGCCTGACTCGCCTTTTGACGAACAGAAATAGTGCCGAATCGAAAATGTAAACTTAACCTACTTGTCCCATCCACAGAAGGTATATTTCTATTCTCTTTATAATTTTTTATTAAGCCCCTGGTGCTTACTTTTGGAGGAAAATGGAATTCCGATTTCTCGAACCCAAGGGTTTCCAAAGTAAATCCTTGAAAGGGTGATGTTTGAAGAAAATGCGAATAATACAATTCCGTTGGATAGGACTTTAAATAAAAATCATTCAAGGCTGCCTTCCATTTTTTGGAGTATGGCGTAAATACCGTGTAGGGTTTTCCATCCTCTTTGATTATCTCATTCTTTTCAAATATTACCTGATCTTTAAAGGTGTTAAAAGACACTTTGGCATTATTGAGAAATTTAGAAATTTGCAAATCACGTGTTAACGCGTAAGGTTCATAATCATGGTTCGTAAAAACAGTGTTTATTGAATGGCTAGTGATTAATTTCTTCCATATTTCCAAAGGATCACCATATTGAATAAGTAGGGAAGATCCAAGCGCTTCTAATTCTGATTTAAGCCGGATAACTTCGTTGTGAATAAAAGTAACTCTCGCATCACTTTTATTTTCTAATTTGTTCAAGATAATCTGATCAAAAATAAAGATACACAAAACGGGATAGCCACTCTTTAGCGCCTGATATAGAGAAGCATTATCTTCAAGCCGTAAATCGCGGCGAAACCAATGAACAGCAATTGAAGAAGTATTTATTTCCACTATTTATTGAGAGAATATAAGTTCGTTAAAATATCATTTACACCAGATCAGTAAGGGCTTGATCAAGCGTGTTAAATTGAAACTGAAACCCTGTATTTGTGAGCTTTGATGAAGAAATTTCTGGACCTTTGGTAAATATTTCGGTCTTTTCACCGAATAGTATTTTCAATAAAAATGAAGGTATAAAAGGCAATCTTAATCGTTGTCCATTCATTCGGGCAATTTTATGAGTGATGGTTTTATTTAAATCACATTTTGACACGGCATTATAAATTCCTGAATCTATTTTTCCCTCAATTAAATCAACAAAAATATTTACTAAATCATCGATATGAATCCAACAAACAGGTTGTTTTCCACTTGCAAGCGGCGAGGCAATTTTCCACTTTGCTAACGATTTTATTTTTTGATAAAAACCACCCGAATTCGAAAGTACGATGCCTATGCGAACGATAGAAACTTTGGTATGAGCACTTTTCAACGTATTTGCAGCAGCTTCCCATTCTCTACAGACATCGGCAGCAAAATCAATTCCAGGCAATGACTCTTCTGATTTAACTTCATCCTCATTAAGGCCGTAATATCCAATGGCAGATGCAGAAATAATATGCTTTGGAGGTAATGACAAACCTTCAATAATATGCTTTAAGCACAAAGTTGAAGAAACTCTGCTTTGACGTATCAAATCTTTTCCTTCATTATCCCACTTTAAATCAGCAATGCTGGCTCCAGCTAAATTAATAACTGCTTGAAATTCAACATCAGGTAACTTTTCAAAAAAATTTATTGATGGATTCCATTTAAAAACATTAGAACTATGATCAGTTAGTCGAGTAGAGAGGGAATACGGGGTAAAACCCTTTTGGACTAATTTTTGGACTAATTTTTTTCCTATTGTTCCTGTTGCACCAGTTATTAAAATATTTCTACTGCTCATTTTGCGTTAATTAGATTCTTTCTTAAATTCAGTCAATTTCAAACGACGGGTTGTTTTTCCTCAATTTTTCATTGAAACTAGATTTCTACAACTTATAAGAAAAACAATTCCAGAACAACTTTGTTTTAATGACACACTACAATACTCTGATAAAAATGAAGAGCTGAAGTTGGAGTATAGAAGTAAATTAAATAATTTGGGAACCTACTATATAAAAGATCTCGAGAGTATTACTGGAATCAAAGCCCACACAATTCGTATTTGGGAACAAAGATATAATTTGGTAGTACCAAAAAGAACAAGTACCAATATTAGGTACTATGATGATGAAGATGTTAAGCTTTTCTTGAACGTAGCTTTGCTCAATAAAAAGGGTATAAAAATATCCAAGATTGCAACCTTTAGCCGGTCAGAACTTCATGCAGAAGCACTTATTACTACCGAAAAATCCAGCGAAAACGACGACCTAATTCATTCGCTCATTTTAGCCACCTATAATTTAAATGAAGAAGCTATTAACCTTGTTTTTTCTAACTATATTATGAAAAAAGGTTTTGAAAAAACGATTCTCGAGTTAGGATTTCCGTTTCTAAATAGATTAGGCGAGCTTTGGGTTTCAAATGCACTTCATCCGGCACTTGAGCATTTTGCAAGCAATATAATTAGAAAAAAAATTGAAATTGCAATCGAAGGAAAGACAGCAAAAAAAGATGGATATAAAAAATTTATTCTCTTTTTACCTCCAGATGAAATGCATGAGTTAAGTCTGCTATTTGCCAGTTACATGATAAGTTCTGCCGGACATGAAACGCTCTATTTTGGACAAAATACGCCAATCAGCGATTTCAATGCTATTCTTGAGGTATATAAACCTGATTATCTGGTGAGTATTTTTACTAATTGTAAAGCACAAATCGATGCGATAAAATTTGTAAACGATACAAACAAGCACTTCCCAGAAATTAAAATGCTTTTATCAGGTGGACAAATTCTAAACAATAAAGATAAATTTTTAGAAAACATTATTTTGAAAAACAATGTTCAAATTCTTACTAGACCTGAAGAATTAGGTAAATATCTTGAAGATTTATAAATCGTTTTTATCTTAAATTTCCTTTTGCACGGATAACGCAACAAAGCTTGAATGATTTTCGTAATTTTCCAAAATAAATTCTCCATTCAAATAAATCTTTGCATACATTTGTAATAAGTTTTAACCTTCTAAATTGTAATAAATAACGAAAAATAATGAGTAAAGGAAAAGTTTTATTAGGATTGTTAGCCGGTGTTGCTGCCGGTGCTATGTTAGGGATTCTGTTCGCACCTGATAAGGGCTCAGCCACTCGAAAGAAAATAGTAAGAAAGGGTGAAGATTATGCCGACGAATTAAAGGATAAATTCAATGATATCGTTGAAGATATCAGTGAAAAAATTCACACTATTAAAAAAGAAGGTGAAGAGTTGCTTCAAAAATCAAAGGCCAAAGCCGCCCACATAAAAGACGATATTGAAAATGCTATAATTTAAGCTTTTCTCTTCTATTTCGAAGAAAAAAATCAAACACATCCAATGGAAGCAAACCATTCTCCAATAGAATCCTTATTTGAAAAGACTGAAAATTATGCCAAAGCAGGTATTGAACTTATTAAGCTAAAGGCTATTGACAAATTTGCGGATATCTTATCCTCATTGCTTTCAAATATTGTTGTAATTAGCTTTATCACCATTTTCTTTTTCATATTTAATGTGGGTTTATCCTTATGGATTGGTGAAATGCTTGGGAAATCATATTTCGGATTTTTTATCGTTTCTGGTTTTTACTGCTTTGTTGGTATTCTGTTATATATTTTCAGAAACAAATGGCTTAAAACCCCAATTAACAATTCTATCATTAATCAGGCCTTAAAATAATAAGAACCTTGCAAAAACAAGATGCTACATCTATATTAAGGGAAGCTATTTTTCAAAAGGAATTAGAACTTTCCGATCAAGGCAAACTGCTGAAGGAAGACTTTAATGCGGTATATGAGAATTTCAAACTGGTTAATTTGATAAAAAATGCTCTACGAGGCGTTATTGAATCTAAAGAAATTAAAGGCAATGTTTTGGATATTGTGATTGGAATGGCTACCGGATATGTCAGTAAAAAAGTAATGATTGGAACCTCCCACAACCCTGTAAAAAATGTTCTTGGAAATTTAGTTCAAATTGGTATTACAAGTTTGGTTACCAAAAATCCAGAATCAATAAAAACTTTAGGCAGTTTGTTGATTCAAAGCATATTTAAACGAAAAAAATCTGATATAAATTCAATGGATGAGCATAGTTAATAAATTCCCGGCTAATGTTAAAACTGCCGCCGTATTGACGAGTCTAGCACTGATTGTGCTCTTTATTTATTTAGGACAAACTATACTTTTTCCAATAGTTCTTGCCTTGTTATTGGCAATCCTACTCAGACCTGTTGTTAAGTTTTTAAAAAGGAAGTTAAAGTTTCCACATGTTGTCGCTGTTGCATTCGCTGTGGTATTAACTGTTTTAATAATGTCCGGTTTGGTTATGTTTGTTTCATGGCAAATTAATGATATTGCTCACGATATTGATAAAATTAAGGCAAATCTCACAATTCATATCCATAACATACAGTTTTGGATTAAACAAAGATTTCATTTGACCTATCTACAACAAAATAGCTACCTTAAGGAAGCTACAAAAAATGGATTAGCTAACGGAAATATTAAGATAGGAAATACCTTAGGCAGTTTTACCAGCGTCTTGTTAAATTTAACTTTAATTCCCATTTATACTTTTTTAATACTTTTATATCGAAACCACTTTCTTAAATTTTTATTTAAGGTAATCAAAAAAGAAAACCATAAAAAACTCCTTGATGTGTTATTTAATGTAAAATTTGCCATACAGAGCTTTTTATTGGGCCTTATTACTGAAATGGGAATGGTAGCAACCCTTACTGGTGTTGGATATATGATTATTGGGGCACATTATGCAGTACTGCTTGGAGTAATTACCGGTATCCTTAATTTAATCCCTTATGTGGGTATTTTGGTAGCTGGTCTTTTAAGTATAATCGTAACTTTAACCAGTACCACAGATCTTTCGATGATTATTGGTGTGATTGTAGTCAATGTGATTGTTCAGTTTATAGATAACAATTTCCTGGTTCCACTTGTTGTAAGCTCTAAGGTTCAAATCAATGCCCTCGTTTCACTTAGTGCCATTATAGTAGCTGGTGCAATAGCTGGTGTTTCAGGAATGTTTTTAGCTATTCCTATTCTTGCCATTTTGAAAGTGATTTTTGATAGGCTAGATTTTCTTGAACCTTGGGGGTATTTGATTGGTGACGATTTGCCTAAAACATCTGACTGGGGTAAAATAAAATTGACACCTTATGATGCAGGAGATTCTGACAAAATAGATATTGCTGGTGATAAGAACTCTAAGGATCTATCAGAAGGCAAAAGTAAAAAAGTCTAAAAAACATCTATTTATGAGCCGCTTATAATAATTATTACTAAAATCAGAAATTCATTGTACGCATATAAATTAATTATCTTTGATAGAGACATGATACTCAATTTAAATAAATATTTTGAAATTGAAAGATGAATTAAAATACCATTTCTTTTAAATAGACATAAGTTTATTTAATATTTTCATACAAGGATGTAAATAATTTTTCACTTTAAAATGATTCTTATGACGCTTGAAACAACAGCCAAGGATTACGACATTTTTTCTAATATTGAACATCAATCACTGATGCCTGTCGAAAATGCGATACTTGAAAATTCGGGAAAAATTTTAAAATTTAAAAAGAAAGAAATTATTTATGATGCAGGAGAAAAGTCTCTTGGGGCTTACTTTGTAATTAAGGGATTGGTAAAAATGTTTCAGATAAATCCCGACGGTCGTGAACAAATACTTTTCTTTTTTTCTGAAGATGAAGCTTTTGGTTATCGTCCACTGCTAAGCAATACAACACACTCTTTTTCAGCCACTTGCACAGAAGACACTGAAATTAAATTTATTGATGCCGATGCATTTCTGAAATTAGTAGATACTTCAGCAATGTTTGCAAAAAATTTATTAAAAAGTTTGAGTTATGAATTTGCAGTTTTTGGCAAACGCATGAATATTTATGCTCAAAAAGGAATTAAAGAAAGATTAGCCTTCGCCCTTTTGCTTTTAAATGAAAAGTACAAAACAAAAAAATCTAAATCAGAAATCTCTAATATAGTGTTAAGTCGCACCGATTTGGCCGCTTTTGTTGGAACTTCGGTCGATGTAATTACAAGAAATTTAAACTATTACATTGATAACAAGTTAGTCCGAGTCAACGGAAAAAGTATTTTTATTTTAGAAATTGCCAAATTATATCAAAACATTGAAATGTATTGATAGGTATGAAAAATAACCTACCTCACCCCACCCATCATCTTCTTTAAGAAAGGGGAAATGAGTATTAAAAGAAAACCAGAAGCAATGGCTATGTAACCAATCGTTTCATAACCGTTTGTATATTGAACCAATTTTTGATAGTTTGTTGGGTTTTTGATGGAACTATCTCCCTTAGCCAACGCCGCACCAATGAGGCCTGCACCATATTGACCATAAGCACTGGCAAGAAACCAGGTACCCATCATGACACCATGCAACCTAATGGGTGATAGTTTTGTAACCATCGAAAGACCAATAGGAGACAAACACAACTCTCCCAGTGTAACAACTAGGTAGGCAATTACAAAGGTCCAAAGTGGTGTTAAACCATTTTCAGTTGAGAAAAATATACTTGAGAAAAAAATCAGAAATCCTAAACCAAGAAAAATAAATCCATAGCCAAATTTCACAATCATGTTGGGTTCCTTGTTTCGTTTATTTAGAAACAACCAAAACAAACCAACCAATGGGGCAAGTGCTACAACCCATGCTGCATTGATAGAATTATTAACAGATGTCATGTTTAAACCATTGCTACTTACATTTCCTACAGCAAAGAAATTTAAGGAACCCCCACCCTGTTCAAAGAAAGACCAAAAGATAGCAGAAAATAGAATTAAAATACCAGCAACAGTAAGCTTGCGGCCTTCATCTTTTGAGGCAGTCCTGATTTGATATATAATATAGGCGATGGTAAAAACAGCAGCCAACAAAAAGATGAGATCAGTCAAACTCATCACACCCAATTTTCCCAACTTAATATCCAATGGAAAATATACGAAGAGAAAAAAGACAGGTATAAGGAGCAAGGTAGCTGCATGAATAAGAAATCCACGGTTGATTCCAGCAATCTTTTTATTCAGTTTTTCAGGAAAGGGAACTAAACCAATTGGACCTAAAGTTTTTTGGGTAAACAAGAACAAACCTAGGCCAATAAGCATACAAACTCCTGCTAAAGCAAAACCTAGAGACCAACTCACCGATGTACCAATATAAGCTATAATTAATCCGCTTAACAAGGCACCAATATTTATCCCGGAGTAAAAGAGCGAGAATCCTGCATCGCGCCGAGGATCGCCCTCTTTGTAAAGGGAGCCAACCATGGTTGAGATATTGGGTTTAAAGAAACCATTACCAACAATAAGAATGCTGACGCCGGCATAAAAAACAAAGCTTCCAGGGAGTGCCATAAGGAATGTTCCAATTGCCATTAATAATCCACCCCAAAAAATTGACCGTCTAAAACCAAACAATTTGTCTGCAAACAATCCTCCTATGAATGCCATAGCATAAATAAATGCCTGAATAGTTCCGTAACGTTTATTCGAAATAGCTTCAGCATCATTTCTGAAATTTTGTTGAGAAGTTCGGATATAGTATTGGGGATGACTTTTGTCCAAAACCTCCTTGTTCAAAACCTGAAATTCCTGAACTATTTTATTTTTTTCTGCCTCAGGCACGGGATGATAATCAACAGAAAGTATTAAATGTGAAATATAAAGTCCTAATAAGGCACGCATGCCATAAAAGGTAAACCTCTCCCACATTTCAATTAAAAATAAATACCAGAGCTGTTTCGGATATCGGCCTTTAAAATTTTGGATTTCTTCTAAGGTGTACATGATTGATTTATAACTATTATAAAAAAAATAACCCCTAAAATTTAGAGGTTATTCATATTTGACTTCAGATTTTATTGAACGTTATTTTCTCTCATAACTCCATTTAACCATTTTAGCATTAAGAATAACAAAATAGCCGCTCCTGATACCAATGCAAAGTTTAAATAGAAGAAATTTTCTTTATGGGGTGTCTTTTCCCATAGGCCGGAAAGCATGCCAGAAAGTTTATTTCCAACAGATATAGCCAAGAAAAATCCACCCATCATGAGTGCGGTAATTCTTGGCGGTGAAAGTTTAGAAACCAACGAAAGACCCATGGGTGATAAACACAATTCTCCGACTGTAATTACTCCATACGAAGCAATTAACCATAAAGAACTGGCTTTAGAGGCCAAATCATGACTGGCAAAAACGGCACCGACCATAACTAATGCTGATAATGCTGTAATTACTAATCCAATAAAAATTTTGGTTGGTGTACTTGGTTCTTTTTTTCTTTTTCTTAAAAATCCAAAAACACCAACGACTAGAGGTGTAAGCACAACTACCCAAAAAGGATTGATGGATTGATATAATTCTGCTGAATACAATTTCAAATCAGAGCCCTTGGCTGGAATATCGGCAGGAGCTAAAGTAGCAAAATACTTCCTTGACTTTTCTAATTGTCCAACTTGATTGGCATAGTCTGCTTTTGTTTTAATTTCCTCTAAAGTTTTGGCGGGCATGGCTTCTTCAATGGCAGCCATCGATTTTAAAGTTGAATCGAAAGTAGCTTGATCAGCCGAAACGATATCATTATTAACAACAACCTGCGCCATTCCAACCTGATCTGCTACATTTGCTACGCTTTCAGACATTTTTCTGTCGGTATGATCTTCTGCCCATACCGTTAAGGCATCACCATTTTGATGAAATATTGCAAAAAACAATATCACGCAGGTGAACACTGCCAACAAAGCTTTTATGGCTCTGCTTTCTTTGGCCTCTGCCTTAAAGGCCAAATAAATAAAGAACGCGATTACTGGGAGACAGCCAAAAATAAACGCGTCGTTGGTATCTGATCCTAGAAAATTTCCTCCTGGATTTGTTTGGCTTGTAACCCCTCCGAAAAAGTATCCTATAATACCAAAGATGAACATTGGTAAAACGGTAAGACCTAAAATTTTTAAAGTAGACATATCCCCTTCTTTTACAGGTTTTACAATGTCAACATGTTTGATATGTTTGGTACCTAAAATAAATATAGCAACTCCTATCAACATACCTACACCAGCAGCAGCAAAGGCATAACCCCAGCCATAATTTATGCGCATATAGGCTGCAACAAAATTACAAATGAAGGCACCAAGGTTAATTCCCATATAGAAAATATTATAGCCAGAATCTTTCTTGTCTTTAAGGTCATCACCACTGTAAAGATTTCCTACAAGGGTAGAAATATTTGGTTTAAAAAAGCCATTACCAAGAATGATTAGAAGCAAGGCCATATAAAAAGAGGTTGTACTATGTACAGACAATAAAAAATAGCCTGCCGACATCATTAAGCCACCAGTTATAATAGACCTTCGATAGCCTAAAATTCTGTCGGCGAGAAGTCCACCTATAAAGGGTGTAAGATAAACCAATCCCAAATAGGTTCCATAGATATCAGATTTTTGGGTTGCGCTAAAGCCCATTCCTCCATTGTTCCAGCCATCTAACATATAAAGGGAAAAAATACCCAACATAAGATAGTAGCCGAATCGTTCCCACATTTCTGTGCCAAATAATATCCAAAGTCCTTTTGGATGTTTACCAGTATTTTCTGTCATAATTTAATTTTAAATGAGGCGGCAATTAATAACTATTTTTTGATACTTTGTTTACAAATTTTCAAGAATGAAATTGGTCATCAGTGTAAAAAGGTGCAAACGCGTGTTTAAACCTGATATTCCATGACTTTTATTGGGATAGTAGGCCGATTGAAAAGGTTTATTCAACTCAACCATTTTCTTAACCATTTCGGCAGAATTTTGAAAATGAACGTTGTCATCTCCTGTTCCATGAATGAGAAGATACTTTCCCTTTAATTTATCCAACATATTGATTGGTGAATTTAAATCATATCCTTCGGCATTGTCTTTAGGCAATTGCATGTATCGTTCGGTGTAAATGTTATCATAATAACGCCAATTGGTTACAGGAGCTATAGCTATGGCGGCTTTAAACACCTCGGAACCTTTGGTAATGCATGTACTGCTCATAAATCCACCATAACTCCATCCCCAAATCCCAATGCGTTTTGCATCAATATAGGGAAGACTGCCAAAGTATATTGCTGCACTGATTTGGTCATCACTTTCATACTTTCCTAATTGCTTGTAAGTCATTTTTTTAAATTCAGCACCTCTAGCGCCTGTCCCTCGGTTATCAACACACGCAATGATATATCCTTTTTCGTTGGCCAGCATCTGATGCCACCAGTAATTAGCTCCACCATAGCCATTTATTACCTGTTGCGACCCAGGACCACCATATACGAACATGAGGAGAGGATATTTCTTAGCAGGATCAAAATCCTTTGGTTTAATTATCCAGTAATTCAAATTGACTGAATTAGTGATAGGAAGTTTCCCGAATTCTGCGTTGGAAATTTTGTAATCCTTCATTTTTGCTAACAACATTTGGTTATCCTCCAGCATTCTTACCAATGATCCCGAACCATTACAAATGGAACTTATTGAAGGTGTATTAATTGTAGAGGTGGTATGCAAAAAATAACTAAAATCAGCACTGAATGAGGCAGAGTGCATGCCAGCATCAGGAGTGATATCCATTTTATTCTGACCATCAAGGTCTGTTTTATAAATATGTTTTTCGAGACTTGATGCTTCAAAACCAGAATAGTAAACTTGTTTGCTGGCTTCATTATAACCTAAAATTTCCGAAACTTCCCAATTACCTTTGGTTGTCTGCATTATCTCTGGACCTTCTACTTTATGAAGATAAATATGACGATAGCCGTCTCTTTCACTGGTAAGAAGCATTAATTCGCCCCCAGGTAAAAACAAGAGATCATCAGTGATGTCAATATAATATTTATCTGTTTCTTCGAAAGCAATCCTTGCCTGGCCTGTTTTTGCATCTGCGAGTAATATTTCCCATTTGTTCTGTAATCTATTTAGTCTCTGAATGGTTAACAGATTGTTATTTTTCGACCATTTTATACGTGGCAAATATTGATCATTCATTGAACCCGTTTCAATCAACTTTGACTTTCCCCCTTTTACATTATATATATAAACATCTACTTTTGAATTAGCCTCACCGGCTTTAGGATACTTAAAGGTTTGATTGGTAGGATATAAGCCTTCGTACATGGTCATTGAAAATTCAGGTACTAATGTTTCATCAAAGTGGTAATAGGCGATGGCGGTGCCATCTTCATTCCATTGAAAACCTGTGCTCATTGAAAATTCTTCCTCATATACCCAATCAACAGCTCCATTGATTATGGCATTGCGTTTTCCATCTTTTGTAATGGGTTTAACTTTATTTTTTAGAAGATCTTTTACATAAAGGTTGTTATCATACACATAAGCTACCAACTTTCCAGTTGGATCAAAGGTTGGATACATTAATTTAAAGTCGGCAATGGAAGTGAGTTTTCCACTGGGTAAATCAAGGAGATAGGCTCTGGAAGCGGAACTGTGTCTGTAAATTTGTTCAGATTCATTGGTCAGAATGGCTTGGGTTTCGGTTGCATTGAACTGAAAACCATCAAAAGCAAAAGCAGCTAAACCATTGGTTCTTGCAATTCTGCCAGAGTGAATCAAAGTATCAACCGGATTGCCAGAATCATAGCTGTATTTAACCACAAACATGTCACCAGATTTATTGCCAATTTTGCGGCAATACGTTTTGCCATCTTTTAAAGGCTCGAAGCCATAAACGCCCTTAGATCCAAAGGTTCCCAAGTTCCAGATATCTTCTAGTGTAATACTTTTTTGCGAGAAACTTGTATAGCTTATCAAACAAATCGAGCATAATAAAATCAACTTTTTAATCATGGTTCAATATTAATTAATTTGAGACACGATTTAAATGGATTTAAATGATGTTCAGAATTTTTTGATTCAGCACGATTTAAGGAAAATGAATATTTGAATGGCTTTTTTCCGCAACACATCTATTTGTTGCCCTTTTATTAAAGCAGTGTAATATAAATTTTCTGGTAGCTCCAAAGCTAATAATTTCATTCTTAAAGCTTAACCTTATTTCATAAATCATAGTAAATTTGTAGCCATGTCATACCGTATTTCTACCATAGCAGAAATTGTTGATGGAAGCAAGCAATTACCTGACCCTGGTTATACGATAACGAATATCAGCATTGATAGTAGGCGCATTATTGATAGCCATGCAACACTTTTTTTTGCCATAAGTGGCCCGCGAAATGATGGACATATTTACATACCTGATCTCATTAAACTAGGTATTAAATGTTTTGTGGTTGATCATATTCCAAAGATTTGTGATTCCTCAAGTACCAATTTCATCGTTGTTAAAAATACCGTAGATGCACTTCAAAAACTTTGTGCTGCCCATCGGCAATCTTTTCAATATCCTGTCATTGCAATTACTGGAAGCAATGGCAAAACCATTGTAAAAGAATGGCTTTACCAAATTTTAAATCCGAAACTTAGAATTGTAAGAAATCCTAAAAGCTATAATTCACAGGTTGGTGTACCTCTTTCTGTTTGGAAAATGGACAATACTTTTGATTTAGGAATTTTTGAAGCTGGTATTTCATTGCCTGGAGAAATGGTTATGCTGGAAGAAATTTTAAAACCTACAATAGGAATATTCCTAAATGTTGGAGACGCTCATTCGGAAAATTTCGAATCTATTGAACAAAAAGGGCTTGAAAAGCTTCGTTTATTTGATAACTCCAACATATTAATTGTGCGTTCAGGAGATAAATTTATGGATGAAATGATAAGGCACTGGAAAGCTATCAATCCTGAAAGAACCTTATTAAGATGGAGCAATACCGATGCGAATGCCGACTTATTTATTCATTCAACAAACAATGAAAAGGTGTCTGCTACTTACAAAAATATTCCATTTACATTTTCATTGCCTCTAGAGGATAAAGGGTCGTTCGAAAATGCTGCATTTTGTGCTTTAACAGCCCTTTACTTGGGTTTTGATACCTCTTATATTTCGCAACAACTTTCTAATTTGCAACCTGTAGAAATGCGTTTACAAAAAATCGAAGGCATCAATAATACGATTCTTATTAACGACACCTATAATTCTGACATCAATTCTTTTGAAATTTCAGTTGATTTTTTAACACGTCAAGACAATTCGAGAACAAGAACCGTCATACTCACTGACATTTTACAAACCGAAAAAAGCGCTTTCGAACTTTATTCAACTGTTAATTCTATTCTCAAAGCCAAGGATATTAATCGCTTTATTGGTATCGGCCCTGAATTGGAAGCGAATGCCCATCTCATTGCAATTCCAAACAAAACCATTTATCATTCTACAGAACACTTTCTCACCAATTTTAATTTAAAGTCATTTAAGAATGAAAATATTTTAATTAAGGGTGCTCGGTATTTCAGTTTAGAAAAAGTTGTAAAACTCCTTGAAAAACAAACCCATCAAACTGTTTTTGAGATTAATCTTTCCGCTGTTGAGAGCAATTTCAGGTATTTTAAATCTATATTACCCCGACAAACAAAAATAATGGGAATGGTTAAGGCCTATTCTTATGGTTCTGGAAGTTTTGAAGTTGCTAAATTATTGCAAGATGCAGGTGTTAATTATCTGGCAGTTGCATATACTGACGAAGGTGTTGGGTTAAGGCAGAAAGGAATATCTTGTCCTATTATGGTTATGAATCCTGACGAAAGAGCCTTTGACACCATGTTTGAATATAACCTTGAGCCTGAAATATACAGTTTCGAGATATTGAATGAATTTGTGAAAGCTTGTCATCATGTCGGAAAGATAAAACAAGGCATTCACATCGAATTTGATACGGGCATGCACCGACTTGGTTTTGCGCCCGAAGATGCTAATATTTTATTGGAAGAATTGTTAAAACATTCTTTCATAGAGGTTAAAAGTGTTTTTAGCCATTTGGCCGGAAGCGATGAAGATAGGTTAAACAATTTTACACTTAAACAAATTGAGATTTTTAAGGAGATATCAGAAGGTTTTACGAAGAAATTGGTTCAAAAACCACTTTTACATATTTTAAACAGCGCAGGGGTATTGCATTATCCTGAAGGAATTTTCGATATGGTGAGGCTTGGCATCGGACTTCACGGTATTGATCCTTCAAATTTTGACAAAACGCAGCTTACAGTTGCCGGAAGTTTAAAATCGTACATTTCACAAATAAAAGTTATAAAGCCTGGTGAAGGCATAAGCTATGGTTTGCATTCAAAGAGTGAAACAATTCGAAAGATTGCAATTGTGGCTATAGGCTACGCGGATGGCCTTAATAGAAAACTGGGAAATGGAAATTGGAAAGTTTTAATCAACAATCAAAAAGCACCAACGGTTGGTCAAGTTTGTATGGACATGTTTATGGCAGATGTTACCAATATAAAGTGCAAAGAAGGAGACGAAGTTTTGTTGTTCGGAAAAGAAATAGCCATAGAATTGATGGCAGAAAGAATTGAAACAATTCCTTACGAAATTCTTACATCAATTTCTCCAAGGGTAAAGAGGATATTTTGGTATGAATAAAACGAATCCAAATTATTATTGGTTAAAAACGTATGAGCTGATTAGTTCTATCAAATTTCATAACTTTTTAGGTCATTTAGTAACAAACCAATTTCAAAATAAAAAGACAATTTGATAAGTGTAGCTGATTCAATATTAAATAAAAAAAATCATAAACCGCTAATTTTTAAATATTTAAAACTAAATAATAGCACTATACGAATATTTATTAAAACATGTAAATTTATTCCACTTTCCAATTGTCAAATAATTAGTCAAAACGCGAATCATTGTATTTTCATGACAATTGACTATAAATTATTAAATTTGCAGCAATAATGAGATTTTATTTACTGCTTGCAAACGGGAATATACTAACAATATTCGCTATCATGCATTTATTTTTAATGACAGCCAGCAAAAAAACTCTTCCATATTTTATTCCATCAAAATCAAAATTTCAAGAAAAAGATTTAAAACCAAATAAAGCGATACTTTTTTTAAAAGCTATATTGCTTGGACTCTTAACGTGGTTTTGCTTTATACAGGTTGTTGCAGATTACAATTTTATGACTGAAGAACTATTAATTTGGGGCAACCGTTTTATAAGTGTTATATTCTTTTTCAGAGCAATCGGAGACTTTAAATACACAGGTTTTACAAAAAATTACAAAGAATCTGATTATGCAGAATTAGATACCTATATTTTTTCGCCACTCTGCCTCATTCTTTCAATGAGTGCGTTGATGGTTTCATTGCAAATTTGAACCAATTTAAGCCTTATTAACTTAAGCTTGGCATTTCAATAATTCGCAGAATGCGTTACTTTCTGAAGTCAATTACAACGTGTTCAGTTAATCAGAGAATTTATCAAATCTAAAATTCTATTATTGCTCATTTTATAAGTAACTTAATTTCAATTAGTTTTAAATAATTTATTTATAGATAGTGCTCAAAATCAGTCTTTTCAAATGATTCTAAGATTCTGTTGAATATTTATGCCAAAATATCTACTTTTGCCCTCTTTTAAAAAACGCGATATAATATAAAATATGAAAAATAAAGGTTTTGTACAAGTTTTTTCAATCCTGCTGGCATTAGCCTGTATTTACCAACTTTCATTTACCTTGAAAACAAAGAGTGTAGAGAAGGATGCCAAAGAATGGTCCCAAAAATCAGGAAAGCCTGAGTCTAAGTATTTAGATTCAATCAGTCCACTTACAGTTTATAATATGTTAGGCTTCATTGAATACTCATACTTAGAATGTAAGGAGAAAGAAATCGGCCTTGGATTGGACCTTAAAGGTGGGATGAATGTTACGATGGAAGTTTCAGTTCCTGATATCATAAAAGGACTTTCTAACAACACCAAAGACCCTAAATTTTTATTAGCCTTAGAAAATTCTAAGAAAAAATTTGATGGTCAAGTTGATTTTATAAATTTGTTTAAAGCAGAATGGAATAAAGTTGCTCCTGGTAAAAATCTTGCACCCTATTTTTCAAATAAAGATATAAAAGCAGAATTGCCTTTCGACGCCACAAATGATAAAGTTTTTAGCTGGTTAGATATTCAAGCTAAATTATCCGTTAAAAGAGCTTACCAAATTATTAATCAGCGTATTGATCAATTCGGAGTAGTTCAACCAAATGTTCAGGAACTTGGAAATGGTAGAATTCTTGTTGAACTGCCAGGTGTTGATGATCCTAAAAGGGTAAGAAATATTCTTCAAAGTTCTGCAAAACTTGAATTTTGGCTAACCTATCACAATTATGAAGCCTGGAAGTTTTTAGAGTCAGCAAATACGGTTGTAAAAAACAAATTGGCATTAGAAGAAACATTATCAAACACAGGGAATGGGGATAGCACAAAAGCAAAACCTGCTTTAACGGCTACAAACCTTGATACTACAAAGACAGCTAAGGATACATCCAATACATTGGCTTCATTAGCAAAGAAAGATTCAAAAGCAGATACTGCCAAAAAAACAACTGAACAACTAAAAAAAGAAAATCCTATTCTTTCTCTCATAATACCAAACGTTCAAGAAGATCAGGCAACCAAGCAACAGCGCTGGGCTGATGGAGCTGCCATTGGATATGTGCCTACAAAAGAAATGGAAACACTTCAGAAATATTTTGATATGCCTGAAGTACAAGAAGTATTACCTCCTAATTTACGTTTGCGTTGGAGTTTTAAACCGACAGATAAAAATCGCACCTACTTTATGCTTTACGCGATTAAAACAAATCGCAATGGTGGTCCAGCTTTACCTGGAGAAGCAGTTACAAGTGCCAGAAAATCATCAAATCCTAATGGTGAAATAGGAGTTTCTATGACCATGAGTCCTGAAGGAGCCAATGATTGGAAGAGAATTACTGCGAATGCTGCCATTGGTACTGATGCAATTGCTATCATGTTGGATGATAAAATTTATTCCGCACCAACAGTTCGCAATGAAATTGCGAATGGAATGTCAGAAATATCAGGTGGATTTGATGACCGCGAAGCAGAAGATTTAGCCAACATACTTAAAGCTGGTAAATTGCCTGCTCCTACCCGCATCGTTGAAGAAAGTGTAGTTGGACCAACCCTTGGAGAATCTGCCAGAAAAGCAGGGATTCTATCTCTGTTCATGGGCTTTTTTGCAGTTATATTATTTGTTTTTGCCTATTATGGTCGCGGGGCTTGGTATGGGGTAATCGCCTTGTTGGTAAATTTATTCTTCCTTGTTGCCATTATGGCCGGCTTCAATGCTGCTTTAACACTGCCTGGTTTAGCAGGTTTGGTACTTACAATGGGCATGGCTCTAGACTGTAACGTACTTATCAATGAACGTATAAAGGAGGAATTGCGAAACGGGAAGAATTACGCCAGTGCGGTAACCATAGGTTATAAACAAGCATTTTCAGCGATTCTTGACTCCCACGTAACACAGCTTATTGCTGCCGTTATTATGGCCTACTTTGGTTCTGGCCCAGTTAAAGGTTTTGCTGTTGTTCTTATCATCGGTATTTTCACTTCCTTATTTACTGGAATCTTAATATCAAGATTAATTAACGAATGGGACATGCACCGTGGTCATGAATGTACATTCACAACAAATATTTTTAAAGGCCTGCGCCAAAACAAAGAATACAACTTTATGGGTAAACGTAAAATGTTCTACCTTGTATCTGGAATAGTGATTACTTTTGGAATAATAAGTATGTTTACCAAGGGATTTAGTACAGGTGTCGATTTTAAAGGTGGTTGGACATACACTGTTCAGTTTAAACCGGGAGTAGAGGCAGAAAAAATTAAAATTGCCTTAAATAAAATTATTACTGAAAACGTAGAGGTAAAAACTTACGGAACCAATGATAAGTATCGTATCACAACAGCATACAAAATTGATGATCAAAGTGCTGACGTTTCTGAACAAGTTGAGGCTACTTTACTAGGTGCATTAAAAGAATTTAATATAAATAAAGATGATATTCTTTCCTCAAGTAAAATTGGACCAACGATAGCGTCAGATGTTAGAAGAGATTCTTTCATAGCTGTTATCTTGGCTGTTGTAGGGATCTTTTTGTATATAGTATTACGATTCAGAAAATTGGAATTCGGAATGGGAGGTGCTATTTCCTTGCTACATGATGTGCTTGCAGTATTAACCTTATTTACCATTTTTTGGGGAATTTTACCATTCCCAATGGATGTGGATCAAGCCTTTATTGGTGCCCTTTTGACTGTTTTGGGATATTCTATTAATGATACCGTGGTAGTTTTTGACCGTATCAGGGAATTTATGGGAATAAATAAATTTGATGATCAGGAAGAAGTAATTAATGGTGCCGTCAATCAAACATTGAGCAGAACCGTTGTAACTGCACTATGTACCATTATAACTCTTTTGATGTTGTTCTTATTTGGTGGTGAAGGTCTAAAAGGATTCACATTTGCCTTATTAGTGGGTATCATTATTGGAACCTATTCATCCATCTTTATTGCTTCTTCAATAGCAGTTGATTTTGGAAAAAGAAAGTTAAAAAGCTAATATTAATTTATAATATAACAAAAAGGCCCGGTTCATCCGGGCTTTTTTGTTATTGATAATTTTATCATTAACGCGTTCGTTGCCTAAATCTAAAAATTAAAATTTTTTGAAAATTTTATGAATGCTTACTTCAAGGGATCAAGTTTTAAGGCAATTTTGAAAAATAGGGATGGAAAAAATCTTTTGATATAAACCATCATTTTATCTAGTTTACCAATCAAAACCTCTCTCTTCTTTTTGTCGACAGCGTTTACTATTTGAATCGCACATTCCTCAGCACTGATACCATTTTTTTGTCCTTCGTCAGTTTTACCATACAATTTGCCGTCAGCGGAAACCGCATTTTTAGAAATATTCGTTAAAATTCTTCCAGGACAAATCATAGTAACATGCACATTGTATTTAAAATTTTCAATTGCCAAAGATTCAAAATAGCCATGAAGGGCATGTTTTGAGGCAGCATAACTGCTGCGTAATCCAAATCCGAATTTTCCGGTAAGACTGCTAAGCACAACAAACTGTCCGCTACCTGCTTTGACAAATTCAGGTAAGAGTGCACTGCTTATGGCTACCTGACCGAAAAAGTTGACTTCCATAATTTTACGTACAACTTCTATCTTTGTTTCAGAAGCCAAGCCACGCTGAGAGATACCACCATTGTTTAAAAGAATATCAATTTTACCACTAAATGCTATGGCTTCTTTCACTATTGCACTTGCATCCTTTACATCTGATAAATCAAAGGGCAAAATAAAACAGTTTCCTCCAATTGCTTTACAGGCAGTTGCAACAATCTCAAGTTCCGTTTGTCTTCTGGATGACAGTATTAAATTATAACCTCTTTTGGCGTATTGCAAGGCAAGTGCTTCCCCTATGCCACTGCTCGCTCCGGTTATCCAAATTGTTTTTATTTCCATTTATAACCAGGTTAAAATATAGTGTTCGTTTTTTAACATTTCATTATCACTTAATAGAGGGGTTTCAACTACCTCCTTATCAATCACCTCATAAACCCTGAAATAAACTTTCAAAAATAAGGCTGGATTGACCCTTCTAAAACAAAAATTTATCGTTTGACTTTCAAAATCAATATTTAATAATTCTATCTCTTTTTTAAAATCAACCTCATGGATAGAACCAAATTTAAAAACAGATTCTTTTGCACTCCATAAAAGACAACAGCAGGCAGAATGGAAGCCTTCAGGAAATTTTCGGGTTTCCATATCGGTCAAAAATTTATGAGCAATTTGATTAATTCTCTTATCAAACAATTCGAGATCAATACCACAGGGATCTGTATCTTTAAAAATAGCCGCCGACATTTCTCCTGAATGCGACATAGAAATTTGACCATCTTCATTTCTTAAAAATGGCTTTCCCTGTTCATTCTTTGTGATTTTTGAAGAAGCATTTCCAACAGCTTCCTGCAAAGCCAAACGTGCTGAGAGCCAGTGCGTGTTTCGGCGATTGTTTTTAAATGGTACAAACTCATCAATGGTTAGCATATCCTGCAACGCTTCTGGCGATTCGTTTATATACCAAAGGGCAATCATTCCATGGGTATGTTTATGTTTATTGACGAGAGGCAATTTGAAAATACTTTTGGCAAAACTACCATTATTATTGATTTGAGACTAAAAATCTGGTTTGATTGATGAAAATCCTAGAATTTACGTTTTGTAATAATATTTTAGCACCCAGTTTTAATCAATATAAAACCTAATTTTGAGGTTTTAAAATAGCAACTGTTAAGGCTGAATGTTTATAATATCCTAAAAATAAGCAACTCAACAATAAAACACAGTGACGGAATTAATTTATATGTCGAATTTTCTGTTCAAGCTAAACCCATTGGGAAAATCATTTTATCCATCCTGATCTTGTTTACATTAGCAGCCTTCATAATTATTTTCTCCACTCTTGATCAAGAAGAAATAGGTAAATTCATAATCCCCCTTTCAATGCCATGCTTTTTGTTTCTTGTAATTCCAAAAAGATACTTAATTTGGAATTTGTATAGCAAAGAGAATCTGATAATTAATTCTAAAACGATCAGTTATAATTACGATTATGGATTCATTAGAACAAACTTAAAAACGATTCCCTTTTATCACTTAGGAACCGGCATCGAGCTTTACAAAGAAAACAAAGGCATCCAAGAAGGTAAACTCATCCTTTATAACTTCAGAGCTCAGGATAATTTGCCAGAAATAATTCATGAAACTACTGTTCTAGTAAACCTAGAAGATGTAAAAGAAATTGATATTGAGATTTCTAAGTTATTTCTCAAAGAATTCAATCAAACAAATGGCTTTCTGCCATTTTCTGAAAATTAGTAAAAGCTATTAATCTTCAACAATCCTAATAATCTTAAATCTTGTTTATCCCTAAATCCTTTTATCCTCATCCTCCTGCTCCTTCTCCTTTTTTTTCCAAAAACCTCTAAAAATGAAGTAAACGCCAGTAAAGATTATGGCCGTTAACAGAACTTCCGACAGCAGCATCTGATTAAAAAATTGTTCTCTTGTAGTTTCCAATGGATTATTCTTTTATAAAAATCGTTTGTAGGTATTGGCCTTCAAAGTTAATGTGGATTGAGTAAATACCAGATAACAAATGCGTAATATTTATTTCTCCATTTTGATATGATATTTTTTCTGACACCTCCCGACCAGTTAAGTCAAAAAATTGCAGACCTTTAAAATCATCTAATCCTTTAATCATCAGTTTATCTTTAGCAGGATTTGGGTAAACTATCAGACTTTTCTTTTGAAGAAGATGTAATCCAATAAGCTCAATAATATCCAACTTATCTGAAGAATCAGTGCATTCTAAGCTGTCAGAAGAACTTACAATTACACGATAACTTCCCACTTTTATCTGAACCACCAATTGTGAATCTTGGGTGCTTTGAAGAATAATTTTCCCATCCTTTTTCCAGATATACTTAAGTTTTGCATCATAATTTCTTATTACTGCCCCATCCTTGTTTTCGGCAAGCATTGGTTTAGCAGGTTGGATGCTGTTTACAACAGTTATTTGTAATGAGTCATAGCAATTGTAAACGGAATCAATCGCTATAAATTTATAGGTATGTGGTCCCTTTGCATTGCTTTTGAAGATTACTTTTTCGGAAGTAGCTGAATTTAAATGATTCGAAGGTATCCATCGGAACTCTAATCGGTCTTTAGCTCCTTTATTAAATTTCGGTTCAAGTGCTATTGAATTTGAACTACACGCAAAATACAGCACTTTTTCTATCTCGTAATCTGGGCGAACAGTCGTAAAAGCATAAATGTTTTTTTGTGAAACACATGAACCTGAGTTTGAAATTACTTTCACCAAAAATGTATCATTGTTATGAAGCTGATACAGTGGATTAAACACATTGCGAATGGCAGGATAGTTCTTACTGCTCCATTCAATTTTTGTATCATAAATTGAATCACCTCCAACTGAAATCCATGAATTTTCGCAGGCTCTCAAAGTGTCTTTAAATGGAATTGTTATACTGCTCGATGGAATAACCGTTACTGAATCTTTTACAAGACAACTTCCAGACAAAGGCGATTTAATCAATTGTATTTTGGTTCTCTTGGTATACGTTTTTTCGTACCATGATAAGTTGTTACTTACCATACTTCTATTTTCATACCAAAGATAATTTACAAATCCGGAATCAATGTCCTTCGGCTTTCCAAATTTTATTTTTGAAGGCGAACAAAAAAGAATACTATCACTTGCGCTAATCGAAACGGTTGGTATATAGGGAACAACAACTTCTATTTCATTGATACTATAAAATAAAGGATTAGTGCTTTTTACCCTTATCTTATAATTGCTTCCTGCGAAACGTCTGTCTTTAGGCAATACCAGTTTGAGAGAAGCAGGCTCATTTAAATTTTTCTCAGACCCAATAATAAGTGGTGCTTTGAAATTTCCGTTGGCATCAGATAATTCGGCATAAAAAGTATTGCCAGAGTTATAGGTTCCTTTCCCTTTGTACTGCTGATTAATATTTATGTAAAAGCTTTCACCAGGGCATCCCGCTGTATCAGCATTGTTGATATAAACCATGTGTAATTTATGAAACTCAACTTTATTGCAATTGGAGCAGGCCATTGCTATTAAGTCATCCGCAGAATTAAAATATAAACCGGTTGGCTTGCTGTAGCTTGCAAGTCCAGTGGCATTTTTAAAGTTTTTATCCATCCGATATAGATAACTATCACCCCAACTTGTAGCGTAAAAGTTGCCCTGCTGGTCTTCTTCAAGACTATTTATATAATCAATGGTGGTGTTTTGTACTAAGGTAGGTGAACCAGTCGACAAATCAATCGAATAGACAGGAGTTTGCACAGTATCAGTGGTAACAAGTAATCTGTTTTTACCATCAAAGAAGAGTGCTTTAGGTTTTCTAACGGCATTGCTTAAAATAGAAAAAGAAGGATTATAAAATGGGGCACCTCCTACAACTACCTTAAATATGGTATTTGAGTGCGGGTCAGTTATATAGAAGATGTTGGGCTGGTTTTTGTCAAGTTCGGCATCTTCCAAATCTATTGCACCGGTAATTGTAAATGATGTGATAAAATTAAAGCTATCGGCATCATAAACCTTAATCTGATTACTGTCTAAAATTAACAAGCCTCTATAAGGTCCAAAAGTAGCAAACATTAAATCCTTTGGACTTGTTAGGCCTTTGATTACATCGGTTTTGTCAAAATTAGAATCGAGTCTGGTGATGGTTTTACCATGATTGTTTGAGATATAATAACTCTTAGATACCGCATCATAAGCTATACTATTCGGTTTATCGTAGGCATAAATACTGTGTTCAGCAAGTATTAGTAGAAAAAGGAGAGCATATTTAGTCATACATTTATAGAGGTTATTTTAATGGATTAAGTTGCTTTAAGATTTTGTTGCTTCAAGACTTTGTATATTTCTCAAACTGTTGTTGTACAATTTCAATCCCTTCATCAAAACTGTGAGGATTGTATCCCAATTCAGTAACGGCTTTTGATATATTAAAACCTGTAACAGGCGGGCGTTTGGCAGGTTGATTCAAGGTACTGCTATCCACCCTTTCAACATTTTCCATACTCAGGTTATAATGGGTGGCAACTTTTGATACCAACTCATAAATATTCATAAAATCTTTTCCTGAGATATTAAAAACACCTATGGCTTCATGTTTTTCAATGAGTGAACAACCCATTGCTAAGTCTTCGGCCAAGGTAGGTGTACGATACTGATCATCAACTACCTTGATCTGTTTTTTATTTTCTAAAGCATCTTTAGCCCACAAAACAATGTTGGTGCGACTCATATCCGAAACCAATCCATACACTAGGACTGTTCTGGCCATGGCCCAATTTTGCGAAGTCTGCATAATAATCTGCTCTGCCTTCAATTTCGATTCGCCATAAAAACTGAGTGGATGTGGCTCGGCATCTTCATTGTATGGGCCATTGAGACCATCAAAAATAAAATCGGTAGAAAGATGAATAAGGTGTGCACCAACAGAGTTTGCGGCATCAACAACATTTTGCACGGCATCTATGTTAAGTTTCACGCATTGTTCATGGTTAAGTTCACAGGCATCTACATTTGTCATGGCGGCAGTATGAAGAATGCAGTCTGGGCGATGCTTTTTGATAACCTCCATTACCTGATCACGATCTGAAATATCCATCAATTCGTATTCATATCCTTCTTTTGATGGATAGCGATTCTCTCCTTTGGCGGTAGCAATTAATTGAACATTCGCATTTTTCAGATATAACTCAGTGAGTTTTTGTCCTAATAAACCATTACTGCCTGTTACTAATATTTTTTTCATTCTAAAATGGATATTTATCTAAATAAGCCAAAATTCGTTGTTTCAAATTATTTTCTTTCAAATAATCTGTATGCAATGTTTTGTGACCGAGTGCTTTAATTAATTTCTCTACCTGAAATATTTTTTCGATGGATGATGGAGTAAAAAATGTTTCTATGAACCTTTCCCAAATATAATCGATGGCTACTTGATTTGGATGGGCATGGTCGGTTTCATAAAAACGATAATCCCTCAGTTCATCTGTAACGATTTCATAGGCAGCAAAATAATGAATCCAATTATTTTTTTTGTTCAATATTTGATTGAGCGCTAGAATTAATGTGGCTTTGCTGCGTTGGTTTTCAATAACACCATCCCTTAAATGTTTTACAGGACTAATGGTAAAAAGAATCTTGAGATTAGGGTTAAATTCCTTTAATGTATTTATCACCTCCTGAATGACATCGCTGATTTGCATGACCTCAAGGAGCTGTTTTTCAAATTGATAAGCAGGCACTTTATGACAATTTGCCACGATTCTATTTTGCTTTAAATAGTTGTAAACCCAAGCAGAGCCCAGCGTAATGATAAGAAAATCTGTGCTCATCAAAAACAGATGTGCTTCAGAAATGGATTTATTTATTTGAGAAATAACAACATCGGCCTTATTACCAGAATAACTTCCATGATGATCAAAAGAAACATAGCGATTTTCATGGTTCAACAAGAGATCATCTTCTTGATATTGTACATTTCCGATGATTTTTTGCAAACATGTCCCAATTGAAATCGGATTAAATAAAATGCCAAAAGGATTAATCAATGTTTGAAATCCTGCTTGATTGAGTTTGTTGCCAATATTTTCTGTAAAACAAGATCCGACCAAAAATATTTTGCTCTCAGGTTCAATGATTTGAACCGCTTTAATTGGGAATTTTATAGAAAAATTGATACCCATTATATGGTTTTCAAAGATGCAATAAAAATAGGGCTTTAAAAAAATGAATCCATAATGAATTAAGAATCTGTTTAAAATTAAATTGAGAGCATTTCAAAAATTTTAAAAAAAACTACCTTTCGTTGAAAACTTTGGAATAAAAAAATTCGAGGTAACTAAAGGGCTACCTTTATCTTTGAAATCAAAATAAAATGAGAGATTTATTCGATGATATTATATCAGAAAAGCCAGTTCAGACAAAGATGACGGAATTGAAAATAAGTTCCAAAGGGGGGAAAGTGCTTTCGAAGAGTCAACAGACTTTTAACAAACTGGTGAAGAATATTGAACAACACAATCAAAAACTAAAGGATGAGGTGATCAAATTAGATTTACTTTTGGAATTATATTCTAAAAATGCCTCTCAACTTAAAAAGCAAAAGGCTGAACAAAATATTACGACAGCCAAATTAATTGCCCAATCTGCTGCGGAATTTAAATTTGGTAAAAAACAGAATGAAAAAACTCAGGAAGTGATAGTATGGTTGTGCCGGGAAGCCTTTCAAGAAATAGAACCAGATGCAGAAACCATTGCCTTTTATGACAGTTGGGCTATGGCGACAACTTATAAAGAGGAGCACGAGGAGCAGAGAGAAATGTTAAAAGAGAATCTCGCCGAAATATTCAAGATGCGCTACGGTATTGATCTTGATTTTACTCAATTTGATGATACCCCTGAAGGATTTGCTAAATTTCAGGAAACCTTTAAGGATGAATTTGAGAAGAAGAAGAGCTCCGATGAAGAATTTGCTTCAAAAAAAAGAAAATCAAAAAAATATAGAGAAAAGGAAACTGAACTAAAACAAGAGGAAGTTCTCAAATTAAAAAGCATCCGAAGTATTTACGTTTCATTGGCTAAAATGCTGCATCCCGACACAGAAACGGATGCTGTAGAAAAGTTAGTAAAGGAAGAATTGATGAAAAAGGTAACTAATGCCTATAATGAAAAAGATTTAAATACCCTTTTAAGGCTGGAGATGGAATGGGTAACTTCCTATACTGATAATTTAGAATCTCTAGCTGAAGATAAATTAAAAATATACATCGCTGCACTAAAACAGCAGCTCGACGAGCTTAAAACGGAATTGGATGTTAAGAGGCATCATCCGAGATATCATGACATTGGAGATTTTTCTTGGCTATCACTCCAAAATGGTAAAAAGTATATAAGAGAAATTGAGATAAATTTGAATGAAGAGATAAATTTCTTGAAGCGGGATATGAAAAAGTTGCAAAAAAACCTCTCGAAAAAAACAATTTTGGATCAGGTTAATGAGCTACATGAAGCGATGGAGATGGAACAGGACTTTTTTGATGACGATATTTTTGATCAGCCATTACCATTTTAACCAGTCTAATCAATATCCCTCCAATTACACATAATGACTTCAGGGTATTTTCCGTAATCGAACTCAGAAATAGAATCAAACTCAATTCGTCTGCTATCGAAGTATTTTTTATTTACACCAGGATAGTTGATTTTTTCGTCTGCCTTTAGTAAAGCCTTGACATATTTGATTAAATGAAGCATAAGTTCAGCGTGTCGACCTGTTGATTGAACAAAGTCACCAAAAAATTTATGCAAATCTTTGTGCTTTTTGTTTTTCCAAAACGGAATACTCATTTCATGAATATCTAACATGGGAAGTGGACCATAGTGTCGGCTTTCTAACATATCAGGGCTTAGAATTTTGTTCGGATGATTGTTTATATAATCACGAATCTCTTTCCCAAAGGTCTTAATTTCCCTGTTCAGTTTAAATGGTACATTATCCAATAACATCAACCGAAGAACCAAACGATAGGTATTGTCTTTTTTATCTGGAATAATATTAACTGAGCGCATTGGGAGTTTAAAATGTTCTGCTACTTCTAAATAAGTTTGAAATAAACCTTACGTATTTGTTAAGGTATTATGATGGCAACTCAAATTAGTTATTGGAATATTAGAATCTTTAAATACTTCTACTTGAGCAATTAACTCCTTTTTAAGAACAGGCAATTGTTTTTGAATGCCATCAATCTCAAGTTCGCTGAACGAACGAAAATAAGCTCCTGAAGTAAAAGCAGAATTGTTTGAAATTGTAAGAGGTTTACGGATGAGATGGTTAAGTTAAATGACAACCAATATCAACTTTATCGCCTATTTCATCTAAAAGCTTTACAACATTGCTAACAGAATGTTCATAGTTTGAAAAACTTGCTGTTGAATTGACTTTCCCTTTTATTATTGCTTCCCTAATACCTGCATTCACGGAAGGAAATACGCCAAAATCATCTGCGGTAACTATTAATTTTTTTATTTTTTGTTGGTTAATTTTAATTCAAAGAAAACAAAAAACAGGATGCTGCGGACAATTTAATTTAAAGTAGCATAATATTCCAAAAAATAAAGCGTAAGTCATTTCTCTATGAATAAATTTGATCTTTTCGATAAATTGGAAACATATAATAGAACTGCTCATAATAAAAATTAATTGAAATTAAAAGCCAAGAATTCAGCCAATAAATCCTTTTCTATACATTCTATCACAATGCTTTTTCCAGAACTAAGCAAATTTTGTCACGCATCCAGATACCCTACGAAATCTTTTAATGTATCAAGTTCACAAATGATAGCTTCAAAAGTATTCTTGTTAAGAATATTATTTAAACCTTTTGAATTGGATTCATCTGAAAATTCATAATGTTCAAATTGCTCTTCAACATTTATTGTAATTTTATAAATTTTCTTCAATTTATTGGGTTCAAATAATTCTTTTTGTCTATCAGGGTGTTTGATAAATATTTGTCGCTAACTATTAAAAAGTTTACGTTGTGCTCCGTTTAATTGACCTGTTGATTTTGCTATTACCTTTCGTTTATATTTTTCATAGCCACCACCATACTGATGTTTTTTTACTGACGTGATTATTAAAATATCACGAAAAGAAATTAATAAATCGCAAATCTTTTTTCCATCACCATCAATGTCTCTAGAATTTGGATAACACCAATATCTCAATTAAGATTTGTTTGCTGGCCCGTTAAAATAGCTCTCTCCGGCCTCGCCCTTGTCATTGTTATTTAGTGATTTCA
>Ga0163144_10002668_pt1 | contig 40845 bp, 36 predicted proteins | sample OliLak19BULKMAT1_FD_123175 | JGI IMG/M metagenome (GOLD analysis project Ga0163144, IMG submission 123175) | Freshwater microbial mat bacterial communities from Lake Vanda, McMurdo Dry Valleys, Antarctica - Oligotrophic Lake LV.19.BULKMAT1 | ecosystem: Environmental > Aquatic > Freshwater >...
CTTGCGCAGCTCCTTCTCCTTGTCGCGCAGGCGGGCGGCCTTCTCGTACTCCTGGCCGGAGATGGAGGCGGACTTTTCCTTGACCACCTTCTCGATCTCGACTTCCTTGTCCTTGAACTCGGGCGGCGTCGCCGACGACTGCAGGCGCGCGCGGCTGCCGGCCTCATCGATGAGGTCGATCGCCTTGTCGGGCAGGAAGCGCTCGGAAATATAGCGGTCGGACAGCTCGGCGGCGGCGCGCAGGGCCGAGTCGTCGTACTTGATCTTGTGATGCGCCTCGTACTTGTCCTTGAGGCCCTGCAGGATCGTGAACGTCTCGTCGACCGAGGGCGGGTCCACGATGATCGGCTGGAAGCGGCGCTCGAGGGCGGCGTCGCGCTCGATGTACTTGCGATACTCGTCGAGCGTGGTGGCGCCGATCGTCTGCAGCTCGCCGCGCGACAGCGCCGGCTTGATCATATTGGACGCGTCGATAGCGCCCTCGGCCGCGCCGGCGCCGATGACGGTATGAAGCTCGTCGATAAACAAAACAACCGCGCCTTTGGAACGCCGAATTTCTTCGATGATATTTTTCAGGCGCTGTTCAAACTCACCGCGGTACTTGGTGCCGGCGACAACCAAAGCGAGGTCAAGCGTCAGCAGACGCTTATTGAGCAGGATCTCGGGAACATCCGCCGTTGAAATTTTTGTCGCTAAGCCTTCAACGATGGCCGTTTTGCCCACGCCGGGATCTCCGATGAGAACCGGATTATTTTTCGTTCGGCGAGCGAGAATCTGGATCATCCGCTCAATTTCATCATCACGACCGATGACAGGATCCAATTTTCCTTCTCGTGCCATGGCCGTCAGGTCGCGGCCGAACTCGTCGAGCGTCGGGGTCTTGGACTTGGTGCGCGTCGGAGAGCCCGAGCCTTGCTGAGCCCCCGCGGCGCCCGAGCCGCTCTGCTGCTGAGCCTGGCCTTCGCCGAGCAGATTGAGGACTTCCTCGCGGACCACGTCCAGGCGCAGGCCGAGGTTTTCGAGCACGCGCGCGGCGACGCCCTCTTCCTCGCGGATCAACCCGAGCAGCAGGTGCTCCGTGCCGACGTAGGAGTGGCCCATGTGCTGAGCTTCCTCAACGGCGTACTCGAGGACCTTCTTGGCGCGCGGCGTAAAGGGAATCTCGCCGAGCAGCATCACGTTGTCGCCCGTGCCGACGATCTTCTCGATCTCGGAACGCACGCGGCGCAGGTCCACGCCGAGATTGGCGAGAACCTGGGCGGCGACGCCTTCACCCAAGGCGATCAGCCCGAGCAGGATGTGCTCGGTGCCGACGTAGTCGTGATTGAGGCGCTTGGCCTCCTCCTGAGCGATCAGGATGACGCGCTGGGCCCGTTCCGTGAATCGGTTCGACATAAATTCTCCTTCCTCTAGATGAGTGCGTCTTGGCCGTAGAGTATGGCACCCTCATATTACGATTATGAGACGGAAAGGGTATTCCGTCGACACCATTCTACATATTTGGGGGGGTCCTGTTCTTTACCGATTTTTTAGCGTCGTGTAATGACTTTTGGACGCCCCGGGGCTATACTCCGGAGGTCAGGGGGTTACATGAAAGTCCTGTTAATCGCCGCCGCCGTCCTCGCCGCTCAGACAGCCGCCGCGGAGCAGCGCGCGAACAAGCCCTTCAACACGACCAACGGCCGGACGACGAACAGCGCGCCGCGGGTATTCGCGGTGACGCACCCCCAGGGCGGAGCCGGATCGAACTCCCCCGGAGCCGGGCAGGCCCCCGTGGTGACCCAATCGATGATCGGCGGGGCCCCCTCGGACGGCGGGCGCGCGTTCATGGGCGGCGGACGCTCCGTGGCGACCCGCAACGCCGGCGCGACGCGACGCGGAGGCAAGGCCTTCTGGAGCGGCAGCGGCCGCAAAGTGGACTCCGGCGGCGAAAGCACCGAGGAGGCGCCCCCGCACTTCAGCAAGCCGGGCGCCCTGATCCGTACGACGGGCCAGCAGCCGTTGTATGAAAAAGCCGAGACCCGGACGCACACCGTCGACGCGGGCGAAATCGTGTTCAACAAGCGCAAGGGCATCGACGTGGGCCGCGCGCCGACCCTGCAGCACGGCCCCGCGGACACCCCCCCTCCGCCGAACCCGATCTCCGGCGCCAGCCGCTCCGGCGGCGGGGCGGCGGCGAACTCCGCCGGGCCGTCCGGCAACGGCGGCTCCAACAACAACGGCAGCGGCAATAACGACAAGGACAAGCCCGGCGACGACGACGACGGCCACGGCGGCGACCGCGCCAGGGATACGGCGTTTAACGACGCGTTCTGAAATCCGCTATGATCCCCGCATGCGGCAGATACCGCCTGCGGGGATCAATCTTTTCCAGCTCATCTACATCCTGATCCGCGACTACCAGAAGCGGTCGGGCCTGGAGCCGCTGAACCTCTCGCTCGGCAACCCCGACGGGGTCCCCCCCGCGGCGATCCGCGCGCTCAAGGCGAAATTCGCCCAGGACCCCGGCTACGACTTCCACACGTACGCCGAGGACAAGAACCTAAACCGTTTTGCCGAGTCCATGGTCGCCCTGCACGGCGGCATCGACGTCGAGAAGCATCCGGACCTGCGCGCTTTGCCCATCGCGGGCATCAAGACGGCCGGCGCGTTGATCCCCTTGGCCTGCGGGCTGCATCTTCCGGACAAGGCCCGGCGCGCGTCGTTTCGCGTGGCCTCGAACCTCCCCGCCTACGACGTGATCGGCACGTGGAGCGCCTCCTACCTGGGCGCGCACCGCACGGTCTGGCCCTTGGCGACGGCGGACAACATGCGCCTCAACGTCGCGCGCCTGAAGGCCGCTTTAAAGAAAGACGGCGTCGACCGCGCCGACCTGGTCTTCGTCATCCGGCCGGGCAACCCGGCGGCGGTCGGCGCTTCTAAAGCCGACTGGATGGCCCTCATCGAATTCTGCATCGAGAAGAAGATGCGCCTCGTCAACGACGGCGCCTACGCCGGGCTCGCGGCGGCGGGCACGCACGTGACCTTGGCCTCGGTCGCGAAGGACTACCGCGAACTCGAGTGGCTCGAGCTGTACTCGCTGAGCAAGTCCTACAACGACCCGGGCGCGCGCCTGGGCGCGCTCGTCGGCTCGAAAGACTTCGTCGAGGACTTCGCCTTGGTCAAAGGGAACACCGACTCGGGCCCCGTCCCGGGCGTCATGGCCGCCTATGGCGAGTTCCTGGCAAACGCCTCCTCGGCGCGCGCGGCGCTTGACGAGATCCGCGGGCTCTATGAAAGGAGGCTCGCCTACCTCATCCCCGCGCTCAAGGCGGCGGGCCTCAAGCCCGCCTGCGCCACCGAGGCCGGGTTCTTCACCCTCTGGCATGTCCCCGCGTCGGCCTTCGGCGGCGAGCTTCCTTTAGAGGGGCGCGCGGAGGCGTTCAACCGCGCCGTGATTACTGAGACCGGCATCGTGGGCGTGCACTTCTCCTCGACGGACGAGCGGGGCAATCCGGAGCCGCTGATCCGCTATGCGGTTTGCGCCGACGTGCTCGACAAGAAGTTCCAGGAACGCCTCGAGGCGGGCCTCGCCCGGATCAAGCCCGTCTATTGAAGGAAGCCGGGCTTACTGCGCGGTGACGGCGAGCGCGCGTTCGGCCGCGGCTTCGCGGCGAAGCTTGGCCGCGCGTGCGTGCATCGCCTTGGAGACCTTCGTCAGGCGCGACGACATCAGGGCGCGCTCGGCTTCGGCGCGGCGCTCGGCAGGGGTCGCGAAATAGGTGTTGGGCTGGACGCGCACGCCTCCGAGCATCGCGGGAGCCGGGATCACGGGTGCGGCGACCGCGTCGCGCAGCTCCTCGCCGGCGAGGGGCGCCTCGACCGACCGTCGCGCCACGATGGCGACCGCGAGGGCCAACGTCACCGCCCCGATCAACGTCCAAGCGCGCGTGCCGCGGCTGCTGTCCATGCCTCAAGGATGCCCGAAAGCGGCTTCTTTCGGAAGGGCCTTTGGTCCTAGGGTTATGGGCCCCTATAATTCCGGATATTAATGTATGGCAATTGTGTTGCTACAACCCCGTTACACGCCGTTAACGAGGACCATACATATGAGAAAGCTTTGGGCCGGTTTCGCCGCCGTCATCGTCGGATCGTTCGCCGTCCTCGGCTGGGTCGGGGTGGAGATCAACCACCACAAACCGCCGATCCCCGTCCAGGTCGTCGACGCGAACGGCGCCGCGCTATTTCCCGAGGGCGCGATCATGGAAGGACAGGACGTCTGGCGGGCGCTGGGCGGCATGCAGGTCGGCTCGGTTTGGGGCCACGGCGCCTACGTCGCGCCCGACTGGACGGCGGACTGGCTGCACCGCGAGCTCACGACGGTCCTCGCCGGCTGGGCCAAGCCCGAGGCGGAATCCTTCGAGGTCCTTCCGGCCGAGCGCCAGGCGGCCCTCCGCCAGCGCCTGGAAACCATGTTCCGGACCAACGGCTACGACGCCGCGACCGGCCGCTTGACCGTCTCCGCCGAACGCGCCGAGGCGTTTCGGTCCAACGCCGCGCACTACGCGGACGTCTTCGCCCACGGCCGCAAAGCCTATGCGATGCCCGCGGGCGGCGTCACCGATCCCGACAAGGCGCTGCGGCTGTCCGCGTTCTTCTTCTGGACGTCGTGGGCCGCGTCGACGAACCGGCCGGACAGCATCCACACCTACACGAACAACTGGCCCCATGAGCCTCTGATCGGCAACCGCCCCACGGTCCCGGCGCTTTTTTGGACCGGCATCAGCATCATCATGCTGCTCGCCGGCATCTGCGGCATGATCTGGTACTACGCCGGGGTCACCCACTCGGACTCTAAGAATGTGGTCCCCGTGCGCGACCCGCTGCTCGGCCTCAAGCTCACCGCCTCCCAGAAGATGACCTTGCCGTACTTCGCGACGGTCGCGGCCTTGATACTCGTTCAGATCAGCGTCGGCATCATCACCGCGCATTACGGAGTCGAGGGCGACGGCTTCTTCGGCGTGCCGCTCGACCGCTGGCTTCCTTACGTCGTAACGCGCACCTGGCACATCCAGCTCGGCCTGTTCTGGATCGCGACGAGCTGGCTCGCCGCGGGCCTGTTCATCGGACCGATCATCCTGGGCCGCGAGCCCAAGGGCCAGGCGCTCGGCGTCGGCGTCCTGCTCGGCGCGCTCGTCGTCATCGTCGTCGGCTCGCTCGCCGGCGAATGGATGAGCGTGTTCCACAAGTTCACGGGCGACAACTGGTTCTATTGGGGGCATCAAGGCTACGAGTACGTCGAGCTCGGCCGCGTCTGGCAGGCGGCCCTCTTCGCGGGCCTCTTGATCTGGCTGGCGCTCGTCGGACGCTGCGTGATCCCGCCGCTGGTCGCCGCCAAGCCGGGCACGTCGAAGCTCCTCGGCTTGTTCCTCGTTTCCGCGGTCGCGATCGCGGGCTTTTACGGCGCCGGGCTGTCGTGGGGCCAGCATACCCACCTGACCATCGTCGAGTATTGGCGCTGGTGGGTCGTGCATCTGTGGGTCGAGGGCTTCTTCGAGGTGTTCGCGACGGTCGTGATCGCGTTCCTCTTCTCGAAGATGGGGCTCGTCGACGACACGAAGGCCGCCGAGGCGACCCTGCTCGCCGCGACGATCTACCTGGCCGGCGGCATCATCGGAACCTTGCACCACCTGTACTTCTCGGGCACGCCGACGGCGGCGCTCGCCCTGGGGGCCGTGTTCAGCGCGCTCGAGGTCGTCCCTTTGGCGCTGATGGGCTACGAGGCATGGGACCATATCAAGGTGTCCCGCTCGGCGCCGTGGGTGCGAGACTACCGCTGGCCGATCCTGTTCTTCGTCGCCGTCGCCTTCTGGAACATGGTCGGGGCGGGCTTGTTCGGCTTCATGATCAATCCGCCGGCCGCCCTGTATTACATGCAGGGCCTCAACACGACTCCGCTTCACGGCCACGCGGCCTTGTTCGGCGTCTACGGCATGCTCGGCATCGGGCTCATGCTGTTCTGCCTGCGGGCGGCGACCGCGGGAAGGCGCTGGAAGGACGGCCTCATCGCGACCGCCTTCTGGAGCATGAACGGCGGGCTCATGGCGATGTGCCTTCTGAGCCTGCTCCCCATCGGGCTCCTGCAGACCGTCGCCTCGATCGATAAGGGCTACTGGTATGCGCGCAGCCCCGAGTTCCTGCAGCTGCCGCTGCTGGCGACCTTGCGGTGGATGCGCGCGCCGGGAGACACCCTGTTCGCGCTCGGAGCGGTGTGCCTCATCCTCTTTATGATCGGCCTGGCCACCGGGCACTCGTTCGCCGAGGAGAAGAAGCCGTCGGTCGCTCCGCCGCTGGTGCCGGAGCCCGTGTGAACCTGGTCGGCCTCTCGGCTCCGCTGCGGCACGCGCTTCAAGCGCTCGCCGTGGTGGCCGCGCGGCCCGGGAAGGCCCTCGAGCTCACCCGGATCGCGCGGCGCTTCGACCTGCCCCAGGCGGCCCTCGCCAAAAGCTTTCAAGCGCTGACGCGCGCGGGCGTGCTGAGCTCGCGGCGGGGGCCCCACGGCGGCTACCGCCTCGATCGTCCCGCCGGCGAGGTCACGCTCGCGGAGGTCATCGAGGCTCTCGGTGGAAGCGACCGTCGCCATGGCCGCTGCCTCCTCGAGGAGCGCGCGTGCGCGGCGGGCGGCGCCTGCGCGCTGCACGCCGCGGCCGTGGACGCCGACGCGCTGATGGGCGCCTCGCTGCGCGCGCTGACCTTGGCCGATCTAAAAATTCCCGCGCGAGTTTGATTCTCGACGGGCAATGCCATACACTATTGTCATGAACCACGCCGAGCCCGCCGTCGTCGACCCTTCCGCCGACCTCAAAAACAAGACGCTCCTCGTCATCTCCTCGCCCAACCCGAAGAAGAAGTTCATCTACCAGCGCCTCGCGGAGCTGGGCTCTAAGATGATCCTCATGTCGTCGGAGGAAAACTGGGTCACGAAGCTGACCGACGGGTTCGTCGAGTGCGATCCTCTCGACGAGGTCGCGTGCATGGCGAAGGTCGAGGAGCTCGTCAAGACGCAGAAGATCGACGGCGTCATCACCTTCTGGGAGAACGCCGTGCCGCTCTGCGCCACGCTCGCGCAGCGCTTCGGCTGGATCGGCCACACGCCGCAGGCCGCGCTCAACGCTCGCAACAAGTACCTCACGCGCCAGACCCTCGAAAACGCGAAGCTGGGGAAATACCAGCCCGCGTGGGCGCTCATCAAGAGCCACGGCGACCTCGAGAAGGCCGCCGCCCGCATCGGCTTTCCCCTCGTGCTCAAGCCCGCGTGGGGCGTGAAGAGCCAGTTCGTCGTGAAGCTCGACAGCCTCGACGAGGCCAAGAAGGCGCTCGACTACATCAAGACGAACATGACCCCGGCATTCGATCCCATCTACAAGTATGGGACCGACATCCTGGCCGAGGAATTCATGGACGGCGCCGAGATCGACGTCGATCTCCTCGTCCAGAACGGCGACGTCAAATTTCACGCGTTCAACGATAACTTTCCCACGAAGGAGCCCTTCTTCGTCGAGACCGGCGACGCGATGCCCTCTCGCCACGAGACCAAGGACCTCGCGGACGTGCTCAAGATGGCCAAGGAGGTCGTGACGGCCTTGGGCCTCACCAACGGCGCCCTGCATCTCGAGGCGAAGATCACGACCTCCGGCGCCAAGCTCGTCGAGATCAACGCGCGCATGGGCGGCGACTACCTCTACGACTGGATCAAGACCATCTGGGAAGTGGACGTCATCGAGGAGGCCTCCCGCATCGCCGTCGGCGCGGAGTGCCGTCCCAAGCGCCTCAAGGAGCCTCGCTGCCACCTGGTCGGCAAGTACCTGATCCCCGAGTACTCCGGCGTCGTGACCGGCGTCCGAACCCCCCAGGAAAAGCTGGACCCCGCCAGGTTCCACGAGATCGCCGTGCAGAAGGAGCCCGGCGACGCCGTGCTCGTTCCGCCGGAAGGCTTCGAGACGATCGGCTGGGTCGTGGGAAGAGGCGACACCTACTCCGAAGCCGAAGAGAATCTCGATGAGGCGCTGCATCAAGTGTCGGTCAACATCGTCCGCTTCGATTCCACCTCGTCGCTCGGAAAGACGCGCCGCAAGAACCGCTTCGGCGCGGCGCAGGTCTCCCGCCGCCGCATCCTGCAGTCCGCGCGCATCGAGAAAGTCCGCGGAACGGGCTTCGACAAGAAATCACTTCACGTCGGCATCCTCTGCAATATCTTCGACGCCGAGGGCGAGGAAGGCGCGGTCAACTCCGACCTCACCTCCGTCGGCCGCAACATTCAGAAGGCGGTCGAATCGAAAGGCCATAAGGTCACGTTTTTCGACATGAATGAAACTCCGTTGCCGTTCGAGAAGATCGCGAACGCCAACGTCGACATGATTTTCAATGTTTGCGAGCGAATCAACAACTCCTCGCTGCTGGAACCCCACGCCGCCGCGATCCTGGACTGCCTTGGAATTCCGTACACGGGCTCCAATCCTCTTACCTTGGCGTTGTGCATCGACAAGATCAAGGTCAAAAAGATTTTGGAACAGCATGGTCTTCCCACACCCAAATTCGACTACGTCTTCGCGAAGAACGAGCCGATCCGCGAGGACCTGCAGTACCCGCTGATGGTCAAGCTCGCGAACATGGACAACTCGATCGGCATTTCCAACGCCTCCGTCGTCACGAGCCTCAAGGCGCTCAAGGATCAGGTCGCGATGCTCCTCGACAAGTACAACCGCCCCGTCCTCATCGAGGAGTTCATCGAGGGCGACGAGGTGGACGTGTCCATCATGGGCAACGAGGATCGCGTGAAGGTGCTTCCCCTGTCGCGCTCGATGTTCGACGATTTACCGAAAGGGACCTGGGGCATTTATCCTTTTCAAGCCAAATGGGAAGATAACTCCGTTTATTCGAAAATCAAAGTCGAACGGCCGGCGAAGTATTCACTGAAGCTGTCGGCCTTGATCTCGGAGATTTGTTTGGACGCCTATCGAATCTTCGATTGTCATGACTACGCGCGCATCGAGGTCCGCATCGACCGCTCGGGGAACCCCTACATCCTCGAGATCAACCCGAACCCGTCGATCAGCGACGGCGACTGCGTCCCGGCCTGCGCCGAGGTGATCGGCCACAACTACGCCGACTTCATCGAGGAGATCATGAAGGAGTGCATCTCGCGCTACCGGGCGCGCCCTCCTTATTATCACCTACAGAGCGCGATGACGCCCTTCTAGCCCATTTCGTTACCTGGCGGCAATACCCCGGCATTCCGGCTTTAGTATGATGCCCGCATGAAAATACTTGTCACCGGAGCCGCAGGCTACATCGGCAGCCACGCCTGCCTCGAGCTCCTCAAGGCCGGCCATGACGTGACGGGCTTCGATAATTTCAGCAACTCGTCGCCGGAGTCTATCGAGCGCGTTAAGAAGCTCGCGGGAAAGCCCATGCGCCTCGAGTCGCTCGACCTGCGCGACCCTGACGGCCTCGACGCGCTCGTCGCAGAGGGCTTCGACGCGGTGATGCACTTCGCGGGCCTCAAGGCCGTGGGCGAGTCCGTCGAGAAGCCCGATCTCTATCACGACAACAACGTGATCGGGACCCATCACCTGCTCGCCGCGATGGAGAAAACGGACTGCCGCCGCATGGTCTTCTCCTCCTCCTGCACCGTGTACGGCTCCGTGCAGAAGAACCCCGTCGACGAGCGTCATCCGCGCGGCGCCGTCAATCCGTACGGCAAGACGAAGCTCGACGTCGAGGACATGTGCTACGAGCTCGCCGCCGACGACAAGCGCTGGAAGATCGCGCTGCTGCGCTACTTCAATCCCGTCGGCGCCCACGAGAGCGGCCTCATCGGCGAGGATCCCAAGGGCCTCCCGAACAACCTGATGCCGTTCGTGATGCAGACGGCCGTCGGCCGGCGCGAGTTCGTCAACGTCTGGGGCGGCGACTATCCGACCCACGACGGCACTGGCGTGCGCGACTACATCCACGTGACGGACCTGGCCCTGGGCCACGTCGCCGCCCTCGAGAAGCTCGATGAGTTCAAGGGCGCGCAGGCCGTCAACCTCGGCGCCGGGCGCGGCTACTCCGTCCTCGAGCTCATCGCCGCTTCCGCGAAGGCCGCCGGCAAGGCGATCCCGCACAAGATCATGGCGCGCCGCCCCGGCGACTCCGCCGCGATCTGGGCCGACGCCGCGCTCGCGAAGAAGAAGCTCGGCTGGGAAGTCACGCGCGGCCTCGACGACATGTGCGCGGACGCGTGGCGCTGGCAGAAGAACAACCCCGAAGGGTACGCGCCCGCTTCCTAGTTTATCCCAACTATTTCCGGAAACAGTTAAAGGCGCGCCGCCAAGAAGTTATCCCCCGAATTCCACCGGTGGAATTCCGCGGCTACGCCTAGCGGACGATCCTCATCCGGGACGGCGGCCAGTAGATGAACCAGGCCTTGCCCTTGATGAAGCGGTTGTCGACGGGGCCCCAGTAGCGCGAGTCACAGGAATGGTCGCGGTTGTCGCCCATCATGAAGTACTGGCCCTCAGGAATCTTGACCGGCCCGAAGTAGTCCTTCTGGATATCGCCGAGCTCGCGGTCGAGCTTATGCTCCGCCCAGAGCTGCTGGTAGCGCTCGGGCGAGATCTCCTTGGCGTGCACCGATTCGGGCTGGCGGAAATCCTCGGTCCATTGGGCGTAATGCTCGTCGGACATCAGCTTGCCGTCGATGATGACCTTGCCGCCGCTGACCGTCAGGCTCTCGCCGGGCAGGCCGACCACGCGTTTGATGAAATTCTCCCCCGCGTTGACCTTGCCGCAGTGCGTCTCGCGCGGATCGGTGACCGGGAACTCAAAAACCATGACGTCGCCGCGCTGAACCGAGCGTAGGGACAGGATGCGCTTGCCCCAAATCGGCACGCGCAGGCCGTAGACGAACTTATTGACGAACAAATGGTCGCCGATGAGAAGCGTCCTTTCCATCGAGCCCGACGGGATCTTGAACGCCTGAATCAGGAAGGTCATAAGGACCCACGCGAGCAGCGCCGAGGAGAACACGGTGTCCGCCCATTCTAGGTCGTCGTCGAGATAGTAGCGCCGGCTCTCGACGCTCTGGCCCTTGGACCACGCGCGCCAGAACCCGATGACGGAGAAGACGGCCGCGGCTGAGAGCGCGGGAAGGATGTCGCCGACGCGCAGCGCGCGCGCCCAGATGGCGATGACCTTCGTGCGGCCCTCGAACACCATGGTCAGGATCATGACGATCGAGAACGCGGCGATCGCGTAGAACAGCGCGTGCATCGCCGCCGACTGGGCCGGGGTGGCGGGCCCGCCTCTATCCTTCCAGCGGCGGGAGTACCAGGCGAAGAGACCGAGCGAGACGCCGACGAACAATAATCTTTCTTCCATGAAAATCCTTTAGTTCGAGTCCTCGTCGATCTTGAGCACCGCCAGGAACGCTTCCTGCGGGACTTCAACGGAGCCGACCATCTTGGCGCGCTTTTTACCTTCCTTCTGCTTGCCGAGCAATTTCTTCTTGCGCGTGATGTCGCCGCCGTAGCACTTGGCGATGACGTCCTTGCGCTTCGCGCCGATCGTCTCGCGCGCGATGATCTTGCCGTCGACGCGAGCCTGGATCGCGACCTCGAAGTTTTGCCGGTCGATGAGCTCCTTGAGCTTCTCGCAGAGCTTGCGGCCGACCTCCTGCGACTTGTCCTTATGGACGATCTGGGAAAGCGCGTCGACGGGCTCGGCGTGGATCAGGATCTCGAGCTTGACCATGTCCGACTCGCGGTCGCCGATCGGCTGGTAGTCGAGCGTCGCGTAGCCCTTCGAGACGGATTTGAGCCGGTCGTAGAAGTTGACGACCATTTCCGCGAGCGGGAGCTCGTATTTAATGAGCATGCGCGTGGGCGAGAGATACTCGATGCTCACGTAGACGCCGCGCCGCTCCTTGATGAGGTTCAGCACGGGCTCTTGATGCTCGATCGGAAGGACGATCGTGAGCAGGACGTAGGGCTCCTCGATCGACTTGATATCGCCGTGCGCCGGAAACTTCGCCGGGTTGTCGATGATGATCCACTTGAGATCGTAGGTCTGCACGCGGTAGATGACGTTGGGCGCCGTGACGATCAGGTCGAGGTTGAACTCGCGCGTGAGGCGCTCCTTGACGATGTCCATGTGCAGCAGGCCGAGGAAGCCCAGGCGGTAGCCGAAGCCCAGCGCCTGCGAGGAGTCGGCCGTGTAGTTGAAGGACGAGTCTTCCAGGTTGAGCTTGTCGAGCGCGTACTTGAGCGCGGTGTACTCGGTCTGGTCGATCGGGAAGATGCCGGCGAACACCACCGGCTTCGCCTCTTTGTACCCAGGAAGCGCGACCGCGAGCGGACGCTCCTTCTCCATGACCGTGTCGCCGACGCGGACCGTGTGGATGTCCTTGATGCCGCAGATCATGTAGCCGGTTTCTCCCGCGCCGAGCGCGTCGGAGGGGATCATCTTAGGCTTGAGGAAGCCGACCTCTTCGATGATCGCTTCGGTGCCCGTCGAGAAGAAGCGCACGCGCATGCCCTTCTTCATCGTGCCTTCGACGACGCGCACGAGCAGGATCACGCCGCGGAAGGTCGAGTAGGAGGAGTCGAAGATCAAGGCGGCGAGCGGCGCTTTAGGATCGCCCGTCGGCGCGGGGATCTCCCGCACGACGGCGTCGAGCACCTCCTGGCACCCCTCGCCGCTCTTGGCCGAGATCAGCACCGGGTCCTCGATGATCTTGAGCACGTCGAAGATCTGCTCCAAGGTCCCGTTGACGTCCGAGGAAGGAAGATCGATCTTGTTGATGACCGGGATGATGCGCAGGCCGACGGCCTGCGCGAGCATCGCGTTGGCCAAGGTCTGCGCCTGGACGCCTTGAGTGGCGTCCACGACGAGCAACGCGCCCTCGCAGGCGGCCAGCGCGCGGCTGACCTCGTAGGTGAAGTCCACGTGGCCGGGCGTGTCGACGAGATTGAGGAGCCACTTTTCCCCGTCGGGCGCGGTGTAATCCATGCGCACGGCCTTGGCCTTGATCGTAATGCCGCGCTCGCGCTCGAGCTCCATCGAGTCCATGATCTGCGCCTGCATGTCGCGGCGCGCGATCGTGCCGGTCATCTCGAGGAGGCGGTCCGCCAAGGTCGATTTGCCGTGGTCGATGTGGGCGATAATGGAGAAGTTTCGGATCCGGTCGGGAGCGCTCATGGTTGTCCTAGGGGTTCTGCTCGAGGAGGCGCCGCACTTCGTCGGACTCCGAGCACGAGAGCGCCTTAATGACGAGCTTCTTCATCGACTCGTGCTTGAGGCCCCGGATCGTCTGCTTCACGCGCAGGAACATGCGCGGGGAAATGCTCATCGCGTCCACGCCGAGGCCGACGAGCAGCGGGACCGCGCGGGGGTCCGACGTCATTTCGCCGCACACGCCGACCCACTTGCCCTTCGAGTGCGCCGCGCGCACGACGGCGTCGAGCAGCCGGATGACGGCCGGGTGGTAGGGATCGTAGAGGTGCGTGACGTTCTCGTTGATGCGGTCGACGGCGAGCGTGTATTGAATGAGGTCGTTCGTGCCGATGGAGACGAAATCCACGTGCGGGAGGAACGCGTCGAGCAGGATGGCGGTCGAGGGAATCTCGACCATGATGCCGAGCTCGAGCTCCTCCTTGAAGACCACGCCTTCCGCGGAGAGCTCGGCGCGCGCCTGCTCGAGAAGCCGCCGCGCCGCGAGGACCTCGCCGACGGCCGAGACCATGGGGATCATCACGCGAACCTTGCCCTTGAGCGAGGCCCGGAGGATGGCGCGCAGCTGCGTCTTGAACAGGTCGAGATGGCGCAGGAAGAGGCGCACGCCGCGCAGCCCCATGAAAGGGTTGGTCTCGTTCTTGGGGCCCTCGATGCCGAGCATCGAGAGGCGGTCGCCGCCGATGTCGGCCGTGCGGATGATGACCTCGCGGTCCTCGAGCGCCTTAACCGCCAAGGAGTATGCCTTGACCTGCTCCTCCTCGGAGGGCGGCTCGGTGCGGTTGAGGAACAGGTACTCGGTGCGGAAGAGGCCGACGCCGTCCACCTGCAGGGCGACGACGCTCTTGAGGTCCTCGGGCGAGTCCAGGTTGGCCTCGAGCTTGAAGCCGCGGCCGTCGAGCGTGACGGTGGGCAAGCCTTTGAGCGTCTCGAGGGAGCGCTCTTCGGCGACGGAGCGCTGCTGCACCTTCTCGTACTTCGCGACGGTCTCGGGCCCGGGGTTGATGATCACGAGCCCCTGCTCGCCGTCGAGGATGACCGTGTCGCCGGTCTTGACCCGCCGGCTCACGTCGGAGAGCCCGACGACCGCGGTGATCTCGAGGCTCTGCGCGAGGATGGCCGTGTGGCTCGTCTTGCCGCCGAGGTCGGTGGCAAATCCGATGATCTTCGTCTCCTTGAGGCCCATCGTGTCGGAGGGCAGGAGATTGCGCGAGATGAGGATGCACTCCTCGTCGATGTCCGCGAGCGAGCGCTTCTGGCGCTTCATCAGGTGCAGCAGCAGACGCTTGCCGACGTCGAAGAGGTCGTGGCGGCGCTCGCGGAAGAACTCGTCCTCCATGCGCTCGAACTGGCGGTTGACCTGCTCGAGGGCCTCGGACAGCGCGAACTCCGCGTTAACGCCCTCATCCATGATGCGCTTGGGCACGTCCTGCGTGATCAGGGAGTCCTTGAGGATGAGGCGATGGGCGTCGATCAGCTTGGCGTGGTGCTTGCCGAGCACTTTGAGGACCTTGATCTCGGCGGTGTCGAGATCGCGGTGCGTCGCCTTCTGCGCGATCTTGAAGCGGCGGACCTCTTCCTTGATCTTGTCGCGCGGGATCTCGATGCGCTCGACGACGATGTCCTCGTCCTCGACGACGTAGGCCTTGCCGATCGCGATGCCGGGGCTCGCGGCGATTCCCTTAATAACGATCATCGGCCTTCCTCGTCGAACTTACGCTCGAAAAGCTTCTCGAGGGCCTCGAGGGCTTTCGCCTCGTCGGGGCCGTCGGCCTTGATCGTGAGCTTGGAGCCGCTCTCGGCGGCGAGAAGCATGAGGCCCATGACGCTCTTGCCGTTAACCTGGAGGCCGTCCTTGACCACGTAAATCTGGCTCTTAAACCGGGCGGCTTCCTGGACGAACATGGCCGCGGGCCGCGCGTGCAGCCCCATGCGGTTGCGAATCGTCATGATTTTTTCCATCACGGCCAAAGCCCCGCGGCCGACATGGCCATGCCGCCCAGGCCCGCGAAGCCGAGCTGCGCCAACGGCGAGACTCCGCGCCAGGCGAGGATGAGGCCCGCCGCGAAGGTCAGCGCCGCGGGAAGACGGTCGCCGCGTCCGAGCATGCCCGCGCCGACGGCGAACGCCGCGAGGGCTTCACCGACCGCGGCCCGGCGCAGGCCGATGATCCAGGACTGGACGGGCAGCCTCGTGAGGTCCGCCGCGGCGCGCTCCCCGGCCGAGAGGCCGCGCAGCAGGCCGGCGACGCGCGCGACGAGCGCGGGAACGTTGTAGGCCGTCAGCGCGACCGCGGCGCCCCAAGCGGGCGCGTGCGGCGAGCCGAGGCCGTAGGCGACCTGGGCGGCGAGGACGCCGGCGAGCATGGCGGCCGGGCGCAGCGCGCCCCAGAAGAGCGAGTCATAGAGGCCGGCGAGCGACGCGCCGAGCCCCGTCTTCAGCGTTCGAATCCTGGCGATCGCCGTCTCGCGCGCGGCGCCCGACAGGGACGCCGCCGCGGCCTCCTGCCGGCAGACGATGCCCGCCAGCAGCGACGCCGCGATCGGATGCGTGTTGAAGTACTCGAGGTGGCGGCGCCGCGCCGCGAGCAGCGCCTCGGGCTCCGCAGCCCAGCAAGCGACGAGCCACGGCTCGAGCGCGAAGGCGAAGCCGGAGCCCTGCATCCGGGCCGGGTCCCACCGCGCCTGCAGCAGCAGCAGCCTGGCGCCGACGCGGGCCTTCATCCACGGCGTCATGACGAGCTCGCTCATGCCGCGCGCCTCAAGCCCCACGCCGCGACGCCCGACAGGCCGATCCAAGGGGCGCTTTCGAGCGCGAGGGCGGCGCCGCTCCGGAGGAATTCCGGGGCGTAAGGCCACCAGCGCCGGTCCACGAAAGCGAAGGCCGTCACGACGGCGCCCGCGGCCGCGAAGGTCATGGCCGCGTGCGCGGCGAGCGAGACGGCCATCGCCGGCCCAAGCGCCCGCCCGCCGGACTCCGCTCGCGACGCCAAGGCGTCGCCGGTCGCCGCGCGCCGCGCGCGCTCCAGGGCCTCGAGCCGGGAATGCAGCACGCCGGCGGCCGCTCCGCCGAGAAAGCAGAGCGGCGCGGACGCGCCGCGAGCGGCGAGCACGACCGCCGTGCCCGCGGCGACGGGCGCCGACCAGGTCAGGCAGCCGCCGACAGGCAGGTCGCAAAGGCTTAGAACCTCGAAGGCGACGCCGAACATCGCTCCGGCCAAGGCGTGGCCGGTCAAGGCGCCCAGCAGCGCTCCGACGACGAGCGGGCGGGAAACCAAGGTTTGGGCGACCAGCGCCGCGTCGAGCTCGAGCACGGCCAGCACGGCGCAGGCGGCGGCGGAGGTCATTTCCCCTCCAGCGCGGCCGTCAGGTCTTCCTCGACGTCGCCGGGAAGCGCGCGGCCCTCGAGGCGGATGCCCTTGGCCGCGAGCGCGCGCAGCGCGAGCCGGTCTTTCTCATCGAGAAATAGCGCGCGGCCGAGCTGGACCTTGCCGACCGTGTAATGCAGGCCGCCGACGTTGATGCGCTCGACGACGAGGCCTTTGTCGACGAGCGCCAGCGCCTCGGCCGGAGCCGGCACGAGCACCAGCGCGGACCGCGCCGCGAGCTGCTTCGAGGCCAGCGCCTCCGCGGCCGCGGCGACCGGCAGCACGAGCAGTCCGACGGACGGGGGAAGCGCCATCTTCATGAGCGCGGTCTGGATCTCGTCGGCGGCGGCCGTATCGGAGACGACGACGACGAGATCCACCTTGAGAAAAGGGACCCAGCCTTCCACGACCTGTCCGTGGATGAGCCTGTCGTCGACGCGCAGCAAAGTGACTCCCATGGTCAGCTCGTTCCCACGGCGGCGACGAACATGGCGCGGATGTCGCGAATCGATTTCTGCCCGTCGGCCACGACCTTCTCGACGAGCTTGGTCAGCGGGAGTTGCCCGCGGTAGCTGAACGCGGAGACGAGCATGTACAGGTTGACGCCGCTGATCATCTCGACCTTACGTTCCTCGCGGACCAGCGGGAACGACAGGTTGTTCGGAGTGCCGCCGGGCATGTCCGTGAACAGGATGATCCCGTCCGGGTTGGCCAACTCCGCGAGCGCTTTCTCGATGCGGCGCTTGATCTCCGCGACGGACTGGCGCGAGGAGGTGGCGACGACGCGCACGCCGTGGGCCTGGCGGCCGACGATGCCCTCGGCGGCCTCCACGAGATACGCTCCGAACTCCCCGTGCGTCACGATGATAAAATTGATCATGGCTTCTTCCCGGTCAAAGCGACACGTCCCGGTGGAATTCCTGGACGGGATGCCCCGTCGCGCGCAGCTTCTGCGCGAGCCATCGAGTGCAAAACACGCTGCGGTGCCGTCCGCCGGTGCAGCCGATCGCGATCGTCAGGTAGGACTTCCCCTCGCGCACGTAATGCGGCAGCAAGGTCGCGATCAGCTTGTGCCAATCGTTGAGGAAACGCCGCGCGACGGGCTGGGCCAGGATGTACTTCTGCACGGGCTCGTCGAGCCCGGTCTTCTTGCGCAGCGCGGACTGGTAATGGGGGTTGGGAAGGAAGCGGACGTCCATGACGATGTCGGCGTCGATCGGCATGCCGTGCTTGTAGCCGAAGCTGACGACCTGCAAGGTCATCTCCCGCGTGAGGGTGAGGCCGAGCGTCTCCGAAATCTTTTCTTTTAATTCGCCCAGGGTCAGCCGCGTCGTGTCGATGACCTTGTCCGCCGTGCCCTTGATCGGGGCCAGGAGCTTGCGCTCCTGCTTGACCGCGTCGGCGATCTTGCCGCCCAGCGGATGCCGGTGGCGCGTCTCCGAGAAGCGGTGGATGACCGTCGCGTCGGCGGCGTCGATGAAGAGGACGTGAACGTCTAAGCCCTGCGTCTTCAGGCGCCGCAGCAGCGGCGGGAGCGCGCCGAGCACGCGGCCCTCGCGCACGTCCATGCCGAGCGCGACGCGGGTCATCGCCGGGGATTTCTGCACGAACGCGGCGAAATCATCGAGGAGCGCGATCGGGAGGTTGTCGACGCAAAACCAGCCGAAATCCTCGAACACCTTGAGCGCCTGGCTCTTGCCGGCGCCCGAGACGCCCGTGATGACGAAGATTTTTTTCGGCGACGTCGCCATCAGTTCCGCTCCTTCGTCTTCATGCGCTCGATTAAGCGCTGGTTGAAGTTCTCCGCCGAGAAATATCCCTGCGAGCGCAAGCGCTGGTTGAGCGCCGCGACCTCAATGAGCACCGCGAGGTTACGGCCCGGGCTAACGGGAATCAGGATGAGCGGGATCTCCACGTCGAGGATCGAGAGCTTGCGGGCGTCGAGCCCGGTGCGGTCGTACGTCGTGCCCGCGCTCCAGGCCTCGAGCTTGATCGCGAGCTCGATGCGCGTGCGGTCGAGGATCGCGCCGATGCCGAAGAGTAGCTTGACGTCGATGACGCCGAGGCCGCGCACCTCCATGTGATTCTTAAGAGGTTCGGGGCAGGACCCGCGCAAATACCCGCCCCTTCTATGCTGAATCTGGACCGCGTCGTCGGCGACGAGGATATGGCCGCGTTTGAGAAGCTCGAGGGCGCACTCCGACTTGCCGATGCCTGAGTCTCCCTGGATGATCACGCCGAGCCCGTAAACGTCAACGAGAACGCCGTGAACCGTCGTGGTCGGAGCGAGACGGGCCTCGAGGGCCTCGGACAGCTCGCCCGTGAGGGTGGTCGTGTCGTAAGCGGAGCGCATCAGCGGCACCCCGTGCTTCTTGCACGCCTGCGCGAGCGCCGGCGGCACAGGCGTGTTGTGGGTCACGATGACGCACGGCAGCTCCGGCACGGCCAGCATCGCCGAGAGCGCGTCGGCCAGCTTCTTGGCGTCGGACTTCTGGCAGTACGCCTGCTCGCCGTTGCCGAAGATCTGCACGCGCTCGGCGCGGAAACGGTCGAGGAAGCCCGAGAGCGCGAGGCCGGGGCGGTTGAGGTCGGCCACCGTAATCCGGCGGCCGAGCGACTTCTCCCCGGAGAGCAGCTCGAGGCGCAGCCGCTCGCCCTGCTCCTTGAGGAGTTCGCCGACGGTCAGCTCCGCGGCGTGCACGGCGTTACCGCTTGGACTTGCGGACGGGCTGGATGATCCCGAGGCTCTCGTCCTCGCGGCGATAAAGAACGTGGATCTGGTCGGTGTCCTTGTCGAGATAGACGAGGAACACGCGCTCGGAGGCGTCGAATTCGGTCGAGGCCTGCTCGGGCGTCATCGGGAAAACGGGCTGGCGCGAAACCGCGAAAGACGGCTCCGACGGGGGGAGTGCTTCGGCCATCGTGTCGGAGGCCTTGGGCTTATGGCGGGCCTTGATGCGCTCCTTGTGCTTCTTGAGCTGCGCGTCGATCTTGTCGGACGCGAGGTCGATGGCCGAGTAGAGATCCGCGGCTGTCGCGATCGCGCGGAAGGTCTGTCCCGGCGCGTGCACGATCATCTCCGCCTTATGCGAGCGCTTCTCCACGAATAGAAAAGCCTGTCCCCAAACGATGTGGTCGAAATACTTTTGGGTCTTTCCCATTTTCTGCTGCACGTACTCTCGCAGAGCGGGCGTGATCTTGAGCTGCTTGGCCGTCAGTTGGATCTCCATAGTTGCGAGATTCTAGCGGTTGGCCGTCGACCTGTCAACGAATGCGCGTCCTCCGGACCGCCGCCGCCGGTTGACTCTATGGAAGACAATTGATACCATCATCTCTGGTTCCGGGGCGTAATCCCGGGCCGCGCGGCCGCGTCGGCCATGAGACATTATCCGCGACGACTTAAATCTTGATAAATTCATATAAAATATACACTTATCCTGTGGATAACCATGTTATCCACATCTGTGCATAACCTGTGAAGAACGGCGAAGAAGTCGCTCTCTGGACCCAGACCGTGGAACGGCTGCGTTCGGAGATCGGCGACGAGAACGCAGAGCTCTGGCTCAAGCCTGTTGAGGCCTCTTCCTTGGAAGGCGGCGTCCTCATGCTCAAGGTGCCCAATAAGTTTTTCTCCGAGGGAATAAAGGAACGCTACCAGAAGCGCTTGTTGTCGCTGCTGCGCGATCTTGCCGGCACCGAGATCGGCATCGATTTTCGCGTCGAGAAAGACCTCACTCGCGTGCTGCCTCCGTCGGACCCCGTGCCCGAGGCCGCGCCCCAATCCGACTTCCCCCTCTCCGAGTTGAACCCACGCTACACGTTCGATTCCTTCGTCATCGGAGAGTCGAACCGCCTCGCGCGCGCGACCGCGGAGTCGATCTCGAAGAGCCCGGGCACCCAGTACAACCCGTATGTGATCTACGGCGGCGTCGGCCTCGGCAAGACCCATTTAATGCACGCGATCGGCAACTCGATCCGCCGGCATCACCCCCGCTCGCGCGTCCTTTATACGACCAGCGAGCAGTTCGTCAATGAGTTCATCGCCGCGGTCCAGAACAACCAGATCGACGCATTCCGCGCCCGCTACCGTTCTTTAGATTGTCTTCTCATTGACGATATCCAGTTCCTGATCGCGAAGGACCGCTCGGAGCAGGAGTTCTTTCACACCTTCAACGCGCTTTTCGACTCCCGCAAGCAGATCGTCGTCAGCTCCGACCGGTCGCCCAAAGAGATGACCCCCCTCGAGCAGCGTCTGATCTCCCGCCTCGAGTGGGGCTTCGTCGCCGACATCAAGCCGCCCGACCTCGAGACCCGCATCGCGATCCTGCGCAAGAAGGCCGCCCATGAGGGCTTCACCGCGCCCGACGACATAATCCTCTTCATCGCGACCTCGGTCAAGTCCAACGTCCGCGCGCTGGAAGGCTGCCTGACGCGCATCAAGGCCTTCCAGGCGATGACCGGAGAGCCCTTGTCGATCGACCACGCCCGGGAGATCCTCAAGGACTCCATCGCCGTGGACGACTCTTCCCCCGTGAGGATCGAAACCATTCAGCGCGTCGTGTCTCTCAAATACTCGGTGGACGTGAAGGACCTCAAGGGCCACCAGCGCACGGTTTCGATCTCGATGCCCCGCCAGGTCGCGATGTACCTGTCGTGCGTGATGACCGAGCTCTCGTCGACCGACATCGGCCGGGCCTTTGGCGGCAAGGACCACAGCACCGTCCTCCACGCGCGCAAGAAGATCGAGAAAAAGATAGAGGAAGACCCGTTTTTCCTGGAACTGATCAACCGGCTGCAGGCGGACATCAAGGCGGCGGAACGATGATGCGGATATGTGACCGTCGGATTGGGAATTTATGAAGGGACATTGTCGTCTTGTGAACAACCTGTGTACGCCCGACGACAATCGGGGACGGCGCGCCGAGCTGGGGATAGTGTGGACAACCGTCATAGGTTGTTCACAAGGGCTAGACACCGTTTCCCTTGGGGAAGCCGGGTTATCCACCGTGTCCCCCGCTCGATGAAGGAGAGGATGATTTAAATGAAAATAACCATCAGCAAGGAAGAACTGGCACGGGGAGTCCAAACCATACAGTCCGCGCTGTCCAGCCGGACCACGCTTCCGATCCTCTTGAATTTTCTCATGGAGACGGAGAACAAGAAGGTGAAGGTCATCTCGACCGACCTCGAGATGGGCGTCAAGCACTACATCAAGGCCGAGATCGAGACGGACGGCTCTATCACGATCCCCGCCAAGAAGTTCGCGGACATCCTCCATAGCCTCCCGGAAGCCCAGGACGTCGAGCTCACCGTGGACGCCGGCGGAAAAATCTCCTTGAAGTGCGGCCGGTCGCGCTTCGGGATCGTAGGCTCCCCGAAGTCCGAGTATCCCGTCCTCCCTGAATTCAACAAGGCTTCCTCGTTCGAACTGCCTGCCGGGATCGTGGCCGGCATGATCAAAAAGACGATCTTCGCGGCCTCCTCCGACGAGACCCGGCACGTCCTCAACGGCGTCTTTTGGTCGGCTAAAAAGGGAATTCTCGAGATGGTGTCCACCGACGGCCGCCGGCTGGCCGTCTGCGCGAAAAAGATACTTCCGAAGGATAAGGAGTTCGCCGTCATCGTGCCCACGAAGGTCCTGTCGGAGCTCCTGCGCCTCGTGACCTTGCTCGAGATCGAGGCCAACGATGAGGAGAAGATCCTCGTGGCCGTGACCGAGAACCAAATCACGTTCCAGCTCAAGGAAACGACGATTCTGTCCCGCCTCGTGGGCGGGGCGTTCCCCAATTACGACCAGGTCATCCCGACGAAGCGCGAGGTCGTGTTCACCGCCTCGACCAAGGACCTTCTCGCCGTGACCAAGCGAGCCTCGTTGTGCGCCGTGGATCGCGGCGGCTCGGTTAAATACGCGCTCAAGAAGGGGGCGCTGCACGTCACCTCCTCGAGCCAGAACAACGAGTTCAACGAGGACCTGTCCGTCGAATACTCTGGAGCCGACTTTTCGGTGGCTTTTAACCCGCAGTTCGTCGTCGACGCTTTAAAGCACGTCGACACGGAGACGGTGTCGGTGGCGATGACGAGCCCCGTCAACCCGGCGCTGTTTGAGCCGGCCGGCGGCGAGGGAGAGTATAAGTTCGTCGTCATGCCGATGAGGCTCTGATCACGGAAAAGGAAAAGCCGAATCGCTGGTCCACTTCCGGCGATCTGATAAAAAGTTTTTCGTACCGCGCCGGCACCGTCAACGACAAGCTGGCGCTGCTGAACGCGGTGTGGGACAAGGAGTGCGGCGCCTACGCGAAGCATTGGGCGCTGGTCGCGGTGAAGAAGGGAACTTTGTTCGTGCGTCCGAAGAGCGCCGCAGCGGCGCAGGAATTGCAGATGCGTTCGGGGGTGCTGCTCAAGTCCCTGAACAAATATTTTAGTCGTCCGTGGATCATGGCGGTAAAAACTACTTATCGGTAGCGGAGGCGTTAATGTCCGAAGCTGCGATGGAGACGACAGATATGGCCAAGAAGGACGAGAAGTACGACGCATCAAATATCCAGGTGCTCGAGGGGCTTGAGGCCGTCCGTAAACGCCCCGCGATGTACATCGGCAGCACCGGCCCCGCCGGCCTGCACCACCTGGTCTACGAGGTCGTCGACAACTCCGTCGACGAGATTTTGGCCGGGCGCTGCACGACCGTCGACGTGTTCATCCATCAGGGCAACTCGATCACCGTCAAGGACGACGGCTCAGGCATTCCCGTCGATCCGATGAAGGATCCGAAATTCAAGGGTAAGTCCGCCCTTGAGGTCATCCTGACCGTCCTGCATGCGGGCGGCAAGTTCGATAAGGGCGCGTATAAGGTTTCCGGCGGTCTGCACGGCGTCGGCGTCACCTGCGTCAACGCTCTGTCCGAGTGGCTCAAGGCCGAGATCCACCGCGACGGTAAGATGTGGATCCAGAACTACAAGCGCGGCAAGCCCGACGCCGATGTGAAGGCCGCGGGCAACTCCGACAGCCACGGCACCAAAATATCCTTCAAGCCCGATCCCGATATTTTCAATGGTCACATGTACTCCTTCGAGACTCTGTCCAACCGCCTGCGCGAGCTCGCGTTTTTAAATGCAGGAGCGAAAATTTCCATTACAGACGAGCGTGAAGATAAGCGCCACGCCTTCCATTATGAAGGCGGCATCACTCAGTTCGTCCAGCACCTCAACGACAAGAAGAAAGTCGTGCACCGTGAGCCGATCTCCATGAGCAAGGAGAAGGAAGAGGTCGTCGTCGACTTCGCGATCCAGTACAACGACGACTACTCCGAGACCGTGTTCTCCTTCGTCAACAACATCAAGACGCCCGAAGGCGGCACCCACCTGGCGGGCTTCCGCTCGGCGCTCACGCGCGTGGTCAACGACTATCTCAAGAAGTACGACCTGCTCAAGGGCAAGAACTTCTCGGTGACGGGCGACGACGTGCGCGAAGGCCTGTGCGCCGTCCTTTCCTGCAAGATCCAGAACCCGCAGTTCGAGGGCCAGACCAAGTCCAAGCTCGGCAACGCCGAGGTCGAAGGCATCGTAAAATCGATCGTGGGCGACGCTCTCGTCACCTTCTTCGAGGAGAACCCCTCGACCGCGAAGTCCATCTGCGCGAAGGCGATCGCCGGCGCCGAGGCTCGCGAGGCCGCGCGCAAGGCCAAGGACCTCACCCGCCGCAAGGGTGTGCTCGACGGCTCAAGCCTGCCCGGCAAGCTGGCGGACTGCCAGGAGCGCGATCCGGAACGTTCCGAGCTCTTCATCGTCGAAGGCGACTCGGCCGGCGGTTCCGCCAAACAGGGACGTGATCGCGTGTTCCAGGCGATCTTGCCGATCAAGGGTAAAATCTTAAACGTCGAGAAGGCTCGTCTCGTGAAGATTCTGTCCAACGAAGAAGTCCGGACCTTGATCTCCGCGATCGGCACCGGCATCGGCGAAGGCGAGGACGGCTTGAAGATCGAGAAGCTTCGCTATCATAAGCTGATCATCATGGCCGACGCCGACGTCGACGGCCAGCACATCCGGACGTTGATCCTGACCTTCTTCTACCGTCAGATGAAGGCGCTCGTCGACAACGGCCACATTTACATCGCCCAGCCGCCGCTCTTCAAGGTCAAGAAAGGCAAGACCGAGATGTATGTCGACACCGAGGAGAAGATGGAGCAGTGGCTGCTCAACGAGGGCCGCAACACCCTCGAGGTCACCGCTGTCAACCCGGCCAACGGTAAGTCGAAGAAGCTCGACGCCGAAGATCTGCGTGACCTGCTCAAGCTGCTCGCCGAGCTCGAGAGCTTAATTCGCCACATCGGCCGCAAGAGCATGCACCTCGAGGATTTCCTCGAGTACCAGACCGCCGGCAAGCTGCCGCTTTACCGCGTCGAGAAGGGCGCGGGCGAGTACGAGTTCTTCTACTCCGACAAGGAGTGGAAGGTCTACCGCGACGAGTACGTCGCCGCGCAGAGGCAGAAGCTCGTCGACGCGCGCAACGAGAAGAAGAAGGCCCCCGTCAAGCCCGCCGGCGCTCCCGTGGAGGGCGAGCCGGTCGCCGAGGAGTCGACGCTCAGCGAGGCCGACGAGGAATCCTTGGAGCCCGACCACCAAGAGCTTTGGGAGATGGCGAAGCTCGAGAACCTGTCCAAGAAGTTCAAGGACATGGGCTTAGATCTGAAATGGTACGACGTCACGCGCGACGAGAAGACGCAACCGCTGTTCCGCGCGAAGACGTCTCACAATGAGATCGACGGCTACAGCCTCAAGGACCTGCTCGAGCTGGTCCGCGACGCGGGCCGGCACGGCGCGCAGATCCAGCGCTATAAAGGTCTGGGTGAAATGAACCCCGATCAGCTCTGGGAGACCACGATGGACCCGAAGCGCCGCCGCCTGCTCCAGGTCAAGGTCGTAGACGCCGCCGATACAGAAGACGCCTTCGTCACCCTCATGGGCGACAAGGTCGAGCCGCGCCGGCTCTTCATCGAGAAGCACGCCAAAGAAGTGAAGAACCTCGACATCTAATCTAAGCGGAGAAGACCATGAGCAAACCCGACAACCAGCCGGACCTCACTCCCGAGCCCCCTATCGGCAACATCATCCAGCGCGACCTCGGCGCCGAGATGCGAGGCTCCTACATCGACTACTCGATGTCGGTCATCGTAGGACGCGCCCTGCCCGACGTGCGCGACGGCCTCAAGCCCGTCCATCGCCGGATCCTGTACGCGATGCACGACGAAGGCCTCGCCTCGAACAAGAAGTACTCGAAATGCGCCGGCGTCGTCGGTGAAGTCCTGAAGAAGTACCATCCGCACGGCGACTCCGCCGTGTATGACGCGATGGTGCGCATGGTCCAAGAGTTCTCCCTGCTGCACCCGCTCATCGACGGCCAAGGCAACTTCGGATCCGTCGACGGCGACCCTGCGGCCGCCTACCGCTACACCGAGGCCCGCCTCGCCAAGATCGCCGAAGAGGTCATGGCCGACATCGACCAGGACACGGTCGATTTCACCGCGAACTTCGACGGCACCACGACCGAGCCCTCGGTCATGCCCGCGAAAGTCCCCAATCTTCTGGTCAACGGATCCTCCGGCATCGCCGTCGGCATGGCGACGAATATCCCCCCGCACAACCTTGGAGAGGTCTGCGAGGCCGCCATTTCCCTGATCAAGGATCCAAAGATCGAGAGCAAAGAGCTCATGAAGATCATCAAGGGGCCCGACTTCCCGACCGGCGGGATCGTGCGCGGCCGCGCGGGAATCAAAGACTACTTCGAGACCGGCCGCGGCTCCGTGCGCGTCCAGTCCAAGACCAACATCGAGGACATCAAGGGCAACCGCCAGGCGATCATCATCGACGAGCTCCCCTACCAGGTCAACAAGGCGACCTTGCTTGAGACGATCGCGGACCTCGTGCGCGACAAGAAGATTCCCGACATCTCCGACATCCGCGACGAGTCCGACCGCAAGGGCATGCGCGTGGTCATCGAGATCAAGCGCGACGGCAACGCGAACGTGGTGCTCAACCAACTCCTCAAGCACACTCAGATGGAGACGACGTTCGGCGTCATCCTGCTCTCCCTTGTCGACGGACGCCCGCGCGTCCTCGGCGTGCGCGACATGCTGGGACACTTCATTCAGCATCGCAAGGTCGTCGTCACCCGCCGCACCAAGTTCCAGCTGCGCAAGTGCCTCGATCGCGCCCACATTTTGGAGGGCCTGATCACCGCGATCAAGAACATCGACCGCGTCATCAAGATCATCCGCGCCGCGAAAGACACCGACACCGCCCGCACGGAGCTGATGGAGGCCTTTGAGCTGTCGAAGGCCCAGACGAACGCGATCCTCGAGATGCGCCTCGCCGCGCTGACCAAGCTGTCGGTCGGCGATCTGCAGGACGAGTACGACGGCCTGGTTAAGAAGATCGCGGAGTACAAGGCGATCCTGGCCGACGTTAAGAAGGTCTACGCGATCGTCATCAAGGAGCTCGAGGGCGTCAAGGATTCCTTCGGCAAGTCGCGCCAGACGCAGATCACCTCCGAGGCGGCCGAGATGTCGCTTGAGGACCTGATCCAGAAGGAAGAGGTCGTCATCTCGCTCTCCAACACGGGTTATGTTAAGCGTATTCCCGTGGCTACGTACCAGGCCCAGGGCCGCGGCGGCAAAGGCATCACGGGCGCGGACGTCAAGGAAGAGGACTTCATCGAGCACTTCTTCGTGACGGACACGCACGCTGCGTTGCTGTTCTTCACCAACAGAGGCCGCGTATTCGCGCTGCGCGCGTACGAGATTCCCGAAGGCAACCGCACGTCTCGCGGTAAAGCCGTCGTGAACTTGCTGGCGTTGACCGGAGAAGAGAAGGTCACCTCCGCGATCGCCATCCGCTCGTTCGAGGAAAAGAAGGGCCAGGAAACGTTCCTCGCCATGGCGACGCGCAACGGCACGGTCAAGAAGACGCCTCTCAGCGACTTCGAAAACATCCGCCGCTCGGGCATCATCGCGATCACCCTCGATGAGGGCGACGTCCTCGTGGAAGTGCAGCACACGTCGGGCAAGGATGAACTCCTCGTCGCGACCAAAGACGGCATGGTTATCCGCTTCCCGGAGAGCGACATCCGCTCGATGGGCCGGGGCGCCGCCGGCGTGCGCGGCATCCGTGTCGACAAGGACGACAAGGTCGTCGGCATGGAGGTCTTCCCGCCGAACACGAAGAAGACCTTGCTGACGGTCTGCGAGCACGGGCACGGCAAGCGCACGGAGCTCTCCGAGTACCGCGGGCAGCATCGCGGCGGCGGCGGGATTATCACGATCAAGACGACGGACCGCAACGGCTCCGTGATCGGCGTGAAGCTCGTCACCGACGAGGAAGATCTGATGGTGATGACCGAGCAGGGCAAGGCGATCCGCCTGCGCTGCAAGGAGATCAAGACCATCTCGCGCAACACCCAGGGCGTGCGCCTCGTGCGCCTTGACGAGTCGGACAGGGTGGCCCGCGTCGCGGCGATCGCCAACGAGCCTCCCGTCAGCCCTATCCCCGAACTCCCGATCGACGGCGGCAAGAAATGAGGCGAGTGAATTGAAGCGGGCGTTTCCCGCTCTGAGCCTGGCGCTCGCGGTGTTTACCGCCGCGAGCGCCAGGGCCGAGCTTTTCCTTGAAAGCGTTTCCTGGCAGCGCGCGCGCGTCGAGAAGGGACGCGCCCCCGTCTGGGAGGACGCGCCGAGCCTGGCGGACGCTCCGCCGAAGCTCGACGCGCGCCTGCGCGTCCGAGTGACCCTCAAGAACCGCGGCCCCAAGGCCGCGGAGGGCATCCTGCTGCGCTACAGCATGACGGGGCGCGTGTCTCCCGTGATAAGCGCCACGGAAGGGGCCTGGGGCGTGCCGTTCGCGGTCGACGAGAAGCGCGTGCCAAAGGTCGGCCCGAACAAGACCCAGGACGTTTACCTTACCACCTCGCCCGCGCTCGAGCTCTACACGGCGAAGCTCGCGCGCGCCGGCTGGTGGCCCGATCGCGTCAAGCTCCAGGTGATGCTCGAGCCTCACCGCGACGAGGCCGCCGTGAAGACGCTCGAAACCATCATCGAGGTGACGAAGTGATCGATCTCGGCGGCGCGCGCAAGAACTCCGCGGCGGTAAGGGCCGCGCTCTCATCGCGAAATCCTAAGCTTGGGGCGGCGTTTGACGAGCTGATCAAGCTCGACGAGGCGCACCGCGCGATCATGCTCGAGGTCGAGGCGATGCGCGCGCAGCGCAACGCGGCGTCGGCGCAGATCGGGAAAGCCATGGCCGCGAAAGATCAAGCGACCGCGGACAAGCTCAAGGCCGAAGTGTCGGAATTAAAAGCGCGGATGACCGACAAAGAAGCCGCGCTGCAGGAAGCCGAGAAGCTCATACGGGACGCGGCGATGGGCATGCCCAACATCCCCCACGCCTCCGTGCCCGTTGGCAAGGATGAGACCGAGAACCCGGTCGTCCGGACGACCGGAGAGCCCCGCAAATTCGATTTCAAGGCATTGGACCATCAGACCATCGGCGAAAAGCTGCAGGCGCTCGACATGAAGACCGGCGTCAAGCTCGCGGGCTCGCGCTTCGCCCTGTGGCAGGGCCCCGGCGCCAAGCTCATCCGCGCGCTTGGAAACTTCCTGCTCGACCGGCATGAAAAGAGCGGCTATCTCGAGGTCCATCCCCCCTATCTCGCGCTGCCGGAGGTGCTCGAGGGCACGAGCCAGCTGCCCAAGTTCGAAGCGGACATGTATAAGACGGTCAACGTCGAGGGCGACAAGACCAGCACCCTCTACCTGATCTCCACGTCCGAGATCGTGCTGACGAACATGGTGCGCGAGGAGATTTTGCCCGCCGAGAAGCTCCCGATGAAGCTGACGGCCCTGACCGCGTGCTTCCGGCAGGAGGCGGGCACCTACGGCAAGGACGTGCGGGGAGTCATCCGCAATCACCAGTTCGACAAGGTCGAGCTCGTTTGGATCACGAAGCCGGAAGAATCTCTCGCGGCGCTCGAGCAGCTCACGAAGGACGCGGCCGCGACGCTCGAGGCGCTCGAGCTCCCTCACCGCGTGATCCATCTCTGCACGGGCGATATGGGCTTCGCGTCGCATAAGACCTACGACATCGAGGTCTGGATGCCTTCGGAGAACAAGTACCGCGAGATCTCATCGTGCTCCGACTGCTCCGATTTCCAAGCCCGGCGCATGGCCGCCCGCTTCCGGCGCGACGCGAAGGCGCCCGCGGAGCTCGTGCACACGCTCAACGGCTCGGGCGTCGCGGTCGGCCGGCTCGCGGCCGCGATTCTCGAGAACAACCAGCAAAGCGACGGCTCCGTCGTCATCCCCCGCGCCCTCGTTCCTTACTTCGGCGCCGAGCGGATCGCGGTCCCCTGATGAAGGGCATCCTCAAGCTCGACGCCGTCGTGGCCAAGCTCCTGGGCCCGAAGGGCTGCCCATGGGACCGCGAGCAGACGCACAAGTCGCTCATCCCCTTCCTGCGCGAGGAATCGGCCGAGCTGGCCGACGCGCTCAAGGGCGGGCGCTGGCACGAGATCGAGGACGAGCTCGGCGACATCCTCTTCCACGTGCTCTTCCACGCGCGGCTCGGCAAGAAGCGCTTTAATTTCGACACGATCGCGCGGAGCCAGGCCGATAAGCTCATGCGCCGGCATCCGCACGTTTTCGGACGGACGCGGACCTTCAAGAATTCCAAAGAGGTCCTCGCGAACTGGAAATCGATCAAGGCGGGCGAGCGCGCGCTGCGCGCCAAGGAAGTCGCGGCCCGCAACAAGAGGAAACCCTAGATGTTCTTCGAAGGACCGGAAAAGAAGGTGGAGCTCGCGATGGCGCCGGGGATGCCTTCCCTGCGCGCCCGGGGCCATGATTATTGGAAGGGCATCGTTGCGAAATCCAACGCGCAGGTCCTTTCGACGATCTCGAATGAGTCCATGGACGCGTATCTTCTATCCGAGTCGAGCCTCTTCGTCACCGACACGTGGCTCACGATGATCACGTGCGGCCGCACCGACCTCGTCGCGGCGGTCATCCAGCTCGTCGACGACTTCGGCACGGACGCCTTCCAGTACCTCGTCTACGAGCGCAAGAACGCGCACCACCAGGAATACCAGCCGTCGAACTTCTTCGACGACTGCCGCCGGCTGACCGACCGCATGCCGGCGAAGTCCTACCGCTTCGGCGACGGCGACGACCACCACGTCTTCCTGTTTCACCTTGATAAAACATACGTGCCGGCCGCCGAGGATTTGACGCTGGAAATCCTGATGCACGGGATCGATCCGCAGGCCTCCCGCGTGTTCATGAGCGGCCCCGCCCGTAAAAAAGATTTCATCAAGGAAAAGTCCGGCGTCTGGTCGATCCTCCCGGGCTTCCAGGTCGACGACTACCTGTTCGAGCCGATGGGCTACTCGCTTAACGCGATACGTGGCTCTAAGTATTACACGATTCACGTGACGCCGCAAAAGATCGGCTCCTACGTCAGCTTCGAGACCAACGCCGTCGAGGGCGACGCGAATGAGACCATCACGCGCGTGCTCGATCTGTTCAAGCCCCAGTCCTGCGACGTCATCCTGTTCCAGCCGCAGAACTCGCGCCAGAAGGTCCGCTGCTACTATCCGATCAAGCGCGCCGTGAAGCAGAACCTGTCCTGCGGCTACCGCGTGACCTTCGATCACCACTTCAAGCCCGTCGAGGGCGCCGCGCCCGCCGTCGAGATCGTCCTGTGAAGAAAACCGTCTGGGTCGACGAGGTCTACCAGGGCATCGTGCGCACGAGCTTCAAGCTCAAGAAGCGGCTGTTTAAGGGCAAGAGCCCGTTCCAGACCGTCGAGGTCGTGGAGACGGCCGGCCACGGAAAGCTTTTGCTCATCGACGGCATGACGATGGTCTCCGAGCGCGATGAGTTCGTGTACCACGAGATGATCGCGCATCCGGCGCTGTTCCTTCATCCCAAGCCGCGTCGCGTGCTCGTCATCGGCGGCGGCGACGGCAGCACGGTCCGCGAGGTCTTGAAGCATCGTTCGGTCGAACGCTGCGTTCTCGTCGAGATCGACGGCCTCGTCGTGTCCGCGTCGCGCAAATACATCTCGCAGACGGCCGGCGCCCTGTCCGATAAGCGCGCCGAGGTCTTGATCGCGGACGGTGTGAAGTTCGTCGCCGAAACGAAGGAGAAGTTCGACGTGGTGATCGTGGACTCGACGGAGCCGTTCGGTCCCGCGAAGGAGTTGTTTGGGCCCGCCTTCTACAAGAACGTGAAGAGAATCCTGACCGAGGACGGCGTCGTGGCCAGCCAGGCGGGGTCGCCGTTCTACGAGATCACGACGATCAAGAACCTGTTCAAGATCACCAAGCCGATCTTCCCCGTGGTCGAGGTCTGCCTGTTCAACAACCTGACCTATCCCGGCGGGCTATGGGCGTTCACCTTCGCCACGAAGGGGCTGCATCCTCTGCGCGATTTCCGCGCGGCGCGCGTGAAGGCGTCCAAGCTGAAGCTGCGCTGGTATAACGCGGACATCCACGCTGCCTGCTTCGCGCTCCCGAACTTCCTGAAAGCGGCGATCGGCCGTTAGTTCGCGGGATCGGCGGTGAAGTAGCCGCTCACGTTGGCGTACTGGTTGATCCACGCGAAGCCGGAGACGTACTGGTTGACGAAGACCGTTCCATTGAGCTGTACGGTGCCCGCGCGCTTGCCGTCACGCGCGTACAAGGTGCCCCAGCCCGACACGGACGCGGAGCCGTTGACGAAGCCGCCGCCGTTCTGGCAGGACCCGGTCAGGTAGACATACCCGCTGACGGGCACCGTGCCGCGCGCGCCGTCCGGGCCGTTGACCGTCATCTGGGAGGTGAGGTTGACCGAGCCGCTCATCCAGCCTGAGCCGTTCTGCGGGGCGCTGCAATGCAGGTAGCCCGAGCCGGAGAGCGTGCCCGTCGCGGAAACGTAGCCTGAGGCGAGCGCTTTCGGCGCCGTCGCGGCCTTGGCCGAGGCGACGGGCACGGCGACCGCGGGAATCTCGACGGGAAGCGGGGCTCCGATCTGGGCGGCCATGAGCGCTACGACGGCGGCGATGTTGGTCATGCGCCGATTCTACCCGAATGGCCCAGGACGCGTCTAGGCCTAGAGGGTCCTAAGGCCAAGCGGCCGGGATCTTGAGCTTGCCGCGCAGGTCCTTCTCCATCGAGGTCATGCACGTCTTCACCGCGGCGGGTGCCAGCGCCGGGATCTTGAAGAACTCGCGCAAGCGCGTCCAGCCCTCCTTCGCGCGGCCAAGCGCCGCGTAGTCGTAGTACGTCGAGATCGCGAGCCCGAGGTACTCGCCCGCGTTCTTCTCGAGCTCGCTCTTGAGGCGGCCCATCGCCTTCTCCTTGCGCGCGATCTCGCCCTGATAATAATCGCGATGCCGCGAGGAGACGTCCGCGAAGGCGCCTTCGCGGGGCGCGTGGAGCGTGGTCTTGAAGGCGGAGCGGGAGATCGTGCCGAAGTCTTCGCAGCCCATCGACAGGTAGCGCCCGAGCGGCAGTTCCCGTGAGACCACGACCGGACCTTCCGCTAGGCGCAGGAAGCGGCCCTCGGGGAACGTCGCGACGCGCTCAAACTTGAAGCGCTCCCAGCGCAAGACGTTGAGCTCCGTGGCTCCAAGGGAGGCGCGCGTCGCGCGATAAGCCAAGGTCCGGGAGCCGTCGAGAAACATGTCGGCGAAGCGGCCTGCGGGCGAGGGGTCGAACTCAAGCCGCTCGACCGTCGATGGATGCGCGTAGCCCAAATAGGCGCGTCCTTTGGCGACCACGTGGATCTCGAGCCGCTCCCCTCCGCCCTCGGCCGGAGTGTAGATGGCCGCCGAGGCCGACAGGTCGCCGTTTTCCCCGGTGACGCGATCCTTCACGGTAAAGCCCTTGGCGCTCCACGCCGCGTCGACGGCGTCGAGCGCTCCCGCCCGCGCCCCGGGGGCGAGCGCCAGCAGCAGCAGCGACAGCGCGCCCTTCATCTCCGGGGCTTGAGCCAGCCGCGGCGGCGCAATTCCTCGGCGACCTGCACCGAGTTCAGGGCGGCTCCTTTCAGAAGGTTGTCGGATGCGATCCAGAGCGCAAGCTCCTTCGTGGTGGCGCCCAGGCGCAGGCGCCCGGCGTAGACGGGTCCTTGTCCCCCCGCCGAGCGCGGCGTGGGATAATCGCCCTCCGGGGAAAGAATCAAGCCGGGCGTCTTCGCGAGGATCGCGCGCGCGCGGGCCAAGGAGACCGGCCGGGCCAAGGTCAGCCAGGCGGCCAGGGCGTGGCCGCGGATCGAGGGCACGCGCACCGCCGTCGCCGACACCTTCAGCGACGGGGCCGACCAGATTTTACGCAGCTCGGCGGCGACCTTCGTCTCCTCGCTCGAGTAGCCGTCCGCGCCGAAGCGTCCCACCTGAGGGATCGCGTTGTAGGCGATCGCGCGCGGAAGCACCGAGGATTTGCCGGCGCTCAGCACGGGCGCGCGGCCGTCGCGCTCGGGGCCCGTGCCGGAGAGCGCGGAATACTGTGAGAACAGCTCGGCGAGCGCGGCCTTGCCCGCGCCGGAGACCGCTTGATAAGACGCCAGCCGTACTTCACGAACGCCGATATTGCGGTGGAGCAGCGCCCCGGCGACGGCGAGCCCGGTCATCGTGCAGTTCGGGCCGGCGATGAGCTTGCGATCCTGACGCAAAGCCCCGCCGTTCACCTCGGGAACTACTAACGGAATATTTTTGTTTAGCCTGAACGCGGCGCTGTCGTCGATCGTCCAGACCCCCCGGGCGGCGAGCGCGGGCGCTAGCTCGAGGGCGACCTCGTCGGAGCTGACGAGGAAGACGATGTCGCACTCGCCGAGGGACGTCTTGGAGACTCCGGGCGCGGCGATCGATCGGCCGCGAAAACGCACGGAGGACGCGGCCCGGCCCGAGGAGAACGGCCGCAGCTCCGAGACGGGAAAGCGGCGCGACTCGAGGAGCGCCACCAGCTCGCGGCCCACCATGCCCGTGGCGCCGACGACACCGACGATCAGGCCCTTACCGCGGCTCATAGGGGATCATGTACGGCTCCGAGATGCCGAGCGCGCCCGAGATATCCCGGGCTACGCCGCGAAGATACGAGCCGGGCGGCGACGGTGCCTTTTCCGGAGAGAGCGAGAACATGTACGGCGGCTTGCGTTGCAGACGGGAGACCCGTTGCCACTCGAGCTGGTCGCGGGACGCCTCGACCCAGGCCTCGGCGACGTCTTCGCCGGCGGCGGAGAAGCGCACGATGACGCGCTTGCCGGCGCGCGCGGCGCTGAAGTCCGCGACGGAGACGGCGGGCTCGTCGGGGCCCGGCGGCACGAGCTTGATCGCGATCGCGGGAGCGAGCGTGTTGAGGGGCGTCTCGAGGGACGCTCCCTTGGAGCGCGGCGGCACGCCCTGCACCGAGCGGTTGAGCCACGCGCGCGTCTCCCCTCCCGGCGCTTCGAGATCGGTGGCGGCCAGGATCGGCGCGCTGGAGGCCTTCGTGAAATAGTTCGTCGGCGACCAGACGATTAAATAGTTCGGCGCGGAAAAGCTGATCTGAGCCAGCGGCACCTCGGCCCAGAACCATTCGCCCGCGCCCGCCCCGTCGACGCGCGCCTGCGGATCGGGCTCGGCGGGGATGTCGTGGGTTTCGGCGAGGAAAAAACTTTGCTCCGAGGTCCAGGCCGGCGTCGCGGAGACGCCCGCGTACACCTTGCCCGGAATCGTTTCGCGCAGCCACGGTTTGTCCCGCATCGGGCGAGTCTTGGCCCGGCCGAGCTTCGCTCCGATGAACGCGTGCGCGAATTCTCCGGCGGGAGCCGGCGGAAGCTTGACGATCCAGGCGTTGTTGAAGCCGACGTACCAATTGGCGTCGGGCCCGCCGTCCGCGAAGCGCTCGTACTCGTGCACGCTCGGCGCGAGCGACACGATCGTCGGGACAATCGAGCTCGTCGACAAGGTCGCCGGCAGGCCGTCCGCCGCGGACGCGAGCAGGGCCGCGGCGACGGCGACATGTGAAATTATCATTATTTATTAAGTACTTTTAAGATACGATCGAAGTCCTCGAACGAGAAAAATGAGATCGAGATGGAGCCCTTGGACGCGATCTTTTTGGTACGGATGACGACCTTCGTACCGAGCGCTTGCTGCAAGGTCTCCTCCAGAGCGCGGAGGTCGGCGGATTTGGCCTCAGGCTTCGTTTTGACCGCGGACTCCTCGGAGACCGGGCCGGCCTCCATCTCGCGCGCGAGCGCTTCGGTCTCGCGGACGGACAGCTTGTTCGCGATGAGCTTCAAGAAAACGGCGTGGCGAAGGTTGGGCTCCGTGATCGTCAGGAGCGCGCGTCCATGCCCTTCGGTCACCTGGCCGAATTGAAGGGCCTTCTGGATCTCATCCGAAAGTTCGAGCAGCCGCAAAGTATTGGAGATCGTCGCCTTCGACTTCCCCACCTCCTCGGCGAGCGCCGTCTGATTGATGCCGAACTCCTTCATGAGGCGGAGGTAGCCCAAAGCGATCTCGATCGGATTCAGGTCCGCGCGCTGGAGGTTCTCGATGAGGGTCAGCGCCATGCGGTGCTTCTCGTCCCGAGGCTCGCGAATGACGACGTCGATTTCCTTCAGGCCGGCAAGCTGGGTCGCGCGCCAGCGGCGCTCGCCCGCGATCAACTCGTAGGAGCGGGTCGCGAGATCATAGGAGACCACGATGGGTTGCGCTAGGCCGTGCTGCTTGATGGACGTGGCCAACTCGGTCAGGGCCTCCGGCTCGAAGTGGCGGCGCGGCTGAAGATGGTTGGGGCGAATCTTATCGACCGGGACTGTAGTCGTCCCTGAAGCAGGGAGCACGGCGGCATTGCCCGCGGGTGCTGGAGGCAGCGGAGCGAGCGAACCGGGGATTAAGGCTGAAAGGCCGCGACCGAGGGCTTTGCGCGTCATGCTGGATTCTCCGTGGCTTCAGGTAAGGTGGACGGCGCCTGCGGCGGGGTCGACAGGCCCCGCCGGGACAGGAACTCCCGGGCGAAGGCCATGTAGGCTTCGGCGCCCTTGGACTTGGCGTCGTACTGGAAAATGCTCTGACCAAAGCCGGGGGCCTCGGCTAAGCGAATGTTCCGGGGGATGATGGACTGGAACATCTTGTCCCCGAAAAATTTGTTGACCTCGTCCTTGACCTGGTTGGATAAGGTCATCCGGGAGTCGAACATGGTCAGGACCCCCCCCTCGGTCTCCAGTTTGGGGTTCAAAGCACTTTTCACTCTATCCACAGCCCCTGTGAATTGGGCTAATCCTTCCATGGAGTAGTATTCCCCCTGAATCGGGATAATGATCTTATCCGCGGCATTCAAGGCATTGACGGCCAAAAGTCCCAATGACGGCGGGCAATCGATGATGACGAAGGCGAAGCGGTTTTTGACGGCTGAGAGGGCCCCCTTGAGCCGGCTTTCGCGCGCCAGGGCCGAAACGAGCTCGATTTCAGCCCCGGCCAAATCGTTGTTTGACCCCGCCGCGGACAGCTTGGGTAGCGCGGAGGCCTTGATGGTCTTTTCCAAAGGATGAAGATCAACCAAGACGTCATACATGTTCGGGTCGAATTCTTGCTTATTGAACCCTACCCCGGAGGTGGCATTGCCCTGGGGATCCATGTCAATGAGCAAGGTCTCATGCCCCAAAACCGCCAGAGCCGACGCCAAATTGACGGCAGTGGTGGTTTTACCCACCCCCCCCTTCTGGTTCGCGATCGCGATTATTTCAGCCATGTCGTGTTTACTCGTGAAAACTCGTTTTATTGCCCGAAATGTTTACTCGTGAAAACTCGATTAATACTAGCAGATGGTCATAAAGTTGTCAATGCCTCATCATATTGCTAATTAATATCTTTAAGGATTGTTCAGTGTTGTTTGGTGTTGTTAGTTGATATTGACGATTTCCGGGGCCAAGGGCTGGACACTTTTGGGCTTTTATCTTACACTCAGCCCATGACCAACGCCGCGTCCTTGCTCGCCGCCATCAAGAAGGGGAAGTTCCATACCGTGATCCTCGCGATGCCCGACATGCAGGGCCGCTGGATCGGGAAACGCTTCACCGCCCGGCACTTCGCGAAGTCGGTCGCCGCTCACGGGACGCACGCCTGCGCCTACCTGCTGACCGTCGACATGGAGATGGATCCGGTCCCCGGCTTCGCGCTGACGAGCTGGGACAAAGGCTACCAGGACTTCGCGCTGATCCCCGATTTCTCCACGTGGCGCGGCCTCGCGTGGCTGCCCGGCACCGCGCTCGTCGTCGCCGACGTCATGGACGCGTCCCACGAGCATGCGATCGCGGTGTCGCCCCGGCAAATCCTGAAGGATCAGGTCGCGCGCGCGGCGGCCAAGGGCTGGTCGCTCAAGATGGCCACGGAGCTCGAGTTCTACCTCCTGCGGGAGACCTACGAGTCGGCGCAGAAGAAGAACTGGACCGGGCTCGAGCATTACGGCACCTATATAGAGGACTACCACATCCTGCAGGGCACACGCGAGGAGCCCGTGGTGGGGGACATCCGCAATCTCATGGAAGCCTCCGGCGTGGCCATCGAAAACTCAAAGGGGGAATGGGGGCCGGGGCAGCACGAGATCAATCTCGAGTACTCCGATCCCGTCACGATGGCCGATCTCCATACCGTGTACAAGCACGGCGCCAAGGAGATCGCGATGCAGAAGGGGGCCGCGCTGACCTTCATGGCGAAGTACAGCGACAAGCTCGCGGGCTCCTCGTGCCATATACACGCGAGCCTCTGGGACAAGGCGGGCCGGCGCTCGGCGTTCTCGTCAGGGGGGAAGCCGACCAAGGAGTTCCGCTGGTTCCTCGGCGGAGCGATGGCGCTCGCGCGCGAGTTCTCTCTCTTCTTCGCGCCCACGATCAACTCCTATAAGAGGTACCAGGCCTCCACGTTCGCGCCGACGCGCATCGCGTGGGCGCGCGACAACCGGACGTGCGGCTTCCGCGTCGTCGGGGAGGGGGACTCCCTGCGCATCGAGAACCGCCTTCCGGGTGCCGACGCGAATCCCTACCTCGCCTTGGCCGCGACCATCGCCGCGGGGCTGCACGGCATCGAGAGAAAGCTCGAGCCGCCGGCGGAGCTCGCGGGCGACGCGTACAAGGCGAACGTCGCTCCGGTGCCCAAGACCCTGACCGAGGCGATCGGCCTTTTCGAAAAGTCGGCCGCCGCGAAGGCCGCCTTCGGCGCCGAGGTGCACGCGCATTACCTGCACGCGGCCAAGGCCGAGCAGGCCGCCTCCGACCGGGCGGTCTCCGACTGGGAGCGCGGCCGCTACTTCGAGCGGATTTGAAGATGAAAAGCGCCCTCGTGACCGGCGGTGCGGGAGCCATCGGGGGCAACCTCGTCTCGGCGCTCGTCCGCGAGGGCTGCAAGGTGACCGTGCTCGATAACCTGACGAGCGGCCACCGCGAGAACCTTCCCAAGGGCGTCCGCTTCATCAAGGGGGACGTCGGCGACGCGAAGACGGTCGCGCGCGTACTCAAGCCCGGCTTCGACGAGATCTATCACTTGGCCGCGTTTTTCGCCAATCAGAACTCGTGCGATTTTCCGGTGAACGATTTTCGCGCTAACGCGCTCGGCACCGTGCTGATGCTCGAGGGCGCCGCCCGCATCCGGGGCCTCAAGTCCTTCCTGTTCGCCTCGACGTCCTCGCTGACAGGGGACCTCGACACGGGCTTGGCCGAAGGCTTCAGCACGCCCTACATGGCGTCGAAGTTCACGGGCGAGCTCTACGCGCGCTACTATCGACGTCTCGGCGCCGTCCCGGTACGGGTCGTGCGCTACTACAACTGCTACGGCCCCGGCGAATGGCCCGGCCGCTACCGCAACGTGACCATAAACTGGATCGACCGCGTGATGAAGGGACAGCCGCTCACGATCACGGGCGACGGCAAGGAGACCCGCGATTTTACCTTTGTCGACGATATCGTCGCGGGGACCCTGGCGGTCGCGCGCTCGAAAAAGACCGGCGGCCCGTCCGTCTATCCGATCGGGACCGGCCGCGAGACGTCGATCAAGACCTTGGCCGCGATGATCCAGGACGCGTGCGGGCGGGAGGTCGACGTCCGCTTCACGCCCCGGCGCGGCTGGGACAAGACTTTGCGCCGGAAAGCCGACGGCCGCCTCACGCGCCGCGACGCGAGCTGGTCGGCGTCGATCGGTCTCGAGGAAGGCCTGCGACGGACCGTCGCCTGGTACCGCAGCCGCTTCGTGCGCTGATGAGAATCGCCCTCGAGGTCACGGGTGCCCTCGCGGGCGGGGGCTTTCGCCGCTACACGGACATGATCGTGCGCGCGCTCGCGGCCGAGGACAAGCAGAACGAATATATCCTCTACGGCGCGTTTTGGAGCGACGAGCGCAGGCTGCTCGAGCTCGACCTGCCGCGCCAAGCGAACTTCCGCGTCGAGCGGCTCAAAGCGCCTCAGCGCCTGCTGCTTCCGGCGGAGGAGTACCTCGGTCTGCGCTGGCAGGAAAGGCGGCTGCGCGCCTTGGGGGTCGACATGGTCCATGGGTTCTCGAACTGGCTGCCGAGGCTCGACCGCATGCCGTCCTTGATGACCTTGGCCTACGCGACCGATGAGCGCTTCAGGGGCTGGGACGGGTTTTATTTCAACACCTTGCTGCCGCGCTCGGCCCGGCAGGCCGACAAGGTCCTCGCGATCTCGGGCGTCGCGCGCGACGCGGCGATCAAGCATTGGGCGCTCGATCCGAGTAAGGTGGACGTCGTCTACTACGGCGCCCCGCTCGACGAGTTCCGGCCCGACGATTCGCCGCGCGATCCCTCGGAAAAGCCGTATTTTCTGTTCGTCGGGGTCACGCGCGCGACGAAGAACACGCGCATCTTAATCGACGGCTTCATCCGGTTCAAGAAGCGCCGTCCCGAGGCGCCGCACCGCTTCGTCATCTGCGGCGCGCCCGGCGACGAGCAGACTTTGCTCGAGGAGATGCTGGCCGGCGCGGGGCTGACGGAGGCCGTGACGTTCGCCGGCAACGTGCCCCAATCGAAGGTTCATCCTTATTACCAGAAGGCGCTGGCCTACGTGTCCGCCTCCGCGCTCGAAGGCTTCCACCTCCCGCTGATCGAGGCGATGGCCTGCGGCATCCCGACCGTCGCGGCGAGGGGGGGCGCCCAGACCGAGATCGTAGCCGACGCCGGTCTTCACGTCGACGCGACCCCCGAGGACC
>Ga0163144_10002670_pt1 | contig 40812 bp, 26 predicted proteins | sample OliLak19BULKMAT1_FD_123175 | JGI IMG/M metagenome (GOLD analysis project Ga0163144, IMG submission 123175) | Freshwater microbial mat bacterial communities from Lake Vanda, McMurdo Dry Valleys, Antarctica - Oligotrophic Lake LV.19.BULKMAT1 | ecosystem: Environmental > Aquatic > Freshwater >...
ACGATGCCCGTCTTCTCGGCCTTGATTTCGTTGAACACCTTCATGGCCTCGATCAGGCACACCACCGTGTCCGGCGTCACCTGCTGCCCGGGCTTCACAAACGGCCCGCTGTCGGGGTTCGGCGACAGGTAGCACGTGCCCACCATCGGTGATTCGATCCCCACCCCGGTGGGGGCGGCGGGTGATGGGGGTGAGGCCGGGGTGGCCGGGCCCGCGGCGGGTGCCGAGGGCGCGGGGCCCGCGGGGAAATAGGCCGGCGGCGCCGTGTGCATGAGGGGGGCGGAGCCACGCTTCAGCGTGATCGTCTCCTTGCCGTCGTCGATATCGACCTCCGAGAGATCGTTGTCCTTCATCAGGGCGACAAGTTCTCGCAACTTGTTCATGTCGATCATGCGGTGTGCTCCTCAAGGTGTGCGGGCGACGGGCGCGTTCGCGCTTCCCGACCGTCCGTAACCGGTGTTTAAAGCGTTGAAAACGCGAGCGTCTTAGGCATCTTACAAAAGTTCGTCGCGCCCTTGGCGGTCAGGACATATTGATCCTCGATCCGCACGCCGCCGACCCCGGGAAGATAAATCCCGGGCTCAATCGTGCAGACGTGCCCGACCTCAAGGGGGATGGGGGGGTACAGCGGGTTCAGGTACGGGGGCTCTTTGCTCATCCCCAATCCGTGCCCGAGGCCGTGGTTAAACTCTGCTCCATACCCGGCCTTGGTGATGATGTCGCGGGCCACACGGTCAACCTCGTGCGTGCTCTTGCCGGGGGCAAGCGCGGCGGCCGCCGCCTCCTGGGCGGCCCGCACCACCTCATAGACCTCGCGCATCTTGGCCGGCCAGGCCCCGACCGCGAACGTCCGGGTCATGTCGCCGCCATACCCCTGCCAAGTGCTGCCCCAATCGATCAGCACGATCTCGTTCTTGCGGACCTTGGCCGAGCCGGGTCGATAGTGCGGCAGGGCCGCGTTCGCGCCCACGCCCACAATCGGCGCGAACCAACTGTGCGAACTGCCGCGATACTTCATCTCCGATTCCAAGTCTGCGGCGATCTCGAGCTCGGTGCGCCCCGGCTGTATCTTGGGCATCACCGCCTTCATCGCGGCTTCCTGCAGGCGGATCGCCTTTTCGATCAGGTCGCACTCGTGGGCATCCTTGATCACCCGCAGTTTTTCGACCAACTTGGACGTCTCGAAGACTTCCACCGCCCCGACCACCGCGGCCCGCAACGCCGAAGCGTCGGCCACTGACATATGTTCGGCTTGGATCGCGAGTTTCCCGACTCCGTGGTCCCGGCACACGTCCGCGACCGTCTCCAAAAGCCCCTTCTTCCGAAGGATGACGGTTCCGAACGACCGAGCCGGGTTCAATTCTTCGTCGTATCGCCCGTCCGAGACCAGCACGCACCGCTTGGCTCCGAGCCCCGGACCCAAGATGAGGTACGTGTCCCCACCCAAGAAACCGGACAAATAGCCGACATCGACCGGGTTGGTCACCAAGATGTGGTCGGATCCGACGCGATGAATCGATGCTGCAAGCCGTTCCAGCCGGACGACATATGGGCTGACGACCCGGGCCGGGGGAGGAGCGGTTTTCAAGCGAAGCGGCGGGACCGTGACCGGTTGAACGACCGGTCCAGGACGACCCCGTGTTGATGCGGGGGGCGGGGTTGCCACGCCGTTCCTCGTTGAAGCGCCTTTCGCCACGGCGGGGGACGCCTTCCGTTTGGGTGCCGAGGCCTTCACCGCCCGAGATTTTCCGGCATTGCTTTTGCCGTTCTTGGTCGCCGCGCGTGGGGGTGCTGTTTTTGCCATGAGGGGAGCGATGATACCGGTCTTGTCGCGGGCGCGAGCGACCGCCCATCGCGGCCATTCGAGCGAACCCTTGATCGGATTTTGATAGGTTGGTCGGGCGTTTCCGGGCCGCGACGGGCTCTCGGCTCTTCGCGCCGTGGGCCGACGTCCGCGTGCGCGCGGACGTTACTCCACGCTGGTGACTTCGCGCCAGCGGATGATCTTCATCCCCGTCGGCAACGCCGCCTCGTCGATCGTCAGCATCTGCGGAATCGTGGTGGGGCCGATGGTCGTCGAAACGGAGCCTGGAACCACCGGTACCTCAACCGTTCGCCCCTTTAAGACGACCCGCACCGTATACCGGGCCGAGGGATCGACCCCTCCAAAGTGGGCCCACAAGGGTTCGATACCTCCGAAGCCGCGGGCGGTTCCGAGTTGGCGAGTGCCGACGCATCCGCCGCGGGCATCAAAGAGAGTGAGTGTGACGCCGACGCCGGCGGTGTTGGTGCCTTCTACTCCGGTGCCGACAACGCGCACCTTGAGATAATTGCGGCCGCCGACGCCGTTTCTGAAGAGCCGGTTGTTGGTGTTCACGCCCGAAACCGCGAGCTCGAGATCGCCGTCGTTGTCGATATCCGTGAACACCGCATCGCCGCACTCCATTCCGGAAGCGCGGCAGCGTTCGTCGCCGATGATGAATGTCCCGTCGCCGCGATTCTCGTAGAGAACGTTTCCGACCGCCGCCCGGCACACGATGTAGAGGTCGAGGTCACCGTCGTTGTCGTAATCGCCCCAGCACGCCGAGCGATGGCCCCACCCATTCGTGAGCCCCGCGGCGGCCGCGACGTTGTCGAACCGTCCCGCCTCGTTCTGCCAGAGAGCACCCGCCACGCCGCTGGTCCACGACGGGACGAAGAGATCAAAGTCGCCGTCGTTGTCGTAATCGCCCCACGCCGAGCCGACCTTGGAGCCCTCTGAAAATCTCCCGAAGTCCCGGGCCGGGGCGGGCGCGAAGCGTCCATCCGGTTGAGAGAGCCAGAGGGTGCCGCGGCCGTAGTGATAGAACAGATCCGGCACCGAGTCGGCGTTAACATCGGCGGCCGACACGTAGTGACCATTGCCGCGCGCGCCGGCGGGGTTGAACCACGCGGGAGCGGTGGCATCGTGGGTGAACATGGTGGTCGGCGACGTATTGAGGGTGGTTGAGGATCGCCTGGAATTAGAGGCCGTGGCTAACGGCCGCCCGAACGTGTTCGTGGCCGGCCAATTGCCGTTGCCGCCCATCGCGACCAGGTCGATCAGCCCGTCCTTGTTCCAATCGACCGCCGCGACGCCTTCGTTGGTGGTCGGGCGCGAGAACCCGCCGTCCCTGCCGTTGGTAAACGCGGCGGCCCCGTTGTTGATCATCAGCTGCTCGCCGGTCGCGGAACTGAAGCCAAAAAGGTCGATGTCGCCGTCGTTGTCAAAGTCGGCCATCGCTGCCTGTCGCTGGAATGTGCCGACGCTGGTCGCGACATACATCGCGGTCGAGCGATTGAAGGTGTAGAGCCGGGCGGACGAACCCGTCATGAGGCAATCGGGCACACCGTCGCCGTTCATGTCGGCCCACAGAAGGCCGCACCCGTTATCGACGCTGGTCGTGTTGGTGCCGCGGAAGTTGACCAGCCGCGAGACGTCCGTAAAGGCGGGCTCGTATGCGCCGGCGACCCGGGTTTCCATCAGCACAAGGTTGTCGATGCCCCAAGATTCGTCACGGATCGATTGCAGCCCTTGCGCGAAGAACCTGATCGTGGCCGCAGCGGTGCGAGGGGTGAAGTTGACCGCCACCTTGCGGAAAATGTTGTCGCTCCAGCTCCCGCCCGTCCACGAGCCACCGGCGTCGGGCTCGCCCGACCACGTAGATCCGGAAGTGAAGGCCGGGTTGCTGAAAGTCTCACGGAACACCTGCGTTCCATCGACGGTGATATTGAACCAGTCGGGGCCGCTCGCCGGGCCGTTGCCATCCCACGAATCGATCATCATGAAGTCGAACATGACGGTGTATGAAAGTCCCGGCGTCAGGTTGGTGGCAGAGAATTGCACAAACTCGGCCTGCCCGAACCTTCCGAGGAAACGAGTGGTGGGCGCGAGGGTCGTGGTCCTGTTGCCCGGAACGGTCCACCCGATCGGGATGCCGGCCTCGAAGTCGGATGAGAAAACGATGCCCTCGGCACGGTTGATCGGGGGTACGGACTGGGCGGCGGCAACCGTGCGGCAAGAAACAACCGCGAGCAGCAACAACAGCGAGCGAGGGAGGCGCATGGACGGTTCCAGAGGGTCAGGTGACGGCCCCACAGGATCGACCGTCGCCAACCGCCTCGTGATCCGCAAACCGCGAAGGGTCTAGAACCCGGGGTGCGAACGGGGGAACGCAGTATCCCCCCAACGCAATCGGCGAGTTATGGGGCGGTCCGACGTTCCGTTGCGCCGGGTGCCGATGGGACGCGACGCGACGGCCGGGGGCTTCCGCATCGGGGGTCGCGTCCATCGACCGCTCTGTCCTCGCTCACGATTCCGCGGCGGAAGATTGCTTGAGCGACTCCGTGATCGAAATCTCCTGCAACCGAATACTCGCACGATCAAGGCTTTCCTTGCGATCGTGAAAGATGTTCGGGTCGACCGCCCGCCAGTCGGCCTTGGCGGCAGCGACCATCGCCGCGAGCGACGCGAGACGTTCTTCGAGGTCCGCGCGATAAGCGGGGTCCAGCAACGACGCGTGCCGCTCCAGCCGCTGCCCGATCCACTTCAGGTCGAGCGTCGAGTTGGCGATAAGGTCGACGATGCGGTGCTGGGTCATGTCGCCCTGGGCGTGTGTCAGCGATGCCCGCTCAATCGCGTCCACCTCGTCGCTGCTCAAACCGTGATTGGGGACGACCTGCAACCCGGCCCGCTTCCCGCTGCGCCGCTCGGTGGCGGAAACGCCGAGCACCCCGTTCACATCGACGGCGAACGTCACCTCGAGTTGCGGGATGCCGGCGGGCATCGGCGGGATGCCGCGCAGGTGAAACTCACCCAACTTCCGGCAATCCGCGGCCATCTCTCGCTCACCCTGATACACCGTCAATCGGATCGAAGTCTGCCCATCGACGCTGGTCGAGAACATCTCCTTGGCCCGCGTCGGGACGGTCGAATTACGGAAGATCAGTTTGGCGACCGCCCCGCCGACGGTCTCGACACCGAGGCTCAAGGGGATGACGTCCAGCAGCAACGCCGACGAGTTCCGACCGCTGACGATCGAGGCCTGCACCGCCGCGCCCAACGCCACCGCTTCGTCCGGGTTGACGGCCGTGTAGGGCTCCACTCCGAAGAACGCCCCCACGCGGGCCCGCACCATCGGCACCCGCGTCGAGCCCCCCACCAGCACCACGCACTCAATCCGCGCCTCCCCGAGGGCCCGCTCGGCATCCGCCACCGCCCGCTGGCACGCGCGGATGCTCCGCTCCACCAGGGGTTCGATAAGCCGCTCAAACTCAGCCCGCGTGACCCGGCGCGAATACGCCACGCCGCCGACATCCATCGAGGCATCGGCAACATCGGCTTCACTCAATCGCCGCTTCACCCGCTCGGCCAGGTCAAGGAGCCCGCGCACCGCTCCGCCGTCGAGCGAGTCCGGCCCCGATCCCGTCTTCGCCGCGAGCTCGCCCCGGAAGAGCTCCGCGAGCGCGCGGTCGAAGTCGTCTCCGCCCAACGAGGTGTCGCCGGACGTGCTCAGCACCTGATAGAACGAGCGATCACCCGCCGCGGCGCCCTCGGTTAATCGCAGGATCGAGATATCGAAGGTGCCTCCGCCCAAGTCGTACACCGCGACCGTGGACGGGCCCTTGGGGCGTGAAAGGCCATACGCCAACGCTGCCGCGGTGGGTTCCGGCACAATCCGCACAACGTCGAGCCCGGCGAGACGGCCCGCAGTCCGGGTGGCCTGGCGCTGGGCATCGTCGAAGTATGCGGGCACCGTGACGACCGCGCGCGTGACGGGAACTCCCAACGAAACCGCAGCGCGGGCCTTGAGAACCCTGAGAATGTCGGCGGAAACTTCTTCGGGAGATCGGTCGGTCCCGGGTTGGTCGGGTCCATTGACCGGCAGGCGAAGACGGATCGTGCCGCGTGCTCCTTCGACGGCTGCATCGGTGCGAAGCATTGTCCCCGCCTCGGTGATCGAGCGGCCCATCAGCCGCTTCACGCTGGAGATCGTGGTCAGGGGGAACGCACTGGCCGCATCTCGGGCGGCCTGGCCCACGGTGACCCGAAGCCCGCCGACCGCCGAAGGGTCGGCTTCATATCGAACGACGCTCGGCAGCAGCGGTGATTCATCCGGCCCGTGCAGAATCCGCGGCCCTTTTTCATCGCAGAAGGCCACGAGGCTGTTGGTGGTGCCCAGGTCGATCCCGACGATGGGCCCAACGATGGGGTCGGAGGCCGGGGTTATTGGAACGTTCGGCACGGGCTCGGGCATGTGCCAACGATATGAAACCCAATTGGGAGACTGCCTCATGATGTGTCGCTTGGTGCCTGCTCTCGTATTGTCTCTCGCGCACATGGTCGCCCCGGCCCAGTCGGAGCCCACGACGCTGCTGGAAGACCTGCGCCAAACGGAAGCCGCCCGCGGGCCGGCGAACCGCGACAGGGCGGCCCAGGCGGTGGCCCAAGCGGCGGAGATTGCGCTAAAGGCCGAGTCGTACCTGAGGGGGATGCAGGACCGCGGCGGCGGGTGGGGCGTGAATCCGAAGGGACCCACCTTCCCCGCGATCACCGGGCTGGTGCTTCAGGGGATGTTGCTGAACCCGCAAGCCTCCGAAAAGGACCCCGCGATCGCCGCCGCCGTGGCGTATGTTCTCTCCATGCAGCAGGAGGACGGCGGCATCTACGACCAAATCCTTCCGAGTTATAACACGGCGATCTGCGCTTCGGCCCTCTCCAAAATCGGCACGCCGGAAGCCAAGTCGGCGGTCAAGCGGGCACTCGCATTTCTGCGTTCGATCCAGTACGGCGAAGGGGCCGTCACTCACGAGGGCCTCGGTGAGAGCGCAACGCCTGTGACAAAGGACCACCCGTTTTACGGCGGCGTGGGCTACGGCAAGCATGGTCGGCCCGATCTCTCGAACACCTCTTTTTGGGTGGAAGCGCTGCGCGACTGCGGTGTCGAGCCCGGCGATGCGGCCTTCCAGCGGGCCGTCGTCTTCCTGCAACGAACCCAGATGGTCGAGCGGATCGGAAGCGTTGAAGTGAACGACCTGGCCTATGCCGACGGCTCGCAACAGGGGGGTTTCATTTATTCAACGAGCGTCAACCGGGACGACCAAGGAGGTGGTCAATCGAACGCGCCGATGATGGAGGAAACCCTCAGCGACGGCACCACGGCGAGCCGGCTGCGATCCTACGGCTCGATGACGTACGCGGGCTTCAAGAGTTACCTTTATGCCGGTCTCAAGAAGGATGACCCCCGGGTCACGGCCGCGTGGCAGTGGATGGCCGCCAATTACACGCTCGAAGAAAATCCGGGCGTGGGGACCGACGGCCTCTACTACTACATGCTGGTTTTTGCCAAGGCCATGGAGGCCTTTGGCGAGCCCACGATCCCGACCAAGGATGCCGACGGCGCGCCCGCGCTGCGGGATTGGCGGGCCGACCTTGTCGCGCGTCTGGCGTCGCTCCAGAATGAGGACGGCGGTTTCCGTTCCGTCGACGACCGTTGGATGGAGAACGACCCGGTCCTGATCACGGCCTACGCACTCATCGCCCTGCGCGCGGCGAGCAGCCCGTGATCGCAGCCGGCTTCTCGTCATCGCCCGGGCGACAATCGTCGAGAACCTTGCATGCCGCCATTGCCAAGCCCCCTGCTCAGCCCTCTACTTGGCAGTCTCAATGCCCCGCATTTTTTCTCGACCCGAGACGCGGGCGACCTGGCGGGTAACGACGCCGCCGACGCCTTCATCCACGCCCGTTGGCCCGAGCGCACTCTGGTCCGATGCCGCCAGGTGCACGGCGCCGCCGCTCTGCCCGTTCACTCTGGCGGAGCGCGAACCGCGCCGGACGCGGATGCGCTGGTGACGGCCGACGTCCGAACGATCGTCGCGATTCAAACCGCCGATTGCGTCCCCATCCTGCTCGCAACCCTCGACGGCGCCGTCGTCGCGGCGATCCACGCGGGCTGGCGGGGCGTCGTCAACGGCGTCGTCACCAACGCCCTCGCCCTCGTGCGGAGCCTCACGGATCAACCGATCTTCGCGGCGGTCGGCCCCTGCATCTCGAAGGCTGCCTTCGAGGTCGGCCCGGAGGTGGCGGACGCCTTCCGCACGCGATTCGGTGCCGATGCGGACACGCTGATCGCAGCGGGCCGCGCCGACCGCTCGCACGTCGACCTCGTCAAGGCGGTGGCCTTGCAACTCCGCGCGGGTGTGAAGGACATCGATGTCACCGCCGCGCTCTGCACCGTCGGTGACCCGCGGTTCTTCTCGTACCGCCGAGACGCCGGGACAACAGGCCGGATGATGGCGGGAATCGGGCCAGCTCTTTAAGGCGAGTTCGGTCGAGGGCATCGGATTTCCCAAGCCGAGGCACCCGCCCTCCCGAAGCGCGGGCCAGAGACATGGACAACACACACCCCGCAGAACTCAGGCCTCGCTATTGCGGCGGCACCAGCAGCGAGCCGCTCCCGTCGGGCGCGATCGGGTTTAGTGCCGGGGCGGATGGAGGGTCTGACGGAATCGTGGTAGGCTCCGCGGCCGGGGCCAAGAGGTCTTCCATCATCGTCCGCAACTGTTTGGCCTTGAACTCCTGAACGCGGAAGGCCCACGGGCCTAACGCGGCGTTCAGGGCCGCCGCTTCCGATTCGAGTTTTTCCCGCTCGGCCCGGAGCGCGGCCGCCGCCGCCTCGTTCGTAGCCTGTTCCTCGGGCGTGACCGCCGACGGATCGGCGACGGGCAACTCCGAAGGGGCATCTAGGCTGGCTTCCGCGTTGGCGGCGGGTGAGGGTGGCTCGATCGAGGGCGCAGCCACGGTCGGCTCGGGCGGCGGTTCGTACGTGGCCGCGACGTGGTGCCACACCTCTCCGCCCTCGTCGGCGGTCTTCACGGTGAGCACCAGCCCGTCGAACATGGTGAACGTGGCCGTTGCAACGCCCGGCCCATCGAACGTCACTTCCGAAGCTGGCCGCACATCCTCGAATGTCAGGTAGGACAGCATCTGGGCGGCCCGCCCGGCAACGTACTGATCCTTGAGGGCCCGCCCCGTCGGCAGCCCGGCCACCGCGTAGGCGGTTTGCGTGCTGCTCCCCCGCGACATCGACGTCACGACGGCGGCGCCGGCATCGTCCCCACTCGCCGCGCCCGCGGGCACCGAGAACGAAGCCGACTTTACTCGCTCGCTGGGTATTTCCAGAATCTTGGACTCGGCCCAGGCGGTTGATTCGGCCCGTGCGTCCGTGGCGAGCGAGGCGAGAAAAGACTGTCCCTGGCCCTCGCGCCGCACAAACCGCCGGGGGCCAACGGGCCCGGAACCGCGATCTTGCGATGCGGCGGCTTGTTCCGCCTGCGTATTGCCGATGAGCACGCTGCCCAAGGATGCGCCGGAAGCGTCGAACAGGGAGACCCGCACCGACTTGGAGCCCGGCTTCTCAACATCGTCCACACCGATCCGCGCGTACAGGTCCGGCTTCGAGGTCTTCTCTTCCAACACTTCCGCGTTCGCGAGCGCTCCGAGAAGTTCGCGGACCGCGTTCCCATCGGCGGGATAATTCGCTTTGCTCGCAATCAACCACCCCGCACCGTCGGCCGACTTCGCGAGGTCCACGGTGGCCGTGGAAGACCGCACCGTTACCCGGGTGACGTCCTTCGCGCGGTCCTTGAGACCGGAAAGGAGCGGACCCACGCCAGAGCTGCGGTACGCACCGGCGCCATCGGGGGAGTTCGGACCCGTGGGGCTCGGGGTCGAAGGTCTTGCCGGGCCTAACGTCGATGCGATGTAACCGCCGATCACCGCGATCCCCGCCACCGCCGCCAAAATCGCCAAATGGCTCTTCTTCATATCTCGACCCGGTCCCTTTTCTCTCGCGGGGACGTTCCATTTCGCCCCGTCTCACGTACTTCCCCGCCACGCGGCCGACTCAAAGCCGATCCGATCACCCCGCCCCACTCACTCGGGAGCCTTGGGGTTGAGGCGGTCAACAGTCCGCCTCCGCCGCGACGCCCGGTACCCCGCCAGCATGAGAGCACCCGCCGCCACCAGCACCGGCATCGCCCCGATGTTCAGCAGCTTCAGACGCGTTCCCAGCGACTCGATGTCGCGATTGAGATTCAACTGGACGCCCCGCAATTCTTTCCGGGTGCTCACCAATTCGGCTTGGAACTTCTCTACTTCCGCCTCCTGCTCGGGCGACAGGACAATCGCGTCGGGCGAATCCCCCCGCGCGGCCTGCAGTTCGCGAATCTTCGACTGGGTGTCCGCCAGTTTGGTTTGCAGCAGTTGCTGCTGCGTGAGATAGACGGCCTCCGCATCGCGCCGCATCCGTTCGACCAGCGTAAACGGGCGGGCCGCGACGTCGCGGGCTCGGATGCCGATCAGGTCCGACGAGCCCGAAAGGTTGTCGAGGGCGTTGGCCGCGAAGTCCCCGTTGTCGGCGAACTTCCGATACCCGACGATCTGCCCGAAGAAATTCTCCGGCCGGCTCCAGAAGGTGTCCGCGAGGCAGTCCACATCGGCCACCACGATCACGTTGATCGGTCCTGTGCTCTCGGAAGAGTGGGACGCGTCCTCAGTCATCGCGGGCGGTGGCGCTTCCCCCTCGGTGGGCACCACCACGGGCTTGCCCGCCGGGAACGCCGACTTCACCGTCCCGGTGACCCGCGCGGCGAGAGTCAATTTCTCGTTGCCGCTCACGAACGACGCCATCAGCGTCTTGGGGTCGGGTTGCAGCCCGATCGCCGTCGTGGAGATCAACATCGAGTCGGTGCCCGTGGTCACGAGCGGGTCGAGTTCCACTCCCGGGGCCGAATTCGTCGCGCCGCCCTTGGCGGCCCCGGCCGTCGACTCCGGCGATGGCGGCCCCGCATCGGCGCCGGGCACCTCCGCCAAGACCGGTGCCTTCTTCCGCAGCACGCCGCTGGTGGCGAACGTCAGACGTGACAGTTGCCCCGTCACCGCGTCGCCCCGATCGATGGTTTTTTCACCCAGTTGCATCCACGCGACGTACGGCACCGCCTCGCGCGTCTGCCCTGGGAGCGTGACCCGTACCGCCGCCTCGCGATCGGCGGCGAGCCGATCGGGCACCACCTCGATTCCCCAGACATCAAACAGCTTCGTGAGCTCGCTGTTCCGCGGCTCGCCCGCGGCCATCTGATTCCTGGGGTCGGCCGCCTCGTCGCTCTCGCACAGCGGATCCACGAAAATCAGAGCCCGCCCACCCTTCACAATGAACTGATCGACGGCGTACAGCGACCCTTCCGAAAGCCCCTTGGGATGAACGATCCAGAGAACGCCGATGTCGTCGGGAATGGTCGCCGGGTCCGCCCCCAAGGGCCGAACCTCGAACAACCCCTGCATCTCACTCATGATCCGCCATGGCTCCGTCTGGCTCGGCTGACGGGTGCGGGGGTCCATCGCGAAGCCGCCGACCATCGGGAGCGGCGTTATCAAGCCGATGATGGGCTTGGTGGGGCTCGCCAACGAATAGATCAGGCGGCTGAGGTCGTATTCGAGAAACGATTCCTTCTGAGGATCGAAGATCGGGATGGTCTCGCGGGTGTCGATGCTGTTGGAGCCCGCCAGGCCGAAGTAAAGGTTCTCGCCCGCAGCACCGGCCGGGAGCCCGGTCAATCCGGCCGCGAGCGCGGCGTCTTCTTCATCCGAGAACGGCTCAGGCTCCACCACCTTCAGCCGGATCTTGCCGTTGGAGGCCCGGGCGTATTCCTCCAGCATCTCGCGCACACGCGTGCCGTAAGCGGAAAACGTCGGCGACCCCTGGGCCAACTTCCGCGAGAAATAAAACGTGAGGTCGATGGGCTCGTCGGGCAGCCGGGCGACCGAGCGTGAGCCCTTGGTCAGCGTAAAAAGCCGTCCCTCGGTCGCGTCGATGCGGGCGCTGCGCAGCCCGGCCCCGGCGATCATGTTGACCGCCACGAACGTCACCCCGATCAACCCGATTGCGCCCAGCGTCGCCAGTTTGCTGTTCATATCGCCCTTCGACTTCCCGTAACTTCTCGTCCCCGCCCGTGACTTCCCGTTCCTACGCCCTCCGGGCGTCCAGCACGATCGCATTAATTGCCAGCGCTGCGGCGATCAACGTTCCGAAGAAGACCAGATCTCGCAGATCGATCACGCCCTTGCCGATCATGTCGAACCGCGTCAGAAAACTGAACGAGGCGACCGTGTCCACCACCGCCGCGGGCAGCCAACCCCGCACGGCGTCCAGCACCGGGGCGTGCCCGGCGAGCAGGAACAGAAAGCACACGACCACGGTGACGATGAACGCTATCACCTGCGTGCGCGTCGCCGCCGAAACCGCCGCCCCGATCGCCAAAAACGCCCCCGCCATCAAACCCGAGCCGATGTACCCGCTCAAGACCGCGCCGTTGTCCGGGTCTCCGAGCACATTCGCGGTGATCCAGATCGGGAACGTCAGCGCCAGCGCGATCAGCGTGAACGCCCACGCCGCCAAAAACTTCCCCACCACCGCCCCCAGCTTCGAGATCGGCAGCGTCATCAGCAGTTCGGTCGTCCCGCTGCGATGCTCCTCGGCCCACAGCCGCATCGAGAGGGCGGGTACCAGAAAGAGATACAGCCACGGGTGGAAGTTAAAGAACGTGCGCAGATCGGCCTGCCCCGCCTCAAAGAACCCGCCCAACTGGAACGTGAAAACCCCCGTCAACACCAGAAAAATCACGATGAACACATACGCGACGGGCGTGACGAAGTATCCGCCCAGCTCGCGTCGAAAGACCGGCCAGCACCCTCGCATCACTGCACTCCCTCCGTCGCGCGGTCGTGTGTCCGATCCTTCGGCCCTTCGCCCTCTCGTCCGCCCGTGAGCTCCCGGAACACATCATCCAGACGCCCCGATTCCACCCGCATGTGGTCCACCTGCCACCCTCTGGCCTTCACCAGGTTCGAAATCTCGGCCGCCACGCTCCGCCCGGTGGAGGGGATCACCGTGCACCGAACTTGCACCGCTCCGCCAACGCCACCAGCCGAACCCCCACCGCTCCGCACGCTCCCGCCGTCCTCCACATCGCGCACCCCCGGGAGGCGCCGTAATTCATCAAACACCATCGTCCCCGGCGGCGGCGAGAGCGCCAGGCTCACGGCGTTGTGATACCGGCTCTTCGCCAGCATCTCCAGCGGTGTGGTGTCCGCGACGATCCGCCCCTGGGCGATCACCACCACCCGGGTGCACACCGCCTCGACCTCTTCCAGAATGTGCGTGCTCAACACAATCGCCTTGTTCGCTTGCGACGCCATCTCACGAATCAAACCCCGCACCTCGTGCTTCTGGTTGGGATCCAGTCCGTCCGTGGGTTCGTCCAGAATCAATACGTCTGGTTCGTGCATGATGGCCTGCGCCAGACCCACCCGCCGTTTGAACCCCTTGCTCAGCGTATCGATCGGCTGCCGCATCACGCCGCCCAGGTTGGTGCGCCCCACCGCCCGCTCGATCGCGCGCTTCCGGGCATCCCCCTTCAGCCGGCGGCAGTCCGCGACAAAGCCCAAAAAAGCCTCCGGCGTCATGTCCGAGTAGAGCGGAGCACCCTCGGGAAGATACCCCACACGTTCCTTGACCTTCAGCGGGCTTTCGACCACGTCGTGCCCGCACACCACCGCTTGCCCCGACGTCGGCGGCAAAAAGCCTGTCACCATCTTCATGGTCGTGCTCTTGCCCGCGCCGTTAGGTCCGAGGAACCCCAATACCTCCCCGGCGCTCACCGAAAAGGTCAGCCCGTCGACCGCCAGAATCCCCCCCGACGATTCGCTCCCGAATCGTTTGCACAATTTGCGTAGTTCGATCAGCGGCTGACTCATCGTGAAATCTCGCTTGCGACCCTTCGACGCCCGGTCCACCGGACATACACCCTACGCCGACTCATTTCATAGCCGTGACAACCCTACTCCTCAAATCGTCGCCCCGCACCGCCCAGCCCGCCTAACCCGCCCAAGCCGAACACCGCACTTGATTAACACTCTAATCCGCTGGTGAAGCGGACGCGCACTTTCGACGCTTCCCGCTGGTGCCCGGCCGCGATTTCCGCGGCGGCTCAATCCCCGTGTGGAGCCTCTCATGCTTTTTCTGAACGAAACTCAATTCATTCCTCAGGCGATGTTTACGGTGCGCTCCATCGGCGACCGCTTCGTCATCAAACTTTTGTGCCCCTCCGTCCACGAACGTCAGGCGATCATCCTCTCCGAGCAACTCGCCGCGGTCGTGTTGAGATCGAAGGGTCGATTGGTGCTGGAACTCTCCGAAATGAAGTCCTGCACCTGCGCCTGGATCAACGCGTTGCTCGCTCTTTCCAAACGCTGCCGCGATGAGGGAGGCCAACTCCTGCTTGTTTCGGTTCCCGAAGCCTTCCGGGCGGTGCTTGCGTCCACGGGACTTACCAAACACCTCGCGATCATAAGTCATCCGCTGGAAACGCGGGAAATCCTTGGCCTACCGAACGTGGAACGGTGGAAACTGGCCCTCGCGCGGCTGCTCGATCTCCCCGGCGTCGACACGCCGTACGCCAAAGCCGCTTGATCGATGGAAGGACGAATATCCGCCGCGATCGCCGTTTCGTCGGAGTGTTCACGTTCGATGAAACTCGGTCCTCACCGCAGAACCGATCGGAACACCAGTCGTCGGCGGCCGTATCACTAAAGGCGGGGGTTCGCGCCGCCGAGTTAATCGCGCCACCCTCATTCGGGGGTTTGGCTTCGCTTCATTGGCTCCTCGCAGCAGACGCTCGGGTTTTGGTTCGATAACGAAGATCGGCGCGGTCGGACGGCTTTTCGCGAACGATGGGGCTCGCTGTCAACATCAACGGACGAAAAATGCAAACCTGTTGGAACACCATCGACCTTTCTCGAGCGCGGTCGTGGGCCGTCCTTGCCCCTCTTGTGATGCTCGCCAGCGCCGGCCTCGCCCACGCCGACGACGTCCGGGCCAGCATCGTCGCCCGCAACGGCGTTCTCAACCTTGCCACGGGCGATGTCGCCACCGGCGATTTTCCCGATTTGCGCGCGACTAGGTTCCGGCCCGGGCAGCGGGCGGTCGTCGTGCTCGATGGCCCGCTGACGCCGCCCCGCCGCGCCCAACTTACGTCCTTGGGCGTTCGTCACCTTGGCTACCTTCCCGCGCACTCGTTCGCCGCCGACCTCGATGCAGCCCGGCCCGACGCCTTGGCGGCGCTCGACTGGGTCCGCCGGGTCGTGGCGTACGAAAACGCTTGGAAAACGTCTCCGGAATTGGCCGCGCCGGACCGCCCGGATTGGACCGACGCCGAACGCCGACAGATCGAGAGTGAAAACCGCAGGCTTGTGTCGGTTTGGCTCTTTCGGGGCGACGCGGACGACGAGGTGCGGGCTTGGGCCGCCGCTCCCGGCCGCCAGGTTCTCAGCGCCGAGACCATCGACGGCGGGCTCCGACTGAGCATCGTGGCGGCCGCGGATTCGATCTCCCTTCTCGCGCCCCTTCGTACCGTGCAGTGGGTGGAAGAGATTCCCGAATACGGCCTGCGCAGCAACACCACCGTGCGCTGGATGGTGCAAACCGCCACACCTGCCGCCACGCCGTTCTACTCCCGCGGCCTCACCGGGGCCACCGAAATCCTCGGCCTGGTCGACGGCCGGCTGGGTATCGAGCATTGCGCCTTCTCCGACCCTGAGGGCGACCCTGTGGGGCCCCTGCACCGCAAGATTCTCGCGTACAACACAAGTTTCGGCTACGAACTGCACGGCAACCACGTCGGCGGCACGGCGGCGGGCGATGGGGGGGCGTTCGACAACACCCGTGGTGTCGCGTACGGGGCCCGCATTGTGTATCACTACTACCCCTCCGCCACCGAGACCGCGGTCTTCGGCAGGTTCGATCTCCACGCGAGTCAGGGCGCCCGGGTCCACAACAACAGTTGGGGACGCATCAACCCCTTCACCGGCTACGACGGCACCACCCGGGCCATCGATTCCTTCCTCTACGACCAGGAGGACAACCTCATCGTCTTCGCGGTCGCCAACGCGACCGTCATTTCAAACCCGGAGAACGCGAAGAATTGTCTCGCAGTCGGGGCTGTGCAACTCTTTCCCAACGAAAACCTTCCTTACTCCAACACCTCCAGCGGTCCCACGGCCGACGGCCGCCGGAAACCCGAGGTCATGAGCCCGGGTCAGAGCGTTCAGAGTCCGGGCGGCTCCACCGGGTGCGCCACGACGGCTCTCAGCGGAACCTCCATGGCCACGCCCGGCATATCCGGCATCGGCATCCTGATTCGCGAATACTTCACCTCGGGGTTCCACCCCTCGGGTCAACCGGTCGCTACCGACGCCTTCACGCCCTCGGGAACGCTTCTCAAGGCCATGATCGTGAACAGCGCGGTGGATGTCACCGGCATCGCGGGCTTCCCCGGCAACCGCGAGGGCTGGGGCCGCGCAATCGCCGACCACGCCGCCTACTTCTTGGGCGACGCCCGAACCCTCGCCCTCCGTGACGTCCGAAACACCGACCCACGGGCCCTGGAGACCGGCCTGACGCACGAGTTCCGCGTCTCCGCCGGAAGTGACGACCACCTGAAGATCACGCTCTCGTGGTTCGACCGGCCCGCCCTCGCGGGCGCGACCTATGCGCCCGTCAACAACCTTGATCTCGAAGCCGTATCGCCTTCGGGCGTCGCCTACCTGGGCAACGTCTTTGCGGGCGGTATTTCGACCCCCGGCGGTGTTCCAGACCCTCTCAACAATCTCGAACAGGTCCTTCTCGCCGCTCCCGAACCCGGCGAGTGGACCATCCGCGTCCGCGGGTCGGGCGTCAACGAAGGCCCCCAGGGGTACGCCCTCGTCATGACGGGCGAAGTCACCGACCAATCCTGCGTCGGCGATTTCGACTATTCGGGCGTCACCGACAGCGACGACATCGTGATCTTCTTCGCCTCCTGGGACAGCGGCGACGCCATCGCCGACATCGACCACTCGGGCGGCGTCGATAGCGACGACGTCGTTTTCTTCTTCAGCGCCTGGGACGGCGGCTGCTAAAGCGGCTTCTCTCTCATCCGCCCGCTCGCGTCCGCATATACAGGTGAATCCCCATCGTCTGAAACAGGTGCGTCTCCGGCCCATTCGCCCCGACCACCGAAAGATCCGTGACAAGCGTCCGGGTCACCAGCGGGATTTCCGCTTCCGCCGCCCGCGCCTGGCTTTGCTCGACCGCCCTTCCATCCCCGTCGTCTCCTCCATCCTCGCACTCCGCTTCTGAAGCCGCGCCCGCGGGTTGCTCCCGAGCCGCCCTCCGGAAGTCCTTGGGCCGCCGCTTCACCGGCAACGGGTCCTCGGCCACTTCCAATGGAGTCTCGATCTCCATCGGATACGGCAGCCGCAGCACACCGAAGCCGTCGTCACTCAAAATGTTCACGAGGGCCGCCATCTGGTTCATCACCCGCTTGAACCCCAACGGCTCCCGCACAAGGGGGTACGGTGGGTCGAGGAACGCCAGCTTGAGCGGACGCGGAGCCCGGCCCAATGCCCCCGCCCCGAGGCAGTCGCCGACCACCACCTCCGCGCGATCCTCACACCCTAAGGCCTCCACGTTCTTCCGCAAGATCGCCGCCACCGACTTGTCCTTCTCCACCAGCACGCACCGCGCTGCTCCGCGGCTGACGGCTTCCAACCCGATCGAGCCGGTACCCGCGAACCCATCGAACACCGTCGCATCTTCAAAGTGACCCCGCAGCAGGCTGAAGAGCGACTCCTTCACCCGGTCGGGGATCGGGCGAGTGATTTCCGCATCGGGCGGGCTGAACAACCTTCGGGATCGAAACTCTCCGGCGATGATGCGCATGCCCACAGGATACGAAGAGAGTGCGCGGCTCGCGATGCCCTTCAGCGGGGGACGCCGCATCCGTCTTTACCCCACGAGGCGGCTCGTCACAATCGCGCACCCGCTCAACGCCGTCACGTTCCCAAGGCGGGCTGCAACACCTCCGCCCGCGCCCGGTTCGGTCCGCACAAACAGCGTGCTGCCGCTCCCCGACATACGAACCGCAGCTTCCGGCACGGCCCCCGCTGCCGCGTCCCACACGTCCCGCAAGCGCGGCTGGGCTTCGATCGCCGCGACCGCGAGATCGTTCCGCTCCGGCGCCGCCGCGACGTAGTCGCTCAGCCCGACAAATTGGGCCCGGCGGTCAAAGGCCCGATACACCGCTTTCGTTTCACAGCCGAAGGGCGGAACGATGAGCACCACATCGCCTCGCTCCGATGGAACCCGACGAACCCCCTCGCCAAACCCCGTCACGACCGCCGGTCGGGGCGGCCCAACCCCGGCCATGCGGTCACAAAAGAAGGCAACATCGGACCCCAACTCCATCGCGATCCCCAGTACAACGTCATCGGCGACCGACAGTTCGAAAAGTTCGATGAGCCCCAGCAGCGTCGCCGCCGCGTCCGTCGAGCCGCCACCGAGCCCGCCGCCCACGGGGATTCGCTTGACGAGTTCGAGAGTGACGGGTAACGACCGCCCGACCCGCTCTTCCAACAGACGGTGAGCCCGAACCGCCAGATCCGTCTCGACGGGCCAGTCGATAGCGGTTGAAAAAACCGCGCCCTCGGCCCAGCGCACGGCGTGCGACGACGTCCCGCCGTTTTGATGTTCCAGTCGAACCTCGTCGGCCAAATCCACCGCATGCATATGAGAAACAATCCGGTGGAAACCGGGCTTGGGTGAGCCCGGGGGCTCCGGCGGGCCGACGGCCAACGAGAGATTGAGTTTGGCGAACGCGTTTCGGATCATGCGCATGGAACCCGCCGACAGAGCTCCAGCATATCGCTCCCTCCAAACGAGGGATCGGACACACCCGTGAGTCCCCATTCACGCCTCGTTCAGGATTTCCGCCTTCTCTGTCGCGACACTCCGTCGCACTCATACCACCTAGAAAGGAACGAACATGCAATCGATCGCCGACCTTCTCGAGGATCAGGTCAAAGACCTTTACAGCGCCGAGAATCAACTCATCAAGGCACTTCCCGCGGTGATCCGAAAAGCCGAAGATCCAGCCTTAAAGGAAGGCCTCACCGCCCATCTTGAAGAAACGCGGGCGCACGCGGCACGCATAGCGGAAATCGCCGTCCTGCTCGAAATCAAGCCCGGCGGCAAAAAGTGCGTGGCCATGGAGGGACTGATCGAGGAGGGCAAGGAAGTCATCGAGGAAGAAGGCCGCTCGCCGGTCATCGACTTGGGGCTCATCGCCGCCTGCCTCCGCATCGAAGCCTACGAGATCGCCGCGTACAGCTTCGCGGCAGAGATCGCCCGTAAGGTCGGGAACGAGGCGGTCGCCCAACTTTTCGAGACCACCCTCGAGGACGAGCGCAACGCGTCCGACACCCTTCAGGAAACCTCGACCGGGATCGAACCGGAATCTTCTGAGGACGAAGAGGGCACAGCTTCCGGGTCCGGCTCGCCGAAGACCACCGCGCAGGCGGGTGGCCGAACGGGGCGGTCCAGCGCATCCAGCGCCGGATCAGTCAAGCGGCCGCGCGTGTCGAAGGATGGAGCGATGGGCCGTGCTCGTGCGGTTCGCGCTCGGAACTGATTGGGTTCTGTTCAGCATGCCTTGAGTGGCTTGGGCAGCACAGGCGTCCCGCCTGTGCTGCCGTTTCGGTAAAGGTGCGGGGCGCCAAGAAGATTCGGCGTCGAGCGTCCACTATGCCGCGCCACAACCCGCAGTGATCTCGCAGAGGCCCGCGAAACTACGCTTCTTCTATCGAACCTCGCCCCGCTGCCGCCGAGATCGTGAAATCCCTGGTCGGGGCAGGCTTTGTCGCCTACTTCGCCGGCGGGTGCGTGCGCGACGGGTTGCTCGGGGTCGAACCCTCCGACTTCGATGTTGCTACCGATGCAACACCGGCGGAAGTCGAGCGGCTCTTCGGTCGCGTACAGATGGTTGGGGCATCGTTCGGGGTCGTGCTCGTACGCCGCGAGGGCCACACCGTCGAAGTCGCGACTTTCCGTTCCGACGGCCCGTACTCAGACTTCCGACGGCCCGACTCTGTCCGGTACGCGGATGCGTCGCAAGACGCCCACCGGCGGGATTTTACCATCAACGCACTGTTTCTCGATCCACTGGGGTCGCAGCCCGTGCCCGCCCAAGCCAACGCGTTCGAAACTCCGCTGGGCCGCGTGATCGACTTTGTCGGCGGCCAAAGTGATCTCACCATGGGCCTCATCCGGGCCGTCGGCGACCCTGATGCCCGCCTGCGCGAAGACCACCTCCGCGCTCTCCGGGCCGTCCGCTTTGCGGCCCGATTTTCCTTCCCGGTCGATCCTTCCACCGCCGCTGCCATCCGCCGACACGCCCGCGACCTGAGCGGTGTCAGCCGCGAACGAATCGGCGAGGAGCTGCGGCGGATGCTGTCGCACCCCACCCGGGCCGACGCGTTCAGGCTCCTGATCGAATGGTCACTCGCCCAACAGGTGTTCGGTTTTGAACCCGCTGACGGCTGCACCGCGAAGGTCCAATCGGCTTTGCCGCAAACGGCCTCGTTTGAGGTGTCCTTGGCAGCCGCACTCATCGATCTGGGTCTCGGGGATGGGAGCGAAACCTCGATTTCGGGTGATGCCTTCCCATCGGGTTTCTCACTCACGCGAAGCGCCCTGATGCTCAGCAACGAGGAGCACGCCCGCTTGACGCAACTTCTGCGCCTTCGGCCTGCGATTCGTGATCAGTGGCGAACGATGGGTGTCGCCGCGAAAAAACGGGCCGCCGCACGCGGAACGTTCTCGGACCAGATGGTTCTGTGTCAGGCCGAAACGCCCGCCGCCGCGGCTCAAGTGTCTTCGGACGTCGCCGCTCTGACATCCGACGGGATCGGGATCGACCCACCCCGACTCCTCAGAGGCGACCACCTGATCGCAGCGGGTTGGCGTCCCGGGCCGACGTTCAAGAACGTGTTGGAGGAGGTCTTTAATGCCCAGTTAGAAGGCCGGGTTGCAACTTTTGACGAAGCCCGGGAACTCGCCAACCGAATGCGGGTCTAACAAATTTTGCGTCGCCGGATGGACCATTTGGTGCTCCGCTCCGATTGGTTTTTCGCCCTCGAATTTTCCTGGTCCGCCGTTGCTCGGAAGTTCAGTCGGGGAAAGTCGCGGATGGGCAAAGTCCTGGTCGGCAAAGTGCTGCTCGGTAAAGCGGTTTCATAGATTTTTGTTGTAAGAGTCGTCGGTTCGATCCTTCCATTTGCTCGTTTTTCTGCCTCCCGGAGACATGGCCATGGCACAGACCAGGTTCACTGAAAATCGCCCGACGCGCACGGCCAGATTCCTGATCGCCGCGGCGATCGTGGGCGCGACCGGTTCGATCCTGTTGGCCTCCTCGGCCGGCGCAACTCCGTTCGTGGCCGTCGCCGACGAAACGCAGGACACTTTGGTCCTTGTCAACGGCAAGATCGTCACCGGCACCATCATCTCGGAGACCCGGACCACCATCAAGTTCAAGGGCGTCGTCAGCGGGATTCCCTTCGAGACCGAGTACGAGAAGAAGGACATCGCCAGCATCACTCGCGCTACGAAGAAGCCCGACGGGGCCAATTCCACCACCGCGCCCAGCAACACACCCGCAATAGCCCCGGCGTCGACTCCGGTGGTTTCGATCCCCGACGTCAAACGCGATGCCACCGCGATCGCCGCCGAGGCCGCCCTCAAGGCCGCCGGCAAAGGGAACGCAGGTGCGAACGGGGGGGCAAATAGGGACATCGCTGCCGCGGACGACGGACGCCACGGGTTCTATTGGATCAAACTCTCCGGCAAGTTCGGTCGCGATATCTCGCAGACTCCGCTCCGGCAGGCTATCAAAGACGCCAAGGCCAATAAGGCCGAAACCATCATCATCGAAGTCGACGCCGAGGAATTGAAGTTGCAGCAGGTCGGCCACGAGCAGTTTGCCTCCGCCGAGGACGGATTCGCGTCGGTCTTCCGGGCCGAGCCCCTGACCACGATCATCACCGACGAGATGCCCCGCGAATGGGATTCCATGCCGCGGATCGTCTCGTGGGTGAAGCGGGCCGAGGGCGGAGCCGCGTTCCTGCCGTTTGCATGCCCCGAGATTTACTTCCACCCCGACGGCAAAATCGGCGGCCTGGGCGGCCTCACCTTCCTCTTCGGCGGCGAGGCCCACGAGCGGGTGTACGAAAAGCAAGTCTCGCTGAGACTCGGACACGCGGAGGGCATCCTTCGCGCCGGTGGCTACGACGACCGCTTGGTTCGGGCGATGGCCATGCACGAATACGTACTCACGCTGGGTACCGAAAACGGCAAGCCCAAACTGTTCGAGCGCATGCCCGAGAACCCCGGTGAAGAACTGTTGACCGATGACGGCGACGACAAGCAGGGTCGCCGTGACGGCATCCAGGTGCTCGCGCGTGGCACCGGCGACGACGTCCTCACCATCGACTCCCGAATCGCCTCACTGCTCGGAGTCTCCAAGGGCGAAGTGAGTTCCAAGGATGAATTGCTCACCGAACTGGGCCTTGACCGCGACGCCCACGAGATCACCGGTCGGTCTGAGCGGATCATGAAGGACTGGCGCACCGGGCTCGATAACGCCGAACGCCAGGTGCGGCGTGCCCTCGATGATTACAACTCGGTCGTGGTTGAGGCACCCGCGGGCTACACCGAACGCACCAGGGCCCGCGGCCGCCGCACCAAGTTGCTCAATGAAATCGTTTCCGTGATGAGCCGTCTGAGCGAGGCGCTCGACGACCGCTGGCGGGGCCAGAACGAGATCCCCCCCGACGCGCAGATCAGGACTTGGCTCGAGCAGATCAAACTTCAACAGATGCTCGATCGCAAGGACTGAGTGTGTTGGCCAGGGCGTTGGCGTGAATCCCGCGCACAACGGGCGGCCCGTTTCGGCCGCGATCAAATCAGTAGTCTTTTCGGCCGCTTGTTTTTTGGAGTGTGATTATGAAGTCTTTGCTGAGTCGGGTGTGTTCTCTCGCGTCAGCCGCCGTGATGGCCTTGGCGATGTGCGGCTTTGGTGCCAACGCTTGGGCCTTGGATAAGGTCACCCTGAAGGATGGCCGGGTGATCGAAGGAACGATCACCCGCGAGGAATCCTGCTGTGTGTGGATCAAGTCGGAAAAGAACGGCCTCAAGCGCGACGACATGTTCCTCAAGGACGAGGTGAAGGAAATCCTCCGCGACGCGACGGCGACGGCGACCCCGGTCCCCACCGCCGTCCCCGCCACCGCCCCCATCCCCGGCACGCCAGCCGCTCCGGGAGCGCCCCAATCCCGGAAGGCCCCACAGACGCCGGAAGCCGCACCCGCGCCCGTTGCTGCCAAGCCGGCGAAACCCGCCGAGGTCGTCCCCGGTGACGGCACGCCCAAGGCCGCGATCATCACCTTGGGTGACGGCAAGAACGACATGGACATGGTCGGCGTCTACATGACCAAACACGCGCTCGACAAGATGCTACCCATGCTTGAGGAGCAACTCGGGAAAGACCGCACCGGCGTCGTCGTCTTTCGCGTCAGTTCCGGCGGCGGCTACCTCTACGAAATCCAGCGGATGGTGGACGTCATCCACAAGGAATATAAGCCCAGGTTCCGGGTCGTCGGCTGGATCGAGTCGGCCATCTCTGCGGCGGCAATGACCTCCCACATCCTCGAAGAGATCTATTTCACGCCCCAGGGCAACTACGGCGCGTGCACCGGTTTCACGACGCTCGCCAACGCCGTTGAAGGCTTCGACCTCGAGAAGGTACTCGGCCAGATGGAGCAAATCTCAGCCCTCTCCGGCAAGAATCCCCTGATTATGAAGGCTATGCAGGTTCAGGTGGGGCTTTCGGCCTCGATCGACGAAAACGGCGACGTCCGCTGGTTTGAGGACGACAAGGCCGGCGACATCAAGGTGAACGACAAGAAGAACATCCTCACCTTCAACGAACGCACCGCCCGCGAGGTGAAGTTCTCCAAAGGCACCGCCTCCACCCTCGACGAACTCCAGACATTGATGGGGTATCAGGAATTGGAATGGGTCGGCGAGAAGGTGAAGAACGTCCCCTGGCCCGTCAGCAAGGCCGAGAAATGGAACGTCGCGTACCGCAAACAGGTGAAAGACGATCAGGACAACCTCGGTCGTTACCGCGCTGAATACAACATGCAGCTCGCGGCGGCCGAGGGCACCGAACGCGCCGAACGCGGCAAGTTCGTCAACCGGGCTCGCGACACCCTCAACAAGATGGTGAACATGGTCCGCAACAGCCCCAACATCGCTCTCTTTAACTTCAACATGGACGCCCCGCAGTTCAAGCGATGGACCGAAGAGCAGGACAAACTTCTCCGTGACCTGATGCGGTAACGAGCGATCCGCCTGAACGACGACATCCGGGGCCCGGGCGACGCAATCGCCCGGGCCTTTTACTTCCGGCTTACGGATTCTTCGGGCTCACCCGATAGATCATCCCGTTGGTGTCGTCAGTAAAGAGCAGCGCACCGTCTTTCGCGAACGCCATCCCCGCCGGCCGGCCGAAGTGGCTCTTTCCGTCCGCAAGCAGGAAGCCCGTGACAAAGGGCTCAAACTTCACCGGTTTCCCGCCCTCGAAATCAACACGGACAACCTCGTAGCCCGCGGCGGGGTTGCGATTCCATGAGCCGCGGAACGTCACGAACGCGTCGCCCGTAAACATCGCTCCGGTCGTCGTCGGCGCGAAGGCGAACGCCAGCGGAGCGGCGTGCGCGGTGTAGAGCAGCACCGGGTTGGTGTTCTTGGAGAGCACGCTCTCGGCCGTCACTCCCTTGGGCAGTTCCATGGTGGTGTTCAGTTCGCTATTGGAGACGAACGGCCACCCGTAATCGTGGCCCTCCTCCAGCAAGTTCAGTTCCTCGCCCGGTTTGTCGTCCCCCATGTCGTCGATGCCGTGGTCCATGCCCCACAGTTCGCCCGTCGTCGGGTGCCAAGCGAACCCGATGGTGTTCCGCAGACCCGTGGCAAAGATCTGACGGTTCGAACCGTCCAGGCCGCACCGCAGGATCGTCGCCGATTCGGGGCTGCTTTCGCGGCAGGCGTTGCACGTGCTCCCGACCGTGATGTAGAGCATGTTGTCCGGCCCCACCGCCACCGTGCGATTCGGGTGCTGGCCGCCATCCGGAAGATCTTTCACGATCGGCTTGGGCGTTCCGACGCTGCCATCGGCGGCCAGGGGCGCTGCGTATACGGTGTTCACGTCCGCAAGATACAGCGTGCCGTCATGGACGCAGATGCCATGAACCGACTTCATCGCAAGCACGGTTTCGCGGGTCTCCGCAACGCCGTCGCCGTCGGCATCCCGCAACCGCAAAAGATCTCCCTCTTCGCGCCGAGTGAGGAGCACAGATCCGTCGGCCGTCACCGCCAACATTCGGGCGTTCCCGAGGTCCCTCGCGAACACGGTAATCCTCTCCCCGGATGGCGTCCGCAACGACGCGATGTTCTCCGCCGTGGCCTCGACCTTCTTGGGCCGAAGCACGTTCACGTCAATGGATTTCTCCACCGCTTGGCCGCAGGCGCTCATCGAAACACACGTTCCGGCCAGCGTAAAGAGTCGGCAGATCGATCGCATGAAATCTCCCTTGCCCCGGTGACCTGGGGCGCAGCAGCAGAATCGCCAAACCGGTCGGTCAAATCGCTGAATCGAGAATGAGAGTTTCTTTATGGCATCAAAAACGCGGTCAGATCGCATCCAGCGGCCCGTAACGGATCATTCATATGACGTTCATCCCGGTTCACGGCGGCGCATCCAAACTCACCATGTCGGCGGGCTTGTTCCGCCTTCATTCGCACCGACACATCGAAAAAGGAACGCCCATCATGAATACGAACGATATGAATCGCCCTCGCACCGATCGGGGCATCGGCCTTGATCGCGACGGCAAGAACGTTGACAGCAACCCCGCCAACCGTGACGCCATAACCGGGGCACCCGGCTCTCACCCGGTCGGAACCGGTCTTGGCGCAGGGGCCGGCGGTCTGGCAGGTGCGGCGATCGGCTCATTGGCGGGCCCCATCGGCACCGCCGTCGGCGCTGTGGTCGGCGCTGTCGCAGGTGGCCTCGGCGGCAAGGCGGCGGGCGAGGCCGTCGATCCGACGGTCCAGGACGCCTACTGGGAGAAGAACTACCGCACCCGTCCGTACGCCTCGCAGCAGGTTGAGTACAAAGAATACCGCCCCGCCTATCGCTACGGCTGGGAGAACGCCAGCCGCTCGAACGGCAAGTCATTCGATGAAATGTCCCCCACGATGGAGCGCGACTGGGACAAGACTCGCGGCACCGACTCTTCGCTCAACTGGTCCAACGCGAAGGGCGCCGTCCGCGACGCTTGGGATCGCGTGACCCCGGGCGATAATCGCCGGAACTAAATTCCCCGACAACACGGTTTCGATACAACTGGTTCGATAGAGCCGCCGCAACTTTTAGCGAAGTCCGCGGCGGCTCTTGTTTTTGCCCCGCACCAGAATCCCTCGTCTCCCGGCCCTCCTTTGTGCGGCTCAAAGCGGACACTTCGCTCAATCGGTCTCCCAGCCGGCACTGGGGCTCAGCACCCGCAACACCGGGAACGGTGCACCCACTTTCAGTCCTTCGTCAAAGAAGTTCCACGCCGCCAGCCCATCCTCCGAGGCCGCTTCGAGCAGATACACCACCAGCCCCGAGCGTTCGTGATCGAGCGGGACGATGGTCGTGCCCGCTGGGAGGGTCACGCTCGCGGGCACGGCAGTCGCCGTCAGTTGCAGCACGGCGTGACCTTGGAAGAGCCGTGAGGCGGGCGCGATTGTGTCGATGGTCGAACGTTCCACCTCCGCCGCCTGCTCTCGATTCAGTGTGAACCGACGGACACCGTGAAAGTCGAGCACTGCGATCGCTCCGGAAAACGCCGCGGGGATCGCGTACGCGACCGGCGCTCTCACCGTGAGTTCCGCCTCCACCCGGTGCAGAATCTCACACTCATACTCGGCGTGATCCGTCTCGAGGGCCGACTGCCCACTCTTGGCCTCTTCGGTGTACCCCAGGATCGTGCCTTTCTCGGGGTTCGGGATGTCGCGTGACCGGATGCCGACTATCCCATCGCGGGAAAGTTCCACGCCGTGCCGGATCGCGCCGTCGCGCAGTCCCCGGATCGGTCCAGCGTGGGCCGCCGCGGATTGCAGGATGGCGCGGCAGAAATCACGCGTACCCAGCACCCGGTCCTTGAACGGGGCGTACGAGTACGACTCGACCAACACGCTCAACCGTCCGCACATCCCGAAGTACGTGGTGCCGTAGCGGCCCTGGGCCGGGAACGTCTCCCAGCGCGTGCGGGACGCGGGCTTTTCGCCCCACGAACCCTCAAAACTTCCGTACCAGAAGGCGTGCTCGCCCGTCGCGGCCTCGAAGCGGCGGTCGATGTCCGGAAGAAACACGTTGTCGCTGAACTCGACCACCCGGGCGTCACCGGCCGGAGACTTTGGCCCGGCGTACGTCACCAGAAACCGGTGATACGAGCCGTTCGTCACATGGCAATCGACGACCACCTGCGCATCCCACGCGTTGACCGCGGCGACCAGGTTCCGTGTCTCAACGGCTTCCATCTTGATGAAATCGCGATTGAGGTCCAGACCGTTCGAGTTCTCGCGGATGCCCATCTCCTCGGGTCCGTTCTGGCCCTTGCGGTTGACGTCGTTGGGCGCAAAGCGCTCGTTCCCGTCGGCGTTATAGATCGGTGCCATCACGATCACGAGTTGATCCAGCAGCGGCTCGTCGGGTGCTTCCAGGAGTTCGCGCGCCAGGATCGGCAACGCTTCCTTGCCATCAACCTCACCCGCGTGAATGTTCGCAAACACAAAGACGAGAACCCGCCCGGTGCGGTCGCACAGTGCCTTGGCCTCCTTCGGTGTGCCGACCGCGGGGTCGGAGAGGATGAGCAGCGGTTGATCGCGTCCCTCTTCGGTGCTCCCCATCGAAGCCCGCCGCGACAACGTGGGGTGTGCGGCCGCGATCGCGTCCAAGAGTGCCACGGTCTGGGCGTGGGTGGCGGTGCGGCGAAAGCCCGACGTCTCGGCAACGGTGCGGAGGTCGGGGGCGGGTTGGGCGGCCTCGGTCTGGCCCGACGTTTGACCCGACGTTTGACCCGGTGTTTGGACGGGTGTTTGGCCAAGGGCTTCGCCGAAGTTCACGGGTGACGCGATCAGCAGGCCCGACGCGACGATAGACAGGGAGCGTTTCAAGGATGGCAGGATAGGGTGAACGACACCCCGCGCCAGAAGCCGGACGCCGGAGATACGCCGAGTTTGCGGGGACCAGACGCAGGGCACGAGGCTCACCTCTGACCGCCGCGTTGCGCCTTGAATCCCTCGCCGCGTCCCAGAATTCGTTCCTTGGGTCACCGTCAGCGGTTCACGTTCCGCAGCCGCTCTCGAACCCCTCAAAGAACGTAACAACGTCGTCGCTGTCCGTGTCGCTGTCGCCGTCCAAGTCGGCGTCTCCGGCGTCAAAGTCTGCGAAGAACGCGACAATGTCGTCGCTATCCACGTCGCCGTCGTGGTCGGCGTCGGCGGTGCAAGGCACGTTGATCAGGAACTCCCGCGACAGTGCGAAGAAGATGCGGTTGTTGGCGTTGATTCGGATGAAGCCCTCGCCGGGCGGCACCGTGGGGATGTTCACCGTCGCCGAACCGGTGTTCGGGAATGACCCGAGGCTGTTGAACGTGGCGCCGCCGTCCGTCGAGAGGCTGATCGTGACGGTTGCCGCGAAAATCGGCGTCCCGGCGGTGCCGCCCACGGTCCAGTTCACCGGGTTGAGCCCGCTCGAAAGCCGCGAACTCGCGCCCGGTGACGTCACGCTGAAGGGGGTGCCCACGATCGAAATGAAGATGTTCGGCGACACCACCACGCCCCCAGCACCGGGGTGGTTGTCGCGCACCATCACCCGGAACCGGCGTTGCACGCCGGCCACCGTCGGCAGCCGCTCGCCCCGAGTGATCTCCCCGGAGAGCAGGTCGGCGAAGCGCGGGAACGTGCGGGCCGGGCTGATCGTCGGCGGAAAAATGCGGAAGAGCGCGCCCATTCCGTTGTCGCCAGAGCCCGGCCCCAGCAGCGGGCGGGCCACACCGTTATCGTGCTGCTCCCACGAATAGGTCAGCGTGTCGCCGTCGGGGTCGCTCGCGGCGGCGGTCAAGGTAAAGGGCGTCGCCGGCGGGATCGGCGTATTGGGCGTCGTCGAGACCAACGTCGGTATGGTGTTGCCGCTGGGCGTCAAGACCGGGCAAGTCGTGGTCGGGGCGTTCAGGAACGCCGACATCTCGCCGAAACTGCCGTTGTGGAAATAGTTGTCCGCGAAACGCACCACGTTGTCGCTGGGCGGCGCATCCCCCACCGGGCACGCGCCCGCATACGCCATGGGCGAGGAGCCCGAGCCCGCCTCCCACGCGGTGGTGATGTTCGCGTTGTTGCCGCACCGCCCCCGAACTCCGCTGAACGTGTGATTGGCCCCAAACTGGTGCCCGAGCTCGTGGATCAGCACATTCGCGGCGAACGGATCGATATCACCGCCCCGGGGCAGTCCCGAGACGCCCCCGCCCTTGTTGGTTCCGCACACCGCCCTCAGATTGGCCACTCCGCCGAAAATCCGCGTCAGCACTTCCCCCACGTCGTAATTGGCGAAGCCGATGATGGAATTCAGTGTCGTGATGTTGGCGCCCAGCAGCGGCCCCGAGCAATCGGTCCCGCCATCGCCCCCGCAACTGGCGTTATACGGGTCGGTCGCGGGATCGATGAAGATCACTCGGTCGTTGTTCTCCACCAGGTTGAAATGCACCGCCAGATCCTGCTCATAGATCACGTTCGTGCGCGCGACCACGGTCACGATCGCCGCAAGCGGGTCGGCGATGTTGGGCGGGCGTCCTTGAATCTGGCTGTGATAGACGCCGTACTCGCCCGTGCACGCAAGGGCGAGCCGCACGGTCCGAAGATTCTGGATGGTCCGCTCGCCGAAGCCGCCGGCGTCGGGTTCAGCGGCGTCAAGGTGCGCTCCGCCGAACCCCGCGCCAGCCCCCACCCCCACGCCGCCCACTGTCTCACAGGCGTAGTCCACCGTGTTCGGCAAGTCGTGCATCCAATACGCAACCACATGCTCCGGGTCGGCAGACTGCCACAGGTCAATCATCCAGGTTCCATCCGGGGTCCGCAGCATCGCTGTCAGCCCGCGGGGCGCAAACTCCAGCCGCCCGGTCGCGGTGCCGTCGAGCGATCGGACCAGATACGTCCGCACGTTCGGATGACGGGCCTGGAGCGCGGCCTCCATCACCGGCGACTCGGCGACCACACACTCCAACGTGCCGCCCGCAGGGTGGGGAAGCGCAATCACGGCTCCATATTCACCCAGCGAAGCGAACCGGTTGAAATCCGGTGCAGCCTCCAAAGACGCCGTAAGACCGGCGATATCCGTGCGGACCAGCATGCCCGCCGTGGGCCTAGGTCCGGGAACCGCGGCCGCCGGGCTCGCCGGCTCACCCTGCACCGGCTCGAAGTGCGGCTGAGAAGTCGCCAGAACCGCGCTCACAAGCGAAATAAGTTGCAGCACGAAAACACCTCCGGTTCGACCCCAGTGTACACGATTTTAGGAGCGTGTCAAGGTCAAAACGAACCGAATTTCATCGCCCCTTTCGGCCCGGCTGAAAGCGCTGCGGATCGCGTGCCCGCATCGAACGGCTCTACGAAAACCGTCCGTGCGTGCACCTGCGCCGAATTCTCACGGAGCAATCACCTTCATCTTCGCGGAGACCGCCGAGAGGCCGCCCGCAGCATCGATCTGTTTCGCCGAAATCTGATGGGTTCCGCGCGCCAGACCGCCTTCGATCAAGAACTCCCAGTTTCCTTCCGCATCGACGGGAACAAACCCGATCTGGGCCGAGCCGACGTAGACCGCCACGCTCATCTCCGGCACGCCCCTGCCTTCGATCGTCGGCCGGTTGGTCGTCAGGACGATCCGCCGCGGCAGTTGGCTCGCATCGATGTCGTCGGAGCGGATACCCCGGATCAACGGCTTGGGCGTTCGGCCCAGATTCACCACGACCAGAGGCTCCGACGGCTCCGACCGGTTGTACGCGAGGTCTTCCTGAACGAAGCGGTACACCGACGATCCGAGAGCGGGCTTGCTCTGTCGGAGCGTGAAGTTTCCGTCGGCACCGACCACGGCTTTGACCTTCGTCAAGACCCGGTCGTTCTCAATAAGCCATACCGTGGCCCCGGGCTCGCCCCGGCCGCTCAACAGCAGCGGCTTGCGGTTGGTGATGTTGTCCGAGGTGTTCCCCGAATCGCTGGCATCCGCGAGGTCCGGGGCCGACGGCGGATTGCAGGTTCGATCTGCGACGATCGTGAAGAACGAGCGACGCGGGCCTTCCACTCCGTTCAGCGTCTGGGAACACGAAAGCGTGTAGCGCCCCTCGGATATCTCGGAAGCGGACTCGTCATACAGAAAGGCATTGCTCCGGCGATCAACGGGGGCCGAGTACCAGAGCCCGTCGTCAAGATAGAAGTTGGTGCCCGCGCCCACCGTCACCCCGGAGCCGACAAACGCCGGGAGTGGCTCGCGCGTGTGGATCGTTCCCCGCACGTTGCGGAACGTCGGTGTGCCTTGACGCGGATCCCAGACCGTGATGCGTGACGGCGCGGGAGGGACGACCGAGGGCGGCGGCGGGGGCGCAGGCGGAGGAGGAGGCGGCGGCCCAGGCGGAGGCGGAGGCCCAGGCGGAGGCGGAGGGGCCAGATTTGCCGCCAAGTACAACGGCGATGTCACGCTCCGCGGCGAATCATCCAAAGGATCGCCCCGCACGAGCATCGACCCCAGGTCATTGATCGCCAGCACCGACCGGACCTTCCACGTTCGGTCGCTGACGCGTTGATCGGCCACGTACGAGAGTTCGCCATACGACCAGATGACACCCTCGCCGAGGAGGTCGTTGATCGCGGAACTCCCGACTACGACCCCCGCGTTGTTAATGTCCGTAGGCTCGAAGGCGAGCGTCGTGCTCAGGCCATCGCGATTCCAATACGTCGGACGCCGAACGCCCGACCCCGCGAGAGACGCCCATCCAACGGCTTCGATCGAGTCGTTCAGGTCGGCCACCTCGCCCGATGTGCAGCCGGGCGGCAGCGGGTACCGCGTCGCCCCGAACGGGGCGCTCCACAGCCACGGTACCGTGTTTCCGTTCATAAGCATGGTGCCGACGACCACCCCGTTGGAGTTGACACCCGTGACCGCGAAGTTCACGTCCGGATCCCACCCTTGGTCGGGCAGCGTGATCACCGTCACACCCGCCGGCCCGATCAGCACCGGGAACGCGCCGCCCGCCGGAAGGCCCGAGTTCCCATCCCGGTAGCGTGCGAAGAGCACACCCGCGGCATAGCCGCCCGTCGCCGCCACGCGCTTTACCTCAAGGCCGTCTGATCGCCACTCCTGCGCATTCGGCGGCAGATTCGAAGGAATAGGGGTTCCAAACGACGTCCACGCACCCTGCACGTAGAGGTAACTCGGCCGGCCATCCACCAGCACCGAGCCGTCGGCCCGTATGCCGCGCACCGTGCCGTTCCCGCTCAATTCCGTGATCGTCACGGAAGGAGCCCCCGACCAATACGCGCCCCCAATGAGGAAGCCCAAACCGTCGCGGTTGACGCCGGCGACCCGCCCCGAATTGTTAAGAAATGCCCCGGCCTGACCGAACGTATCGGGCAACGGTGTTCCCGAATAACTCTGGCCCCACGCCATCTGGGCAAATGACCCGGCGACGGCGATCATGCGGACAATCGAATGCTTCATTGCTTGTTTCCCCGTGAGTTTGCGCAGGGTGATACCGGACGGCCCGCCGCCCGGTTACACAAACTCGCCGAAATACGCCCAATTGAGGATGTCCCCTCAACTTACCTTCAGCACGGGCCGCCCGCCACCCCGCATGTCCGCCAGCGCGACCTGATCTTCGGTGCGGGTCACCAAGCCTTCCAAAGCCAGCGCCAGTTGCGCCCCGCTCTCATCCTTCCCCACGAAGTTGGCCGTCGGATTGCCCTTGTCACAGTTGATGCGCAGGCTGGTCGTGATCGGCACCGCCCCAAGGAACGGCACGTTCAACCGCTGCGCCATGGCCTCGGCTCCACCACGGCCGAAAAGGTCGTACACCTTGCCGTCATCGCCCACAAAGTAACTCATGTTCTCGACCACGCCCAGCACCTCGATATTCAACTGCTTGAACATCTTCGCTGCCCGCACCGCATCGTCCTGCGCCACCCGCTGCGGAGTGCATACCACCACCGCGCCCGCCACCGGCAGCAACTGCGCCATCGTCAGGCTCACATCGCCCGTGCCCGGCGGCAGGTCGATGATCAGGTAATCGAGTTCGCCCCAACTGGTCTGCTCCGTCAACTGCTTGAACGCCCCGTGCGCCATCGGCCCACGCCAGATCAGCGGCTTCTCGGGGTCCACCAGTTTCCCGATGGTCATGCACTTGATACCGTGCACATAAAACGGCTGCAACATCCCCTGGTGCACCACCGTCTCGAGGTCCGTCAACCCCAGCATCGTCGGCATGCTCGGCCCATAGATGTCGCCGTCGAGCAACCCGACCGCGTGCCCCCGCCGCGCCAGCCCGACCGCCAGATTCAGGCTGATCGTGCTCTTGCCGACCCCACCCTTGCCCGCCCCCACCGCGATCACCTTCCGCACGCCCGGAAGCACCGGGGGCTTGCCGTCCGCTGCCCCGGCTCGCGCGGCCCCGCCTGCCAACCCGACAATGGGAGTGTGACCCGGCCCCGTGAGCGGTGCGCTCTTGGTGGCCCCGGTCTCCAAGCCGGTCTTCTTGGTGTCACCCGCCCCGAACTTCGCGCCATGCACAACGTCCCCGTGACCATTCAGGAACTCGATCGTCAGCGACTCCACCCGTCCCCCGATCTGTCCCGCCGCGGCGACAATCGCCACACGGGCCGATTCCGCGATCGGTGGCATCAGTTTCGGACCCATCCCCTCCGGGAGCCTGAGTTTGACGGTCGCATAACCGTCACACGCCACAACCGATCGAACCGAGTCGGAACCGATCAGGGTTTGCCCATCGGGCAATAAAACGCTGCCGAGGGCTTCGGAAATGACGGCCTTGCTGAGAGAAACAGGGTTGGACATGACCGATGTTAGTGACACCAACGCGCGGGGCAATAAAACGGGCCCCCACTCGTTCACATCATGTCCACACACTGTTGGTTTTTCCCCTGCCTTTTCACGATGCCGACCGAGCGAGCGACCCCCGCGGCCGGCCCTTATGGAGTTCCTGAACATGAATCGCCGTACGTTCCGTTTTGCGTCGTTCGCCTTGGCGCTCGTCGCCTCCGCCGGCCTGTCCGCCGCCCAAAATACCTCGAATGACGAGGGCGTTTTGAAAGGTCCGTCGGTCAAGGATGGCGGCGCACCCGGGAAGAACCGCAAGTTCTCGGAAAAAGGTGGCAAGGGTGCCTACCACCAGCGCGAAGTCCCCATGCGTCAATACGCCCGCGCGTTCCAGGTTCTCAAGGCCGACAAACTCGGCGACAAGTCCTCCGACGGTGTCGTGTTGACCGTGGATCAAGAGGAAGAGATTCAGGACATCATGGAAGGCTTCCGCACCACCGCGCAGGCCTTCCGCGAGAAGAACGGCAAGGAAATCAAAGAACTGGCCCGCGCACTTCCGCCCGAGGAACGCCGCAAGGTCATGACCAAACTCGGGGAGTTTGGCGGCCCAGGTCCCGGCCAAGGCGAAGGCAACGCCAACGGCTCCAAGGGCAAAAGGCCGCCCAAGGGCGAACGCCCCGAAGGCCAGCGCTCCGGTGACGACGACATGATGGACGCCCCGCCGAGTGAAAAGGCGTCACAAGCCGAGATCGACACCGCGATCTCGCGGCTCAAGGAACTTGGCGAATCCGCCCCCAAGCCCTCGGAAGCTCAGACCAAAATGTGGGCGGTCCTCAATGACGCCCAGAAGCCCCTCGTCAAGGCCGAACTCGAACGCATGAAAGTCGAAACCGAGAAACGCCGCGGCGAACGCATGCGGGATGGCGGCGGCCCCGGCGCCGAAGGCGGTCGCGGCCAGGGCATGACCCCCGAGATGCGGGAGAAGTTGAAGAACATGTCGCCCGAGGAACGTCAGGACGCGATCCGCAAGTTCCGCGAGAATCGTCAGGCCGAAGGCGGAGCACCCGGCGCCAAGGGACAAAAGCCATCCAAGAAAGGCAACAAGGCCCCGACCGACGACGCCCCCGGCATGGAAGACGTCGATGTCCCCGACCCGGAGTAATTCCACAACGAAGGCGGGCACGCACCCGGCCTCGTCGCCGTTGTAACGGAGAGCGAACGGCCGGTAGCGTTCGGTAACGCTGAAAGTCGTGACGCGGGTGCCCTTGATCGGGCACCCGCTGTTCTTTCACCCGTCCGCATCGTCGATTCAGCACCCTTCCTCGAAGGCTCCGAAGAACGTGACGATGTCGTCGGAGTCGGTGTCGCCGTCCTGGTCGGTGTCGCCGGATTCGTTGCCGCCCTCGAAGCCTTGGAAGAAACCGAAGACATCGTCGGAATCGCTGTCGGCGTCGGCGTCGATGTCGGACGTGCAGGCGGTGAACACCGAGAGCGTGTTCGGGGTGCGGACGAGCGTACAGCGCGGCGGGAGGGTGACCGACAGAAAGTCGCCGGTGATGACGCCCGAGGTGGATTGCAGGATGGTGTACGTGGTGCCGGGCGGGAGCGGGGTCGAGAGGGCATTGACGGTGAGTGTGCCGCCGAGGTTGACGTTCTGGGTGACGGAGAGGCGGTCGTGTTCTGCGGGGCCGATGTCCATGCGGAGCTCGCCGGGAGCGTCGAAATTGTTCATGCTGTAAACCCCGGCGACGTTCACCGTGCCGGTCTGATCGGCACCACTGCCGGCCGGGGCGACGATCGCCTGGTTGTAGAGCGAGCCGTTGATGAGGCCGAAGCCTTGGAGGGTCGCGGTGTGGTCGACGGACGTGATGACGTACTGGGAGGCGGTGATGGTGCCGCCGCGGATGTCGGTGATTTCGGGGCCGGCGACGTTGCCGGACGGGCGGAAAAGGATGGTGGCGGAGCCGGCGTTGAGGCGGCCGCCGGTGAACGTGCAGGTTGAGGCGGAGTTGACGCCGAAGGTAAGGGCGGAGTCGGCGGTGAAGGTGGCTTCGGTCGCGACAAAGGTGTTGCAGTTGAAGGAGGCGTTGCCGGTAAAGCCGCTGGTGGGGCCGGAAAAGTTCAAGCGGGTGCCGATCGCAACGGACGTGCCGGGCTGGGACGTGAGCAGGTTGGTGAAGGTGAGGCCGCTCGCGCCGGTGCTGATGATGGTTGTGCCCGGGGAGATGTCGAGTCGGGTGTTGACCGTGCCGGACCCGATGAGGGAATCGCCGTTGGCCAGAAAAACGGGGATCGGCGCGGTCGCGCTGATGGAGCCCCCCGAGATGGTGACGTCGCCGAGGCGTGCACCGCCCGTGTTCTGGCGGAGCGTGAGAGAGTGAGGGCCGATGACGGTGTCCCCGGTCCAGAAGATCCCCAGGCCGGCGAGCGTGGTGGGGCCGATGGCGAGGGCACCGGTCAGGGTGAGCACGGCGTCGTCGGGATCGATGGGGGAAGTGGTGCCGGCGTCGATGACGCCGCGGGCGACGATCCGGGTGGAATCGGCGAGGATGAGGTTACGGGCGGTCAGCGTGCCGCCGAGAATCTCGAGGCGGCCGTCGAGTCGGACGTCGTGGTTGACGGTGACGCGGGCGGCCCCGACCTCGAGTTCGCCGCCGGTATTATGAACGACGATCGAGGCCGGCGCGCCGGAGTTGACGTTGACGTCGGCGTTGTCACTCACGACCAGACGACCGAGGCCGCCGGGGGTGGTGAGGGAGCCGCCCACCGCAAGGGCGTTTGAACTGGTGAGGCGAGACCCCGTGCCGCTGACGGTGACGGTGCCGGTGGCGCCGGCGATCGTGGCGATGGTGGCGTAGCCAGTGACGACGACGCCGCCGGCGAGAATGTCGAGCGTTCCCTGAGAGCCGCGGCCCACGGCGATTCCGATGTTGGTGGAGAAGGACGACCCTGAGATGAGCATCGAGCCGGAAGCACCCGTCACATATCCGCCCATGAAGCACTCGCTGCCCGTGGACGTGATGGTCGAGCCGCTAAGGAGCTCGAGGCGACCGGAGCGACCGGCGATACTACCCAAACCGATGGTGCCCGACGGCCTCGCCACGCCATTCTGGAAACGCAGGGTCGGCGCATCGGACGCATCGAACCCGTTGACATAGATGCTGCCGCCGGTTGGTGGGTAGAGGCCGCCGTCGATGGTGAGGCGGCCGTCGCGGAGTTGGACCGTGCCCGTACCGCTGGGGAGGAGGCTGGTGGTCCGAAACTCGCCGCCGTTGATACGGAGCGTCCCCGTGCCGCCGTTAAAGTCTCCGATGTAGGTGGTGCCAAAGACGCGGACGTCGGCTCCGGCCTCGGTTTCAAAGAGGCTTGTCCCCGCTGGCGCGTTGGTCGTGTTGTTGGCGATCCGGAGGTCACCGCTGACATTGATGGCCGAGGGCGAACTAAACGCCGAGGAAGACCCCGCGACCAGGACGTTGCCGATGGATCCGGCGTTCTTGGCGAGCGTCATGTCGTCCTCGGCGTCCACGAACCCGCCGCCGGTCACCAACAGGACGCCCTCGCCGCTCTCGCCCAGAATGATGGGACCCGTGACGCCGATCTCCGAGGCGCCTTCGAGAGAAAAGCCGTGAACGAGCATTGTTCCGACCGCGGTCGACGCCCGGCCCGCATAGAAGCTGGCGGCGTAGACCTTCGAGGATTCGGCGACATCGAGAAGGGCATTGCCGCTGTTGCCAATGATGCAGTCCCCGTTGGATTCCAGCCTCATGCTCTCGGTGAGGGTGAGGACGGTTTGGCTGCCGTTGACCTGGCTCATCACGATCGACTCGGCCTCGAAGCGTCCGAGATTGAAGATCGCGGAGGGATCACCGACGATGTCGTTGCCGATGCGGAGGTCGCCGGCGCAGTCGTGGAAGCCGGTAAAGCGGAATCGGGTGGTGCTGCCGCGATCAATGTACCAGTCGCCCGAGGCAGGCGTGGTGTTGCTGATGGTGATGCTGTACGTGCCCGGGGTGTCGAACTCCCATAGTTCCGAAGCGGTGGGAAGCCGGGCGGGGAACCAGTTGGCGGCGATTGATGCGGAGCCACCGGCCGGGTTATTCCAGCGGATGTCGGCGGAACCGGAAGGGACGAGGCCGGCGAGCGCGGCCATTGCGACGGGCGTACGTAGGTTCATTGGCGGCTTTCTAAATTGGGTGACCGGTGGATGAGTGAGCGGATCTGGAGAGCCGCGCGGCGGAATGGGCAGTGTCGCCGGAATCTGTATTATATCGGACGTCGCAGCCCTCATTCAGAAAGGGAGACCGCCGGGCGGCCGGCGCGCTGGTCGATCTGTTCATGCAAAAATGCCGTAGAACGTACCCGGCAACCAGCGCTGACTCACCGAATGCCGGGGCTTCTCCGACACGTCGCCAACAGTGACAAAACCCCGTTTTGCGCAGGTTACCGGACCCGCCGCAATGGGAACAACGCGCCCTCTCAACAACCCCCCTCGAACCGTCCGAAAAACACGACCAGATCGTCCGAGTCGGAATCACCGTCGCCGTCGATGTCACCGTTCCCATTGTCCCAATCAGCAAAGAACGCGACCACATCGTCTGAATCCACGTCGTTGTCGTGGTCCCAATCCGCCGGGCACGCTTCCCCCGCCCGCGGGTTGATCGTCACGATCGCCTCGAAGACGCCGCCCTGACCACCCAGTAGCACCCGGAGCGCGATCGTGCCCTCGTCGGCATAGTCGAGGCCGGGCGATGTGTTCCCCGCGTTATTCAGAATGTCCCGGACCACCAAGTCGCCGACCCCATCGCCGGTCACGTCCAACGTGTCGAGCGTCGTCAGCGCCACCGCCGCCGAGCCGGGCAGGCCGCCGATAGTCCCGTAGAACACGGTTTTGGCCTGCTGTGTGCCCGCGGTTTCCGGATCGATATCCGGCCCGTACGCCCAGACGAAGGCCGTGTCCCCGCCGTTGTTCACGCTCGCGCCCCGGAGGAGCGCGGGGAACATCAACTCAACCCCCGCCACGGTCTCCTGCTCCGTCATCACCTCCACGCCGTTCGCCGCCAGCAGGTTGTCGCCGCTGGCTCCGACGGAATCACCACCCACCAGCGTCTGCCCCGAGTTGTTGACGCTCACAAGGTTGAAGTTTTCCCAGACCCCGCCGGACGCACCCCCGGTTGATGCCCCCTCGCGGGCCAAGACCGCGCCGTCGAGGTACACATACGCATCGTTGGACAGGCTGCCGGTTTCCAAGCCCAACACGTGCACATGATGCTGGCCGTTATCCGAAATGTCATAGTCGAACGAGATCGTCGGAGACGCAAACTTGATCGGAAAATCGTGGGGAGCCGCGAAGACCACGTCCCCGACCGTGAACACCAGGTTCAGGGCCGGCGAAGCCGTGTTGAGGCCGCGATAGAACGCCCGGCTGATCGTGGCGCCGCCCGGCGTGTTCGAGAGTGTCGCCACCACGCCAAACCCCGCCACCGGGCCGTCGCCGAACATGCTGGGGGCCGACATCGCCTTCAGGAACCGCCCCGAGATCCCGGGCGCGGCGTCATCGCCCGAAGCCACATACCCAGCGTTGCTCCAGACCCCGTCGTCGAAACTCGTCGGGTCCCCCGTGAAGTCGATGCTCGGGCTGTAGATGAACTGCCCGTTGATCCCCACCCCGACCGCATCTTCCGCGCCGGAGAGCGTGTAGGGCGCGGGCGCGGCGTCGTTGCTCCACACTACCCCACTCCCCGCCCACACCGCCCGCGTGGTCGTGCCCAGTTCGCTGATCCCCACCGTGCAGATGAAGCCGACCGTGCCGTCGTTCGTTGTGAACGGCGTGCCCACCGCATCCAGCGTTCGACCGGGCGAGACCTCCTGCCCGACCCTCGCAATAATCGTCGCTGGAACGACCGACTGCCCAACCGCCGACCCCGCGATTCCCGCCGTCATCGCCACGCTCAGTGCAATTGTTCGCATGACCCGTCCTCGTTGTGTTTGACCGGCCAAAACCCGGCGCTCCGTCCGCCTGCGGTTTCCGAATCCTTTTCGCCCCCACTCCCCGCCAATTACGCCCGTTCCCCGCCACAAGCAACCGCCGTATCGTCGGGGCCGCATATCCCAAGTCAAGCATCGTCTCGGACCCTTCCACGCCTTCCATGTCTCAACCCGCGGCTCATATCGATGCCTTCCGCCCGCTCGATGCCGTCCGCGCCCTCGCCACCACCGCCATCGTTCTCCTGCACGCCGCAACCCCCTACGTCCGCACCGATCTTCCCCACCTCCTCTGGCCCATCGCCGAACGCGGTCAGTCGTTGGGGCCCGATCTCCTCTTCTGGGGCGTTCGAGGCTTCGCCCGAGGCCTCCTCTTCCTCCTCGCCGGATACGCCTCCGCCATCGTCATCGCCAAAGTCGGCCCCCGCCAGTTCGTCCGCAAACGCCTGCACCGAATCGGCCTGCCTCTCCTCGTCGGCACCCTCACCGTCCTGCCCATCATGTACGTCGTCTGGGCCTCCGGTTGGGTCGCCCGCGGCTGGGCGCTCCCCAAAGACCTGCACCACTTCCGCTTCCACGGCCGGGGCATCCAAAGTGAACTCTTCGGCTTCGGCCACCTCTGGTTCCTCTACTACCTGTTGCTTACCTCGCTGGGTTTCGCCGCGTGGCACGCCCTCACCGGTAGAC
>Ga0163144_10002671_pt1 | contig 40811 bp, 39 predicted proteins | sample OliLak19BULKMAT1_FD_123175 | JGI IMG/M metagenome (GOLD analysis project Ga0163144, IMG submission 123175) | Freshwater microbial mat bacterial communities from Lake Vanda, McMurdo Dry Valleys, Antarctica - Oligotrophic Lake LV.19.BULKMAT1 | ecosystem: Environmental > Aquatic > Freshwater >...
AGCTTCATCTCTCGCGATCGCAGCAAACGACGCCCCTAACCCCGAGCGGCGCCCAAAGGCGCGAGGCGTGCCTTGAAAAGGCGCCCCTTGATGCGGCCTTTGCCAAGCTGGACAAGAGCCGCTTGCACATGTGCTCGGCCGATGGCGACGTAGGTGTCCGCGGTGCGCACGTCGATCTTGCCCACCACGCTGCCGTCCACGCCGCCCTCCGCCGTCAAGGCGCCCAGCACGTCGGACGGACGCAGCTTGTCCCGACGCCCTGCCGCGATCAGCACGGTGGCCATGGGGGCAATCAAGCGAACCCGTCCCTGCACCCGGGGAGGCAAGCCTTCGATGCGCACCGGCCGGTTGGTGTGGAGTTCGATGGCGCGGAGCCGCTCGGCGCGCCGCGCGGTGAACAAGCTAAAGGCCTTTCCTCGATGATCGGCGCGTCCCGTACGACCGACGCGATGGTGGTGCACGTCGGGATCGCCGGACAGCTCGAAGTTGATGACCAAGGATAGCTCTTTGATATCGAGACCACGCGCCGCCACATCCGTCGCGACCAGCACGGAGCAGCTCTTGTTGGCGAAGAGCAAGAGGACGTGATCGCGATCGTGCTGCTGCATGTCACCGTGGAGTGCAGCCGCGCTGATGCCCGAAGCCAGCAGAGCGTCGACCAATTTCTGGCAATCCACCTTCAAATTGCAGAAAACCAACGTCGATTCGGGCAAATGTTGAGCCAAGAGCGCGAGTACGGCGGGGATGCCCCCACCTTCGTCGATTTCGAAGAATCGTTCGTCGATGTCGCGTGCCACCTCTGGCGTTTCGACCGTCACGTCGCGCGGCGCACGCTGGTAGCCCCGCGAGAGGGCCCGAACACCGTCGGTGTACGTCGCGGAGAACAACAGCGTCTGACGCTCGGCTGGGGCCGACTTCAAGATGGCCGCGATCGAAGGCTGAAAGCCCATGTCGAGCATGCGATCCGCCTCGTCGAGCACGAGCACTCGTAGGCAGGACAAGTCGAGTGAACCCTTTTCTAGGTGCTCGAGCACGCGTCCGGGGGTGCCGACGACCACGTCGACACCATGCCCGAGCGACGAGCGCTGGGGTCCGAACTGGCTGCCGCCGCACAGCGGCAAAACGCGAACGTTGGGCATGGTGCGCGAGAGTCGACGCAACTCGCCAGTCGTCTGCTCGGCCAGTTCGCGCGTTGGACAGAGCACCAAGGCCTCGACACCGGAGCGCTCGGCCGTCAGCGCTGCCAGCAAGCAGAGCCCGAAAGCCGCTGTCTTGCCGCCACCCGTCTTGCCCTGCGCGATCACATCGTGGCCAGCCAGGATAACGGGCAGCACTGCCGCTTGAATCGCCGTCATCTGCTCGTAGCCGAGCGATCCGAGGTTTCCGAGCAATCGTTCAGGCAATGAAAGGTTGGAAAAATCGGTGTCCACGGCCGGGCCTTAGCACGAAGGCGCGCGCGCACCACGAACGGCGATCAGGGACCGGCTAGAGCAACGAGTGCTGCCAAGGTTTGATCGATGCGGCGGCGCGCTTCGTCCTGACGACCTGCAGTTCCGCTCAACAGGACGGCAAATGCCAACGGCGCTCGCCCATCGGCGCGCAGGACGTACCCCGAAAGCGCGCTCACGTCGCGCAACGTGCCCGTCTTGGCGCGAACGCGCCCGGCCAAAGGCCCCTTGGCGAAACGAGCACGCAAGGTCCCGTCCTGGCCGCCCATGGCCAATTGTCCGACGAATTCGGCGTTGCTGCCCGGGCGATTCCACATGAAACGTAGCGTGCGCGCGAGCACGCGCGGCGAGAGCCGATTGGCGTCGAACAGCCCCGAACCATTCCTGAGCACCACGCCTTCGGCGCCGAGGCCGCGCTCACCCAACCACCTGCGCAAGACAGCGAGCCCACGCTCGGTGGACCAAGGTGTCGTAGCCGGAGCGCCCACCTCGAGCTGACTCAGCGCGATTAGCAGAGTTTCGGCGGTGAAGTTGTCGCTCTCTTTGCCAAGGGCACGAACGAGCACGCCGAGCGGCTCGGAGTCGAGCTGCACGAGGCGTCGCGCACCGTCGTTCGCACCGAGGCGAACCTCGCTTCCGACCTTCACCCCTTGGGCCGCGAGCAGTTCTCGCAGCGCGAAGCCGGGCACCAGGCGCGGATCGTCGAGACGGCGTGCATACTTCGTCCGACCGAGATCCGAAGCAATCGTGCCGCCCAGCTCCGAAACGAGCGGCGCCCCGCCAGGCGTGGCGGTCAACGACCAGGTGACCTTGTCGCCCGCAGCGGGCGGGCCGGTTTGGACTCGGCCGCGGACACTCGAAGCCCCAGGGGGCTGAAACCAGCTGCGTGCCGGCTGACCCTCCGCTTGCGGCAATACGTTCAACTCGATCGTGTTCCGATCGAGCGAAAGTGCGCTGACCGGTGCCCGGAATGCCGCCCACTCGTCGGGCTGTTGCTCGAATGCAGGTGGCACGGAGTTTTCGTCGAAGCGCGATTGGTCGACGAAAATGGCGCCGACTTCGCTGAGCCCCCCCTCGACCAACACGCGGCTCAGGCGCCAGAGATCGGAAGTCGAGAGATCGGGCGCCCCACCCCCTCGAATGGTCAAGCGGCTAGCTCGACCGCGTTCGACGCTGCCGAAAATCTCGGTCTTGAAGGTGTGAGCGGGTCCGAGCAAATCGAGAGTCGCGGCCGCAGTGAGGATCTTCTGCGTCGAGGCCGGATTCTCGAACTCGTCAGCGCGCGATTCGACCAGCCATGCGCCTCGCTCCAAGTCGAACAACGCCACTCGCGCGTGCCCTTTGCCTTTGGCGGCCCATGCGTCGAGCGCCTCGGCGGGTGCGTTGCTTTCCGTCGAACTCTGCGTCGATTCCGACGGACGCGAATTGGGTGACGTACCGGAAGGAGCGAGGACGGCCTCGTTCGAGGTCGCGACGGGTCGCTCTTCACCGTCTTCCGGACCAAGCGGCTTGCCGGGAGTCGACGAAGCCGCGGGCGGAGCGGATTGGCGCTCGAAGTTCGACCGCTCACAGGCCGACAAAAAGAAGGCAACGAGCAAAACACAGAGCGACGTGGTCCTCACGGCCCCGATTCAACAGAAGACTTTCACCGCCAACAACCACCCCCGGGCACTTTCCGGGTTGCCGATGCGAACAAAACGAGCCAGAAGCGCGTCCATGCTCGTCCCGCGCGCACTCCCGTTCCTGCTCGGCCTTGCCGCGTTCGGGATCGGCGCGCTAGCCCCGACTCCGGCATGCGCCGACGAACCCCAGCCTCTGGTTCGCTTCGATCCGGATGCGGTACCGCCAGAAAGTACGCGTACCAAGGTATTGCTGCTGGGAAGCGCGATGACGGCGCTGAGCTACGGTGGCGCGCTCGGTGCTTCCTATCTGTGGTCCGAAGACGCCGGCGCTGCCGATCTCCGCATTCCGGTGATCAGACCTTGGATCAAGCTCGGCCACACCACGCTGTGTGCGAGCGAAGAGTTCGGTTGCAACAACGTCATGCAAGTGCTCGGCGCCGTTCTGGTCGGGTTCGACGGACTCGGGCAAATCGGTGGCCTTGCGCTGCTCAGCGAGGGCATCTTTGGTCCTGCCGGCAAGAAACAAGCCGCATTCCGCGGCGCGAGTGCATCCGCTGGCGGCACGTTCTCGTCGTACTTCACTGGGCAACTGGGCGACGTCAGTTTCGTGCCACTTCCTTTCGTCCAAGCCGGATCCGACGTCGGACTCGGCGTTGTCGGTACGTTCTGAAGCGATGCCGCGCAATTCGTAGGCTTCTCATCAACTCTTCGCGCTCGCGTTGTCGGGCGCGCTGAAATGTGGTCAGAACTAGCGGGCCGGCCCGGCCCAAAGCACCAAGGAGAGATCTCTTTTTGCGTGCGACCTCGGAGATATTTGTGAACGCTGCCAATAGTAGTGCCGGAAGTCGATCGGGGAATCGCAGGACGAAGTTCGTCCTAGTTACCGGAGGCGTGGTCTCTTCCATCGGAAAGGGACTTACCTCTGCATCGATCGGAGCTCTCATGGAGGCGCGCGGCTTGACCGTGACGCACATGAAGCTCGATCCCTACATCAATGTCGATCCTGGAACGATGTCGCCGTATCAACACGGCGAGGTTTACGTGACAGACGACGGAGCCGAGACCGATCTGGACTTGGGTCACTACGAGCGCTTCACCAACGCTACGCTGACTCGCAGTCACAATCTGACGACCGGACGCATTTACGAAGCGGTGATTTCCAAGGAACGTCGCGGCGAATATCTGGGTGCCACCGTTCAGGTGATTCCGCACATCACCGACGAGATCAAAAGTCGCATCTACGCGGCCACGGCCGATGCCGACATCGCCATCCTCGAGGTCGGCGGAACCGTAGGTGACATCGAGTCACTGCCGTTTCTCGAAGCGATTCGCCAACTCAAGATCGAGTCGGGCCCGGAAAACGCCGTCAGCGTCCACGTAACGCTCGTCCCGCACATTCCGACGGCTGGCGAGATGAAGACCAAGCCGACCCAGCACTCGGTCCGCGAGATGCGCGAGATCGGCATTCAACCCGACATGCTCGTCTGCCGTTGTGATCGCCACATCACGCAGAACCTGAAGGAGAAGATCTCGCTCTTCTCGAACGTGCGCGTCGATCGGGTAATTCCAGCCGTGGACGTCAGCTGCATCTACGAGCTGACACTGGCGCTGCACATGGAAGGTCTCGACACGCAGATTGCCGAGCAGCTCAACATTTGGTCGCGTCAGCCCGAGCTGAGCCACTGGGAGGACGCCGTCGATCGCTTCAAGAATCCCGCTCGAGGCAAAGTGAAGATTGGTGTCGTCGGCAAGTACGTCCACCTCAAGGACAGCTACAAGTCGCTGCACGAAGCCCTGGTCCACGGTGGCATGGCCAGCGGGGTCAGCGTGCAGCTCGACTACATTGATTCAGAGCACCTCGAGCGCGGCGGTTCCATTTCGTCTCACCTCGAACACCTGGATGCCATCCTGGTTCCGGGCGGCTTTGGTGACCGCGGCATCGAGGGAAAAATCTCGGCGATTCGCTACGCTCGCGAGCACAAGATCCCGTTCTTCGGCATCTGTCTCGGCATGCAGCTGGCCGTCATCGAGTACGCGCGCAACGTCTGCGGACTCGAAGGCGCGACTTCGGTCGAGTTCGGTGAGCGCCCGGCACATCCGGTCATCGACCTGATGCCGGACCAGCGCGGCATCGAATCCAAGGGCGGCACGATGCGACTCGGCGCGTACCCCTGCAAGCTGGTGTCGGGCAGTCGCGCGGCAGAGCTGTACGGCAAGACGGAAATCAGCGAGCGCCATCGCCATCGCTTCGAGTTCAACAACGACTATCGCGAGCAACTGCAGAACGCCGGACTCACGCTCAGCGGTACCAGTCCGGACGAGCGCTTGGTCGAAATCATCGAACTCAAGGACCACCCGCACTTCATCGGCTGCCAGTTTCACCCCGAATTCAAGAGCAAGCCGCTGGGCGCGCATCCGCTTTTCGCGGCGTTCGTACGGGCTGCGATCGCTCGTCGCGAGAGCACGGGCCGGGGCACGCGCACACAGGAAGAGCGCGACGCGCACTCTGTCAATTGAGCCGCGCGCCAATTGAATCGATGCAGCATCTGTCACGACCTACCGCCGTCGCCTCGTGGCGCCTGATCTTCTGGAGTGGCGTCTTGCTCGTAGGCTGCGCCCGACCGGCAATCGTCGAGACGGCGCAAGGGGGGGATCTCGTTCGGTTGCGCCAGTCGATTGCCGCCGAGCAGAAGGCCGGCACGCTCGACGAAAAGAAGACTCGAGCCATCGCTCGAGGAATGCTCGAAGGCGACATTCAGCGAAGTCGCGGTAGCGAAGGCGCCGATTTCGTTGCTAGTTTGAGGAGCTGCGCCGAGCCTCTCGAGGATGCGCTCAGCAACCGAGCAGAGACGCGGGACGCCACAGGTGGCGAAGCTGCTCTCGTGCTGGTCGAGCGCAACGCTTGGTGCGGCGCTTCGCCCTCGAGTTTTGCGAGCGATGAAGACGGCGCATGGCGCGCATTGGCCGCGCACGAGGCCGATGGTTCGGGCGACGCGCCGCAAAGGCGAGCTTTCCTGATCGACCGTGACGAGCGCGTGCGACGCGCGGCCGCGGACGCGGCACTATCAGCAAAGAGTTCGGCCGATCTGAGCGTCCTGCTCGAGGCGGGTCGAGTCGATCCGGATCCTCTCACGCGCAGTCGCGCTCTGCGCGCAGCTGGCGCAATCGGTGGTGAAGGTGTAGCGCTTGCCTTGCGCGATCGTTTCGATGCCGGAGATGAAGGCGATCGCCTGGCCATCCTGGACGCTTGGGCCGAGGAAGCGACCTGGCAGGCCGGCGGACGCGCCGAGCTGCTCTACGCTTCCCATCACGGGAGCGGCCCCGTCGCGTTGGCAGCGGCAGTCACGTTCCTGCGCGCCGGGGACGGCTCGAAACCCACGCCTGAGCTGCAGAGCGAGCGGGCAGGTGCCTTCGCTCGACTCGCGCGTGCGAGCGTGGACGGCACCGCGAGCGAACGGCGCTTGGCGCTGCGCCTGCTGCCCACCGAACACCCCGAAACCGAGGCTCTGCTGCTGACGGCCAGCAAGGACGCCGATCTCGAGGTGGCACTCATCGCCACCGTGCGACTTGCCGGACGCGCGGCGCATCAAAAGGCCGCCGAGACGCGCCTGCTCGAATGGGCGCGCGGCGAAGGTTCCTTGCGATTCGAAGCGCGAGCGGCCCTCTCGGTCTATGGATCACTCGACGTACTGCCTCTGCTCACCGCCGAAATTGGCTCGAAGGATGCAAGAGCTCGGCTCTTGGCCGGCACCAGCTTGATCCGCACTGGAGCCGTCGTCGACGCCGCCCCGTTGCTCGCCGATACCGATCCAGGCGTGCGTCGCTCGATCGCCTGCAGACTACTGAGCCAACTTCCCCCTGCGCGTTGACTCACATACCGTACGGTGAGATGCCCTTGCGCTCCCGGAACCAAGGGAAGCCTTTTTTGCAATGCGGAAGACAACGCGCGGGTTGGTTCGACACTACGAATGCCCCGAGTTCCTGTTCCAGGACCTCGTCTGCATGGAAAAGGGCTACGACCTCTCGGAGAGGCGCCGAAACAAGCGTGGCCATTGGGCCAACGGCATGGACTCGGTACCGGTCGATTCCTTCGGGGGCTTTCGCGAAAACTGGGCCGTCTATCGTGTCGGGCGCAAGGGCGGCGGACCCGACCTTCCTCGCTACAAAGACTCCAGCCTCGAGCATGCCCGCTTCTGCAGGATGGACACACGAGGCACCGTCACCGGCGAACGAATAGTGAGCCCCAGTAGGCTGCCGGCGCCGCTCCGCGGCCCCTTCAAGCGTGTGAAGAGGCTATTCGAAAGCTGAAGGCGGCTGCCCCATCAGGCAGCGGTAGCGGCTCTCCCGACGCAAGCGCCGCCGCGCCCGACGATACTGCTCGGCGCTGCGCGCTGCGATAATCATCGAAGCTTGCCCGCCCGTCATCCACCCCGGTCGTTCGGGATCGAGGAGCGGCGCCGTTGCGTCATATGACGATGCGTTGCCAATCGCCTCGGCTGAACTTGAACACCATTACACTCGTCAGCAAGAAGGCGTAGACGGCGGCGGCCGTCCAGATCCCGATCAGGCCAAAGCCGAACGTGATGCCAAGCAGCCAAGCCAAGGGCACGAGACAGCCAAAGTGGAGAACGAGCTCGACGATCATGACGAACACGCTGTTTCCTGCGCCAAAAAGCGCTTGCGTGAGGATCATGCCGACCGCGATCAAGGGTGTGCACAAACCCATCAGGCGCATCGGCGCGAGGGCTGCAGCCTGGACCGCTGGGCTATGCGTCATGAAGCCCAAGATCTCGTTCGGGAACACGACGCCTTCGAGGAAGCCGACGACACCGAAGATCAGGATGCCCAAACGGACCGAAACCCAGCCAAAGTGAGCCGCCTTCTTGCCCTGACCTTCGCCAAGCGACTGGCCCACCAAGGTGGCAGTGGCCGTGCCGAACGCGAGACACGCGGTGAAGGTGAGCTTCAAGACGCCGACGATCACGGTCGTTGCTGCGCTGTTGATGGGTTCACCGCTGGCACTCGGACAGGCCCCAGCCACGATCTTGGCGCCGACGAGCGTGTCGAGGCGTCCAACGATCATGGCGAACATCGCGAAGCCGCTCATCACCGCCAAAGTGGCCACACCGCTCGGAATCGACAGGCGCAGGATGTCGCGAGTGAGGCCGCGGTCGAGCTTGCGGAAGTCGAACGGCCGGTAGGTGGCTCGGTACTGCTTCTTGAGCGCCCAACCGATCATGATGAACAGGCCGACCCAGGTGGACCCGAAGGCCGCAATGCCAGCCCCTTCCATGCCCAGACGCGGCATGCCGAAATACCCGAGCACGAAGGCCAAGCAGAGCACGACGTTCAGCGCGTTCATGATCAAGGCGCTCCACAAGTGGACGTGCGTCTTGCCGATACCGTCGAAGAACGACTTGAACGAGAATGTCAGCACCATCGAGGTGATGCCCCAGATGCGCCAACCCAAATAGCTCTCTGCGGCGATGCGTACCGGCTCCGAAGAGATGAGCGTGCCGAGCAGCCAGGGCAGAGCCACCACGCCCAGCACCGAAAAAGCCAAGCTGGCGACGCTCGAGAACACCCAGGAGTTGAGCAGCACCGCGCCCGAACGCTCGGAATTGCCTTCGGCGAAGCGACGAGCCGTGAGCGCCTGGGTGCCGACCGAAATCGCGCTGAGTGAGCCACCGAACGCCCAAAGGACAATCAAGCAAGGAAAGAGTGCGGCCTGCGCGTTGGACGATTCCGGACAGGGCAGCTGCGAGAAGAAGACGATGTCGATCTCGTTGACGATACTTTGCGATAGCATCGCGAATACCGTCGGCAGAGCCAACTTGAGGACGACTCCGTACGGGTTGCCAGACGTGATGACGTTGGTGCTGAGGACGGGCGGTGCAGCCATTTTGAAGTAGGGCTCGGGGCCGTCGACGCTCGGCATCCGGCGTTGGGGCGCGCCCCGGGCTCTAGCCGAGAACGGTGCCGATTCAAAAATTCACGGGGCTCGCGGTCAGCGATGGGCTAGTTCCTGGCCTTTGTACTCCGCGAGGAGATCCTGGGCCGGGCCATAGTCGGGATAGAGACGCAGCAGATTTTCGAGCGTAGCCCGCGGATTGCCCGACAGCGTGGCGCGTTCGAGGCGCGAAAGCACCAAATAGGCCGCTGGCGACGGTGCGATCTGAACGCGCTTCGCGGCCGCGCTGAGCGCTTCCCCCCAGGCTTTGACCCCCTTGGCCGTGAGTGTCAGCCCCTCGAGCACACGAGCGTCGTCGGGCCGCGCGAGCGCTAGTGCTTTCATCTTGTGGTGCGCCGCAATCTTCTGTCCTCGCTTGAGCAGGTCGAGAATCGGCGTCACCGGATCGTCTTTTTCGGGAGTAGCGAGTGGCGCGGGTTCGGGCACGGCCGCGGCAACCTCCAAGGCGCTGTCATCGACCTCGTCCGGTGGAGCAATCGAAGCGGCGACAGGAGCATCGAGGTCGACGGCCGCAAGCTCGGTGGCGGCAGAACCGGACGAGCCGCGCAGCGTGAAGCCCAATCCGAGGACGACCGCGAAAGCAGCGCCAGCGCTCCACAGTAGCGTGCGCTGCGTCGGACGGTTCTTGATGGGTACCAGCGTGCGCTCGAGGGCCAGGACCAAGGCGTCAGCGCTCTCGAAGCGCCGTTCGGCGTCGCGCTCGAGAGCTCGGGCGACCAGCTGGTCGAGAGCGAGTGGGATTTTGGATTCGGGCGCAAGCTTGCTCGGCGGAGGCGCAACGAGCGTAATCTTCGCCGTCAGGAGCGCCGGCAAGCTCGGCGAGCCTTCGGGTCCAAGGGGGTGCGGCACGCGACCGGTCAGCGCCTCGTAGAGCACGACGCCCAGCGCGTAAAGGTCGCTGCGTGCGTCGGAAGCGGCGCCGGCCGCCTGTTCTGGCGAGATGTACTCGGGCGTGCCGACGACGAGTGGAGCTTCGCGACTGGCGTCGTCTGCGGGTTCGCTGAGCGAGCCGGCGACGCCGAAGTCGAGCACCTTGACCGCACCGTCTTCGGTCAAGAACAAGTTCGAAGGCGTGATGTCGCGATGCACGATGCCGGCGCGATGGGCGGCGCCGAGCGCGCGCGCGGCTTCTGCCACCAAGCGCACGGCCGTCTTCCAAGTCATCGGACCTTCGGCAAAGCGCTTCTCGAGCGTGCTGCCCTGCAGCATCTCCATGCCAAAATAGCAGCGCCCGTCGGCCGCGACGCCAAAGTCGTGGAGCTTGACCAGGCCCGGGTGATCGAGCCGGGCGATGGCGCGCGCCTCTGCGCGAAACCGAGCTCGGGCGGGTCCGTTCCCACGCACGTTGTCGGGGATGAGCTTGAGCGCGACGGTTCGGCCCAAATCCACGTGCTGCGCTTCCCAGACTTCACCCATGCCGCCGGGAGAAAGACAGCGCAGCAAGCGATAGCGTGTGCCGGCGAGCAAACCTTCGGATTCTTCTCGAGTCGCGGGCGCGACCGGCGACGGCTCGGGAATGCCGGGACGCGGCTGATGCGCTGAGTCTTTGGCCACGGCGTCGCGCGCATGGAGTACTCGACGCGCGAAATCGGCGCGCGAGCGGGCAGGCTCTGCCGGGTAGAGCTTCTGCATGAGCAAGGCGATACGACCGCGCACACTGCGATCACCGTCGGCAAGCGAGGGCGCGTGCTTGAGCAATTCGGCAAGCTCGCTCACGGCGCGCCGCGCGCTCGGCGTGCGCTCGCTTGGAGCTGGAGCAGTCACGCGAGCGAGGATGTCGTCGAGACGCAGCGGGGCGCCGATCTGAGCCGCGATCGGCGGCAGCAGCAGTTCTCCGGCGGCGACACGCAGCTGGTGCTCGATCGAATCTCCCTGCAAGAAACGCTTGCCGGCGAGCAACTCCCACACCATGACGCCAAAAGCGTACAAGTCCGCAGGCGGACCACCTGGGATTTGGTTGGCCACCTCTGGAGCGACATAGCCGGGCTTGGCGTAGACGATGCCGGAAACGGTGCGGCAGCGACGATTCTCGCCCTTTGCAGTACCGAAATCGATGAGCTTCAAGTCGCCAGCATAGCCGAGCATGACGTTCTGCGGACTCAGATCGCGATGTGCGATGTCGAGAGCGCGACCCGAAGCGTCGGTGCGCTCGTGCACGTGAGCGAGCGCGTCACCGAAGCAAATGCCGATTGCGACGGCATCGGCCCAGTCGATGCGTACGCCCAACTGGTTGCTGCGCTGCTGCACCTCGCCTAGATGTCGACCTTCGACGAACTCGACGACGGCGTACGGGCGCTCGTCTTCGAGCGTGGCGGCTTCGAGGATTTGCGCGACGCCCGGATGCTGGAGCTGCGCCTGGATGCGCGTCTCGTCGAGGAAGCGCGCTCGGAAGCTCTTGTCGCTCGAGTGCTCCTGGCGAATCGTCTTGACCACGCAGGGCCGCTCCGCGCCTTCGATGCCGCGAGTCGAAGCCAGGTAGACCTCGCCCATGCCGCCGCGTGCGAGTCGGCGCAGGAGGGTCAGTCGGCCGAAGCGGCGAGGGAGAATGTCGCCCGCACCCAACTCGAGAGGGATGTCAGAATCTTCTGTAACCATATGATTCAATGACGTTTTATTTCCTGCTGCAGCCGCTGCCATGAGACCATGGTGCCGATGTAGGATAAAGTATACAAGAAAACGACAATGGAGAGGTGACGGTTGATGCGGATCAGTTGTCGATTGGCCCGCCGCGACTATGCTCGCGCTGCGTGAGTCGCCACCAAGAGGAGACACGGGGGAAACGGATGGGCCAAGTGCCTGTCGGTTTGACCCGCGTCTTGGTCGGCCTGGTCACCCTCTGCGCCCTGTGGCTGGTGCCGACCTCGGCCCATGCCGCCACATCTGTCGGCATGTGCGCCGACACCGCCCAGTCGATCGAGGCACCGCCTCCGCTCTATCCGTCCGACGGAGCCAGCCTGTCCGACTGCGACCATTTCGACCTACGCAGCGGCATCGCCAGCGCTCCCCTACCCGATCCGCACGAGCGCATCTGGTCAGAGACGCGGTTGCATCAGGATCTGGCTCTGCTGCCCGGCGTGCTCGTGCTCGCACCGCCGCCGTCGAAGCTCGGCGCACCGACGCCAGCTGGTACTTACGTTCCGGACGAGCATCGCTCGAGCCTGCTGCGCCCACCCTGCGCCTGAGGCCCTCACCGGCCCGCGCTCTGCGCACAGCTCCTTCACCCTGGTTTTTGAGGATCCGCCTTTTGCGGTCGCCTCGAGTCTTGGTGCGCAGTGGCGCACCGTTTACGGAAAGAAAAAAGTATCATGAACAAAGGAACCGCAATTGTCGGCTTCTTCATGTCGTTTCTCGCGGGCATGTTCCTCATGTGGGGCATCGACCGAAGTGGCGGCGTGTCGATCTCGGCGGAAGATTCGTCGGCCCTCGAAGGTGGCGTGGACCACAGCTCGGCGCTGATCCCGGTCACGGCTGAAGATCCCCAGTGGGGCAACGGCGACGCGCCGGTGACCATCGTGGTAATCAGCGACTTCGAGTGCCCCTTCTGCGGCAAGGTCAACCCGACCATGAAGCAGCTGAAGGCCGACTACGGTCCGGACAAGATCCGCATCGTCTGGAAGCACCACCCCCTGCCCTTCCACAAGAACGCTCGCCCGGCTCATGAGGCTTCTGCAGCCGTCATGGCGCTCAAGGGCAGCGATGCTTTCTGGAAGTTCCACGATCTGGCCTTCGCCAACCGCACGGCCCTGACCGAGGACAATTTCAAGAAGTGGGCGGCCGAACTCGGCGTGGACAAGGCGAAGTTCGACGAGGCTCTCAAGAGCAAGAAGTACGCAGCCAAGGTCGATGCCGACATCGCCATGGGCCGCAAGATCGGCGCCAACGGCACTCCGGCGTTCCGCATCAACGGCGTGACCTTGAGCGGCGCTCAGCCGGTCGAGAAGTTCAAGGAAGTCATCGATGCCCAGTTGGCCGAGGCCAAGAAGTTGGTCGCTTCGGGCACCAAGGCGAGCGAGGTCTACCCGACGCTCGTGGCCAAGAACGCCAAGGCAGCGCCCGAGGCCGAGGACGGCGAGCAGAAAGAGCCCCCGCAGGACATGACCGTCTGGGCCGTGCCCGTGTTCGAGGACGATCCGGTCAAGGGACCCAAGGACGCGCTCGTCACCATCGTCGAGTTCTCCGAGTTTCAGTGCCCCTTCTGCAAGCGCGTGGGTCCGACCACGACCAAGATCGTCGAGACGTACGGCAACGACGTGCGCATCGTGTGGAAGGACAATCCCTTGAGCTTCCACCCTCGTGCTCTGCCGGCTTCGACCTTGGCGCGCGCGGTCTACAAGGCCAAAGGCGACAAGGGCTTCTGGGAAATGCACGACAAGCTCTTCGAGAGCCAGCCCAAGCTGGAGGACGCGGATCTCGAGGCACTCAGCAAGGACAGCGGCGTGGCCTGGAGCGTCGTTGCCGACGCCATCAAGACCAACAAGTACGGCGAGAAGTTCGAGCAGAACCAGGATCTGGCGATGGATTTCGAAGCTCGCGGTACCCCGCATTTCTTCGTGAACGGCATCCGTCTCGCTGGAGCCATGCCCTTCGAGAAGTTCAAAGAAGTGATCGACGCACAGCTCGCCAAGGCCAAGGGCCTGGTGACTGCGGGCACGCCGCGCGCCAAGGTCTACGAAGCCATCATCAAGGAGGGCAAGTCGCCTCCGGCTCCGGAGAAGAAGGTCGTCGACGCACCCCCCAAGGACAGCCCGGTCAAGGGCAACAAGAGCGCCAAGATCACCATCCAGGAGTTCAGCGACTTCGAGTGCCCCTTCTGCTCACGCGTCAATCCGACGATGGCCGAGGTCATGAAAGAGTTCGGCAACGACGTGAAGGTCGTGTGGCGCAACATGCCGCTGCCCTTCCACAAGAACGCGCCGCTGGCGGCTGAAGCAGCTCAGGAAGCGTATGCCCAAAAGGGCGACAAGGCGTTCTGGGATTACCACGACAAGCTGTTCGCAGCGCAGAAGGAACCCGGCGGAATCGAGCGTCCCAACCTGGAGAAGCTCGCGACCGAACTAGGTCTCGATCTGCCCCGGTTCAAGAAGGCGCTCGATGAGCACACGCACCAGGCGAAGATCGAAGCGGACACCAAGGCCGGCAACGCCGCAGGCATCAACGGTACGCCCGGCTTCATCGTGAACGGTTATTTCATCAGCGGCGCGCAGCCGTTCCAGGCCTTCAAGAAGGTCATCAAGCGCGCCAAGTCCGAGCTCTGAAACCCGAGTTCGAACGATGAGTGGACGAGCCCGAGGGTGACCTCGGGCTCGTTTTTCTTGTGCGCCGCACTTTGCACGCTCGGCCGTCCCGCGACCGTCTGCTAACACCCGGCCTATGCACCGCGTCGCTTGGGTTGCCTGTCTCCTCGCTCTGCTGGGGAGCTCGGCTTGTTCGCCGCCTCCGGGCGCGAAACCCGCGATCGAGCCCGCGCGCGCGCCCCAACCCGGCTCGACTTTCGTGGGTACCCTCGCGCCGGGCGAGCCCGAAACCACTCTGCCGGTGGAAGCCGATGACATCCGTGTGGGAGCGCCCGACGCCGACGTCACCATCGTCGCATTCCTCGATTTCGAATGCGGCTTCTGCGCGCAGGGCTTCGCCACTTTGGAGCAGCTGAAGCAAAAGTACCCCGCCTCCGAGTTGCGACTGGTCATGAAGCAGCTGCCGCTCGACTTTCATCCGCAAGCGCTGCCGAGCGCCGTGGCGGCGCAGGCCGTCCAGCTGGCAGCGGGACCGGAGGTGGGCTTCGAGTACGCACGCCGGTTGTTCCAAAGTCGCTCACAACTCGACTACGCGTCGCTGGCTGCGCAGGCGAGCGAAGTCGGCGTGCCCCGCGAACTCTACAACGAGCTGGTGGCCGAGCCGGAGACGGTGCGCCGCGTCGCAGCCGACGTCGTGCTGTCGCGTCGCCACGGCGTCGACGGCACGCCTGCATTCTTCGTCAACGGCCGCTTGCTGACCGGAGCCCAGTCGCTCGAAGTTTTCGAGGGCCTGATCGAGCAAGAGAAGACGGCCATGCAGGCGCTCCGCCAGGCGCAGCCTTGGGCTGGGGCCTACGCCACGCGCGTCCGCGAAAACACGCGCGCTAGCCTAGCCGAAGCTCTGCTCAGCCGCGATCCGCACGACTACGAGGTGTCGGTCGACGGTTCACCCGTGTGGGGTCCAAACGACGCGCCGCTGACGCTCGTGATGTTCACCGACTTCGAGTGCCCGTTCTGCAAGCGCGTGGAGCCCACCTTGAGGGAGCTGCAGCGTCTCTACGAAGGTAAGCTACGTATCGTCTTCAAGCACAAGCCGCTCCCTTTTCACAAGATGGCGCGACCGAGCGCCCTCGTCGCCAGTAGCATTGCCGAGAAACAGGGGAGCGAAGCGTTCTTTCGCGCTGCTGACGAACTTTTCGAGCTCTCGCCCGATTTGGGCAACGAACGCCTGATCGAACTGGGCAAGCGCTACGGGCTGAGCGACGCCGAACTGGCCAAGACTCTCGCCGGCCAGAACGCGAGCGCCAATGCTCGCCTGCGTCGCGATTCCGATCTCGGAGAGGACGTCGAAGCGGAGGGAACTCCACACTTCTTCATCAACGGCAAGCGGCTGAGTGGGGCGCGCCCGCTGGCGCATTTTCGCGCGCTGCTCGACTCGCAGCTCAAGCGCGCGAGTGAAGTCTTGGCCACGGGCGTGGCGCCCGCAGCACTCTACGAAACCATCCAAAAAGACGGCCTTTCGCCTGGTGCGCCGCAGGAACTCGACCAAGCTCCGTCGGAAGTCGGTGCACCGACGCGCGGCCTACGCACGGCGGCGGTGACCATCCACGCCTTCAGCGACTTCCAGTGTCCCTTCTGTCGGCAGGGCGAAGAAGTGCTGCGCACCCTCGACGCGCGCTACCCCAGGCAGCTGCGCTTCGTATGGCACGATCTGCCGCTCGACTTTCATGCGCGCGCGCTGCCCGCCGCGCGCGCAGGACGGGAAGCCTTTGCCCAGAAGGGCAACGCCGGCTTTTGGAAGATGCACGACCTCTTGTTCGGACTCGACGCCAGCGGCGTGGCGCTCGAGCGCGACGATCTGCTCGGTTACGCGGCTGCGGTCGGACTCGACAAGATCAAGTTCGAAAAAGCAATCGGCAGCGAAGCGCACGGCGCAGCCATCGACACCGACAAGGCCTTGGCCGATCGCTTCGGCATCCGGGGCACTCCGGCGTTCGTCGTGGGACCGTACCTCGTCACGGGCGCGCGGCCGATCGAGCATTTCGAGCGACTGATCGAGCTGATCCTGGCCGATCGCCAAGCTGCCGCCCCGTAAACTGCGAACGGGCCTTTTCGCCGGGTATCCGCGTCGCTCAGGGCTGGTCGCTGGCCGTGCCGTCGGCTTCGCTCAGCGAACTGCGCTTCTTGATGGTGTCGACTGCCAGATCGAGGTCGGGCGCACCACGCAGGCACGGGTAGCAATCGCGCTCGGCCGAAGTCCCGCAGCCGACCTCCTTCCTCATCTTCTCGAGAGCTGGCAGAGCGCGACTGTCGCCCACCAGGGCGGCACGCTTGACCAAGCGCGCGGCGACTTGGCAATCCTTGGCTTCTGGGAGTTCTAGCGCCAAGAGCAAGGCGGGCTCGGCCAGACTCTTGGCCTCTTCGGAGCGCAAGAATTTACTGGCCTCGAACTTGGCGACGGCACCTGCCGTGGGCGCTTCGTACAAGGCATAGATGACGTTGGCGCCTTCGCTTCCCATGGCGCCCTTGAGCAGGCGGAAGGCAGCCGCCGAGGCCTCCTTGGACTGCGCGGCACGATAGAGGGCGCCGCCAAGCTCGGCGTCTTCGTTGAGGGCGGGGTCGAGCGCCAAGGCCACGCGGGCTGCGTCGACGGCTTCGACATACTTGCCGGCCACTGCCAGAGCGTAGGCCAGCTTCTTGTGGACCTGGGCCTGCGTCGGGTACTTCTGTGCGAGCGCGGCGAGGCCAGGAGCGCCCTGTTTCTCGGCGGCAGCGATTTCTTTGGCCAAGGCGTCCTCGACCGGGGCGTCGACGTCGAAAGCGGCCGGTGGATCGACAACGGCGAGCACAGGCGGGGCATCCCCCTGTGCGAACGCGCCGACTGCCACGATGGCCGCTACGACGCCGACCGCGCCGAAGGCCAGGCCCAACATGGCAGCGCGACTGCGCCGGCTGCGCACGACGCGGCTGATCGGCTGCGGCAAACTGCGGGCCGCCCGGTCGATACGACCGCCGACTTCTTCCAGACTGATCGACAGACGCGAGCGCTCACCGCTGCGCTCCAGCGTGCCTGCCGCAGCCTCCGCCAGCAGGGCTTCGATGCGAACGCGCGCTGCGGCCGCCGAAGGCAGGCGTTTCTGCAGGTCGGTGACCAAGAGATCGCGGACCAAGTTCTCGACTTTGGGCGGGACCTTGACGCCCGCGCGCTCCTGGATGAGCGGCAGCGGCTTGGTCAGCTGCTGTCCCAACAGGCCGATCGCCGCGCCCGTGTAAGGTCGCGCGCCAGCCAGCATTTCGTAGAGCACCACGCCCAAAGCGTACAAATCGGCGCGCCCGTCGACGTCTTGGCCGAGGGCTTGTTCGGGCGCCATGTATTCTGGGGTACCGTAAACCATGCCGATCTGCGTAATCGGCTTGCCGTCCGTCGTCGGCTCGGGCGGCATCTTGGCTATGCCGAAATCCAGAACCTTCGAGAAGTCGCCGGCGCCTTCGCTCTGGACCAACAGCACATTGTCCGGCTTGAGGTCACGGTGGACGATGCCTCGGGTATGCGCAGCCTCGAGCGCCGAACTGATCTGCAGAGCGATTTTCAACGCGCGAACGGCCGGCACCGGACCGTCCTCGATCAGCGCGGCGAGCGAACGACCCTCGACGTACTCGAGCACCAAGAAGACGCTGCCATCGGGCAGCTTGCCAAAGTCGGTGCCAGCCGCGACGTGCGGATGTTCGATGTGCGCCGCAGCCCGAGCCTCACGCTCGAAGCGCTGAACGATCTCGGGAACCGCAGTCAGCTGCTGGTGCAGCACCTTCACGGCAACGCGTTTGCGCATGAGCACATGCTCGGCGCGATAGACGCGTCCCATTGCACCCTCGCCCACGAGCGCGTCGATGCGGTAACGGTCCGAAAGGACGGTGCCAAGCAAGGGATCGGAACTCAACCGCCTTCTTCTACCAGGAGAAGTGAAGGCGGGTGAGGCACTGCGGCAAAAAACGAGTGTTCCGACGACGATCTCAGTACGGATTTTCGACTTCCGATTTCACTGGAGGTGCAGGAGTCGGCCCCGGTGTGGGTTTCGGGGTGCTGGTGGGTGCGGTCGTCGGGGTCGGAGCTGCCGGCGGCGTTGCCGTCGTCGGCTCAGTCGTAGGTGCGACCTTGGGCTTCTTCACCACCGGCTTGGGCTTGGGCACCGGCACTAGTGCTAGTGCTGGCACGGCGGTGACGACGGGCTGGGCCGGCGCCGCGGAGACAGCGGGCGCGCTGCTCGCTTCGGGCGCCGCGCTCCCCCCGGGTAGCGCGCTCGCAGCAGGTGGTGTCTCGGGAACATCGATCTCGGCCGGCAGAGGCTGCTCGATTGGCTTTGCGTTCGGCGCAGCCGATTGGGCCGGGGCCATCTCTGCGCTTGGCTCAGGCGCAGGCTCGTTCTGTCCACCGCGCTTGGTCAGCACCCAAATGCCGACGGCGACCGCCGCAACGGCCACGAACAGGAACAGAGCGCGACCGCCGCCGCCCTCTTCATCGGGCTCGAGAAGACGAGCGGGAATCGACGCCTGACGCGGCTTGGCCGGGCTTTCCGCGCCCAGCTCGAGCGGAGAACGCTGGGTGCGATCGAGCGATTCGAGCGATGGAATGCGAACAGCGCTCGGCCGCGGAGGCTCACTCTCACCGTCGTCGGCTTCGAAGGGAGGGGGCCCAAAGCTCTGCGGCGTGGCTCGCACCGTTTCGAAGCCACCACTCGCGGCGACTGTCGCCTGTCGCGTGCTCACCGGCGCGGTTTCTTCGGCCGTCTTGCGAATCGCTTCAGCGAGCAGCTCGGAGGCGGGCTTCATCACGGTGCGATCCTCTGGCGGCGGCAACTCCAGGTTCTCGCTACCGGGAAACATACCGGACGCTGGTTGATCGGGTGAACGATCGAACGCACCCGATGTCCCGCCGCCGCGCGACTCGAGCAAACGCTCGATCACGGCGCGAGAGCCTTCGTCGATCTTGATGAACTTGATGCCCATGCCGGCAGGCTCGTCCGTATCGGCCACCGGGGAGTCTCGCTTCCACACAACCCGACCGACTCCCTGCATCACCCGCTGCTCTTCGGCGATCTTGACCTCGAACTTGAGCAAGGTGCCTGCGGGGAACGGCGACGGCGTCTTGATGAACATGCCGCCACGACTGACGTCGTAGGAGTGGTGCTCGATGAACTCGCCCAAGGTCGCGCTGCGGTAGCGAACCGTCATACTGAGCACCTTTGCTCGGGGGTCTCTGCGCGTGTTCTGGGCCATCGTCCGGCGCATCCTAACCGGGGCAGCCCAGTTCTGCCCAAATATCCGATGTCTAGCGCGGCCCCGGCCGGCCGCCCGCCTTCAAGAAACCTTGAGGCCGTGGACCCACATGTGGGCGGAAAGCCGAGGGTCCGACGCGTGCTACCCTAGGCGGTGATGGGGGCTGGGCATTTTCGCGCATATCAGCGGTTCGTCGTGGATATCGACGCGAACCTGCGCGCGACGGGACGTCCCGCCCTGGCCCGCGGCCGTGTGATCGATTTGGGCGTCGGGGGAGCGGCCTGCGAACTCGACGCTCCACTGCGCATGGGTGAGGAGGTCGAGATCGAGCTGAGCAGCGCACCGCCGCTTCGGCTGCGTGCCGTCGTCGCCTGGATAGCCTGGGCGGAATTGAGTTCGGTCCGCATCGGAGTGCGTTTCCGGCCGGAGGATGTCGATGCCGTGGCCAGCGTACTCGAGTTTCTGGGCGTGCAGGACGACGTCGGCAGCGAATGAACTTCTAGAAGTCGTCCTTCATGCGCCGGAGCCGCGCGAAGACTTCGACCGGGGCCGCCCCCGGCTCCAGTCCGACCGCGCGTGCCAGGACCGGCTCGCGTGTCCGCAAAAAGGGATTGGTAGCAAGCTCTTGGGCAAATGGGCCCTGTGCGGTCGACTCGCCAGCGCCTCGCGCTTGCCGCACCAGCTCGAGCCGCTCGAGCACGGCCGCGTTGTCTGGTTCGAGCGAAGCGGCGAAGCGCAAATTGGCTTCGGTGTACTCGTGGCCCGTACAGCAGACGTCGGTCGGAGAGAACTCGACCTTCATGCGTTCGAGCGAAGCGAACAGTTGGGGTGCGGTGCCTTCCTTCAGCCTGCCGCAGCCACCCATGAACAGCGTGTCACCGGTGAAGGCGTAGCCCCGAGCGCGGTAGGTGATGGCCCCCTCGGTGTGACCGGGAAGGTGGAGCACCGAGAACTCGATGCCGAGCAACGAAAACCGATCTCCTTCGTCGAGCGCGTGCGTCACGCCGGGTATGCGCTGGCGATCGCGAACGTGAGCATACACCGGCAAATCGAACTCACGCACCAACTCGCGATTGCCGCCCGTGTGATCGGGGTGGTGGTGGGTGTTGAAGATGGCCACGAGGTCGAGCGAGCGTTCGCCCAAGCGCGCGCGAATCGGATCGGCCGCTGAGGGATCGAGCACGATGCAGTCGGTCGAACCTTCTGTCCCAATCAAGTAGGCGTAGTTGTCACGCAGGCACGCGACCGGCTCGACCCACAAACTCACGGCGTGGTCGCTCGAGCGGCTGGTGCGGGGGGCGAGCCCAAAATCTCCAGGGATTCGAGGTGCGCGCGCACGACGCGGCGTGCCGTCGCGCCAATGTCCGAGAGGTCGCCAACCAGACCGAGGACTTCTGAGGGATTGGTCGGATTCAGGATCGAGATGGACGTCGAGCGCGGCCCCCCGCCTTTCTTGAGCGGAATGCCGAGTACCGACACATTCACGCCCGGATCGGCGCCGCTCGGCAACTGGTTTCGCGAGTTCACCGCGAGTGTGAAGCGATAGCCACGCTTGCCCATCGCGCGCAGCCGCTTCCCGGCGAACTTGGCGAATACGTCGTCTGCCAGCTGCTGCCATTCTTGGGGTGCGCCGTCGGAGGAAAGAACGGAAACGGAGAGCACGTTGCCCTGATCGTCAGCCGACACCGAAAGTCGCGCCTTGGTGTTGAACGGTAGGTTGCCGCGGTAGGCGCTCGCCAGCACCTGCGTGATGACGGGGCCTTCGGGACCAAGACCCTTTTTCTGATCGTCGCGTGCGATCGCCGCGGCCAGGCCGTGATCGAGTCGCGCGGCATAGTCGACCGGTGCCTTCTTCTGCGGCGCACGCCCGCGTCGGTCCACCGGGTTGGGCCGCAGAACCATGCTCTGGCCCAGCCCGAGCTGATCCAGCGATAGCCGACGGGGCTGCGTGGCCGCGGCGCCCGCGGGAGCACTGGAGACGCGGTCGGCGTCTGCGCCAGCCACCTGTAGGATTTCGCCGAGCGAGGTGTCACCCGCTTGCGCGTTCGCCTCGGCGGCTGTCTGCGGCGCAGCCAGAGAGCCCGAAGACGAAGGAGACCAGGCAGTTTCGGGCGACCCAAGTTCCCGAGGCTCGTAGTCGGGCTCGGGCTCGGGCTCGAACATCTCGATCTCGACTTCCGATCGTGGAAGGAGCGACGGCGCGACCCCCGTCTCGACCGACTTCGACGACCAGAGACCGAGCGCGGCTACGTGCGCGCCGAGCGAAGCCACCGCCATGAGGCGGAAGCGGCGTTCCCCAGCTGCTGCGGACTTCTCTGCCACCCGTCCGCCCTAGCACGATCGACCCCCAACCGGCGCCCCGCCGCCGCTCTGGCGCGTAAGCCCCCCGCGCCCTGCGCCCTGCCAAGATTGACCCGAGGTCCCCCCCTGGCTACGAAGCACGCCCCCTCCCGGGGAACGCGCCCGTGGCTCAGCTGGATAGAGCGTTGGCCTCCGAAGCCGAAGATCGAAGGTTCGAATCCTTCCGGGCGCGCAAATGTCAATCCCCTCCTGGCACTCGCCAGGCTCGAGACACCGTGCACGAGCTGATTGTCACCGAGCGGCTCGACCTCGTGCTGCTCGAAGGTCCGATCGAGCAGGCGCTGCTCGCCGGAGATCGCGCGCTGGCCCGTTCTGTGTCTGCGCTCACTCTCCCCGACGCGCTGTTCGACGAACAGTTCGTTCCCTTCCTCGCTTGGAAGCGAACGCAGGTGGACAAGGACTCGTCGTTTCGTCCTTGGTCCGTGCGGCTGGTCTTGCTGCGCGATTCGGGTGTCGTAGTCGGCACGGCGAACTTTCACGGACCGCCGGGCATCAACGACACGAGCAGCGCGGACGCAGCCGAGTTCGGCTACGCGATCTTCGACGACTACCGCGGACGCGGCTTCGCCACCGAGATCGCCTGTGCTTTTCTCGGTTTTGCGCGGCGTGAGTTCGGCGTGAAGAAGTTCATCTCGGGCGTGAAACCCGACAACGGGCCGTCGCTGCGCGTCAACGAAAAGCTCGGCTTCGTCGACACGGGAGTCGTCGCGGACGGCGAGCGGATTTTCGTGCTGGATTGCAGCTAGAACGCCGGCGGCCCTTGCCCGCGCTCAGCCTCGCAGTTTTTTTAAAGCCTCGAGTTCCATCACCGCCAAGCGATCGCGCGGTCTGCCCAATTCGGTCTTGATTGCAATCAATCGGTCGATGGCTATGCAAGCGAAAGTGACACCGAACGCGCTCATCTCGACAGCATCGACTGCCACCGTTTCGTAGCGAACCTCGCCTCTGAGGCCGATCGAGCCGAGCGCATCGATGCGACCAGCCTTCGTGTCGGCTAGGTGGTGACCCGTGTTGTTCAAGTGCGCAAAGCTGAACGGTAGATTTCGGGGATCGCCGTACGCGACTGCGCCCAGTTCGGCGAACGCACTGACCAATCGTTCGACGTTGGTGTCCTCGAGCCGATAAAGGATGTCCAGATCGCGCGTCATCAGGTTCGCGCCATGAGCAACCACCGCTACACCACCAACGACGACGAATTCGACGCGATGACGTACCAACACCTCCAACCCGAGCCGGAAGTTCAAAGCTGCTCTCTTTCGCCCAAGTGAACCTCATCCGCGAAGCGAACGAAGTCTTCCAAGGCCAGAAGGCGCTCTTCGACCGAAAGCTGCAAATTCTGCTTTAGCAGCAACAGGTCGACGCCGTTTTCGTCCTGTACATGGCGCAGATCGTGGCCAAAGCGGATGTCTCGTTCGCTGTTTCTCAACCCGTCGTCGTCCGCCTCGCTCATCGCTACAGCCTAGCACCACGGCCCCTCGACGAAACCATGGGGTTGGGAACGCGCTTCAGGCGCGCCGCGCCGTCACGATCCAAGTCGCGGAAGGAAACCACACGCCGCGTTCGCTGAGGAAGGGTTCGATCGCTTCGCGCAAGGCACGCGTGAACTCGGGCAAGCGCTCCGGGTCGCCGTCGGCGACGAAGCGCGCAGCAGGTCCGATGTCGAGCGCGTACTCGACGGCTTCGTCGAGGGTGCGGGCGCCGCCGAACCAGAGGTCGATTTCGAGCGGGCGCATGCAAACGTCTTCGAAGCCGGCTCCGCTGAGCAGTTCCTCCACGAACTCGGCTTTGGCAAAATAGAATGGACCAGGGCGATCGAGGGCGAGCAGGTCGGGAACCGGTTGCCCGGGCGCGACCACTTGCACCGCTTCGAGCAGGCGCTGCGCCCAAGGATTCTGGTGCAGGCTCTGCCAACAGACGAAACCGAGGCGGCCTCCCGGACGCAGCGCCGCGTGCAAGTTTCGAAAAGCCTCGGCCGATTCGTCGAAAAACATCACGCCAAAGCGCGAAAAAACCGCGTCGAAAGGCCGCTCGAAGCGCTGCTCCGCGGCGTCGCCGATGAGCAGCTCCACGTTGCCGAGGCCGCTCTGGTCGACGCGCTCACGCGCACGCGCGAGCAGAGGCTCCGACACGTCGACACCGACGACCTGTCCGTTCGATCCAACCCGTTCGCTGAGTTCGAGCAACGTCTGTCCTGCCCCGCACCCCACGTCGAGGACGCGTTCACCCGCCGTGACTTCGAGTGCCGCCTGCGCTGCGTGACCGAACGGCGCGAGCTGCGCGTCGGTTCGGGCTTGAAGCCGAACCCACTTGCGCCCGGCTGCATCTTGCCAAGCGCTACCCGAGGTTCCCTGCAAGTCTTTCATGTTCGCTTCCTTTGACTCCCCTGCGGGCGTCGCCCACCCTACCACGATGAAGTCGAGGATCGCGCTGACTCGCTGTTTGCTTTTGCTGCTGCCCCAAACCGCTCTGGGTCACATCGAAATCACCTCGCACGCGACGCGCTACCCCTCGTCGACCCTAAAAAATGAGCCCTGCGGCAGCTCGGCCGATTCCGGGCCCGGCTCGACAATCCATACTCTCGAACGTGGTCAGACGCTGAAGATCGTCTGGGACGAGTTCATCGATCACCCGGGTCACTATCGCATCTCGTTCGACGCCTCGGGCAACGACGCCTTCGTCGAGCCGAACTCGGCGAGCGATTTTTATGTCGATCCCACCGTGCTGCTCGACGACATCGCCGACCTCGACGGCGTGCGTACCTACGAACAGAGCGTGACCTTGCCCGACGTCGCGTGCGAGCGCTGCACGCTCCAGCTCCTCCAGGTGATGACGGACAAGCCGCCGTTCGGCGACGGCAACGACATCTATCACCAGTGCATCGACCTGCGCCTGACCGAGCCCGGCGCCGCTGGCAGCGGGGGTTCGACCAGCAGCGGCGGCGCCACTGGCATAGGCGGTTTGGTCGGCGCGGAAGCCGGGGCTGACGGAGCCGGTGACCGCGGCGAAGCGACGGGCTGCGCATTTCGAGGGCCAGCCCCTCGAGACGCCGGGCTCTGGCTGAGCCTGCCGGTTTTGGCTGGATTCGTGGCCCGAAGGCGGCGCGCCTCGCGCAACACCGCGACTTGAGCCCGCGCTGCTGGCATCGGCTCATGTTGCTTTCGTACTGGTGGCGCGCAGCTGAAGACATGGCGCAGGCAAATTCCAATGCAGCAAGACGCCGGAGGTAAGTACGGCGCGCCGACGTCCTGCATGAGTATTCGTTCAGCCATTCTGACGGCTTGGGACCGATATTTGCCTCGCGACCGCCCCTGCGCTTGGCTAGTGGCATGTCCACGATCAGCCAGGCCGGCTACGGCGCAACCGATTCCGCCATCGAGCGCCGCGCGCGCTTCATCACCAAGACCTACAACACGCTGTTCCTCGCCATTTGCGGCTTTGCGGCCATCGAGGTCGGGTTGTTCACCTCGGGTCTGGCTCAGCCCATCGCCAAGACGATGCTGAGCGGCAGCTGGCTGATCGTCTTGGGCGCCTTCATGATCGTGAGCTGGCTCGGTTCACGCGTAGCGGCAAACAGCACGAGCATGGCAGCCCAGATCGCTGCGCTGTCGGCCTACGTGCTGGCCCAATCCATCATCTTCGTACCGCTCTTGTTCATGGCCAACGCGTATGCGCCTGGCGCCATCCAGAGCGCCGCCATCGTGACCATCCTCGGCTTCGCCGGTCTCACGGCCATCGCTTGGCAGACCAAGAAAGACTTTTCGTTCCTGGGTGGGCTGCTCCGTTGGGGCGGCATCGTCGCGCTCGTGCTGATCGGCGCCTCGCTGATCTTCGGCTTTCACCTCGGCACGTTCTTCAGCGTCGCCATGGTTGGCTTTGCCGGTGCCGCCATCCTCTACGACACCTCGAACGTACTGCGGCACTATCCCGAAGATCGCCACGTGGCTGCAGCGCTGGCGCTGTTCTCGTCCGTGGCGCTGATGTTCTGGTACGTCCTGCGTCTCTTCATGTCGTCGCGCGATTAGTCTCGGTCGGCCGGAAGCGTGCCGTGACTAGGCGGCCGCAAGGCCGCGCACGCCGCAGGCTTCGCTGAGAGTCGGCGCGCCGGGCGCATCGCTTGGGCTGCGCTACGCTGCCGAGATGGTCGGTCGACTCGCAGCTCTCCAGATCCGTCCGGCGACGAGCAGCGACCTGCCGGCGCTACGCCGGCTCTATGGAATGGTCGATCGTGAGCACGCCGAGTTCGAGCCGAGCCTCAAGCGCGGCCGTTCGCCGACGGAGCGCGATCGTCGCCTGCTTGCTGCGCTGGGCGAAGTGACGACCCGACTCACGGTCGTAGCGCAAGGAGTGGACGTTCTGGCCTTCGCGCTGGCGTCCTTCCACCGCGACCGACCCGACGTCGTGATCGAAGCCATCGTCGTCGAGCCAAGTGCGCGACGCCGTGGCCATGGGCGCGCCCTAATCGACGACGTCCAGCATTGGATGGTCGGGCGACGCGGGCGCTTCCTGGAGCTCGCCGTCTACGATTTCAACGCCGATGCCCTGGGCTTCTACGAGAGCCTCGGTTTCATCTCGTTCTCCCGCAGCCTCAGGCGCTCGCGGCCCATCGGCTGACGATTCTCGGGCGTCGAGACGAGTTTCGGCTGCTGGGCTTCACCAGGGCAGAATTTCGCCGTTGGCGTGCCAGAAGGTGCCGCTGTTGCTCGGACCGAGTGCGTCGAGGCGCGCCAAGAGTCCGGCTGCCGCGACATCGGGTTCGATCTGGCCGCGACCACCGATCATTTCGGTGCTCACCATGCCGGGGTGCAGGATGGCGACGCTGACGCCGGCTGGCGCCAGATCGCGAGTGATCGACATCGCCGCAGCATTCAATGCAGCCTTGCTCATCCGATAGCCGTAGGCGCCACCCGAACCGTTGTCGGCGATCGAGCCCATACGGCTCGTGATGAAGCCCAGCTTGGTGCCGGCGCTGAAATTCTCACGGAGCGCCGCCGTGATGCGCAGAGGAGCCAGGGCGTTGACCTCGAATTGTCTGCGAATGGCTTCGACGTCGAGTTTCGGCAGCGAGTCGCCGTAGACGAGAATGCCAGCGTTGTTGATGAGCAGCTCGACGGCGCGCGAACCGACGACTTCGCGCAGCTTGTCGGGGCCGTCCGGGCTCGACACGTCGACATCCGTCACGACCTCGACGCCCAGGGCATCGAGAGCTGGACTCGACTGCCGACAAGCCGCCAAGACTTGGGCGCCGCGCTTTTTGAGCGCCTCCACCAATGCCAAACCAATACCACGATTTGCCCCGGTCACGATGCTGAGCGCCATGGCCAAAGGTTTGCGAGAAGGCGCACGCGACGCAAGCATCTGGGATGCCGCGGCTCAATCGGCCCCCATTGCCGCCAAACGACTTCGAGCGCTTTCCCGTCGACCCACCGCTGGACGCACGCCATCGACTTTGCCGAGTCCGAATAGGGGCATGTTGACGTAGACGCTCTCGTACTCGCCCGCCTGCACGCGGTAGGTCTCGTGCCAGATGCCGACGTCGCCGTTCGTGCCGATGTGCTTGTTGAACGCGCGCCAGGCGGGCAAGTGCTGAGCGTCGCGCTGCTTCGCGTAATCCATCAAGTGGTCCATCGACTTCCAGTAAGTGACCATGATGGTCGTGCGACCGAACCAAGCTTCGGAGCCCAAGAGCCCGAGCTCCGGCTGCCGCGCGAGTTCACGCAGCATGCGCGGCATGGACGCCGCTGTGCGCCACCATTGCCAAACCTTCCACCAGCGGTTCACTCGCATGCCGATCAGAAACACGATCTGCTCTCCGTTGGCTGCACTCGTAATCCGCTGATTGTTGGTCGTCATGGCATCTTTCCTTTTTGTTAACAGTGTTCACTTCGAGGTCGAAAAAAAGTCTCATGGCCCCAGCCCGCGCAGCAGTCCCTGCACCGCGTCGCGATAGAACGCGGCGAAGGCCTGGTCGTCGCCCAGTGGTTGGAGGTGCCCCGACAAGCGCAAAGCGACGAGCCCGTGTACGTGGGCCCAGATGAGCACTGCGACACGCTCGGGTTCTCCCGGAGCGAGCGCGCCGGCGTCCATGCATTCGCGCACCCGATCGACCAAGAACTGAAAGGTGGTGTCCCGAGGCAAGTCGGGCTCACAGGCGACGAGAGTCTCGCGCTCCGAACGCGTTATTTGCTCGATCGGGCTCATGAAAATGAAGCGATAATCCAAGGGATTTTCGATAGCGAACTGACGGTACTGTTCGCCGGTCGCCAGGAGGCGCGGCAGCGGTCCCGGGGCGCCCAGGGCCCGCACGAGGTAGCTCGAGAAAACTTGAAAACCCTGCATGCAAGCAGCCAGGACGAGTGCCTCTTTGCCATCGAAGTGGCGGTAGACGGCGGCGGCAGAGACACCCACGCGTCGTGCGACCTCACGAAGCGAAAAGGCCGACAGCCCAGACTCCAAGAACAAATCGCGAGCGACGGCCAGCAGCTGAGCGCGTGTCTCGTCGCCGAGACGCGGCTGAGGAGCCTTTTTGGCTCGGAGGCGGGTGCGCGCTACCATGTGAACACTGTTCACTTAACGCGACCGGACCCTGCGGTCAAGTCTCATTCAGCCCGGCGCGGGCCATGATGAACTTGCTTGAAAAACTGCGTTTTGCGCCCTTGTTTGGACACTCCGGGATTCGGCATGAAGCGCGGCATGACCGCCATTTGGTTCGCTTTTCCTCCGACGCCCCGAACATGACCGAGCAAGAGGCTCGCGAGAACATCGAAGAAGGCGCGCGTGCTAAGAGAGGCCATGGCCCCTCCTCGTCGGTCCTCAACCAAACAACTCGGCGATGACCTTTTGGCGATGCTCGAAGATCTGCTCGACGGAACGCCGAACGAAGAGAGCGTGAGCGACGTCGCCGAGGGGACCGAAGGGCAATTGGTAGTCCAGGACGTCCCCGAGCTCCGTGCCCCCCGGGACCGCTCGAAACTCATGTAAGTGGTGCCAGAGACGGTAGGGGCCCTTGAGCTGCAAGTCGACGAAGCAAACGTTTCGCTCGAAGCGTTCGATGCGGGTCTTCCAGTGCAGGGGCACGCCGTGCAACTTGAGCCTGTACTCGATCAGCGTGCCCTTGCGGATCTCGATGGGCGGCGGCGTGATGACCTGAAAGCCAAGAAACGGCGGCGTGATGCGCTCCAGATTGAACGCGTCGGTGAAGAAGTCGAATACTTCTTCGAGAGGGCGCGGCACGAATTGGGTTCGCACGAGATGGTGAATTCTGCCCATGACGTGGCTCCAAGCGTAGCCTGACGGCTCCCATTCCCGCTGTACAGAGTTCGGGAAAGGCCGCTGTTGGTCACTCGAACACCCTTTCTGGTCGCTCCATTACCCAGTTGAAAGGCAAGTGCCTCGATGAAACCGTGGTTCTGATGACGAATCTTCGGGCCAATTTGTCTATCTTGGCCTGCATCTCGATGAGCGCCTGCGGCCGTATCGAGACCGAGCCGGCGGGCAGCCGTGGGTCGGGCAGCGGTGGCTCCAGCGAAGAGGGCGGGACTCCTGACGGTCAACCAGCTCGCTGGTGTAGCGGCTACCTGCGCCCCCGAACGCCCAACGATTGCCCGGAGGGCGAATGGATCTGCGAATCCGAACACTGCGAAGGCGGAGTCTGCGTCGAAAGAACCTGTGCATGTCCGAGCGCCGCCATCGGTTGTCCACGAAGCCTCGATGCGTGCAGCTGCGCGGAGCGAGGCGGCCAAGCCATCGTCGGATTCGTCGAGGGCGAGGGTAAGGCCCGTTGGCTGGGAATTTCGGCGTTGTTCTAGCTGAAATTGAATGTCCTTAAGCCCCCCGTCCCCCGGCCGTCGTATCGCCTGCCATGTCAGCTGCATTCACGAACCCCAAGGGACCGACCACGCAGATGGTCACGCCGGCCGAACTCGGCGAGTACGTCGCCAATCAGCGGGCGCAGACACGCGAAGACTGGTTTGTCGCTTCGCGCAGCCTCGAGCCTTCCGGAAAAGAGCGAGGCGAAGAGAATCGGATCATCGCGGACGTCTGGGAAAATTGCGACAACCAAGAGTACCGCGAGTCCTTCTCGCACTGGCAGGGGAGCCAGGGCTTTCAAGGTGAGCATTGGAACGCGGTCGGGGAAAAGACGCACGCGGTGTTGTCTCGCTACTTGCCGCTCTTCTCGACGACGTTCCAAGCGCGCTGGCACACGAACCAACTGGCCATGTTGGAGTGGGGACCCGGCGGCGGCAGCAACTTGTTCAAGTTCGCGCCGCGATCGCGGCTGCAGTACGCCGTCGATCTCTCTGCGAAAAACCTTGGTGAATGTGCCGCACGTCTTGGCGACCAGGCAGCCCGCTTTCGGCCGCTCGTCCTGAGCGGTCCGCCCGAGAGCGTGCAGACCGAGGTCGGCGAACCACTGGATCTGTTCGTCTCGACCGCCGTGTTCCAGCACTTTCCTTCGAAACACTACGGGCTCGAGGTCCTGGCCTGCGTGCAAGCGCTGCTCGCCTCGGGCGGAGTGGGCTACATCCAGATCCGCTACGACAACGGGAACCCGATTTACCTGCCCAAGACCATCGACAGCTACGGCCGCTCGCTCGGCCACGCCTTCGCCACCTCCTACCCGCTCGACTTGTTCGCATATATCTTGGACAAGCTGGGCTTCGAGGTGTTGTCGGCGCGGATCGAAGACCCAAACATCAACTACGCCGGCTTCGTTTTTCAGAAGAGATGAGTTCCAGCCCGGGTCGAGATTTCGCGGCGACATTCAATCAGCGAACCGCAGGTGAATCGCGGGCGAAATTGAGGCGTGCGCTAGTCTATGGTGCCTCGCTCGACCTGGGTGATGTGCCCACTGGCGACCTTCGCCTGTGAGATGGCGCCGCTCACGCTCGGACGCAGCACACCGGGCGGCGGCGATCACGACCACAGCGGGCTCGGTGGTCAGGGTCCGCCCGTCTTCAATTTGTGCTTCGCGCGTACGACGCGCGTCATCCGTCTGGCCAACTCGCACGAGAAGCCACGGTTCTGCGCGTGCAGGCTCTGGAAGCCCGCGGCAAGACTCGAGAGGCCGATGCCCTGGCCGAGGACTTCCTCGACAAGAATCCAGAAAGCGCCCATGCGCCGCGCGTCGAGCGCGCGACTCTGCGTAGCGCAGTAGGCTGTGGCAGATCAGCTCGAAAACAACTGAACCTTTTCGTGTCGGTTGTGATCCACCCCAAATCGCCCAGTTTATTGCAGCTCGGGCTTGGTAAGGCGCTTGCTCTTTCGTTGCGCTGAGAGTGTGTGGTTGCGGTACTGCGCTAAATGCAGGCATTTCTTGCCAATTCGAAAGAACACGCTTAATTCAACGCTGTCGAAGCGCTTTCCTTTCATGGCAGTTGCCACGTGGAAATGGCACTTCCGGAGAGGCTGATATGTCGTTCATCACCGCGCGTTTTTCGCCGCCGCACCGCCTGTCGGCGTGGCTCTCGATCGGATTCACCCTGCTCGGTCTCGCTGCCGTCGGCTGCGGGACGACGAACCCACAGGGCTGCGCTCCGGGTTTGGCACTCTGCAATGGCACCTGCGTCGCGACGGTCGAAGATGCGTACAATTGCGGCGCGTGCGGCACCGTTTGCGCTGCTGGCACCGTCTGCTCGAACTCCGCATGCAAGGCGGGTTGTGACGCTGGTCTCGCGCAGTGCGCGCAGAGCTGCGTCGATGTGATGTCGAGTCCCTTCAACTGCGGCGCCTGCGGCGTCGCTTGCGCCGCGGGTGAGCTTTGCAGCGGCTCGGTTTGCTACTGTCCGGCTGGCAGCTCCTGTGACGTCGGAGTTGGGACGGGTGGCACCGGCAGTGGGGGCATTCCCGGCGTCGGCGGAAGCACGATCGGCACTGGCGGCGTGGCCGCCACTGGCGGCGTGACGGGTACCGGCGGCGATACGGCCACTGGCGGTGCGGGACCTGGCGTTCCCAATGGAGGCTACCTCACGGCCGGAGGCTGGAAGGGCTACGTCTGGACGGCAACCAGCGTGAGCGGCGCGACCATCACCCCCAAGCATTTCGGCGATCTCGCGCAGCCTCCGTACTGCGCTTCCGGTTCGGTGCAGCCCAGCGCCAATTCCGGAAACGTCGCCATGGTCGGCTGGAACCTGAATCAGCTGCCGACGCCCGAAGGTGGCTCGCCGCTTCCCACGAACAGCATCTTGCCGACCCTCGATGGCATCCTGGTCAGTGTCTCCAATCCGGGCGGCTCGACTCTGCGCTTGCAGATCCAAGGACCCAACGGTGGCACTGTCGCGACAGATCGCTGGTGTGCCACGATCCCCGGGTCCGGCGGCTTCATCGCTTACTCGTCGTTCAACACCGAGTGCTGGGCGGGCGGCAAGGGCACGGCCTACGACAAGAGCAAGCCGATTGTGGCGGCCATCGTGCTGGTGCCCGGCGGCGGCGCTGCCGCGTCGGCAATCAACTACGACTTCTGCATCAACAACATCGTCGAGTCCGACATGGACGGTCCGCCTCCTGGAACGGGCTGCAGCCTGTCGGGCAGCGCCGGTGAGGGCACATACAACTTGACGGGCAGCTCGCGCCAATTGGCAACGCGCGACGGCCGCCAGTATGTCGTGCAGAACAACGTCTGGGCGGGTGACTCCAATAACCAGGCAATTAGCTCTTCAGGCGTGTCGTTCGAGGTCACAAAGCAGACGAACTCCGTCGGCACGAGCGGGGCGCCGCGCAGCTACCCGTCGGTCTTCATCGGTTCGAACTTCGGTGCGCCAGCCACGTCGGGCAGCAACTTGCCGCGCCAGGTGAGCGCGATCGTCGCTTCTTCCACGGGCGTGCCTACGGGCTGGCGCTGGTCGGGAACGCCCAGCGGCGCGTACAACGCCACCTACGACGTGTGGTTCAGCTCCGGCGCGGGCGGTGATTCGGGGAGCCCCTCCGGCGGCTACCTGATGGTGTGGTACCACTCGCAAGGCGAAGCAGGTGGCAATCGTCCCCAACCGCTGGGCACCGACAAGGGCGTCGTCACCGTCGCCGGTCGGCAGTGGAACGTGTGGACGTGCGATTCGGCCTGCCAAAACGGTATGAAAGTGACCTCGTACGTGCCTGCTGGCTGGTCGAAGATCAACGAGTTCTCCTTCAACCTGAAGGACTTCATCGCGGACGCCGTCACGCGCAATCAACTGCAGAGCAGCTGGTATCTGAGCAACGTTTTTGCCGGATTCGAGATCTGGAGCGGCGGCCAGGGCCTCAAGACCGAGAACTTCTGCGCCGTCGTCAACTAGCCCGCCGTCGCTCTCCGAGCCCGTTTACGCGGGCTCGGAGAAGCCGTGAGCGCAGCCGAGGCTGCGAATGCTAAACGGTTGGCATGCCGCAATCGGGGCAAGTCTGGGATCCTTCCCTCCTAACCAAGAGTCCACTGCTCTCGGTGTTCGCGCCATTGCTCGAGGACTGGCGCGGGCGAGCAGTCTTTCCCGACGCACGCGACTACACCGAGCTGTGCGAACAGCAGCGCAGAGCGCGCGCGCCGGAACTCACGCCCCTGTCGTTCCAGCTCGCGGCCAAGAGATCGCGCCGCGACAAGCGCCAGCGTATCGTCTTGGGTGAACTCTACGACGGCAGCATCGCTCTGCGTCAGTGCGTGCCAGTGCTGCCGCAGAGCTACCACGATCTGTTGAACGCTCTGGTGTTTGCCGCCTTTCCACGCAGCAAGCGGCAGCTGCATCGTCGGCAATTCGAGGCTCTGCGCAACTGGATCCCCGAGGGAGCGTCGCGCCTCCCCGGCGAGCGGACCCGTGAACAAGACTCGCTGACCATCTTCGACGAAGGCGGCAGCGTCGTACTGCTCGATTCGGTTGCTCACGCGAGCTGGCTCACGACGAACGCATCCACACGCATTCCGGATTTTTCACCCGAGACCGGCGCGGTCCCCCTGCTATTCGGACACGCCTTGCTCGAGCACCTGGCCGAAGGCTTTCCGTCTTTACGCTCGAGTGCCGTAGTCCTGTGTACGCCGACCAACGCCGATGCAAACGAGCTACTCGAATGCGCCGACGTAGCGCTGGTCGAACATCTGCGCGACCGGCAACGATTCACAGAACCCGGCGCCGACGCCGTGCTCGAGATGACGTCGAACGGTGAACTCTGGTTGGGGCCACCCAAACCCTCGTGGTCTGAGTTTCATCGGCAAGTCGACGGCTCCATGACGACCAAGCTCGAGCAGCCGCGCAGGCGCTGAAAATGTGTGTCACGAGCGCCCAGTGCGCGCTGGTGCTGCGCACACAACGCAGCGGGTGGCCGACGTTTCGCTCGCAGCGACGGGGTTTAACAGTTGGCACGGGCGTTGCTGATATTTTTGCAGCGCGGCAGTCGCGCAGGAGGAAATTCACCATGCTTCGTTGGGCACTCATCTTCGCCGTCATTGCCTTGATCGCGGGCTTCCTGGGCTTTGCCGGTATCGCTGGAACTGCGGCCGGAATCGCCAAGTTTCTGTTTTTCGCGTTCCTCGTCATCGCTGCCATCGTCCTGATCTTGGGGCTGTCAATCGCCAAACGCGTGTAGCCAGCGTCGGGAGGCCGGTCGTCAAGGGCCTTGACGATTCGCGAGCCGCCGCTCCGTCACTTCTCTCCTCGAAGCCCTTTCGCTGGTGGTCGTGGCGGCAGCGGCGGCCTTCGAGTTGCGTCGTCGGGCAGCGTGCTGATTCAAGGTTCGCAGAAGCCCGCCGTTCTCGGGCGACATGGCGGTCTCTATGGTCGGCGGGTTTGCGTGCAAGAGTTGCGCGGACATCGCCTTGGCCAAAAAAGGTATCGATCCCGCCCGACCCCAGGAAGCAGTGTTCGGCAACGAGGTGTTCGTGTCCCCCGAGCAGGCGGCGCGGAATCGATTCGAGCCACCCAAAGAGCGCCACGGCATCGAGCTGCCCCCACTCGACGGGGCCGTGGGATCCCAGCTGAACTGGAAGGCCTGAGACGCACTTGGCGGGACCATCTGGCGGCCCTAGGGTGGCCGGATGCAACCTGGGCGCTCCGCCGACAGTTCTAGGGTAGACCCGCCCTCGAGCGCTTCTCATGGCCCCTGCGCGACACATCACTTGCGTCTGGCTCCCGATGGCAGCTGCGTGTTGTGCCGGCGCGAACGAGTCGACGTCGCAGGGGGAAGTGGTGCGCGCTTCGTCTGGTTAGCGGGTCTGGGCGTGGCTGCGCTCGGACTCGTGGTCGGCGCATGGATGCTGCGACCTCGAACGGTGGGCACGCTGGCTAGTGCCGAACCGGTGCGACTGACCGAAGTGGTCGAGCCGCTTCCGCACCGCGCCGTGGCGATGGTACGGCAAGCGCACGCCGACGTGCCCCTCCCGAACCCGATGGCGCTCCCATCCGCCACGGAACCCGGCACGCGCGGGTCGAGTGCCTCCGCCCGCGACGCAAACTCTGCCACCGGCTCGCCTCGTAGCGACGATCCGCGTGCGGCGCTGGCGCAGGTCTCGGTGACTCTCTATTCGACGGTCTGGTGCGGATACTGCAAAAAGGCACGCGCCTTCTTGCAGCGCAATTCCATTCCTTTCGTCGAACATGACATCGAAACGGACGAAACGGCTCGACAGCGCGCTCGGTCGCTCAATCCTCGAGGCGGCGTCCCTGTCCTGCAAATCGACGATCGTGTGCTCGTCGGCTATTCGGCCGACAGCATCGGTCAGACCCTGTCTGACGCGCTCAGGCGTCGCAGCGGTCGCTACGTCGAGGTCTCGTTCGTCGAATGAGCCAGAGCGTCGAGTCGAGCTGTGCCGACCAGGACACGAATGTCGCGGCGTACACGACGGAGTCGACGAATCTTTCGATCTCCAGGGAAGAATTCGCGTTGGCCTCGGAATTGCTAAGGACGCTGGTGTGAGGTATTGATGAGACTCGGACGTTGGGCGTCCGCGCTTCATACCACTGCAATTTTCCGGCAGGCCCTTGGGCTCGCCTCGATCACGGCTTCCATGAAGACGAACTCCAATACGGCTCGGAACTGCGTGCGCGGCGTGCTGATGGCCGCCCTTGTCGGCGCAACGGTGGCCGCTTGTTCCGACTCGTCGGACGCTGGTGATTTCGGCGGCATTGGCGACAACGCTGCCGGAACCGGGGGGTCCACGGCCTCGGGAGGCTCGGGCAGCGGTCCCCTGCCACCCGAACTCGAACTCGAAGAGAGCTTTCGTTCGCCCGTCGTGACGGGCGCGTTCGTCTGGAGCGCCAATCCCGACAGCAATCGCGTCGCGCGCATCGACGCCCGCAACCTGCAGATCGAAGTGTTCGATGCCGGCCATGCTCCCACGTATCTGGCCGCGCTCCCCGCGGGCAAGACAGCGGGCGGAGCACTGGTGATCAACCAAAAGAGCGACGACGCCAGCCTGTTCTTGATTGCTGGTGGCGATGCGGGCTCCGATACGGATCCCGCCATCTCGGTGAAGAAAGTGTCGCTCCAGGCAGGGGCGAGCGCGTGGGCCGTCGGTTCGACCGGGCGCGTAGCCATCGCCTGGTCTCGTGCCGAGGATGCGTTGCTTGGGTCCGATGACGGCTACCAAGACATTACCATCTTGAGCTTCGACGACGAGGTGCGAGCGGACACCTTGAGTGTTGGCTTCAGGCCGAGCCGAGTGGTGATTGCCCAAGACGAAACGCGGGGCTTCGTCGTATCCGATCCGGGCATCAGCGTACTCGATCTGACGGCGGGAACGACGCCCAGCATCCTGCGCGAGATCTTCCTGCCCGAGGCGGCACTGGGCCTCGAGCGCGACGTGTCCTTCAGTTCGACCGGACAATTCGCGTTCGTGAGACTCGAAGGCAGCTCGCAAATCCTGATCGTCGACACGGCCACTGACGCACGCGTCACCGTCGAGTTTCCGGGCATCGTCACCGATCTCGATCTCAGCGCGAACGGCGAGATCGGCGTTGCCGTCATGCGCGCCTCAGACGTGACTTCTTTCGGCGAAGGCGGGGCAGGTGAGCCCAGCAGCAGCGCTGCGGCAGTCTTCTCCGTCGACGAATTGGTGCTCGACGCGACAGCCTTCGAATTGGTCACCGTGGCCGACGTGGTCGGCAGCGCGGAGATCGCCGAAGATGGTTCTCTGGCGGTGCTCTACACGAATGCCTTGAGTTCGTCGTTCCTCTGGGTGCTGAAGCTCGACGACCACGCCTTGCGTCGCGTCGACGTGCGCGCACCGATCTTGGCTGCCTTGGTTTCGGTGACCGGCGATCACGCAGTGACCATCCAGAAGCCTCCTGCTGGCAGCGTCAAGGCCGGAGCGTTCGCCGTGGTTCCGTTGCGCGAGAATCTGCCGGCTCGCATCGAAGGCACCGATGCCGTCCCCGCCTTCGTGTCGATCGCCAAGGATGGCTCCGCCGCTGTGGTCACGACCCTAGCGCCCGAAGGTTCGCCCTCGGCCAGCTACCTCACGCAGCTTCCGGGTTTCCGCGTCGACACGCTGCGCCTGCCCAGTACTCCCCTGGCCAGCGGCATCGTCGCCAGCGCCGGCAAGGCCTTCGTAGCCCAAAAGCACCCCGAAGGCCGAATCAGTTTCATCAACCTCGGTTCGGGGCAGGCGACCACGGTCACGGGCTTCGAGCTGGGTAGCAAGGTGGTGCACGAATGAGCGGACGAATGAATCGACCTATGCGCGTTGTCGGCAGCCTGCTGTTGACAAGTGGTTTCTCGATGGCGGCCTGCTCGGCATCCGAAAACGGGGGAGGCCGCGACGGGCCGGGCCCCGACGACTATTCGGGCGATTCGGGAGCCGGCGACTTGGGTCTCGACGACGGCGACGGCTTGTCCGGTGTCGACGGAGGCATGGGAGGGTCGGCTCCGCTGCCCGAGGAAAGGGAAGACGAGTCCAGCTTCAAGGCACCCGTCGCCACGGGACGCTACTTGTGGTCGGCCAATCCCCAGAGCGGCCGCGTCGCCTTGATCGACGGCAAGACGTTGGGCGTCCAAGTGCTCTCAGCCGGTCTGTTCCCCACGCACTTGAGTTCCGTGCCCCGGAGCGACGACGAGCCTTCGGCCATCGTGCTCAATGTCGGCTCGTCGGATGCCTCGTGGTTTCGGCTCGCTGCCGGCGGGGCGACCGAGAAGCGATTGGCTACGCACGTCGGCGCGAACCGTTGGAGCGTCGGCACGAGCGGGCAATGGGCCGTCGCCTTTTCGGCGGCTGAGGCCGGCCAGGCGCTCGATCCCACCGAAGGCCTCCAGGAAATCTCCGTGCTGCGTTTGCGGACCAAGGATCCGTTCGTCGCGCGCCTGACCGTGGGCTATCGGCCTAGTCGCGTGCTCGTGGCCAATGGCGACGAACGCGTGGTTGTGGTGTCCGAAGACGGGCTGACCTTGCTCACCTTGGGAGCCGAGCCCAGCGTCAGCGCCTGGGTCGAGCTCGGTGCGGCAAGTGGCCGCGACGTATCGCTGACGAACGACGGCGAATACGCCTTGGTGCGACGCGCCGACGACGAGCGGGTGGAAGTGATCACTCTCGACAACGTGGAAACACGAACCTTCCTCACGTTCGAGGGTAGCGTGACCGACCTCGACCTGAGCGACAGCGGGCGCGCCGTGGCCGTCATTCGCGAAAAGCACCAGATCGCGAGCTTTTCCTTCCCGGACGTGCTCACGAGTCCGCTCTTCGATACGGCGGAGTTTCCCGATGAAATTTTCGGTAGCGCAGCGCTCACGGCCGATGGAACTCGCGCGGTCCTTTACACGAACGCCGTGCAGAACGAGCGGGTTACGATCGTGAACCTGACGCCCGGTGCCGACTATCTCGACGGTCGCAGCCTCAGCACCAAGAGCCCCGTCTGGAGCGTCACCACGAGCCCCGACGGCGGCCACGCGATCGTGCTCGGAGGGACGGAAACGGCAGCCGCGGCTTCGTTCGCCGTCCTGTCGTTGACCGAAGCGCGGTTCCCGCGCGTGGTCGGCACCGGGGCAGGCGTGCGTCACGTGGCCATGGCGGACGAAGCCGCGCTGATCACGGCTACCAATGCGACAGTGCACGAAGCCTACGTCGTGCGCTTGCCCAGCCTGTCGGTCTCCAAGGTGCCGCTCTCGGCAGCGCCGCTCTCGGCGGGTGCCCTGTACGAACTCGGCTTGGGCTTCGTCGCACAAGCGCACCCCGAGGGCCGCGTGACCTTCTTCGACTTGCAGAGCGCCGAAGCCCGAACCCTCACGGGCTTCGAGTTGTCGGCCGAGGTGGTGGACCGATGAAAGACGAAATGAACCAGTTCCGAAGCCTTCGAATCGCCACCATTTCGACGCTCACGCTCGTCGGGCTGGGCCTCACCGCTTGTGGCTCCCGCAACGACGATTGGAACTCCTACTTCGAGGCCGGTGAGGTCGTGGGGCTCGACGGCTCAGTCGCCGTCTTCGATCGAGGTCTCGAGCGCATCTTGTTCTTGACCGCGCCAAGCTCGAAGCAGGTGGCGAGTCGCGCCTTCTCGGTCGGTCACGACGTCCAGGTCGTTCGGGCGTCCAAAGACCGCTCGTCGCTGTTCGTGCTTTCTGCCGGTGAGTGGCCGCGCACCGAACCCGACGACGAGAAGCCGCGTCTGCAAGTGTTCTCGGGGGGACCGAAGCTCGCCGAGCCCACGGTCTACGAGCTGGACGACCCGATGGGCGCGCTGGCCCTCGATCCCGAAGGACGCTGGGTGGCGGCATTCGCCGGCAGCGCCACGGTGACGAATCCCAACGAGATCGTGCTGCTCGATCTGCAGGATCCAAAGGCAAAGCCCGTCTCCAAGACCATCCGCAGCTTCGGCGGTTCGCCTGTGGAACTGTCCTTCACCAGCGAGCTTGCGGTCCCCCGGGGCCCGGCGCGACGCTTCCTGGTGGCGCGCACCGATCGCGACGTGGCGTTGATCGACTTGAGCGACCCCAACCGCGAAGAAATCACCGTCGGCTTGCCGAAGGACGAGCAAGGCATCCCACGCGTGCCCGTCCAGATCGTGCACGACGACGGCGACCCCGACGACAAGAGCGATGCGCGTCTCGCCGTTCGACTCGTGGATTCGGCGGATGTCGTGCTGCTCGAGCTGGCTGAACCGACGGCCGCGGACCGGGATTTTTCGGTTGGCTACAACATCGTCGACGTCGGTGGCGTGCCGACGGCCATCGATTTCGTGCGAACGGACGGCGGCTTGCGTCTGGCGGCGTTGGTTCCCTCTCGGCAACGCGCTACCTTGGTGAATCCCGAGACCACCTTGGCCGAAGTGGTCGACTTGGGTGGCAACTTCAGCAGCATGACGCGCATCACCAACGCCGTCGGTGACGCGCCGGAAGGTGGCGACGTCGCACTGCTCTGGGGCGAAGGCAAGACCTTCGCTTTCTGGTCCTTGGGTTCGACCAGCGGGACGCCCTATCGAGCAGTCGACTCGACCGAGCTGGACATCCAACTGAGCCAGGTGCTCGACGTGCCGGCCCCCAACGAGCACTTGAAGGTGCTGGTCGGCGAAAGCGCCACGACCTTCTACGTCCTGAACCTCGAGCGCCGCGAAAGCTTTCCGCTGATGACGCGCGAAGCCGGCTACCGCATTGAAGTGAGCGGCGACGGAAATCGCTTGTGGGCTTACGCTCCGGGCAATCCGTCGTTCTCGGCAGTTCGGCTCTCCGACCTTCATCCGACTCAGCTCGACGTGTACCCCGAGCCGAGCGTGGTGTTCGACGTTGCCCGGCTCGACGGGGGTCGTGCCGGCTTGGCCATCCAGACCAGCGGTGGCCTCAGTGTCACGCTGCTCGACGCCAACGACCCCGATTCCGCCACCACCCGCTACTTCCCGGCGCTCGAGCTGGAGGAGATTCAGTGATGCGACAAAACCAGACTTTGGGATTGCTCACGAGCCTGATGCTGCTCGGCGCGACGCTGCCAGCGATCGCCCAGAACGTCGTGCACGTCACGAGCGAC
>Ga0163144_10002672_pt1 | contig 40805 bp, 37 predicted proteins | sample OliLak19BULKMAT1_FD_123175 | JGI IMG/M metagenome (GOLD analysis project Ga0163144, IMG submission 123175) | Freshwater microbial mat bacterial communities from Lake Vanda, McMurdo Dry Valleys, Antarctica - Oligotrophic Lake LV.19.BULKMAT1 | ecosystem: Environmental > Aquatic > Freshwater >...
CGCAGCGTCGTATCGTACAGCGTCCCCTGCACCGTCGCCTGCACCCGCGCCGCATGATACAACAGCGCGCCCACCTGCTCGACGCGAATCGGCGTGCCATAGTCATAGAGCGTGCGTCGGCGTTCGAGTACCGCCCAAAATGAGATTGGCTCGATTGATTCTGGCTTGGGCAGCGAAATGATCGTCTCCGATTGAGGTGGAAGAATCGGCGGCTCGGGGCGACGCGCTGGCGTTTCTACCCGTTCGGAAAAATGCGCTATCAAATCGGGCGTCGTCCACGCTTCATGAGGCGATTCGCCGGCTGCCGCAGGGAGCGCAACCGACAGCTTGTCCACGATCAGCCGCCAACCCACAGCGGTGCGCTCAAAGCGGCTTTTTCCGTTCATCACATGAACATCGGCATGGGATTGAGTTCGGCTTCAACGTGTGCGCGTTCTATCGACCCCATCTGGACTGGAAGATCGTATAAACGACCCGGCGCGCGGCGCGCCCAAAAGTGACGCATCCCCGGCATGATCGCGCGGACGACGGGTAAGCCCACATCGGCGCGCGTCTGATCGAGGATCAGCGTGTCGATACCGCGCGCCCGCCCAAGCTCAACCAGATAGCGGACAGCATCGGAAAGATTATCATGGGCGATCAGCGGGTAATCGTGCGGCGTGCGCAGCGGCTGGCGCATGTCGGGCGCGAGATACGGCTGATTCTCGATGGTCGCGGTTCGCCACCAACGAAGCTCCCACACCGAGTCGGATTGATAGTCGCCGTCGGCATCCCGGATGGCAGCGGGCAGCGATTGATTGAGTTCGGTCAAGGCGCGCAGCGCCGCGATGCGCGCGTCGAGATGCGCCCCGAAGCCAAGCACAATATCGTCACTGGCGGCATTTACGCGCGCTGAAACCGCCACGAAGGTCGGGACATTGAAATCGGTCGTGATATCCAACAGCCAGAAATCACGCCCCATCCGGGCGAAATAGGCGCGGCTTTGGGCGATATACGGATGATCGAGCGCATCGAGATCGAATGCGGGACGGCACAGTTGATTATCCCACCAGATCGCAATCGCATCGCGTTCGATCAATTCTAACATCGCTTGTAGGATCGCGTCTTCGCGTGAACTGCCCGCCGCACAACCGTTGGAGTCCGCGCCGCAAAAGCTATGATCCGGCGGCTGTGGCGCGTCGTAATAGCTGTAGGCGGTTGGAACATATTTCCAATCGGAATCGCGCAGCGACCAAACCGGCGACCATTCAATCGCCCAGTCATCATCGAACGGTTCAGGCACGAACAGATGCGGCGGACAGGTCGCATTCCATGTTTCGCGCGTCGCATACTGCGCATCGCTGAACAACAGCAAATCGCGCGGATGAATTGCCCCATCGAGATCGCGCTGACGGGCGGTGATGCGCGCTTCATCGCCATGAAACATGCCGCTGTAGCGTTCCACCGCTTCGCACAGGGCGCTGGCGCGTGCCTGAACGTCGTCCGTCCCTTTTCCCGCGCTTTGGGCGCGCAAATGGCGCTTGAAGTTAGCCCATTGATGCAGCGGGCGCGCCTTGTTGTAGCCCGATGCGTAGAGGTGAATATGTTCGGGCGTGTGAACGCGCGTCAGATGGCTGACAATCCCCGTGATCGGGCTGACATGCTGAAGATAGCGTTCCAACGTTGCCGCCGCCGCCGCGCTGCGCGAACCCGCGTCGGTGGTTTCGGCTTTTGGGCGCGCTTCCAGTTGGATTGGCACGGCATCGCGTTGTCCTGCCACGCTGCAAACAGGACACGCGGGATAGCGCACGAGCGCATGAAACTCGCTGTGCATCGTGACCGTATCGAACGTATACAGCCGTTCGCGCAAATGGCGTTCGCCAGCCAGCCAGCGCACGGTTTCGTGTGCTGCCAAGCTCAAGCCAACCGCTGTAATGGTGGGTGAAGGGTCGCGCGGAAGGGCAATGCGCGTGCCTGTTTGCCCTTCTAGAAAGGTTTCCACCGGATGATTATCGCGGACACGCCGCGCGAAGCACGCCCAACAAGCCGTTTCGCCGGGTACGAAAACCGGACCCAGCCACAAGATCGAACTCGTCGGCTTGACCAGCATCCATGGGCGGTTGGCAGCGCGATTGAACCCGTCCAAATCGGGATGCAGTTCATCATCGGTCACGATTAGATCGAGATCGGCGCTGGAGGGATCATCCGCCAAGGGATGGAACGCGGACAGCGCATCGATTAAGGGCAGCACATCGATCTGTCCGAACGCATATAGATTGACCGAGCCAGGCGGTGCCGCCGACGGCGCATCAGCATCGATCACATAGCCTTTCCGTCGCAGTCGTTCAAGCGCGTAGCCGATTTGCATGGGGGCGGCGGCGGCGCTTAAACGTTCGATGATGGTGGCAATGTCATGCTGTCCATCCAGCAGGGGCGCAAGCGAAAAATACAGGCGTCCCGTCAGGGTATGGCGTTCACGTTCAGACAGCAAAAAGACCAGATCGGGCGCAAGGCGCTCGACGCGAAAGGACGATTTAAAGCGTGGCTTGTTCATGGCGCGCGGTTTCATCCAAGTTGAGCATCGCGCCGCGCGCTAAAGCGGCATCGGGGTCGGGCAGGCGCAGTTTCGCCAAGATGATTTCAGACTCGCGCAAGATTTCGGCGTCGCCCTGCGCCGCCGGATGCGCACGAATGAAACCAAGCAGTTCCGCAGCGCGTGGTTCGTCGCTGTGTTTACGATGATATTCGGCTGCGCCAAGCAGCGCGCCCAAAGTCGCTGCTTCGGCACCGATGCTCAAACTCAATTCCAGCGAACGACACAGATAATCACGCGCAGTTTTGAATTCGCCCGCCTTAAGTTCGAGATAGCCGAGATAGTAGGTCGCCAGTGCATCGCCATAGGCATTGCTCGCGCGCTGAAATGCGATCTGGGCGGTGCTAAAATGCTCGCTGGCAAGGCTGTATTGACGCTGATTGTAGAGCAGCCGTCCGAGGTTGCCTTCAATATTGCCGAGCAGCGCCGGATTGCCAATTTCCTTTGCCAATTCGCTGGCGCGCGTCAACGTTTGAATAGCGTCGTCGCTGCGTCCTAACCCCTCTTCCGCCGCGCCTAACGAGTTGAGGTGGGTTGCTTGTACATACGGTTCGCCGCTGCGTTCCGCAAAGGGCTGCGCCTCGATCAGCGCGTCGTATGCCTGCTGCATCTCGCCGCGAATATGATGGACGACGCCCGCCAACAGCAGCCCTTGCATAATCGCGCTATCATCGGCAGAGGCGCGCGCTAACCGCAGCACATCGGACGCTTTTTCCATCGCCGCGTCCATTTGCCCATATCGAATATGAATCCACGCCAATTTATCCAAAATTCCCGGCATGAATGCGGTATGGTCGCCTTGACGTGCCAGATCGAGGGCGAGCGTCAGATGCCGCGTGGCTTCGGTGTACAGACTCAAATATTCGTACAGTCCACCAAGCAAACTGTTGAATTCGATTTGGGTTGGCGTACTGGTTGCCAGTTCCAAGCCCCGTTCGTACAGCGTTTGCGCATCGTTGTAGACGCCGATTTGCGTGGCTTTTTCGCCCGCCATGCGGATGTAGTGCATCTCTTTGGCTGGATTTTCAGCGCCGCGCCAGTGACTGATCAACGCGACCGCGTTTTCTTCCGGCTCGTAGATCGTTTCCATCGTCTCGGCAACCCGACGATGTAGATCGCGCTGTACATCGGGCGGTAGATTGTCGATCAGATGTTGGCGCAGTTTATCATGGGCAAAGCGCCAACGTTCATCGCGGTATTCGATCACCGCCGCGTTGATCGTCGTCGTCAGCCAATCCTCAAAATCGGGGGTCGCATTGAGAAGGCGCAGCAGTTTCGCGTCCAAATCGCGTCCGGCGATGGCAGCGACATGCAGCAAGGCGCGATACGCTTCTGGTATTTTGTCCAATCGCCGCTGCACGATTTTTTGAATACCGCCCGTCAATACGCCGCGCGGAAGCTTCATTTTGGGAATTTTCTCCAGCGTTCCCGCTTCCTCTGCCAGCGCGCGCACCGTTTCGATCAGGAAGAAGATATTTCCTTCCGTCTCTTTTTGCAGCATCTTGACCAATTGGGGTTCGCTGCCCGCGCCGCCAATCATAGATGTGGTGAGTTCGGCAATCGATTTGATATCCAACCGTTCCAGCAAGATGTGTTGACTGTTGGAAAATTGCTGCGCTAATGTTGGCGCTTCATCATGACGGTAATCCGCGACAATCAGCAGTTGCGCTTTGCTTGCGCGTGCGCTGATCCGCTGAAGCATCTCCAAGCTTTCTGCCGTCGCCCAGTGTAAATCTTCTAAGATCAACAAAATTGGCTCTTCGCAAGCGGCGAACAACGCGGCAATCGCGTTAGGTACGGTGCTTGGCTCGGTGTCGGGGATCGGGCGATCCAGCACACGCTCGATATCCGGCACAAGAAAACGCAGCGCAGTGGCATCGGCATCGGTCACTTGTACGCGCAGCAGTAGACGTTTGACGACGCTGCGCCAAAGATGGAAGGGCTGTGCGCCCTCCTCAATCGCTTCACCGACCAGCGGCAGCGCCCCTTTGACCAGCGCGAGATGACGGAGTTCATTGACCATTCGAGATTTGCCAACGCCGCTTTCGCCGCCGATCAGCCACATGCCACCGCGTCCGCCGAGCATGGTATCGAGTGCGCCGGACAGCGAGGCAAACTCTCGTTCGCGCCCGACGAACATGGCTGCTTGCAAGAAGCTCTCGCGGGTGTCGCGGGACTGTGGCGGCGGCTCTTCCCCGATGGCATGACATAATTCGCTGATGGCGCGTTCCGGAGCGGTGTAGCGATCTGACGGCGTTTTGGCGACGAGGCGGTTGATGATGTTGACCAGTTGATAGGGAGAATCGAACGATGCTGCAAAGAGAGGAAGCGCATCTTCTTTCCGTGCGTCATTCGGATCGAGGCGGATGGTTGCGCCACCAAGCACATTGGTTTTCAGGGCAGCGGCAGGATCGATGGCAACACCAACATCCTCTTGGTTCAGCAGCATTTTATTTTCGCTGACGATGCGTTCGATCAATCTCATTGGATCGAACGGTTTGCCGATGATATCAGCGATCATCCGATGGATACTAACCTGATCAAACATCCGTTGTCCGGTCAGCACTTCATACGCAATCACGCCGACCGCATACATATCCGACGCGAACGAGGGCGTACCGCCTTTAAACAGTTCAGGTGCCATGTATGCAATCGTTCCACCCATTTCGGACTCCTCGATTTTTGGATCAGTGAGTGCCAGCCCAAAATCGAGAACTTTAACGACGTTATCGCGTGTGACGAGGATATTTTCCGGTTTCAAATCGCGGTGGATGATGCCGCGACGATGCAGATATTTCAGCGCCTCAAACACTTGAATCAGCAGATGAACTTTTTCCCGCATCGGCAGCACGATACAGGCATCGCGCAGATTATGGGCGCCATGCAACAGCAGCATCGTAAAATACGGTTGCCCCTCTTGGTCGATGCCATAATCCATCACATTGACGACGTTGGGGTGTCGTAACGACGCCAAGACTTGAAATTCGTTGGTGAGCGCAAGTTTGGCGTAGGTCGAAAGCGACAACGTATCTTTGCGCGCTTCGAACACGCGCTTGAGTGCGACTTCCTCACCCGATAGTCGGTCGAGGGCGGCATACACCGCTCCCATCGCTCCTGCACCAAGCGATTCTTGGAGAACATAACGATTTTGAATAAGCTGCTCGTTCATAGAATTGACAGTGATTCGCTTTCAGCTTAGTGGGTATAAAGTCGCTCATGCTGATCATACCGACTCAGCCGTTGTGTGATGAATGCCGATTGGTCGAATTTTTTGTGGGTCATATGGGCGATTGCTTGAAATGACGACTTCAAGGACAAAGAATACGGAATTTTATGAAACAGCATTTTGTTGGTAATATATGTTAAACTAACCTCACCCCAACCCCTCAGCCCTGTGGAGCGGTGCCTCTTTCAGAGAGGCTATGCGGCGCGGCAAATTTTGTTCTCGCCGTTGACAGTGAACCAGTCAGTCAATATACTACCAATGATTGCTCATATATTGATGGTTTTGCAGTGGTCACGATGCCAACCAAGACGGTTTGTGAAGACAACGACGCGGATGCAGCCGTGGTCGGCGCGCTGCATCCGTATTTGATCGACACATTGGTCGCCAATCGCCTCGCGGAAGTGTTTAAGGCGCTCAGCGACCCGACGCGCCTGCGCATCATTTCACTGCTGCTCGAACACGAGGTTTGTGTTCACACGCTTGAGTTAACGCTCGGCATGACCCAATCCGCGATCTCGCATCAGCTTCGTTTCCTACGCCAATTGAATTTGGTACGGTATCGCAAAGCCGGACGGCACGTTTATTACGCGCTCGATGACGACCATGTGCGCGAATTATTCGCACAAGGACTCTTGCACGTCGAACACGGATAGGGGTGACAGCGCGGCTCTTTTTTGCTACAATCCATGAATAAGTGTTCATATGTTGATACAAGGTCGCAGTTGAGCGAGGGTTGAAGCGAACCATGACCACTAAAACCTACATCGTCACAGGGATGGACTGCGCCGGATGCGCCCGCGAAGTCGAAACGGGCGTGGCGCGCTTGGACGGCGTAAAAAACGTCGAGGTCAATTTCGCCACCAGCAAGATGCGTCTGGACGGCGATATTCCCTTCGAGATGCTGCAAACGCGCGTCGCGGCGCTCGGTAAATCGGTTCATGCCGACACCGAGACCAACGCCGATCATGCGTCCACGATGCGCGGCGGCGTGATCGGGTTTTGGGATTATCTGCTCAAGCGCCGCGAAACCCGTTTGGCGTTGATCGGCGGCGCGGTTGTGCTGCTGACCTTCATCATGTCGGCGCTGATCGCGCTGCCCGAAACCCTCGTCGCCCTTGCTTATATGATCGGCATGGCGATCACGCTCTACCCGATTGCGCGCAGCGGCATCAACACCTTGCGCATCAACCGCGAATTCAATATCAATCTGCTGATGAGCATCGCCGCTGTCGGCGCGCTTTGGATCGGGGAGTATCTCGAAGGTGCGACGGTGATTTTCCTCTTCGCTATTGGTGAAGCCCTCGAAGGCTACACCGCCGACCGCGCGCGGGACAGTATTCGCGGCTTGATGGCGCTCAAACCGACACAAGCCGTCCGGCTGCACGCTGGCGTGGAACAGACTGTCCATGTCAACGTCTTGGAGGTCGGCGACCGCGTGCTTGTGAAACCGGGCGAAAACATCCCGATGGATGGGACGATCCTGAGCGGCGCGAGCAGCGTCAACCAAGCGCCGATCACCGGTGAAAGCGTGCCTGTGAGCAAAGAAACGGGCGCTGACGTATTCGCGGGAACGATCAACGGCGAAGGCGCATTGACGATCCGCGTGACGCACCTCGCCGCGGATAACACGCTCAGCCGGATCATCAAGCTGGTGGAAGAAGCGCAAAGCGTCCGCGCACCGAGCCAGCGCATGATCGACCGCTTCGCCCATTATTACACGCCAGCGGTCGTGGTGATCGCGGCGCTGGTCGCCGTCCTGCCGCCGCTGCTGTTCAATCTGCCGTTCTACGATACCGCCGCCGAACACGGATGGCTGTATCGGGCGCTGTCGATGCTGGTGATTGCCTGTCCGTGCGCGTTGGTGATCAGCACGCCTGTGACCGTGATCAGCGCCATCACAGCGGCGGCGCGGCGCGGCGTGTTAATCAAAGGCGGCGCATTCTTAGAGGCGCTCGGCACCGTAAAAGCATTCGCTTTCGATAAGACCGGAACGCTCACCGCAGGAATGCCCACGGTGACGCAGTGGCGCGCGTTCGATTGCGCGACGGGCGAACCCTGCTCAACCTGCGATGATGTCTTGGCGCTGGCTGCGGCGGTTGAACGACGCACGGCGCATCCATTGGCACGCGCCGTGGTCGCTGCCGCCGATGAACGCCAATTCGCCCCAATCTACGCGCCTGCCGAAGCGGTCGAACTGCTGGCGGGGCGCGGCGTGCGCGGACAAGTCAACGGCAGCATGATCACGGTGGGCAGCCATCGCCTGTTTGACGAGGTATTTCCCCATGCCCTAGCCATCTGTGCATTGGTCGATCAAGCCGAGGCGAACGGGCAAACAACGGTGTTGGTGGCGGAGGGGGAGCGCGTGCGCGGTTATATCACGCTGGCGGATACCGTGCGGGCGAGCAGTCGGACCGTCATCAGCGAACTGAACGCGCTTGGACTGCCGACGATTATGCTGACGGGCGACAATCGCACGGTGGCACAGTCCATTGGCGCACAGGTGGGCGTGATTGACGTGCGCGCGGAACTGCTGCCGCAGCACAAAGTGGATGCGGTCAAAGAACTGCTCGGTCGCTATGACAGTGTGGCGATGGTGGGCGACGGCGTAAATGACACCCCGTCGTTAGCGACTGCCACCGTCGGGATTGCGATGGGCGGTGCAGGCAGCCCGCAGGCGCTCGAAACCGCCGATATTGCCCTGATGAGCGATGACTTACATCAGCTTCCCTTTGCTGTGCGCTTGGCACGTTTCGCTCGACACGTGATCGGGCAGAATGTCGCGTTGAGCTTCGGCATGAAGGCGATCTTCTTGGTGCTGGCGTTTTTGGGCGTCACCTCGCTGTGGGTAGCGATTCTGGCGGACGTGGGCATGTCGCTGTTGGTGACGCTGAATGGGATGCGCCCGCTGGCATTCGAGCGGAAGTGAGCGATTACGACCTATGCAGAACCTCACCCCCTCGTAGTGCGCCAAGCAGGTGAACCAAAATACAAACCTCACCGGCGACTGGTCAGCTATGGACAGCACTGGATCGGGCGCGCTCAGGTCTTCAAGAACGCGGGCTGGCAGTGGAAATGGGTCTCTCTGGTGTCTCGGTGGGACGCGCGTCATCCGACGGGCGCGCTGATGGCTCGCCCCTACACCAAATCACCCGCCCTTAACTCATGCCCGTCAGCATGATCGTGACCGTCGTGCCTTTATCGACTTCGCTTTGCACGTCCACCGTGCCATCAAGCGCGCGCACCACGCCGAACACGACCGGGATGCCCAAGCCGCTCCCCTTATGCGTGCGCACTTCTTCGCGGTCAGAGCGGAAATAGATCGTCCCCAACTGTGCCAGTTCGGCGGGGGTCATGCCGATGCCGTTGTCGATCACACTAATTTTCAGCCGATTGCCGTCCGCCGACGCGCGCACCGTCACCTCGCCATTGTCGCCGCTGTAGCGCAAGCCGTTCTCGATCAGCTTGCAGATCGCCTTCGTCAGCAGTTCACCGTCTACGTTCAGAATCGGCAAGCCCGACGGGGTGTCAAACGTGAGCGTGCGCGTCAACTGTTCCGCGACGGGACGCATCTGCTTCTCAACCGACATGGCAATATTCTTGTACATATCCATCTTGGGCTGGACGCGCAGTGAATTGGCGCGAATCTTGGCGGTGTCGCTCACGTCGGTGAGCAGGCTCTCCATGCGGCGGGCGTTGGAGCGCATCGTCTCCAAGAACTGTTTTTGCATGTCGGTCAGCGACCCCATTGCGCCGCTGATGAGCATATCGCCGTAGCCGCGAATGCTGGTCATGGGCGTGCGCAGTTCGTGGATCGCATGGCTGATGAAATACGCTTGTTCGCGCGCGGCGTCGGGGTCGCTTGCGCCGTTGGCGGACGCGGCTTTGCGCGCCTCCGCTTCTTTAGCGGCGGCATCGGCAGCCCGCTGCACCGCGCCCTGGATCGATTCCAACTGTCCGGGCAACCGAACGGGGATGATCGTGCCTTTGCGCGCCGCCTCGATCAAATCGGAGAGGAGTTCGCGGGCTTCTTCCAATGCCGCAGTCACGTTCACGGTCGTCTCGCTCATCGTGCGTCGTCCTTTGTGGACAGGGCGAGCCATGTCCCTACACGGTCGGTTGATCGGGCATGGCACGCCGCGCCCCTACCATCGTCTGGGGGGTGCGCTCTCGTCGTATTTGTCGGTCGGCATGGTATCGGTATACGCCGCCACGCTGAACATGAATTTACTGCCCTTGCCGACTTCGCTTTCAATCTCGATCCGGCTGCCCATCTGCTCGACCAAGCTGCGCGTGATGGCAAAGCCGAGTCCCGTGCCGGGCTGGGAGCGCGTAAATTCATCCTCGGCGCGCCAGAATTTCGTCCCCAATTTTCGCATTGCCTCGGATGACAAGCCGATACCGCTGTCCTGCACGCCGAAGCCGACCCGCACAACGCCATGTTCATCGGTGAGCCTGCGCGCGGAGACCGTAACGGTGCCGCCCTTGGGCGTATATTTGACGGCGTTGCTGACCAAGTTGGTCAAGACTTGTAACAAACGATAGTAGTCCGTGCGCAAGACGGGCAAGTTGGCTTCGACCTGTTCGGTATAGTTGTGTTCGCGCGCCTTGACCTGCGTCATCATGCTCTCGCGCAGGTCACGCACGATGCCCTCGACGCTCACGCGCGTCTCGTTCATCGAGAAATGACCGCTCTCGATGCGGCTGATGTCCGCCAGATCGCTGACCAAGACTTCCATCCGCTTGACGGTATCGCGGATGCGGTTGAGATAGCGCATGTGCTGTTCTTGCAGATCGCCGTCCATCAGCGTCAGATCGGCGTAGCCCAAGATGCTCGCCATCGGCACTTTCATGTCGTGCGCGACGATGCCGACAAATTCGCTCTTGGCGCGGTCTGCCGCTTGCACCGCGGCGTACAGACGGGCATTTTCGATAGCGATGGCGGCGCGCGAGGCGACGCGCTCGACCAGATCGACTTGATCATCGGTGAACGTGCCAGCGTTGCGCCGCAAGACCATCACTGCCAAGACGATGGTTTCGCGCATGATCGGCACGAACATGATGCCTTGTTTGCGCACTGGATCGTTGATCAGGATCGTTTGGCGTTTGGCGGCGGCGTCGAGGGCTTGGGCATAATTCAGGTCCAAGAAGATCGGCTGCGTATCTTCGGGATTGATGCCGTAGTGCCGAAGCGTGCGAATATGCGCGCCCTCGACCAAGCCGATATGCCCGCGATCTGCGTGCGACAGGCGGCACGCCCATTCCAACGTCTCGTTGACCGCGCGATCCATATCGAGCGTCTCGTTCAACTGCATGTCGATGCGCCGCAGTTGGCTCAGTTCTTCGACGCGCTGTGCCAATTTCTGATCGGTGGCTCTGAACAACTGCGCGTTTTCCAGCGTGATCGCCGCTTGTCCGGCGAACAATTCCAGCGCCGACAGATCATCTTCCTCGAACAAGCCCGCCGTCGCGCGGTTATCGACGTAGATCGCGCCGATCACCTTGCCGCGCACGCGCATCGGGGACGCCATGATGCCGCGTAACGCTTGGCTGACGATACTCGCTTGTCCGGCGAAGCGCGGGTCTTCGGCGGCGTTGGTTGTGACAATCGACTCGCCCATGTCCAAGACCTTGTTGATCACGGTGCGGCTGTATTTGAACTTGTCACCGCTCAACGTCTGTTGGTCGAGGTTGCGCGCTGCTTTCACTTCTTCCGCGCCGTCGTCGTTGCGCAGCATCAAGAAGCCGCGTTCCGCGCCGGTCAACAGGATGATCGCATCCATGACCTGATCCAACACCACCTGCACATCCAGCGACGAGCCAAGCAAACGGCTGACCTTGTACAACTGCTCAAGGCGCTCTTGCTTTTTCAACTGCTTGTGTTCGATCTCAAGCCGCGCCAGCAGATCGATCAGCTTCTCCACGTGTTTGGAGAGCGAGACGCCATCGACGCGCCCCGCCTGAATTTGCGTCTTAAGCAGGTTCAAACTGTGGCGCATGGACGCGAGTTCGTAATCCGTCACCTGCATGATGCTGCTGTTGGTGGTCGTGGTGTTCTCGGTCATTCGGCTTGCCTCGACATGCCTTGATAGTAATCACAATGCGCCGTGAGCGGACAGCGTTCGCACGCTGGGCGGCGGGCGGCACAAATTTCGCGCCCTAAGCGGATCATATTCAGATGAAATGCAAAATAATCGCTCGGCGGCACGATTGCTTCCATCAGCGGGTGTGCCTTGTCCGCACTGATGCCCTGTGGCAAAAAGCCAATGCGCTGTCCGACGCGGTGAACGTGCGTATCGACCGGAAAAGCCGGGCGGTTGAAGCCAAAACACAGCACAATCGCTGCTGTTTTGGGTCCTACGCCGTCGAGGCTGGTCAGCCACGCGCGCGCCTCGTCGAGCGGCAGATCGCGCAGCGCGTCGATGCTCAAGACGCCGAAACGGTCTTGGATCGCGCGCAGCACGCCCTGAATGCGCGGCGCTTTCTGATTCGCCAGCCCTGCCGGACGGATCACGTCAATCACCGCTTGCGTCGGCGCGTCGATCACGTCCTGCCACGTCGGAAACATCGCTTTGAGCGCAGCGAAGGCGCGGTCGCGGTTGGTGTCGGTCGTACTTTGGCTGAGGATGCAATCCACCAATTCGTCGGTTGGCGTGGCGGAGAACGGACGCCAATCCGGGTAGCCGAAAACCGCGCACAGTTCAGCAGCGACGGGCGCATACTTCGCCTTGCGGCGCGCGAAATCGGGGATGTTGGTGTTTACGTTCATCATGTTGTAGATTGTACTGTACTTCAAAGAGGATGGATACTGGATGCTCAAACAAATCGGCTTGGCGCTCTATCGCGCATTGCCCCGCTACGGACAGTGGACGCTCAAACGAATAATATATAGTGGACTGCGCTATACGTGTCCGGTATGTGGCAGCCATCTGCGCGCCTTCCGCACGCATCGACTGAACGAGCGTAACACCCAACTCGTCTTGCAGCCTGATTTACGCTGCTGGGTGTGTTGGTCGGCATCACGTCATCGCGCTGTCTGGCATTTTTTCAAGCTGCAAACGCCGCTCATGGATGGACAGCCGCGCCGGCTGCTGCACACTGCGCCGGAAGCGGGGCTGCGGCTGCGCTTCGCGCGGGTGCCACAGCTCGATTATGTGACCGCCGACTTACACATGCCCGACGTAAAGATGCAGATCGATATCATGCAGATTCCCGTGTCCGATGGCAGTTTCGACGCGATTTATTCTAGTCACGTCCTCGAACACGTCCCCGATGATCGCCAAGCATTGCGCGAATTTTACCGTGTTCTCAAGCCGGGCGGCTGGGCGGTGATCATGATCCCGATCTTCACGGACAAGAGCTTTGAAGACCCCTCGATCACCGATCCAAAGCAGCGCGAATGGGTGTTCGGGCAGACCGATCATGTCCGCGCCTATGGCATGGATTTCGTGGATCGGCTGACAGCGGTCGGCTTCGGCGTTCAAACGTTCATGACGCAAGCCGTTGTCGGCGCGAACGTGGAACCGTGGGGAATCGCCAATGACGAGCCGATTTTCTACTGTACCAAGCCAGCATGACCGCACACTACGAGAGCAGCGTCCCCAAATAGACCGCATCCGCGATCAACTGCACCAACGCCACTGGATCGTCGATCTCCAAGCGCCATGTACCGTTCCCCGTTGGCGTCGTCAGCAGGATCGCACGCCCATCGTCCGTCCACGCGGCAGGACGCAGCAGCGCATCGACGGGCGCGGTCAGCGCGCGCTGTGTCCCGCTCGTCAGATCGACGCTCATGAACACGGTTTGGACACGCTGTGCCGCCGTGCCGAAGCCCTGAATCTGTGCCAGCGCATAGACGGCGCGCGTCCCGTCGGGCGACATCAGCACGTCGCCGCCCTGCGTATAGCTGTCCAAGCCCGGCGGCGGCACAACCCGACGCGCGCCGGTCTCGGCATCGATGATGCGCAGTTCATAACCCGGACGATCCGCCGCCAAGCCCATCCGCACGAACAGCCGCGCCGATACCGCCGCGCCACAGAAACAGCCAGGTTCGTCAGGGAGCGGCGTCGTCAAGCCCGTGACCAGATCGACGGCGAATAAGCCCGCGTACTGGCGGAAGGGCGTCAAGTCTCCCAGCGTATCGGGCTGATAATCCATGATCAGCCGATCATCGAACAGCGCCACCGGAAACGCGCGGATGCCTTCGCGCGCGCTGTCGGCAAAGACGACGCGCCGATCCGTCCCATCAAGCCGCGCGATCTCAGTGGTGGTCGTGATCGCGGACGGGCTGCCGTCGGTCAGCGTCCACGCGATGCGCGCGCGATCCGACGACAATACCCAGTCGATCCGGCGCGTGGCGGCGCGTGGGACGATGAACGGATGCGGCGCGACGCGCCCATCGGGGTACGCCAGCGTGGGACGCGGCACGCTGGCATCGGGCGCGCGCTCGTTGAACAGCACCGCATCGGGCAGCAACGTGTAATGGTCGCCGTCGGCGTCGCTGGTCGTTTCGCTGCCCGTCGCCAGATCGATGAACACAAGTTGATCGCGTCCGTCGGGGGTGATATCGCGGACGAGAAAGACTTGGATCGGGGCGGCGACTTGGGCAGCGGCGGCGGATGAGAAACACAGGAACGCAAAGACGCAAAAGAACGCAGCAGAAAATGGTTGTAACCGCGCTGTTCGCCTCATTTTCTCTGCGTCCCGACGTTGTTTTTTTTGAATGCCAACGGATTGAATAGCAATGGTATTGATGATTTAGACCGCGTGGACTTTATCCGGTTCGATGACGTACATGACGCGGTTTTCAACCCTGCCGCCCCACGACTTATATTCCGGCTCGCCGCGATACTTCAGCGCCAGCTTGTTGATGTGGTCGCGTCCGCCTTCACTGTCGACGCGAATATCAATCACATGCCCCATAATTTCTACCCAGTGGTAGTCATTTTTGGGATCGAGTACCAGCACCGTAACCTTTGTGCCAAGCGTCATATTGCGGGCTTTGCGCGCGGAATCGGGCGAATTGACGCGGATATTCGTTCCGTCGAAGTCGAACCAGACGGGGACAGTATGCGGCTGTCCATCTGGGTTGATCGTGCTGAGTGAACAAACAATCGGAGTCTCGCCGAGTAAATCATGGACTGCGGTTGGCATTTCGGTCGCCAAGTTCGGTCGCTTTCTGCTTTTGCAAGCCCCTGAGGTTGACAATGTACACGAACAGCGGTCGGATCGAATGCGCTGTCACGCACTAATCGGACGACCGTCCATCTACATCTGTAATTATATCCGTCTCGCTCGCATCCACAAAATAACTTACATCGATCTCATAATCATGGCTAGGCACGCCTCGACCCTACATTGCCCTAACCTTCATCACGCCCAAATCCGTTGGAGTCGCTGTTTTTAAGCTATTCATTCGCATCTAGAGCGTTCATCATCCCCGCCATCACGCGCGGCAAGATGTCGCCCGACGCGCCCGCCAACCACACATCCGCCAAGCGCGTCAGCGGCGTCCGCTCTGGATTGACCTCGATCACCTTCGCGCCCGCATGTTTGGCGACGCCCGGCAGTTGTGCCGCCGGATTGACCACGCCTGACGTGCCGACGATCAGCATCACATCGGCGTGATCCGCCGCATCGAACGCCGCTTGCAGGTTCGCGGGCGACAACGCCTCGCCAAACCAGACCACATCCGGGCGCACAGGCGCGCCGCAATGCGGACAGGTAGGCGGACTCGCGTCCTTGTTCGGCAGCGTCGCAATGTCAATCGGCGTCGGCTCGCCCTGACAGTGGTTGAGGCACTTATTCGCCGTCAAGCGACCGTGCAGTCGAATCACGTTCTTGCTGCCCGCCAGTTCGTGCAAATCATCGATGTTCTGCGTGATGAGCGTCACGGTTGGGATGCGCTGTTCGAGTGCCGCCAGCGCGCGATGTCCCGCGTTGGGCTGCACGTCGCGCGCGATCTGGCGGCGATAAGCGTAGAAGTCCCAGACCAGCTTGGGATCGGCGGCGAACGCTTCGGGCGTCGCCAACTGCGTCGGATCGTAGCGCGCCCATAAGCCGTCGAGCGCGTCCCGAAACGTCGGAATGCCCGACTCTTTGCTAACGCCGGCGCCCGTCAAGATCGCCAAGCGTTTACACCCTGCCAACCAGCCCGCCGCCTGCCGGATATCATCGTCCAGTGCCATCGCTGCGTCCTCGATTGTCTGTCATGCACTGATATTATATTATAGCGAATGCGTGTCGTCACGGGGCATGGTGGGCGGCACCCGCATCGGTAAACCGCATCAAAAAACGTCGTCCGCGCTGAACATCGGGGCTTTGACTTTGTTTCACTGGACATCGCCGGTCGATGTGACAGCATTGAAGCGCATTCGAGGCAAAAAAACCGTCCACTGTGAGGGGGGGACACAGTGGACGGTTGAGAGGGAAGGGCACGTTTTCTGCCCCAAAAAACTACCAATAAGCCGCTTGCCAATCAGGATAACGTTACAACTACATTCATGTTTATCCTGCACCAATCATCGATTTTCCGGCTAAAGCGGTCATGAGGGAAACATGAAGGCGATATGAGAACGACGCCCGCATGTTACCCGATTTCGTCGAACAATTTGGGCGCGATCAGCCAAATCAGCTTGCCGCGCAAGGGGTGATACGTGTCGATATCGACGCGCGCCATGCCCCCCTTTTTCAGTTCGATGCAAGCGCCGGTCAATTCTTTGATTGCTTGGCTGAAGTCGGGTTCGTGTCCGACGAAGATCGCTTCGTCGTCTTGTCCCAGATCGCGCACGAGCGCACCTACCGCCGTGCCATCGAAGCCGGGTCCGACTTCGGAGCGCACTTGCACGGCGATCCCCAACGTCTGCGCCAAGATATCTGCCGTCTGACGCGCGCGGATCAACGGGCTGCTGTACAACCGCGCCGGCTTCAGCCCCAAGACGCGCATGGCGCGCGCCGCCCGCGTCACGCGCGCGATGCCCACCTCGGTCAGCTTACGCTGGTGATCGAGGATGCCCGCTTCATCGTGAGGCTCTGCCAAACCGTGTCGGAAGAAGTAGACCCGCATCAGAACGCCTGTATCTATGCTCATCATAAAGTTCATGATAGATGATCGAAGGTAGAAAGATAAAGGGTTCGCATTAACGTTATTCTTTATTCACGTTAACGGCGTTTCACACGCAGGAAAATTCATCCACTAGGTTGTTGCACACGCTGCCTCGCCCACGAATCCCGCCGGACTCCATACAGGCGGCGTATTCGCCAACGCTGCGCCATCCGTCGGCGTGAGCGTCCGCGCGTCGCCCGTTGTGAGGTCGATCAGCACCATCTGATACGCCCGGCGCAGCGCCAGATAGCGCCCGTCGGGGCTGAAGCGCGGATAATCGGTGTAGTGGAACGCGGCATCGAGGTACAGCGTCGCGTCCGCATCCGCGCCCGCCACCAGCGGCAGCCGCCACAAGCGATTGTCGCGCACCGTTTGGATATCGCGCGCCGCCACCACGAGTGCCGCCCCATCCGGCAGCCACGTCAAATCGAGCGCCAACGCGGTCGCGCGCGTCAACTGCGTGGGAGATGCGCCGCGCGTCGCGCCGATCATCCAGAATAAATCTTGATTCGGCGCGGGCGAAAAGACGAACGCGATCAGATCGCCGTCGGGCGACCAGCGCGGCATACTGACGCTCCCAATCGGGAAATCGGTCAGGCGAAACTTGCTCCCATCGGGGTCGGCGGCATCCACCATCCAAATATCGGCTTCGCGCACACGCGCGGCATTGGGATTGACGACGCCATCAGGCGCGGGGACGGCAGTCGAATAAATGTCCGCGCCCGCCGCGCGTTCTTCATACGAGACATACGCCAAGCGTCCCCCGTCGGGCGACCAGCGCGGCGTATGCTCGTCGCCGCTCACGCTGATCAGTGTTGGGGTGGCGGCGCGCGATTCGTCGGCTTGGTCAGCGTCGATCCATGCGATGCGATGTTCGCGCGCCGTCGTGCCAGCGCCCGCGACTTGTTCGCGGATCAGCGTCATGGCAATCTTCGCGCCGTCGGGCGCGGCTTGCGGCTCCCATGCGCCCCACGTCCCGGCGGGCAAGTCGTCGTAGCGCAGCGGCGCGCGCAGATCGCGTCCATCAAGGCGGAGCGTGTACAAATCGGCGGGTACCGCCCCATCGCTCATGGTCAGCAGCAGCCGACAGCCGTCCGCTGTGAAGCCCCAGACGCGCGTCCACGCGCCATAGGGCGCAGCGTCGCCCGTCGTGCCAAAGGCAGGGGTGAGGGCGCGCCATTGGTCATTTTCGACATCATAGAGCAGGACGCGATCTTGCGCGGCGGTGTCAAAGGCGAGGATGGGCGCGCCGAGTGGGATGCTTTGCGCGGATACGGGCGCAAGCGCCGCGAAAGTCATGATGACCACGAGGAACGGCAGAATCCGAAGGGAAAAACGGTGTGCTTTCGCGGGCAGCGTGGCGAGGGGCTTCACAGCGCGCACGCCGCCTCCGCCGCCAGCCAGAACAGCTTTTCGCGCACGCTCGCCTGACTCTTGATCCAATCGCGGCGATCCCACGTCTCCCCGCTCACGTCGTCGCCCGCGTACAACAACTGTGCCAACCGCACGCCGCGAAACTGTGCCACCGCGAAGAATGCCGCCGCCTCCATCTCAACCGTGATGCAGCCTTCCGCGCGGCGCAGCGCGACTTTCGCGGGCGTCTCGCGGTAGAGCGCATCGGTCGTCCACGTCAGCCCTTCGACGTGCGGAATTTGATGGCGATCCAAGACCGCTTTGATCGCAGCAACCCCCGCCGGATGCGGCGTGACCGTGCGCGTGGGCGGCAGATAATGATAGGATGTGCCTTCATCGCGGACTGCCCCCGTCGGGATCACGACGTGTCCGACCGTCAGCGCCGCGTCCAGCGCGCCCGCGCCGCCGCACGCGATGATATCGGTCACGCCGTTGGCGATCAATTCTTCGAGAAAGCCCGCCGCCAAGGGCGCGCCGACCGCGCCTTGCATGACCGCGAACGGTTCGCCGCCGTCGATCTGCGGCGCGCGCACAATGTAGACGGGCAGCAGCCCCATTTCGCTTTCGAGATGCAGCGCGACCGCGTGTTTATCTGCGCACACCGCCGCGATCACCTCGCGGAAGAAGCACACAACCGCGCGCTTGGGCAGCGTTACATTTGCAGCGCGCGCGTGATGCGGCTCGATCACCGCGCTGCGTTCGGGATCATGTTCCAAAATCGGGTAGTCATGGCGCATGGGCGTTGGTTCCACTGTGTACAAATCGGCTGCAACTTCCGCTATACTCTAATTCATCGTCCGCCAGCGGGCAACACCCATGCGCACAGTCACCTACAACGCGGGCGCGTATCTGGTCGAGGAACTCTTGCGCGCGGGCGTCGTCAGCCGCTTCATCGAGGACGGCGGCGACATTCTACTGTTTGAAACGCGCGCGCATCAGCGCGTCAGCATCCACTTGATCGAAAGCTCCATTGAGCGGTACGAAATCAAGAGCATCCTCGACGGCAATGAGGCGCAAAACATCTATACGCTGTTCATCCTGTGGGGCGACCGCCTGCTGCCAAGCGACGGTTGGCACGTCACGCCGCCCGATTGGTTGGATGCGCTGATCACGCTGTATGGCGAGCGCGTGTATGCGTATGACATTTATGGCAGCGAAATTTTCGTTTTTCCAGTCTACTTCGGCGCACAGCGCGGACACCAACGTCATGTGACTTATGGGACGACGGTGCAAATCGCGCATTTAGGCTGTGTCACCACCCAAACGCCCTTCGGCGCATGGCGGGTCGCCGGATTCAATCTCGGCGACAAAGCCGGCGCGCCGCAGATCGACGCCGCGCGCGCGGCAAATCCATTCGCCGTGGCGTGCGCGCTGTTGGGCGTACAAGCGGACGACGACGATGAGACGATCAAAAAAGCGTATCGGCTGTTGGCGCGGCGCTATCACCCCGATCTGAATCGATCCGGCGAAGCAACCATGCGAATGCAGCAGATCAACGCCGCTTATGCGCTCATCATGGCGGCGCGGGCGGAGTAGAATCTGTTTCCATACTGAAGTTTATACCCCTTTGCGCCTATTCTATGTTATCGTAGGACGGATACCATCGACGTTAGCGCGCTATCGCTGCAAATCCTGCTGCGTCGCTTGCGCTGCGCCACGAGGGGACGTGATCATGACAACGTGGATGTTGGTCGAGGACGAACCCGACCTGTTCGATCTCCTGCTGCACATGACGCAAATTTTCGGTGTCAGCGGGGTCGCCTTCACGACGGGCGAAGAAGCCATCGCGTGGATCGACGATATCGACCGGATCCAGCTGCGCGTCGAGATGCCGCAGTTGGCGCTGATCGATCTGCGAATGCCTGGCGATACCCAAGGGGATGATGTGAGCGCGCGCATCCGCCGCAGCAGCATTTTGGCAACGATCCCGATCTTGCTGATCACTGCCTATCATCTTTCCCCTGCCGAAGAACGACGCATCCTTGCCAAATCGGGCGCACAGCGGATTGTCTATAAGCCGCTGCCCGTCATGACGGAATTTCAACAAATCATTCATCAAACGATGATGGGCTAAAGGATCAAAGCCATGACGCAAATTCTGATGTTGGTCTTTCCCGCACGCGGTGGGCTGACCGAAGCTGCTGAACAATTGTTTAAACTTGATTATATCAAAGTCAAGCACGCGGCACTGATCGCGCGGGCGGAGGGTGATGAAGTCACCATCTTAGACAACGACATCAACCCGAATGAAGGCGCGATTGCGGGCGGCACGCTCGGATCGCTCATGGGCATGATGGGCATCGCCCAGTTGGGCGCGCTGCTGATTCCCGGCGTCGGCGCGATCATCGCGTTGGGCGCGGGCGCGCTGGTCGGCGCTTTGGTCGGCGGCGGCGTGGGGGGTGTGGCGGCGGATGCCATCGATATGGGCATCAAAGACCGTGTGTTGAAGCAAATGGCGTCCCATTTGGAAAAAGACCGCGCGGCGCTGGTGATCGAAGCAACAGGCGATGCAAACTTGGCGGAACGACTGCAAGCCGACCTGAACCCGTTGGCGATTGAGTTTGCTACCGCATGATGCTGCATTCCGAGCCGACTGGGGAGCGCAGAAAAAGCATGTCCCGCGAATTGATCGTCGCCGTCTTCCCTTCGCGCATCATGCTGACGCGCGCGCTCGATCATTTGATGGAACACAACGAATGGGGCATTCAGCACACCGCCATCGTGGCGAAAGCCAACACGGGCGAAGTGGTGATCCTCGACGACAACATCGGCGCTGACGAGGGCGGCATCGCGGGCGGGACGTTGGGCGCGGCGCTGACGCTGTTCAGCATCGCCCAATTGGGCGCGCTGGCGCTGCCGGGCATTGGGCCCATCATCGCACTCGGCGCGGGCGCATTGGTGGGCGGTTTGGTCGGCAGCGTGACCGGACGCTTCGCGGCGAATTTGCGCGAATCCGGCTTCAAGCGCGAACAAATCGAGGCGCTGGTCAAACAGTTGGAGTCGGGACACCCCGCCATGGTGATCGAAGTCAAAGATGCGCTCGACGCGCTCCCGCGCTTGAAAGACGCGCTCAAGCCCTACCGCGCCGAACTCGTGGAGCGTGTACGTGCGGCAATGCTACGCTAGCCGTGCTGAGGAATGTGTGCTGAGTAAAAGATGAGACGTGAGTAGGCATCGGTTCGATCCGACCGTTGCGCGTTGCGACCCTGCGCGACCTCACCTTCCCAGCACACACCAATTGGCACTCAGTATTCAGCACTGAGGATGATTGATGACAACAGCCGACCCGCTCGCTCCTCGTCCACGCAATCCCGGCGTCCCGCTCGATCAGGGCTGGGTACGCGGGATGCGCATCAACTTAAGCGCGGCAGAGCGACGCGCCGCGACCCTGACAACGCGCCGTTCGATCAAGAAGGATTGGCAGGCGGCGTGGCTTTTGCGCGCGATCACCTGCATGGACTTGACCACGCTGTCGGGCGACGATACGCCCGGCAATGTGGCGCGGCTGTGCGCCAAAGCGCGCCAACCGGTGCGCACCGACATGCTGGCGGCGCTTGGCGTCGCAGATTTGGGCATCACCGTCGGCGCGGTCTGTGTGTATCACAACCGCGTTTGTGATGCGCTGCGCGCGCTGGAGGGGACGAATATCCCGGTCGCCGCGGTCTCGACGGGCTTTCCCGCCGGGCAAAGTCCGCTGAAAACGCGCGTCGATGAAATTGGGGAGTCGGTGTCCATGGGCGCGCGCGAGATCGATATCGTGATCTCGCGTGAACACGTCTTGCGTGGGAATTGGCTGGCGTTGTACAGCGAAGTCCAATTGTTCCGCGAGGCGTGCGGCGACGCGCACATGAAAACGATTTTGGCGACGGGCGAACTCGGCACGCTGCGCAATGTTGCCCAAGCCAGCCTCGTCTGTATGATGGCGGGCGCGGACTTCATCAAAACGTCAACGGGCAAAGAGTCGGTCAACGCGACGTTAGAAGTCGGCTTGATCATGTGCCGGATGATCCGCGACTATGAGCGGCGCACGGCGTACAAGATTGGCTTCAAGCCAGCGGGCGGCATCCGCAGCGCAAAACAGGCGATGAACTGGCAAATCCTGATGAAAGAGGAACTGGGGGACGATTGGTTGTTCCCCGACTTATTCCGCTTTGGCGCGTCATCGCTGCTGACGGACATCGAGCGCCAGTTGTCACATCATCTGACGGGGCGCTACGCCGCCGAACATCATATGCCGATGGGCTGAAAAGAGAGGACTGAGGGAAAAGGGTAAAGGACTGCGTTTGTATCGAATCGGCAGCTTTCTTTCGAGCGAACGACGAAGCCTCACCCCAATCTTTTACTCAGTCCTTCCCCCTCAGTCCTTCCCTTATGAACATCCTCCACCTGACCCCCTACTATGCGCCCGCCTATGCGTTCGGCGGCGTCACGCGCGCCGTCGAGGGTTTGACGCGCGCATTGGCGGCGCGCGGACACACTGTCACGGTGCTGACGACGGATGCCTATTCGCAGACGGCAAGATTGCCGCGTTCACCTCACCCCCCGACCCCCTCTCCGTACCGGAGAGGGGGAGAACGACGTGCTGAGACTCCCCCTCTCCATGCAATGGAGAGGGGGTCGGGGGGTGAGGTTGCCGTTATCCGCGTTCCCAATCTCTCCATCGTCTTACGCGGACGCTACAATCTGTCCACCCCGTTGGGAATGCGCCGCACCGCGCGTCCGCTGATCGAATGGGCGGACGTGATCCATACGCATGAATTTCGCACCGTCGAAAATCTGCTCACGCTGCGTCTAGCCGGAAACAAGCCCGTCATTTTATCCCCGCATGGCACGCTGGCGACGGACGCCGGACGTGGGACGTTTAAGCGAGCATGGGATCGGCTGTTCAGCCTGGACATGGCGCGCCGCATCGATACGGTGGTGGCGCTGACCGAAGCCGAACGCGCCGATGCTGAAAATTTATGGCGCCAATGGGGCGCATCGGCGCGCTTCGACGTGATCCCCAACGGCGTGAGCCTCGCAGCGTTCGAGGCATTTGCGCCGGATACGACGCTGCGCGCGGCATACTGGATGCGCGCACAATTCTGCGCCAAGTTCGACGTATCGCCCGATGCGCCGCTGGTGCTGTATCTGGGGCGGCTGCACCCGCGCAAGGGGGTCGATGCGCTCGTGCGCGCGTTTTATGCGGCGAACATTCCCGGCGCGCGGTTGGCGCTCGTCGGTCCCGACGACGGCGCACTGGACGCGATCCGCCCGCTGTTGGATGCGCGCACGGTCGTGACGGGCTATCTGGAAGGCGCGTTACGCGGCGGGGCGTTGGCGGCGGCGGCGCTGTTCGTCCTGCCATCGTATGGCGGCGAGGGCTTGTCGATGGCGGCGCTCGAAGCGATGGCGGCGGGCTTGCCCGTGCTTCTGTCGCCCGCGTGCAATCTGCCCGAAGTCGAGACGGCGGGCGCGGGGGTGATCGTCGCGCCAGAGACGAACATACTCGCGGCGGCGATCCGCGCCCTGTTGACGGACGAAGGGCGGCGCGCACAAATGGGCGCGGCGGCGCGGACGCTGGTCGAGCGAAAATTTACGTGGGATCGGGTGGCAGCGGCGTATGAGGCGCTGTACGCTCGCGTGATGAATTAATCACCGTAAACAACCTGAGTTTTGGATCGCTTCACCTCACCCCCAACCCCCTCTCCATTGCATGGGGGCTTTCAAACCCGTTGTGACCTGTCCTGCTCCCCCTCTCTACAACGTGGCTGAGGGGAGGACACGTTTTCAAGCACCCCACCCGCTGACCTCCTCTCCACGAAGTGCGGAAGGGGAAAGCTCGACGGAGACTCCCCCTCTCCGGTACGGAGAGGGGGTTGGGGGGTGAGGTTAATGAGGGACAAACTCAAACATGTCCTCTCCTCAGCTACAACGTGCAGAGGGGGTTGGGGGGTGAGGTGAACGGTTTAGAGCCGATCCAAAACTTAGGTTAAACAACAATACGCGCCACACCATCATTTTTTTCATCGTTCGCCTCCCTTTAATTTCCATGATAACCAAGGCAGAAGCAGCGGCGGACAAACGGCGGACACAACTTCAGTCTTTCGTCGCATTGTGATCCGAACAGCTTCAGTTTATTCTTATAAGAATGATTGTTCTTAAAAATTGCGCGAGAAAACTTCCAATGACTGAAAATACCCAATCGCCCATGCAAACAGCCCAGCCCAGTCCCGCACTCGAAAGTCTCGGTGTGCTGGTCGGCACATGGACACTATCCGGCGAAACCAGCGGCACGGTTCGCTACGAATGGCTGGACGGCGGTTTCTTCCTGATCCAGCACGTCGATTTGGAACTGCATGGAAATAAAAGCAGAGGGATGGAAATTATCGGGCATCTGCGCGAATTTGGCTCAAATGCACCGAGCGCCGATATCAAGTCACGCTTTTACGGCAGCGGCGGCGAAACCTTCGATTACGTGTACGAACTCGACGGTGATACGCTCATGATCTGGGGCGGCGAAAAAGGTTCGCCCGCCTATTTCAAAGGCACATTCAATGCCGACAAGCGCGTCATGACGGGCGCGTGGGTGTATCCCGGCGGCGGCTACGACTCGACCATGACGCGCGTCCCGTAAGGGCAAGGACAGATCCGCCCTATTCACCGTTCCCCCGTTTTGGCGCGGCGGACGAATGCCGGAAATGCGTTATAATCGGACGCAATCATTGAAATCAAGTTTAGGTGTCCCATGTCCGATATCCTTCGTCCGTCGCCCAAATACAAGCCCGTCTCGCTGTTCGTGACCTGCATCCTCGACATGATCTACCCGGATACGGGCGTCTCAGTCGTGCAAGTACTGGAAAAAGTCGGCTGTGAAGTCCGCTTTCCGCTCAATCAAACGTGCTGCGGACAGCCCGCGTTCAATTCTGGCTACTGGAACGACGCCAAGCAGGTCGCCAAGCAGTTCTTGACCGCGTTCGACGGCGCACAGGTGATCGTCTGTCCGTCGGGATCGTGCGCCTCGATGGTGCGCCACTACTATCCCGACTTGTTCAAAGACGACCCCGAATGGCATGACCGCGCCATCGCAGCGGCGTCGATCACGTGGGAATTCACCGAATTTCTGGTCGATGGACTCGGCGTGACCGATATCGGCGCGGCGCTGCCGCCCACGCGCGTCGCCTTTCATCACGCTTGTCACGGCTATCGGCTGCTCGGTTTAGGGACGCAAGCCCAAGCGTTGGCGCGCGAGATCGAGGGGGTAGAGGTCGTCGACTTGCCCGGTGCCGATCAATGCTGTGGCTTCGGCGGCTTGTTCGCGGTCAAGATGCCCGAAATCAGCGGCGCGATGCTCAACGACAAAGTGAAGGGCATCAATGCCGCCGACGCAGATACGATCATCACCGGCGACGCCAGTTGTCTGACGCAGATGAACGGCGGACTCAGCCGACAAGCGAGCGCCAAGCGCGTGACGCACATCGCGGACTTGCTGGCGCAGGGGTTGAAAACGTGAGCGCGGACGACGCGCTGCCGCCAATCCAGTCTCGGCAAAATTTGTATGGGACGCCCGACAAGCCCGCGATCAATGCGCACTTGCACAGCGTGCTGCAAAACAAGTACAGCGGTTGGGAAAGCTTTCACGGGTCGCTGATTCAAGAATTTGGCGCGGCGATCCAAGCCCAGCTTGATGTTGTCTATCCCAATCGCTATGCCGTCGAGCCAACCCTCTCGCTCCAACTGCGCGATCACGCATCCGAACGCCCAAAAAAACGGTCATTCGTCCCCGATGCCAGCATTTTTGAGCGCCAGCGCCCTTCTGTGGGTGCAGCAGCTATCACTATCCCAGAGCCAACGCTCAATTTGGATGGGTTCGATACCATTCTCGAAGAAGATTATCTGACCGCGATGCAAATTTTTGTTTCGGGCGATGTGGATTTTGGTGACAGCGTGACGTGGATCGAAATTTTATCGGCGGTCAACAAAGTGGGCGGATCGGGTTATGCGCAGTATCGCCAGAAGCGCGCCGCCGCGCTGCGGCAAGGAAAATCGCTGGTCGAATTCGATTTTTTGCACGAAACTGAATCCCCCATCATCAGTGTACCGAGTTACCCTGATCGTGAGCCAGGTGCGACCGCGTATTATGCCGCCATCACCGACAAGCGGTCGCAAGCTGAACTCACATTCAAAGATCGGACGTTGGTCTACGGTTTCGGGGTCGATGTATCGATGCCGACGGTCTATGTGCCGCTGAAAGACGCTGATCTGATCCGCTTCAACTTCGGCGCGGCGTACAATGCCGCCTTCAGCCGGTTCGCCGCGTTTGGGGATCGAGTCGATTACCGCCAGCTTCCGCCCAACATCGAGTCGTATACGCCCGACGATCAAGCCGCGATCCGCGCGCGCATGGCGGCGCTTGCGGCAGCGCAGCCATAAACAAATCTTGAAGACTTTACGGAGTTAGCGGCGTTTCGAGCGCCGCTTTCAACGGCGGCAAGTCGCGCTCGATCACGCCCTATACCAAATCTAGATCGACGGAGAGATAATCGTGAACCAACACATTTCGGAACGCGCGAACGCTTCGCCAAGCAATTTCTGGATGCTGCGCGGTGAAGCTGTCGGATAAGCGCGTTGTTGACTCGGAAGGTGTTTGAAGTAATACACAATCGCAGCTTGTTTATCCTGATCAGCGAGGAAAGCGGGTTTCCCATCAGCCGCGAGTCGCTGAATGTTTTGAATGTTCTTCAAGATATGCGCGATATAGACAGCATCCGACTTCATAGCACAACTGCCTCCCGCAAAATTTGCTCACTCAGCGGTGGGTCAAGCCACTTCGCACTCACGATATCAATGGCTCGACCCAACAACGTTTGCAATTCATCGCGCAATTCACCACTGCCCCATGCACTGACTCGTTCATAGTCCCAATCGACCAAAAAATCGATGTCACTGGTTGGACGTGCTTGACCACGCGCCACCGATCCAAAGATGCGCACGTTATACGCCCCATATTGTTGAGCGAGGGCGAGAATTGCATCGCGTTTATCGCCGATCACGTCGTCAATGCCAAAATGCGCATCAGAGGGCGTGATCGTTTTCGCTTGTAAAGTCATAGATTATGTATTCACAAACTCCAACACCAGTCGGTTGAACTCGTCCGCGTATTCGTACTGGATTTGATGCCCGCAGTATTTGAAGGTGTGCAGCCGGGCGTTGGGCAGATGCGCCGCGCCAATTTTCGACTGTGCATAAGGCAGGATCGCATCGTTTTCGCCCCACATGATCAAGGTCGGCGCGGCATTGTTGAGCATTTCGGTGTTGATCAGCTCCAGCACCCATTTTTTCAGTCCACGGAAGGTGATATGGGTTCGCAGGATGCTCAAGAGCGCCTGCTGCGCGCCGGGCAGCTTGGCATACTCGTACTGCCAGTCGATCAGCTCGTCCGTCGCCATCTGCTTGTCGAATAGGAGGTCGTGGGTGATGCCCTTGAACGCTGATCGTCGGGGCTGCGTGACCAATTCGCCGATGATCGGCAGCGTCGCCAAGCGAAAGCTGAAGTAGATGTCGTCGCAAAAGCCTGCCGGAGCGACCAACACCAGCTTATCCACCTTCTCACGGAACAGCGAGGCAAAACGCATGGCAATCCCGCCCCCCATCGAATGCCCAACGACGTGCGCGCGTGGGATGCGCAGTTCCGCCATGAAATCGCGCACGAACTTCGCCAGATCATCGATATGATACGCGCCAACCGGCTTATCGGTCAGTCCATGCCCAATTATGTCGAGCGCATAGACGGTGTGGTGCGCCGCCAACGCCTCAATATTGCGGTCATACGCACGCACACTGTGTCCGATGCCGTGCAAAAGAAGGAGCGGCGATCCGCTGCCCACTTGCCAATAGCGCGCGCGTACCGTTCCAACTTGAACGAATTGATCTTGCGGTAGTGTCATAATAAAGCCCTCACAGTATAGAAGCCGATACCACTTGATGATAATCGATGATCTCGCGCGCCGCGCGTAAACCCGATTCAATCGCGCCATGTACCGTCTGCGGATTGCTGTCGTGCGCCGTCGCCTCACCTGCGAAGAATAAGCGATCTTCCGACGCGGCAAGCGCAAGGCGCGCATCAGCGTGTCCCGGCGGTAGATGGGCGTAGCCGCCGCGCGCGTAAATCGCGTCCGCCCATGACACCACGCGCCCATTCGTCAGCGGCACGCCGGGATCCTCAAGCATCTGTGCGATGATCATCCTGCCCATCTTGATCGCCGCCGTCACGCTGATGTCATCGACGCGCGCCGCCTTATCCGCAGTCAGATAGCACGTCAGCAGCGCATCGGCGTCGGCGCGCCCGTGTCCCGGCGTCCACCAACGTACTGCCATCCAATCATTCGCCATGTAGGTCAGGTCGTCGTCCCAGAATGGATACTCGTAGCGCAAGATGATCTTGGTCGCGGCTTCGACTTTGAACGCGCGAATCGCCTCCCACTTGGCGGACGAGAGCGGCGGCTCGAATTTGATTTTGTCACGCTGCAAGACCGCCACCGGAATCGTGAGCAGGCATGTCCGCGCTTGAAAATCAGCGCGCTTGTGCTTGCCGCCCGCGTGGACGATCACGCCGTCAGCGGTACGGCGAATCTGCGTCACCGGATGATGCAGCCGCAGATCCAAGTCGCGGCTGTACCACGCGAACAGCGCGCCATAGCCCTCCGCGATGCGCGCCTCGCCGCCCCATTCGCCGCCGGATGTATCGACGCGCATTTCGCGCTGCAAATCATGGCATGACAGATCGTCGAGGCGCGCACAGCACGTTTGTCCATACAGCACATCCGCGATGCGCAGCGCCACCACATCATGCCCCAACGCCGCAAAGTACGCCGCCAGCGACACATCTTCCGGCAGATCGGCGTCTTTGAGCGCCGTGTAATCGTGGTGCAGCGCCTCGATGATCTCGCGCGTTTCATCGGATGCTGCTGCCAGCGGGACAGCGGGACGCCCCCAGCGCAGTTTGTTCATGCGGTCAACCGGAATCGTGTGCAAGCCCGCTTGTTTGACCAGTTCGTGCGTGATCGCATTGTCGCCGTGAATGAATTCCGCGCCCAATTCGACCGGAAAGTTGGCGATATCGTGTGCGGTGTGCGTGCGCCCGCCGATCCGGTCGGACGCCTCTAGCACCACCACGCGCAAGCCCGCATCGTGCAGCGTCCGCGCCGCCGCGATGCCCGCCGCGCCCGCGCCAACGATAATACAGTCGAAATCCGTCACGCCTTGTCCCTTTCACTGTTACGCGCGAATAATACCATACCCACGCACACGAGCGCGATCAGCACCAGCGGCACAAACAACGCCCGCGCCGCGTCTGGGTGGAACAGCGCGCCGCGCAAGCGTGCGAACCACAGCGCCGCGCCGCCGATGGGCAGCCAGCCGAGAATCAGGGCGCTCACGATGATCGTTAATCCCGTGCGAATCGGCAGGGGCGAGGTACGCCGCGCCCGCGCCCACAACGTCAGCTTTTCATCCGACGCGGCGTCCCGATGAGCGCGCGCCGTAGGGGCATAGCGCGCCAACCCCAGCGCAAACACGCCCACGCCAATCATCACCGCCAACGCGCCGAACACGGTCAGCCATGCACCCTGATTGACTGCCCAATACAGCGCCATCCCGACGCCATCGTAATTGAACAGCGGCTCGACCACGCTGCACCACCCAATCAGCGCAGCGAACGCGCGCGCAAGTGCGGCAGCGTTCCCGCGCAGCCCCGTCTCATGGACGCGCAGCGAGCGTCCAAACGTCGCTGTGGCGTAGACGACGATGGGCAGCGCCGCGTATGCCAGCGCGCTCTCGATGAATGCAGCATCCAAGCCGGGCGTGAGCGCTGTGTCATAGGTGCCACGCCGCCCGCCCATGCGCAGCGCTGCGAACGCCCCGCCCAATGCACACGCCAACAGCGCGCCCCATACGATAGCGGGAACGCCATTCACCAGCGTGCCGATGCGCGCCGATACCGACTCGCGGCGGATCAACGCGTGCGCTCCGACGGCGCACAGCCATCCGAGCAGCACGCCTGCGCTGATGGTCAACAGCGTCCACGCTAAGGGACGTATGAGGTCGCGGGCGAGGTCGAGCAAGTCGCTCATCCCAACTCGATATACTCGATGGTTTGTTCGCCGCGATTTTTCCCGAAGCACAACGACGACTCGGCATCCTGCCAGCAGCCCTCGATTAGCTCCGAACCGTAGCGCGCGGTTGCCATCGCTTCGTAAGCGGTCTCAAATTCGTCGGCATCCGCTGGCGTATCCCACACGAGGCGCAGCAACCACGCATAGCGCGGCGTGCCGTCCGCGTCCGCGCGCGCGTAGACGCGCAAAAAGTCGCCGCCCCAGCCCGCCGCCGCGCGCGCCGCCGCATTGAGCGACAAGCCGCCCGCGCGCAGATGTTCGCGCAGGTAAAATTCACCCAACGGGATCGCCCAAATCGACGTCCAACCGTCGCCCAAGCCCTCAGCGACATCATCCAAAAGGACTTCGACCGCGCCTTCGCCCGCGAGATATTTTTCGGGATGCAAAATCTGCTCGGTGGTTGTCGGTGGATTGGCGAACGCCGCGTTCACAGCGTCCCAACCGCCGTCGCGCCACACGTTCAGCACGAACGCCAAGCCATTCTCATACGGCAGCGCCAGTTCGCGCCCCAAGATCGCCGGAATATCGGGCGGCAAGAATAGATTGCCTGCCAACAGCCCCTCGGTCACCAATTGCACCGACAGCCCTGGATTGATCGCGGTGGCTTGCGTCGCATACAGATTCATCACCGCCGTAGCGTCGCCTTCGATCAACGACAGCAGCGCCAACGACTGATCCGGCACGGATGCGCGCGTTTCGTCGCCCATCAGCGTATCGAGATCGAATCGCTGATCTTGCAGCGCGTGGGTGAACTCATGGACGTAAATGATTTGTTCGGTGAACGTGAGCAGTTCGCCGGGTTCGCCCATCGTCGGAACGACGTTCATGATCTGCGTGTTCGTATCGTAAAAGCCGGCGACTTGGCTGCCCAACAGCGCCAGATAGGTCGCGCCCAAATCTGTATCGCGCGGCAGCATCCATAGCGCCTTATACAGCACTTCCGCGCGCCCCAAGTCTTGCAGCGCGAGGTCGGTGCCGTACAGTTCCGCCAGATACGCGCGCACGGCGTCACGCGAGGGGAACGCGCGCGGCACATCGATCAATTCATCGAGCGTGCGCGCGCGACCTACGAACGTTTCGAGCCGATCCATCTGCGCCGCCAGTTCGGGCGCGATTGCTGGCGCGGGCGTCGGGGTCGCGTCCTGCGCGGACAGCGGCAAAACGGCGAACGAAACACAGACGATGAATATGAGCGCGATTCGGCGCATAAACCAGACTCCGCATAGTTATTTGTCGACAAAATGAGCGCGAACTGCAAAGGTTTTAACGTAGAGAACGCAAAGAGACAGAGAAACGCAGACAGAAAATCGTCTGAGTGCGTCAAGAAAGTAGATTAAAGCAACCTCACCCCCCAGCCCCCTCTCCGTACCGGAGAGGGGGTCGGGGGGTGAGGTCTCTATCCTGAACTTCCTGCTTACTTGTACTTAGAGTCTCTGCGTTTCGCGCTACCCCGTCACCGGGACGCTGTTCAGATCGCCCTCGACGATATTGATATACGCCGTCGCCAGCCAACCCGTCGTCCCGCGAAATACGACCTGTACCCAGTCGCCCGCCCCTGTGCGCCCGATAATCGGGACAATATCGCCCCATGGGACGCGCCCGATCTGCTCACCGCTGACGAGTGGAGCAGGACGTAAGCGCATCACGGCGTTGGTCTGCCCGACGACTCCGGTCAGCGATGACGGATTACCCTGCGTGATATAAGGACTAGAGACGGGCGCATTGAACTCATTCCCGTTCACATTCAGATAGAAGCCCCATACCCAACCCTGAAACCCGCTGAGTTGGACTAAGAACCAGCGCGCATCGGGATCGCGCCCGACGACCTGATACGTTTGCCCGCGCAGCACGCGCCCGACCACCGGAGCGCCCAAGAACGGCGCGCCGCGTACCAGCAGCACGGTTGCCCGCACGACCGTCCCGGACAGCGCGCCCGCCGGAATCGCGGGGAGCGGCGTGCGCGTCGGCGGCAGCGGCGTCGGTGTGGGACCCGCTGTCGGCGCGGGCGTGCCGAACGGCGTCACGGTGGCGAACCCCGTACCGGGCGTGAGCGCGCCGCTGGTCTGGAAGTATTGGAACGTCAAGCGCGACAGATCGATGCCCTCGAAGTAGTCGATGCGAATCGTGTGATTGCCTGACGTCAGCGACTGGGTGAAGCGATCTTCGGTATAGACCCGTCCGGTGAAGCGATCCAACACCAGTGCGCCATCGATGAACACGCGCACGCCATCATCCGAGCCAACGACGAATTCATACGTCCCTTGATTGAAAAACTGCTGCGAGACATAGACCGCCGACCAATTGTCGGTCGGAACACCCGCAGCGGGCGACCCGGCACCATAATCGAGGCTCAAGTTCGAGCCTGCAATCGTCGAGGTCAAAATTGGGGTTCCCGTTGCCGTCGTGCCATTATAGTACTGTACCGTCCACGAACCCGTTTGCGCGCTGGCGCTGAAGACGGCGCTGAACGTGCCGATTGCCAACGCCAGCAGCGCGACGGTCAGCGCCGCCAGCATGATGCCCGGCACGAGGATTGGTGCGCGTTGTGTTTGGTTCATGACGCCTTCCCTTTCTAGCCAACAGTCAAAAGTAACATCTGCTGAATGCCGAGAAAAACGATCATCGACCTAGCGATCTTTTCCTCAGTCCTCAGTCCTTTCACCGCAGTCCGACCGTGATCCATCCTGAAACACTGGCTTAGTCTGGGAGCGTGAATGTGCCGCCCGGATCGATCACGATGGGGACGGCGTTGGTCTCACTGCTGACGCGATTCGCCCAATCGCTGACATCGACCGCGATCAGGTCGAACGTGTTGTAGTGCATTGGGATCACGTAGCGCGGATTGAGCAGCTTGACCGCCTTGATCGCGTCGTCTGGTCCCATCGTGAAGTAATCCCCAATGGGCAAAAACGCCACATCGATGCGCTCGTCCCCGATCAGCTTCATGTCGGAGAACAGCGCCGTATCGCCCGCGAAATACAGGCGCTGCCCGCTGTCCTTCGCCGTGACGATGAAGCCGTTCGGACTGCCGCCGGACGCGCCGTCGGGCAGCGTCGAACTGTGGAACGCGATGGTGAGCCGCGCATGAAACCAGCCATGATCCGCGCCGCCGCCCGTATTTTGCCCATGCACGTTCTGGATGCCTTTCGCGCGCAGCCAGCCGCCGATCTCGGCATTCGTGATCACCAGCGCGCCCGTCCGCTGCGCAATCGGGAGCGTGTCGCCCATATGATCGCCGTGTCCATGCGAGACGAAAATAACTTCCGCCTCGACTTCATCGGGCGTCCGCGCAGCGAGCGGATTGCCGGTCAAAAACGGATCGAACAACGTGGGATGCCCGTCGATTTCGACCGCGAATGCCGAGTGTCCAAGCCATGTAATTTTCAGCGCCATCGATTCACCCACTTTCTCCAGCCATATGGTTTATAGCGTGTTCTAACGCGATGGTTCAATCCGACTTCGTTCCTATAGGGACAGCGATGCGGGACGAGGATTGAGCAAAACACCGTCCACAGCAGCGCGCTTTGTCGCATCACTCGTTGATCGGCATCACAACGGTGAAGGTTGAACCTTGTCCCAAGCCGCGACTGGTCGCCCACAGCCGTCCGCCGTGCGCCTCGACCAGCGCGCGGGCGATGCTCAAGCCAATGCCCAAACCGCCGTTGACGCGCGTCATATGATCTTCGATCTGATAGAATCGCTCGAAGATGCGTTCAAGCTGATCCTTCGCCAGTCCGATGCCATTATCGATGATGTTCACCCAAATTTCGTGCGCGCGCTGTTCAACGTGAATCGTGATTCTGCCGCCGTCCGGCGTGAAGCGGATCGCGTTATTCAAGACGTTGCTGAGCGCCATCACAATGCGAATGCGGTCGATGCTGATATGCACGTCAAACGGTGATGGCACGAACGTTAAATCGTGGCGCTTCGCCTCTACCAGCGGTTGGATCTCAGCGATCAGTTCCCGCACAAGATCGCCGACCAATACATCTTCGCGGTTTAATTCCAACGAGCTTTGTTCCAAGTAGCGCAGATTGGTCAAATCCTCGATGATGCGGCGCAGGTGCATCGCGCTGTTGACCATCTTCGACGCATGTTCGCGGACTTGCGGGTCATCCGTGTCTTGCAAGAAGCTGGCGTAGCCGAGAATCACGCCGAGCGGTGTGCGAAGTTCATGCGATGCGATGGCGATGAAGTCGCTCTTGAGTTTGTCGAGTTGATTCAGTTCCTCGTTGGCAAGCTGAAGCTGGGTGACTAACTGCGCGCCCTCGATGGCGACGGCGGCTTGGGCAGCCAGCACGGAAAGATAGTAGCCGTCGTCCTCCGTCCATGTTTCATTCCGCCGATTGACCGCCTCTAGCACGCCAATGATGCGGTTGCGTGAGCGCATTGGCACGCCCAATACCGAGCGCGTTTGAAAAGCGATTTGCTCATCAATCTTCGAATAGTATACGGTCGTTGTGCGGATGTTGCCGACCGCGACGATGCGATTCTCGCGCATCACCGTCCCCGCGATGCTGCCTTCAAGCGGGACTTGCTTACCGATGAGCGCCTGTCCATTTGAGTCGCCCGTCGTCGTCGCTGCAAAGACCAGTTCTTGCTTCTTATAATCCCACAGCAGTACCGAGGCTGCTTCGGCATCAACAATGTCGGCGGCAGTGTCCATGATCGAACTCAGAAGCGGTTTGAGCCGCATCGTCGAATTGAGGACGGCGCTTGTTTCTGCCAACCGCGTCAAAATGGTTACTTTACGTTCAAGTTCCTCGATCCGTCCCATGCTGCGCGTCTCGCCCTAGTTCAGTGTCGCCTACGAATTCATGCTAGAACCGCGTTCGCTGTGTTTCTGCACTTGTCACAAGTGTAGCATTTCCGCCCCTGCATCGCTAACGAACGAATGAAGATTGCATCGTGCAAGCGGGTGGATGTTCGTCTTTCCGCTTGCGCAGCGCGAACGAGGATTGTGCTGTGCAAGCGGATGGGCAGCTGCGTTTGTGTGCCTTCAGCGCGAACGAATGAAGAATGCATCGTGCAAGCGGATGGGCAGCTGCGTTTGTGTGCCTTCAGCGCGAACGAATGAAGAATGCATCGTGCAAGCGGATGGGCAACTGCGTTTCTGTGCGTTCAGCGCGAACGAATGAAGATTGCATCGTGCAAGCGGATGGATGTTCGTCCTACCCAGCGCATTGTGCGAACGAATGAAGATTGCATCGTGCAAGCGGATGGATTCCGCCCTTTACCTTTCGCCGTTCAAGATCGATCACAACGCCGATCATTGGAGAGTCACCCCGCGACGAATCCTTTTTGAATTTCAGGAGTGTCGTTTAGTTTATTAAATAGAAGTAGCAGTAGGGGTGTTCAAACTGTTCATAACTTTATCCCACGAAATGCCGCATATCCCACTTGTCCCAAATTTTACCCAATATAATGCTGGTTCGGCGCGAATCCTTTGGGTAATTGGGGATATATCGTAAAATTGTTAAGGAAAGTTATGAACACCCCCTGTTCATAACTCGGTCGAGTTATGAACAGTTTGAACAGTTAATAGCCCTCCCGCGCCCCTTTGACGCTTACCAAGTCGCTTACTGAACTATACTTATGAACAGGCAGGGGAGAGTTATGAACAGGTTTTGAACAGGGTACGCCGAGTTATGAACAGGTTTTGAACAGGTTGGGGTCGAGTTTTGAACAGGTTTTGAACAGTTGAATACAGATCGTAATAATTTTTGCCGTAATGTTGGATTAAATTGGGATATTTTCGGGGTCGGAGGTTGGGATAAAACAACGAGGGCGGATAAAAAAGAGGATTGAAGCGGGTCGTTCGACATGAAACGGGTAGGGGTGTCACGATGAGATATTTCATGCTCGTGCCGGCGGTCAGCCGCACACCCCTACACAGAAGTATGTAACCTGAGTTTTGAACATGCGCCAACCCGCTTTAGGGCAATCAGGGCGTTTCGATTTCCGACGGTCCTTTGCCGCCCAAGGGCGTCACCTCGAAGCGTTCTGCGAATCCGGCGATCAGTGGGCGCGCGACCGTAATCAACGATTTGATCGCGTCGTGCGTGAGCGACGCTTGATGATCCGCCTGACTGCGCCACACTTCGTTGACCCAAATGCCGTTTGGATCATCGAGGGCGCTGCTGATCACGTACAGATAACAGCCGTCCACCTCGCGCAAGAGGGTTGCCGCGTGCAGCAAATGCCCAATCAGCGCGTCGCGTTGACCGGGCTGTGCCAGCATCTTTCCAAATAGACCGTACATGGTTGTCCTTTTGTTTGACCGTTCAAACCTTTATCCGCCGGGTTGATCCAAGCCGAACCCCATTTCCCGCGTGCGAATGAAGCCCATTGACTCGTAGACTGGGTAGCCCTGTTCGCTGGCGTGCAGCCACGCATAGCCCCAGCCTTCTTCCTTGCAGTGGTCGAGGATCGCGTTCACGAGGCGCGGCGCGATGCCACGCCGCCGATAGTCGGGCTGCACATAGACGTTGAGGATGTAGGGACGCTGTGGACGCGCGCTCTGGTAGCCGGGAATCCAGTCGAGGAACACCAAGCCCGCGCCGCCAATGATCCGTTCCGCGCCCGCTTCATCGCGCGCGACTGCCAGCCAGCCGCAATAGCGCGCGTCTACGAGTCGTTCGCGCACATACGGCAAAAAATCGACATCCATCCTGTCCATGCCCGCGACATTTTCGACGCCCATATCCTCGAACATGCGCCGCCGCTGGATTGTAATCGTTTCCGCGTCGTCTGCGGTCGCCCGCCGCAGCGTGATATCGTCCATGTTGTTCCCCCTTTTGCATTCGTCCCATGATACGGTAGGCGCGTACAGTGGGCAACAGACCAATCGATCCGCTCAAGGGCAGCGATGAGCGGTGCCGCTTGCAGAGAGGGAACGCTCGACGGAGACTCCCCCTCTCCGTACCGGCTGAGGGGAGGACACCTTTTCAAGAACCTCACCCCCTGACCCCCTCACTGCGTAGAAAGGGGGAACACAAGGCGGAAACTCCCCCTCTCCACTGCGTGGAGAGGGGGCTGGGGGGTGAGGTGAATCAGGGAGAAAACCAAACATGTCCTCCCCCTCTCCGTACCGGAGAGGGGGTTGGGGGGTGAGGTCAATGCGGGAGAAAAGGGAGGTTTAACGGGCTTGTGGCTCCACCGACACAGATGGCATCAGTGTCGGTGCAAACGCGCCTTCCCACCCGCTGAGCGGTGTGTTTCTGCTCCCGCGCAAGACGCGCCCCAAGATCGACGGCGCGAACAAGACCGTCGCGGGGTCGTTCAGGTTCATCACATTGATGAACGCACGACTGATGTCGATATCGTAAGGCATCAGCGCCACGACGCGATCCACATAGCGCTGCGCCAGCCGCTCCATCGCGCCGGGACGGTCGCCTTCTGTGCCGGGATAGCGCAAGTCCTCGCCCGTCGCCATCAGCCATGCGCGCTGCACCGATTTCGCCGCCACATGCTGGAACGCCGCTTCTAAACCATCCCAATGATCGCGTCGTTCGGTCAGCAGCGCGCCCAAATCGCGCGCCTCCATCGCGGCGACGGTCATGCCCTGTCCGTACAGCGGATTGAACGCGCATAGCGCATCGCCCATGATCAACAGCCGTGCCGGGCGGCGTGTCAGCTTTTCGTAGTGCCGCCAACGGCTGCCATCGACGCGATAGCCGTAGATCGGGCTAATCGGCGTCGCGTCCTTGATCGCGTCATAAATTTCGGGCGATGCCAGCCCGCGCGTGTAGTCCACGAAGTCTGCATCATCCGTCGGCGGATAATCCTTGTTCACGCCGCCGAGCGTGACCATCCAGCGCCCGCCCTCGACCTCGAAGATGCCCGCGCCGCGCAAGATGCCGTCAGCGGGGCGTCCGCTCATGAACAGGATTTTCCACGCGAAATCGCCCTGCGGCTTCTCGTAAAGGCGCGTCGCATAGCCGATGTAGCTGTTCACATGCGTTTCTTCGGGGACGGGATAGCCGAGCGCGGTCAGCCATTCGGGCGTCTTGGAGCGGCGTCCGCTCACGTCCACGACCAGATCGGCAAGCAGCGTTTGCACGCCCCCCGCGTCGGACGAGTCGCGCGGCTGAATTTCGACGCCGACGACGGCGTTCCCCTCCGCGATCAGGCGCGTCACGTCGGTGCGGCAGATGATTTCGATGTTCCCGCGCGCTAGCAACCGACGGCGCACGCGCCATTCCAAGTCGGGGCGGGTGATGATATTGGTCTCTAGTCCGCTTTCATCACGCCTCGTCCATCCGCCTACCGTCAAGTACGCGGTATCCAGCCCCCACTTGATGCGCGGCGAACCTGCCGACGTTAGCTCGTCGGACAAGCCGGGAAACAGCGCCTCCATGATGTCCTGTCCTTGCGCCAACAGCGCATGAATATGTCGCCCTTGCGGGACGCCGCCGCGCACCTCTGGCGCATCGGGCAGCTCATCGCGCTCGATGATCGTGACTTGTCCGAAGTGGTCTGCCAAGACCCGCGCTGCCAGCAAGCCCGCCATGCTCGCGCCGATCACGATTACCCGCGCTTTGTTCGCTGCCATGATGCCCCGCTCCCCTGATTGTTATTACGTTTCGTAAATCAGCATAGGACGATTCGTAACCCTACTCAAGTAGTACAAAAGTCCCGCGATGATCAATTCTTCGCTCAATTCAGTCTGTTGGTTGATTGAAATTCCGCCGAAGGTCGGATACGATGTAGTCTGTATCGTCATATAACGACACGAAACGATATCTGGATAGATCTGATGACCTCTGGAGCAAAACAGAAGTTGACCGCGCTCGAATATGTGGTCTTGGGATTGATCGGCATGAAGCCGCAATCCGGCTACAGCATTATCAACTACTTGGAGGCAGGGCTATCTGGTTACAGCGCCAGTCCCGGCTCGGTTTATCCCATCCTTAAGCGGCTTGAAGCGGCGAGCGTGATTGATGGGCTGCTCGAATCGGAACACGAGACGCGCCAGCGCCGCATTTACACGCTGACGATGCACGGTGGGCTGCTGCTGGATGCGTGGCTGCGGGATGTACCGAAGGCATCGCCTATATTTGAGGAACGTGAACTGGGCATGTGGCGCTTTCAGTTCATGGAGGCGCGACTCGCGCACGATGAGGTCATCCGCTGGTTGGATGAATATTTGGATGCGATCCGAATCTTCGATTATGGCAAGCGGCAGTTTTACGACCGAACGCGCGATCAGATGAACGTGGTGGGACAGCATTCGACCCATCAGGAATTGATCATGGAGTCGGTGTTGATGGAGTTGAACACGCTGCGAACGTGGTTAGAAATGGCGCGCGCGCGGCTGATGATGCGGGCGCGGGCGACCGGGGAAATGCCAAAGGTGTAACGACTTCCCCTTCAGCATATATAGAAGGGGATTGACGTGAAACGCCGTGCTTACGCGCGGGTTACGTCCGTTGGTGCGCCCACTGATTGATATCGTAGTCGGGCAACCGTTCCAACAGCTTCGCATCGACGCTCAAAAAGACGTGTTTCGACTCGACGCGCTCGATCCAATCGGTTGGAACCAGTTTGCGCGTTTGGAAAAACAAACCCTTCGAGATCAAAAAGTGGGTCGATTGATGGGTGCCGCTGTTGGTGATGATTTCTTCCAGCTTGCCGACGTGCTGATCGTCACGGCTGGTCACTTCCGCGCCAATTTCGAGGGCGACCGTATCCTCTGGGATGTTCTCGACCGTCTTTTCGACACGGTTCGGCAAGGGATCGATCACCGCCGGAAACGCGCCGTACACGGGCGCATAGCCGGTATTGCCCAGATAACCCGGATTGCCATAATAGTAATATACATCATCCGGCACATCGTTCGTGCGCGGGACGTAGAATGTCTGCTCGAAAGCCGGTAGGTCATTGAATGCACGCTTGTCCTCGTGCAGCATCACCGCACCGTCGGCGTCGATCCGGTCGATCCAGTCGAGCGGCAAAACTTTTTCTTCGCGTACCAAAAAGCCACGCTCGATCACCAAGGCAGTCACGCTCTGCGTGTGCGGCGTCATCACCACGTGTTTGATGCGTCCGACCTTACGACTATCATTCGTATAGACCATTGCACCTGATTTGAATTCCATGATCTATCCTCCTTTTTTACCCGTTAGCTCCACAATACGCGACTATATAATTCGCCACATGGGGCGTTCAGCGTGACCTTGTATGGGTCATATAGTCCAGTGTCGCACGGGTTATACAGTGTATTTATTCACCTATCCATGGGATTAAGCTCAAAATCCACAAATTTGAACCCAAGAAACACATAATGAACCCAATAGGACTGGGGCAAAATGCGGTCTGCACGGGTAGGTGAATAAATAC
>Ga0163144_10002673_pt1 | contig 40765 bp, 25 predicted proteins | sample OliLak19BULKMAT1_FD_123175 | JGI IMG/M metagenome (GOLD analysis project Ga0163144, IMG submission 123175) | Freshwater microbial mat bacterial communities from Lake Vanda, McMurdo Dry Valleys, Antarctica - Oligotrophic Lake LV.19.BULKMAT1 | ecosystem: Environmental > Aquatic > Freshwater >...
AGCCAACGCCGCAGCGTGGCCCACATGAAGCCTCAACGCGGCAGTTGGGCCACGATGCAAGGCGGCGACGGAGGGAGATTCCTGGTGGAACGACCGACGGAGCCAACGCCGCAGCGTGGCCCAAATGCCGCGTTGAGGATCAGGGTGCTGCCGCCTCGGTATCGGCCACCGGCACGTAGCCGAGGCGGCCATCGGGCAGGGCGACCAGCCAGCGACCGGCCCAGGGTGGGCGGGCGATGCGCTGGAGCACGCTGCCGGCGGCAAGCGCGCGCTGGGGCGCGCCAGCGGCGTCGAGCAGTTGGGTGTCGGCGGCGATGGCCAGCAGGTTGTCGCCGGCGTCGCGCCAGGCCGCGATCTGGCCGGGCAGGACGACCAGCAGCAGACCGGCGCCGATCAGCGCCAGGGTGCCGCGACGGCGGCGCAGCAACACCGCGACGCCCAGCGCGCCACCGGCGAGCGCGGTGGCGGTCAGGCCCCACCAGCCCTGGCCCGGCAACGCCAGCGCACCGAGGCGCTCGCTCCACGACAGCGGCACGGTGGCGCCCAGCGCGCGCAGCGCCGCGCGGGGCTCACGGCGAGCCGGGGCCCGGCGCGCGGACTCGACCAGCCAGACCGCGGCGCGGCCGCGATCGCCGGCGGCGGCGGCGGCCAGACCGAGGTCGAGCCAGGCGTCCCAGCCCTGGCTGGCGACCGCGGCGCGGTGCAGGCCGGACAGCGCTTCCGCTGCGCGCCCGTGCGCCCACAGCGCGTAGGGGTCATCGGCGGCGGCCAGCGCGGCGGCCAGCGCGAGGACGACGGCGACGTGCCGAAGCCGGATCACGGGCGGCCTTCCAGTACACGCACCAGCGCACCGACGTCGCCGAGCGGTTGACCGCCGAAGCGCGCCAGATCGATGCGCTCCTGGAGCGCGCGCGCGCGGTCGCGGGCTTCGCCGTCCACGTCCGGCAGCACCGCGGCGAGCGCGCTCGACGCCGCGGCGAGATCGCCGGCGGCGATGGCGCGGGCGAGAGTGCGACCGCGATGGGCGCGGCGCGGCGCCTGGCCGACCAGACGTAGCGCGGCAGCGCTGACCAGGCCGAGCGCCAAGGCGGCGAGGAAAACCAGGGCGGCGGCGGCGCGCGGGGGCTGCCAGGGCGCGCCGCCGTGGAAGGGGATGAAGACGTTGGCCGACGCCGGCTCCGCCCCCGCGTCCACGGACGGTGGCGGAGACGGCATCGTGCCGCCGGCCACCACCAGGCCGCTGCTGCGGCCGGGCAGCACGCTCAAGACCAGGCTGGGCGTCTCGGCGCGGCGATAGCTGGCGCTGAGCGGGTCGAAGTAGGCCAGCGAGAACGCCGGCACGCGGTAATCGCCGGGCTGGGTCGGAACGAGATCCCAGGCGAAGGTGCGGCTGCCGTCTCCGGCGGGCTGCTCGCGCGGGTAGGCCTGGAGGCCGGCGATCGGCGCCAGCGGCGGACGCACCGCCAGGCCGGCCTGGAGGCCGCTGATCACCAGTTCAAGGCGGGTACCCTCACCGGCGGCGATGCGGTCGCGTTCGAGGCGGGCGGCGAGGGTGAGCGGACCGATGAGGCCGTTGAAATCCGTGGGCCGACCAGCCGCGGGCAAGGGCAGGACGGTGAGCGTCGCCGGCTTGACCGCGAAGGCGAAGCGTTGCGTGCGGAAGAGGTCGCCGACCTGCGCGCGCTGCTGCCCGCGCACCTCGTAGGTGCCGGGGGTGGGCATGGTCATCGGCCAGGTGATGGTGGTCAGCGACCAGGGCTCGCCCTCGGGCGAGAAGGTCGATCCGGCGCGCTCGGTCGGCTCGCCCAGGCGGATGGCCTCGGCCGGCGGCGCCACGCCCACACCGGTGCGTTCGCCCACGCGCAGGTAGCAGCGGTAGACCAGCGTGGTCGGCTGGCCCGGAACGATGCGGTCGGGCACGAAGGCGACCTCACCGTGGCCATCGCCGATGAGCAGGGGATTGCCGGGCGAGACGCTGATCGTCAGCGGCGCGCTCTGTACGCGCTCTCCGCCCGGGATGAGCACGGTCACCGGCGGAATGATCAGGCTGCCGTTCTGCGCCGCCCGCACGGCGACGTGATGGATGACGGTCAGCCGGCCATTGGAGGAGATGCGCGCCGATGGCTGGCTCTGCACCTGCATGGCCAGGCCGTCGACGCTGGGCATCGCGATCTCGTATCGCCCCGAGATTTCCGTGAGCACCAGCTTGCCGCTGACCACCACGCCGGGCGGGAACTCCTCGGGGAGATCGAGGCGGACTTCGCCGGCGGTCAGTGAGTAGGAGAGGACGGCGAGGGCGAGGCAGAGGGAGCGAAGGGAGAGCAGGGCGCGGCGAGCGTCTGTCGCCGGGACGATCTGCTTTCCCAGTGGCGTTCGCCCATCGTTGGTCGCCGCGCGAACGGCAGCCGGCGCCGTCGACGGCGTACGCGCTGTCGTCACCACGGCTTGCCGTCCGCTCGCTGCGACGGAGGACCGCCGTCGAGGAGTTGCTGACGCAGGGCGCCGCGGTTGTCGGCGGGAAGCTGATCGAGCCAGCGCAGCGCCGCGGCGCGGCTGAGCTGGGCCGCCTGTTGCTGCTGATCGGCGGCGGCGCGAGCGGCATCTTCCGCCGCCCGGGCACCCGACGTCGCCTGCGGGCCGGTCGCGCCCCCCGGTGGCTTGCCGTCCTGCCCGGCGCGTTCTCCTGGTCGCTGCTCAGGCGGCTTCTGCTGGGCATCCTTGCCCTGCTGACCGGGTTGCTGCCCAGGCTGCTTCGCCTCCCCTCCCTTCTCTCCCTTCTCTCCCTTCTCTCCCTTTTCTTCGCCCGCCCCCTTGTCTCCCTTCTCTCCCTTCTCTCCTTTCTCTCCTTTGTCCCCCTTGTCTCCGGCCCCCTTGTCTCCCTGCTCGCCCTTCTCGCCCTTCTCCTTCTCCTTCTCCTTCTCCATCTCCTGCGGCGGAGCGACGACGATCGTGGTCTTCGCCTGAGCCGTGGCCTTCCAGTGGTCGGCGACCGCGATGGTGGCGGCGAACTCGCCAGGCTCGCTGGCGACGCCGCGCAGGCTGCCGTCAGCCTCCAGGCGCAGGCCCTTGGGAAGCGTGCCCTCGACCAGTTGCCATAGGTACGGCGGCGTGCCGCCGGTCACGTTCAGCGGCTGGGTCACCGGCTTGCCCTGGCTGAGCGGCAAACGCTCGGGCAGATCGAGCACCGGCGGCGGGTTGACTGGCAGCGACAGCACAACCGCTCGGCTGCGGCCGTCAGCGGCAGCGAGCACGACGTCCAGCGTCAGCGTCCCGGCCTTGTCCGGCGTGCCGGTGACCAGGCCGTCGGTGGCGATGGCCAGGCCGCCCTGCGCCTTGGCCTGCTGCCAGCGATAGACCTGCGCCGGACCGCGCACGCCGAGGCGGTGCTCATAGGTCGCCCAGGCGGTCGCTGGCGGCAGTTCGCTGTGGTCGGGTGCGAAGCCGTCGCCCACGGTCAGCGGCAGCGTGCGCTCGGCGCGCTGGGTGCCATCGGCGGCGGTGATGCGCGCCATGGCGGTGCCGAGCTGCGTCGGCGTACCGATGATGGCGGTGCTGACGCCGGCACTGCGTTCCAACGCCAGGCCGCTCGGCAGTCCCTGGACGGTCCAGGTCGCGCGCGGCAGGCCGACGCTGTCGAGGGCCGCACGGTAGGGTTGGCCGATGATCGCCTCGGGCAGGGCGGCGGTGGTGATCGCCGGAACCGGCAGCACGGTCAGCGTCAGCGTGCCCTGAGCGGTGGCCTTGGCGGCGTCCTGGATGACCACCCCGACGCGCGCCGGCGCCGCCACCGTCGGCGTCCCGTGCACACGGCCATCGCCGTCGAGCGTCAAGCCGGCCGGGAGCGCAGCATCCTTGTCGAGCGTGACGCGGTATGGCGCGCTGCCGCCGGCGATCGGCACCGGCGCCTGGTAGGGTTCACCGACGCGGGCATCGGGCAGACGGTCACCGCTGACGCGCAGCTTCTTGGCAGCTTCGTCGGCCAGACGACGCAGTTCATCCTGGCGCACCAGCCACAACCGGCGGAGCTCATCGCGCAAGGCGGCGGACGCGGGCTGTCCCGGAAGCAGTTCGACCGCGCGGTTGGCGGCGGCGAGGGCGTCATCGAGCCGGCCGGTAGCGTGATGGGCGAGGGCGAGGTTGTGGCAGGCGTCACCGGCCAGTCCCGGCAACGGCGCCTGACTGGCCGCGGTCAGCGGAGCGATCGCGGCCGTCGGGTCAGTGGCCAGCATCAGGGTGCCGAGGTCGTACTGGGCGGCATGGAACTCGGGCGATTCGACTACCAGTCGCTGCAACGCCGCGCGCGCGTCAGCGGGATGATCGGCAGCGCTGGAGAGGATGGCCTCCAGCCGTGACCAGGATTCCCCGCCGGACAAGCCGCCGATCGCGCTGGCGACCAGCAGCACCACCACGGCGGCGCTGCGCGCGCGCCGCAGACGCGCGCGCTGCCGAGGTGGGGCCTCGGCGGCAGACCGGCGGCGCGTCGGCAGCGCCCAGGCGAGCACGAACAGCGCGAAGCCGAGGGCGAGCGGCCAACGGAAACGCTCGCGCTGGGCCAGCCGACGACGTTCCTCCCATGGCGTCTGCACGACCTGGGCGATCAGGTGGTCGCGCAGCGTGCGCATGTCGGCGTCGTCGCTGGTGGCATTGACGCTCAGACCTCCGCTGGCGACGGCCAACGCATCAAGCGAAGCGCGCTCGCCCGGCACCGTCTCGCGGCGACCGTCGACCTCGATGACCGCGTCCTTGGCGCGGTCGCCGAGGAACAGCCCATAGATCGGCACGCCTTGCAGTTCGGCGCGCTGCGCCGCCTTGGCCACCGCCGCCGCATCGGGATCGGCGCCGTCGGAGAGCACCAGGATGGCTTGGCCGCGTTCGACCTGGCGGCCGAGCACGTCGAGCCCGGCCTCGACCGCGGCGCCGATGGCGGTGCCCTGATAGCCGAGCCGGGCAGGGAAAAGGTCTGGCGAGCAGTCGGCGAGCATGCCTTCAAGGGCGTGATGGTCGCCAGTGAGCGGACAGCGCAGCACCGGCATGGCGGCGAAGGGCATCAGAGCCAGACGCAGTTCCGGCGCCAGTCGCAGCAGGTCGATGGCCTTGCGCCGGGCCGCCTGCATGCGATCGGGATAGAGGTCGCTGGCGAGCATCGAACGGCTGCAGTCGATGGCGATGAGCACATCGCAACCGGTCTCGCGACGCAGGCTATCCTCGCTGCCCCAGCGCGGCCCGGCCAGCGCGACGATGAGCGCGCCCAGTCCGCACCACAGCAGCAGCGCACGCAACCCTTCGCGCGCACGAGCGACCCGCTGCGTCAGGTGCTCCACCCCGGCACCCGCCCCGGCCTGGACCCGGCGCAAGCGCGCAGCCAGCCACGCCCTCGCCACCACCGCGATGGGCAGCCCGACGAGCAGCCAGAGGAGGTGAGGGTGCGACCAGGAGTTCATGGGGGAGGGGCGGGAACGACGGGAGTGATGGGGACGAAGGGGCGAGCGGTGAGCTTTCGTCCGCCATTCGTGCCCAACCACGGACCCGCCACCGGGCGGTCAGCGGATGGCCGGGGCGCCGGGCCTGGCAGGCGCGATCGCGAGCCGCCCAGCAGGACGCCAGGTCTGGGAAACACAAGACCCCGGCCGAACGGCCGGGGTCCTGGTTGCACCACGCTGCGCGGAACGCCCGCGCAGCGACTTCGTCACCTCACGTCACTTCACCCAGGCACGACGGGAGGAGGCCCCCGCCACCTTCAGGCCGGTGAGGCCGCCGGTGGTATCGCCGTTCTCGTCGAAAATATTGTCATCGGTGGTCGCAGTGTCGTCGTCGGTACCCTTGGAGTCGGGATTGAAGACGGGCGGCCCGACGTATCCGTCGGTGATGTTGGTGCCGGAGCCGGCGCCGGACTTCTCCTTCTTGAGGGCGCGGCTGTGGCCGTCGCCGTAGGCTGCCATCACCAGATCGTTCTTATGATGACCGAGCAGCCGGTCGGAGGTCATCACGCGGATGGCGCTGGGATCTCCGGGGGCGGCCCAGTCGAAGGAATACGAGACGCGGTCCTTGGTGGCCCCGGTGCCCCAGACGTCGGAAGTGGTATCAACTCTGGGCTTCGCCGACGGTCCCGCGATCGCGGCGCTCTTGCATTTGAACAGTCCATTGGGGAGTTGCATGGTTGCCGCCAGCACCTCGAAGGAGCGGGCGGTGATCTTGGAGGCATCGGCAGCATTGGCGACCGATGCGAGCTTGACGCCAGATTCGCCGAGTGGCCACGGCGAGTCGAAGTCGCCGCTATAGGCGATGCAGGCGGTGATGATCTGGTTCTGGTTCTTGGCGCAGGCCTGCTGGTTGGCGCGTTCGCGCACCAGGCCGACGGCCGGGACCAGCATGCTGGCGAGAATGGCGATCACGGTGATCACCACCAGCAGTTCGACCAGGGTGAAGCCCTGGCGGGTTGGGGACGGGGACATGGGAAACCTCCGGAGCGGGGTGGATGGAAACCGGCGGGATGGAATGGATCGCCGGACGGCGGTGAGAGTACGCAGCGCCGAGGTCGATCGCAATCCGCGCTGAGCAGGGCCCTAGGCGCGGGCATACTCGTGTATCACTCGTGAAGGTTTTCCCGACGGGAAGCGGCTCAACAGCGAATCGGGTGCATCGAAATCGGTATTCGACGCACCGTCGTGGCGATGCGTGGACGTACGGATTTCCAGGGTGCGGCGGCGGGGAATCGGTCGGCCGCGCGGTCGCTCACGGGTCGAGCAGGCTGCTGAGGAACCGCCTCCGGTTCGTCGCCGCGCATTTTCGCGCGGCGCTGGCGCGCCTATTCTGCGCGAAAACACGATGTTTCTGTTTTTGCTTCAGCGGGCGTTATGGCCCCCCAAACCCCCGCAGGCTGCTTTTTCATGAGCCTGCTACGCGCTCCGTCTGCACGCACGCGGATCGCCGCCTTCCGGCTCCCGCCCAGTCAGGGGGACGGCGCCTGGTTGGTGCGGGCTGATGCCGCGACCGCGATCCCGCGCATGGTCGGAAAGAGGATCACATCGCGGATGCTGGTATGGCCGGTAAGCAGCATGACCAGGCGGTCAATGCCGATGCCCTGGCCACCGCAGGCGGGAAGCCCGTGGTCGAGGGCGGTGCAGTAGTCCTCGTCGATGCTGCCCGCGACCACCCCGGCCTCGTCGTCGCCGGCGGCAACGGCTTCGCGCTGCTGGTCGGCGAAACGTCGGCGCTGGAGGTCGGGGTCATTGAGCTCGGTGTAGGCGTTGCCGACCTCCATGCGGGCGATGAACAGTTCGAAGCGCTGGGTGATGCCGGGGTCGTCGGGGTGGGCCTTGCACAGCGGGGTCAGCCACGATGGCTGATCGGTGATGAAGGTCGGTGCGATCAGGTGCGGCTCGACCACGGCTTCCCACACCGCGTTGGCGAGGCGGTCGTAGGTGGCATGCGCCTGGGTGGCGATGCCAAGCTGAGCAGCACGGGCGGTGACTGCGGCACGGTCGTCGTAGTCGAGTCCGCCCAACTCCTTGAGCGCCTGGCGGTAGGAGAAGCGACGGAACGGCTGATCGAGATCGATGGTCCACTCGCCGAAGCGGATGGTGCGCGTGCCCAGCACCTGATCGCAGAGGAAGCGGAACAGCTCTTCGCTGAGCTGCATCATGGTGCGATGGTCGGCGAAGGCCTGGTACCACTCGATCATGGTGAATTCGGGATTGTGGCGCAGCGAGATGCCCTCGTTGCGGAAGTTGCGGCCGATCTCGAAGACGCGGTCGAGCCCGCCGACCAGCAGGCGCTTGAGATAGAGTTCCGGAGCGATGCGCAGGTAGAGATCGAGATCGAGCGCGTTGTGATGCGTGGTGAATGGCCGCGCCGCGGCGCCACCAGGCAGGGTCTGCAGGATGGGCGTCTCGACCTCGAGGAAGCCGCGCTCGCCGAAGAACCGCCGTACCGCCGACACCAGCCGGCTGCGCAGCGTGAAGGCGGCCAGGCTCGCGTCCGACATGATGAGATCGAGGTAGCGCTGGCGGGCGCGGGTCTCGGCCGAGAGCTCGCCTGAACTGGCGCCCGCCTGATGCGGCGGTGGCAGCAGCGCTTTGCCGAGCACGGTGAGGCTGTCGACGAAGATGCTGACTTCGCCGGTGCGCGTGCGGCCGACCAGGCCGGTGACGCCGACCCAGTCCGCCAGATCGAGGCAATCGACCACGTCCCACTGCGCCTGGCCGAGGGTGCGGAAATCGAGAAAGAGCTGGATGCCGCGCGTCTTGGTGGCCTCGGCGCCATCGCGGTCGGGCGTCCCGGCGAGGACCTGGGCGTGGTAGAGATCGCCGCGACTGCGGTCGTAGAGCGTGGCGAAGACCAGCTTCGACCCCGAACGTCGCAGGTTGCCGATGCGGCCGGCCAGGAGCACGCGCTCGGCCGAGCGCGGCTGCTGGGTCGGATCCGACGGCGGTGGCGGCGCCAATTCGCGGGCGGCCGCGACGGAATGGGTGGCGGTGAAGGTGCCGCCGAACGGGTCGTGCCCCAGCGCGCGCAGCTTCTCGGCCTTGGCCAAGCGGGCGGCGCGGTACTGATCAGGGGTCTGCGGGTCGATCGGCAGTTGGGCGGCCATGGCGTCCTCGTGGGCGGAGGCGGAGCCTAGGTCGAAGGCGCCGGCGACAAGGACCCCCAGGCAGGAGATCGACCGGCCATCCAGGCACGGGTCTGGCATGCATGGTCGTGGGCCGGTCGCGGAGCCCGGCCTGGCCGTGCGGCGCGCCAGAGAGCGCAGGTCGGCGACTTGGGCTACCGTGGCCCCGCCGGCAGTGAACGCCGCATCAGCAATCGCAGCGCGGCCGGCCGCAACCTGTGGTTGATGGTCTTCTCGGTCGCGCTGCGTGCTGTCGCTGCGCGAGGCTCCGCCCCCCTGTCGCCCAGTCCCCCTTCGCCAGCTGATCGGAATCGTCCGCGACGGAGGATCTCTGGCAGCAGATGGTCAGACTCAGAGCTTGGCTTCGATCTCGTCGAACAGGATGACGTCAGCCTGGATGATGATGATGGTGCGCAGCTCGGTCTCGGTGCGGCCGTTCTTGCTGAACAGCCGACCGAGGAACGGGATGTGGCTGAGGAACGGCACGCCGGAATGGGCCCGGCTGCTTTCACCGTCGGTCATGGCGCCGATCAACAGGGTGCCGCCATCGGGGATGGTGGCCGAGGTTCGTACGGCGTTGTAGGCGATGGTCGGCAGGTTCAGCGGAATCAATCCACCGAGCGCGCCGCCCACCTCCTGCGGATCGACGCCACCAGGCAGGCCGCCGTTGCCACCCTGACCGTTGCCGGCCAGACCGTTGTTGAAGCCACCGGCGTTGAAGCCACCGACGCCGCCGGCGCCCTGCGCCTCGTTGGCGAAGCGGCGGAACTCGATGATCTTCGTGTTGGTCGGCAACAGCGTCATGGTGATGTACTTCTTGTCCGCCGACGCCACCGCAGTCACGTCGAGCACCGTACCAGTCGACAGGATGGAGATCGTCGGCGTGAAGCCGCCGTTGCCGCCGCCGGCAGCCTCGGCATCCGAGATGTAGGCCTGCTGGATGACGTGGGCGACGTGGGCACGCTGGCCGTTGAACAGAGTCAGGTCGGGTTCAAAGACGACGTTGCCGCGACGTTCCTGTTCGACCGCCTGCAGGAGCGCCGAGGCGAACAGGCCATCATTGAGGTGGAACGTCTGGAGTTGCAGGCTGAGGCCGGTGCCGGCCAGTTCCGCCTGGTTCAGCGAGTGCGCGGTCTGGAAGTTCTGCATCACGTTGTTGAGAGCGCCGGCGCTGCCGTAATAGAAATCGTCGAAGTTGGAAAAGCCCAGGCCATTGGTGTCGACCTCGGCCGGGTTGACGCCAGCAGGGATGATCTGCGGAGCGAAGCCGACGCCGGGCGAGTTGTTGAAGTTGTTCCAGTCGACGCCGATCTGTTCGATCAGCGTGTTCTCGACGGTGAGGAACTTGCACTTGACGTGGATCTGCGTGCCGCGCTGGTTGCGCAGGCTGCGCAGCAGTTCGGCGAGCTGCTTGTGCACGTCGGCGGTCTGGTTGACCACCATCTGGCCCTGGTACTCCTCGGCGGTGCCTCCGCCCATGGCCCAGGACTGCGGCGCCACCACGGTCTTGACGATCTCGATGAATTCATTCAGCACCGGCGGCTTGTCGTCGGCGATCGGCGGCAGCAGGCGCGAACCCTGGCCACCGGCGCCCTGCGCTTCAGGCAGGCTGAGCTCGGGACCAGGGAACTGGGTCAGACCGAAGAGCAGATCGCGGATGTCGTACAGCTTCATGTACGTGGCACCGGCGACGCCGGCGGCGTTGGAGATGAAGATCGCCTGGTTACGGACGGTGTAGCTGAGGTTGGTCAGCTTCATGATGAAATCGAGGACGTAGCGCAGTTTCATCGCCTCGACGCGCAGGGTCACCGGCGGGGTGCCGGCGGCGATCACGGCCGGATCGAGCACGAAGTTCACGCCGGTGATTTTCTGCAGGAAGTTGACCACGTCGGGCAGGTCGTGGTCCTGGAAATCGAGGGTGACCTCCTGATCGAGCTGGTCGACGATCTTCTTGCGCCATTCCTCCTGCTCCTCGTGCAGACCGCGCACCGGTGCCGAACGCCGGGCATCGATCTCGGGCCAGTCGTGCGAGTAGACCAGCAGCTCAAGTTGGGGCAGCATGCTGGTACGGATGAACTCGCTGAGCAGTTTGTGCTCCTCGTCCCAGCGGTCGGCGGTGATCTGGCGCAGATAGACGTGGCGCTCGCGCCGGCACTTGAGCAGCAGCTCGTGGGCACGGTCTTCGGCCCGGTTGATCTTGAGCACCTGCTCGAACAGCAGGATGGCATCGTCATAGTCGCGACGCTCGCGCGCCTTCTGGCCACGGGCGATCATGGCGTCGATGCGATCGCGCTCGATCTTCAGGCCACCGCGGCGGACCTCGTCCTGGCGTTCCTTGGCGTTGGTGTTCTGGAGCGTTGCGGTCTCGAGTTCCTGGCGGGCGCGCTTCTGCCGGGTCTCGGCGAGCAGGGCTTCGACCTTGCGCTGCTCGGGCTCGCGCCGCTCATCCGCGAAGGGCAGGCTCTCCAGGCGGGTGTGGGCGTACTGGAAGGAGCGCTCGGCCTCGGTGAAATCTCCGCGTTCGAGATGGGCGCGACCCTCCTCGATGCGCGCCTGGGCCTCGGCCCAGAGACGCTGTTGTTCGACAGTGAGCTGATCGGCGAGCTGGTTGATATACAGGCTGCGCGCGTCGCGGCTCTGGCCGGACATGGCCTGGGCCTGGGCGAGGGCGTCGCGGTACTCCTTCTTCTCGGGTACGTAATCGACGGCGGTGGCGAAGGCGCGGATGGCGTCGTCGACGCGATTCTCGCCGAGCGCACGCCGGCCCTTCTCGTAGTGGAACTGCCCGGCGACCTCACGGCCCTGGCTGTGGACCTGGGAGTTCTTGGCGTATTCGTCGAGCAGCGCCTGGGCGTTGGCATCGCCTGCCGGTGGCGGCGTCGCCGGGATCGGCGGGGTCGCCTCGCCTGCCACCAGGCCGCAGACGGCCAGCAGCAGGGCCTGCACGCGCAGGGAGGAGTTGGTCAGGGGCAGGGCGTGGGGAGTCACAGTTTCGTCTCCGCTTCTTCGTAGTTGATGATGTTGACCGTCGCCAGGATGTAGAGCCGCTCGCGTTGCGAGTAGCGTCCACGCCGGCCGAACAGTCGGCCTAGAAAGGGTATGTGTCCGAGGAACGGCACCTTGGTCGACAGTTCCTGGTCGATCGTCCCGTTGAAGCCACCGACCAGCAGGCTGCCCTTGTCCGGGACGATGATCGACGTGGCGATCTCGTCGACCTTGATGCTGGGAAGCTCGATCGGGTTGTTGACCAGCGCGAAGATGTTGACGCCGTTGCCGGCATTGCCGAGGTCGATGATGCCGATGATGTTCTCGATCACCGAACCGATGAAATCGACCAGGACCTGGCGGAACTCCATGGTCACGTACTTGCGATCGGCGCTGACGTAGGGTTTGACGTCGAGCGCGGCACCGAAATTCAGCACGCTGATGGTCGGATCAAGGGTGCCGCCGTTGCCACCGTAGCCCGAGATGTAGGCGTATTGGAAGCCGTAGAAGCACGATCCGCGCACGCCATTGACCGTCACCACCACGGGATGGGCGAGGTCGAAGGCCTGCTGCTTGCGTTCGACGGCGGTGAGCACGGCGCTGAGCGTGGTACCGCCGAGGCGGATGGCGCTCAGGGTCAACCCGCTGCCCAGGGTGGCCGGATCGACGGTGACCGCCGTGCCGGGCAGGGTGCTGATCACCCGGCCGTCAGCGGAACTGGTGCCGTTGACCGAGCCGAGACCAGGTGCACGCGCAATCGAATTGGGATCGAACGGATTGACCGTGATCAGGTTGAGGGCAGCGCCCCAATCGACGCCGATCTCCTCCAGGAAGCTGTCGAGGATGGTCAGCCAGCGCGCGTCGACGTGGACCAGCAGGTGGCGCTGGTTGACCTGGGAACGCAGGAACTCGGCGATCAGGATGTGGGCGCTGTCCGGAGCGTTGACGAACAGGCGGTTGCTGCGCACCGCGATGGTGTTCTCGGGGCGGGTCCAGGTCGCGGGACTCACCGACTTTTTGATCAGGTCGATGAGATCTTCCGGCGTCGGCGCCTTGCCGGCGGCGGCCTGGTTTGCGGTATTGAACAGATTGAAGCCGCCGCCAGCCATGCCGCCCATGCCGCCGGTGGCCTGATAGGCCAACGAGTAGCCGGCCTGATCGGGGAGGGCGTTGGTGAGCTGGGTGACCTCGTAGATGCCCAGCACCGGCGTCTCGGCGGCGTCCTTGCCGATGTAGATCGCACCTTTGGTGATCGACCAGGCGGTATCGCCGAGCCGGCAGATCCAGTCCAAGGCGTGTTCGACCTGCATGTCGGTCACCTTGAAGGTGACCTGGCGCTGTCCGGCGGCGATGGCGGGATCGACGACCAGGTTGAAACCGCCCTGCTTGGCCAGGAAATTCAGCGCCTCGGAGAGATCGATGGCCTCGAAGCTGACCGTCACGCGCTGGGCCAAGCGGTCGAGCAGCGCCTCGTGCCAGGGCGGCAACTGGCGGGGAGCGTCGAGCGGGTTGGTGCGGCCGGAGTGGCGCTCGGGCCAATCGCTGGGATAGATGGGCAGGCCGTCGAATCCGCTCGGGATCATCGAGCGCTCAAGGCGCGCCATGACCTCGTGCTTGCGCTCCTTGATCTGCTCGGCGTAGTCGAGCCGGCGCTGCTCGTGGGTGGCGGCGAGCAACCGGTTGAACTGCGCCTCGACCTCGGGTTCGCCCGGATAGTCGCTGACCAGGCGGCGGCAGGTGGCCAATGCCAGTTCGATCAGCTTGCGTCGTTCGAGGTCGCGGATGCGGGCGAGACGTTCGTCAAGGATGCTGCGCTGACGGCGGCGCTCCTGGTCGGCGGCGCGCTCGGCGCCGAGACGACGGTCGACCCGTTCGACGCCGGTGGCCGCGGTGCGCGCCAGGGCGTCCAGCCGCTGGGCTTCGGCCTCGAGACTGACGAGGCGCTGACGCTGCTCCTCGACCGCGGCTTCACCCGCCCACGGACGCAGGTGGTTGCCGGCGATGACGAGACGCTCACGAGCCTCGGGGAAGCGACCGGACTGGATGAGCAGCTCGGCCTCGCCGAGGGCGGCGGCGGCTTCAGCGATGCCCACCTGTTGGCGCAGTGCCAGATGGTCGGTGGCCACGGCGTCGCCACGGCCAGCCAGCACCGCGGACACCTCGGCCAGACCGGCTCGCGCCTGGGCATTGCCGGGATCGAGGTCGAGCACCTGGCGGTAGAGCTCGCGCGCGGCGTCGAAGCGTTGCGCCTTCTGTTCGGCCACCGCCTGGATCGCCAGCGCCTGGGCGCGGACCAGCCCGGAGGCGCTGTCGACCGACTCCTCTGCCCGGAGTCCGCACACCAGCAGCGCGCCCACGACCACAGCGCAACGCGCGACGGCACCGCTGCGCCCGGCAATGGCCCGGACGGACAGCAACGGTGGCGGTGGCGCGAAGCGGGACTTCACGTGAGGCGATTCCCGTGCTTCCCAGTGGTCGAGGACAGGTCGCCGACGACGGCGACCCGTGCCGGCACGGAGCCGGCACGAATGGCGCTCCAGCGCCGTTTGCTGCCGCTCGCTGCCGGTCGCGCGGGGGATTCTCCCCCGCACTCCCTTGAGAAGCTGATCATCGCCCAGGTGCTCATCGTGGTTGGTTCCAGCTTCTCAGCGCAGCGATTCGCGCTCGGCCAGGTCGATGATCTCGGCGTTGAGCAGGAAGAAGAGCCGGCGGTTCTCGTCATAGGTGCCGTTGCGGCTGAACAGGCGGCCGAGGAAGGGGATGTGGCTGAGGAAGGGGATGCCGGAATGGACGCGCTGACGCAGGCTCTCGTTGAAGCCGCCGAGCAGCAGGTTGCCCTTGTCGGGCAGCATCACCGTCGAACGCAGGGTACGCACGTCGATGGAGGGCAGTTCGATCGGGTTGTTGACCAGGGCGAAGATGTTGACGCCGTTGCCGGCATCGCCGAGGTCGATGATGCCGATGACGTTCTCGATCGTTGAACCGAGGAAGAGCACCGAGCTCGGCCGGATCTCCATGGTGACGTACTTGCGATCGGAACTGACCACCGGCCGCACATCGATGATGTCACCGAAGGCGAGCACCTCGATGGTCGGGTCGAGGGTGCCGCCGTTGCCACCGTAGCCCGAGATGTAGGCGTACTGGACGATGAACGCGGCATGCGCGCGCTGGCCATTGAAGCAGGTGATGACCGGGTGTTGCAGGTTGTGGAAGTCGGTCTCTTCCTCGACCGCGGCAAGGACGCCGTTGATCTGGAACTGGTTGAGGAAGGCGAACGGGCTACGCGACAGTTCGAGGTGAAGTCCGCGATCGTAGATGCCGTCGACGTCGGCGTCGCCAGTGAACTGCGCGAAGGTGGCGTTGGCAGGAAGCACGTGACGACCGAAGCCGTCCACCGCCGTGGTATTGTTCACGTAGCCGAGGCCGTTGGTGCCGCCGCCGCCGAAACCGGCATTGCCGACGGCGCCGACCGCGCCGGCGTTGTTGAGCAGACCGGGATTGATGCCGTTGTTGAAGAACTCGACCCCGATCTCCTCGAAGAAGCCCTTGCGCACGTCGACCACGCGCACGCCGATATTGACCTGGAGCGCGTGGGTATTGCGCAGGTTCTGCAGCAGCTGCTCGATCAGGGTGTGCACTTCCGGCGCCTGGTTGACGAACAACGTCGCGCCGGAGCGCTGGTCGATCGCCACCCCTTCCTTCGTCCACGACGTCGGCTCGACGCTCTTCTTGATGAATTCGACGAGCTGGGCCGGATCGAGGGCGGTGGCGCCACCGCCTTTGCCAGCACCGGCACCGCCGAAGAGATCGAAGCCGCCGCCGCCTTTACCGCCCTTGCCGCCGGCGTTGAAGGCGAGTTCGGGACCCGGGAAGTCGCGCACCGGCGAGATCAGGTCGGCGATGTCGTAAAGCCGCAGGGCCACCGCGCCGGCCACCGGTTTGTTGGAGACGTAGATGGCCTGGTTGAGGATGGCGCTGTGCAGCTTGGTCAGTTCCAGCACCCACTTGAGGGCGTCGGAAAAGCGCATGTCGCGGGCGCGCAGGGTGACGGTGCCAGCACCGGCAGCGCCGACTTCGGGCGCCACGATGATGCTGATGCCGGTGACCTGGCGGAAGAAATTGATGACGTCTTCGAAGGCGGTGTCCTCGAAGTCGAAGGTCACCTGCTGCTGGAGGCGATCGCGGATGGCGGCCATCCACGGCTCTTCCTTGTTGCCGGCGATCTCACGCGGAGTGCGCAGGGCGCGGCGCGCCCAATCCTCGGGATAGACCAGCAGTTCGGTCTGCGGGATGAGCGACTTGTGGATCTCCTCGTGCACGCGGGCGACGCGTTCGAGCTTCTCCTCGCGCCACTCGACATCGAACTGCTCGTGGCCCTTGCGCCGGGCCGCCAGGTACAACTCGCGGGCGTCGTCGCGCCGGCGATCGAGCTCGTAGGCATTCCAGGCGTCGATCTCGGCGCGCTTGTAGTCCTTGCGGCCGAAGGCGACCTTGGCCCGGCGCAGCATCTCGTCGACCTTCTGGTGCAGCGCCTCCTCAGCCAGACGGCGGCGTTCCTCGGCCAGCGCCAGACCTTGATCGCGATCGCCCTTCTGGCGTTCCAGCGCGACGCTGCGCGCCTGGGCGCGGGCTTCGAATTTCCTGGTCTGCACTTCCTGCGGCAGGGTGCCCCAGTCGAACTGGTAGGGGAAGGTGCGGACGGCGACCTCGACACGATCGTATTCGAGTTCGGCGCCCTCGAAATCACCGGCGCTCATCTTCTTCTGGGCGCTCTCCAACAGCGCCGCCATGCGCACCGCGGTCTCCTGGGTGCGCACGTCCTGCACGTCGCCAAGCCATTTGGTGACCATCTGCAGGGTGTTGTCGCGCAGGCTGAGCGTGCCGAGGATCTGCTCGCGCAGCGCCTGGGCGCCGGTGTGCGGCGGGTAGAGCCGTAGAGCGGCCTCGACTGATTCGCGCGCGTCGATGAAGCGGCCGGACGCATAGTACGCCTTGGCCTCGACGACTTTGGCTTCGGCCGCCACCTGATCCTTGGACACGGCGCCGGCGCCACGCTGCGACTCGTCCCAGAATTTCTCCTGGTCAGGGGTCAGTCCGCCGGGTGCCGGCGTGCCGCCGGGAGGCGGCGCCTCACCAGCAGTGATCAGCGAGGCCGTGAGGGCGGCCAGCACAGGGACCAGGTAGGGCGGATGCTTGAGCATTGCGACTCCTCACGGCCGCCGCGGCGCTGAAGCGCGCTGCGTCGGCTGGCGACAGACGACTGACGATCACGCGGGCACGAGCATGCGCCGACGACCCATGCGCGTAAACCTTCGCCTGGCTGGTACATCCCGCGGTGTTGGTCACGCCGCAGCGCAGCGGTCGCGAACAGCGTTGGCGGGCGCCCAGGACGGGCGGTGGCAGACGACGCATGGGTTGGCGAAGGCTAGGCTTCAGCCCGGCAAGGAAACCCCGTCCCTGAGACGTGACGTGCGGTGTGTCCCTCACGGACAGGGGGTTACACACACGAACGACCCCGCGAGCGTGACCAGGACAACGGTCACTTGGCGGGCGGGGGCGCGACCGGTGCAGCGGCAGGCTTGGGGGATGCACCAGGGGCGGGAGCCGGTGTCGGGGCGGCAGCGGATGGCGCCGCCGCGTCAGAGGCCGGGGCGGCATCGGCGGGGGGTTCCTCGCCTGGCGGCGGCGGCAACGGCGCGGCGCCCTTGGGCTCTTTGCCCGGAACCCATTCTTGCAGGACCTTCTTGTTGTTCTTGTGCTCGTAGTAGTAGAGCCGGCCGTCCGGAAACACGTAGTAGGGCACGTCGGTCTCGGTCGACGGCTTGCCGCGACGGTTCAGCTCGGCGAGCGGGCCGGTGCCGGGCTGGTGCGCGACCGGCTTGGGGCCGTCAGGCAGGTATTGCTCGAAGCCGCCCGGATTCTTCTCGAACTCCTTGCCCTCGTCGAACCCGGTTGGCCCGAAGCGGTATTCCGGGTAGATCGGCACATTGGTCGGCTTGGGGATGATGGTCAGCTTGTAGAGTTGCAGGGTCTCGTCGGCCTTCTTGGTGTTCTTGAGCAGCAGGCGATCGGTGTTCTTCAGTTCACGTGGGCGCAGTTCGAAGGTTTTCCCCGGGCTGCCGTCGCGGTTCTTGGTGAAGAGCTGCCAGTACAGCACCCGGGTGACGCCCTTCTCAAGTTTCTCGGCATCGATCACGAAAGGTGTACGCAGGTCGTATTCGACCTTGGGGCCTTTGGCTTCGAACAGGTCGGCGTGGGGAATTTGCCCACCGACCGTGTCACCGGGCTTGTGCTTGAACTCAAAGGGCTTCGGTAGCCACTTCTGCTGATCGCCAGCCTTGTTGCGGAACAACTTGTTGAGCGCGAGCACCACCGTCGGCGGGCCATCGGGATTGGCGGGATCGACCGACAGACGTTCAAGCGCGAACCGCGTTGACGACTTGGCGCGCATCTCGATCTCCGGGCTCCACTCGCTGAGGTACTGGCGCAGAGAGGGCCGCGGGCCTGGAATGGCGGTGCCAAGTTGGAAGCCGAGGGCGGCGACGCGGTCCTTGTCCGCAGGGGTGGGTAGGACTTTCTTCTTGAGCGTCTCCCAGTCCTGGAAGGTCTGGTCCTCGGGGACGATGCGTCTGGTGGCGACCAGGATGTCGGTGAACTCGGTGTTGGCGGCCACGAAGTCGTAGCCGGTCGCCTTGGCAACCAGGCGGCACCTGAAGGCGTACTTCTCGGACGCCTGCACGTCGCGCACGATGATCGTCTCACCCAGCTTGTCGGCCGGCAGCACGCCACCAACGATCTGACCGGCGGCCTTCACCACCTGCCACTGGCCCTTGTCGCCGGTTCTCATCTCCACGATCAGGCCGCTGCGCTCCACCGAGTTGACGATCTCCGCGGCACCTTTCTTGTTCGTCCAGGCGTGCTTGGCCGCGTCGGCGAGGCGGCCTTCCTTGGGCCGTACCTCGGACGGCATGGTGAAGGTCAATTCGAGATTGCCGATGGCGTCCTTGATCTCGACCTGGGGCGGCAGCAGTTCGTACAGGTAGAAGTAATGGCCGGGGTCCTGAACGGTCACCACGAAATCGGGATGGGCGGTCAGCCAGGCCATGAACGGCCGGTGGGGCAGGACGCGCGCGAAGCCGTCCTGCATCTCCTGGGCGTACTCGCGGGGCTGCTTGAGCACCGGTGGGTTGAGATTCGGCCGCAGTTCGCCGATGGTCTTGATGCCGTCGGTGATGGTCTTGGCATCGACCTGGGTGCCTTTGTCGCCGGTGACCAGGAAGCGGATGTCGGTGTTGGTGGCGGTGTCGTACAGCGCCCAGCCGCAGATCAGCGCCACCAGGGCGACGACCAGCTTCTCGACGTGGCGGATGAGCAGGTCCTGGGGGTTCACTTCTTGCCCTTTCCGGCTCCGGCCTTGGGTGCGCCCTTGGTCGGGCTGGCGGCCTGCACTTCGGCCTCGATCGAGGGGGCGGCGGCGAAGGGCGCGAAGTCGAGCACCGCCAGGTCGACGGTGGCGTCGGCCATCACCGCCGGCGCCGGCTTGCCCGGGCTGTCCTCGAGCGGGCGCTCACCCGAGCGGAATTTCTCCTGGCGCCGCACGCTGGCGCCGACCATCACGGTTACCGGCTTGTCGAGCTTTTCGAGCTGGGCGATCGCCGCCGACAGCGCTGATTCCTGGCCGCGCATCGTCACGCTCAGCCGCAGGTTGGTGGCGAATTTGACGATCGGCCCGTCGAACTTGTCCTCGTTGAGCTTCCAGGCGACGCTGAGCAGCTTGACCTTGCCTGGCGGTTCCATGCGTTCGGCCGGCAGCGCCGGGTTGGGCAGCAGCGGTTCGGCCTGGGTGGCGAGGATGATCTTCACCACCGCCTCGATGATGCGGAACTGGGCGGTGAGCCGGGGGTGGTCCTTCTGCTCGGGGAAGGGATCGACCTGGGTGATGAAGCCGGCCTGATCGCGGCGGCGGCGGTTGACGTCATCGGCTGGATTGGCGCCGATCCCGCTGACGCCGGCCGCGGTCGTGGCGACCTCGACCAGGGCGCCGTTGGCGATCAGCCGCTGGATGAGTTCGTCGGATTTCTTGGCGTAACCGTCGAGGTACCAGGCCGCGCGCTGTCCCGAATCGCCGACCGCTTCGCGCAGCACCTCACTGCGCCGGACCAGGTCGTCCTTGATACGGCCGTAGTTCTCCCCGTACTTCTTGACCAGCGGGTCGAGGAGGCTCTTCCACTTCCCGGTGATCAGGTAGTCGTTGAGCAGGCGGTGGATGTCCTCCTTCTGCTCGGCATCGAAGACGCCACTGGGACTGCCGGATCTGGAACGGCGGTCGAGCGTCTTCCACTTGGTGTCGTATTCGCTCACCAGCGCCTGCTTGACCGCGCTGGCGTCACGGCCTTCCGGGTCGGTCGGTCCGAACACGATCATCACCACCAGCGTCGCCACCAGCAATCCGGCGATGATGTACCAGAACAGGTAGGCCTTGGGATTCTTCACTTGGCCACCTCTTTCCCGCCCAGCGCGCATTCGAAGACGTAGATCTTGAGCGGCGGATTGAACTGCTTGTCGAGCGGCTTGATGTCGCCGCCCTCGAGACGGAAGGCCTCGTCCTTGACGTAGTAGTCCTCGCTGCCGGGCTGCTGACCAGCGTTCTGCACGCCAGAAAACAGCTTGGTGCCGCCATGAACGGCCTTGAGCGCATCAGGCACGGGGGCCTCCTTGAGGCGGTTCTCGATGACCAGGCGCACGTCCTTGCCCTTCTCGACCACGCCGATCTCGATCTTGACCTTGCGCACCTCGTTCAACGGGCGGAAGGGATCGTTCCTGAAGTTGAAGGACGGGATGTCGATCGAGCGCAGGTAGACCTGCTGCAGGTGGGGATCGTTGCCATCTTCGGGCTTCGTTCGGGGGGCGTCCGGATTCAGGGGGCCGCTGTCCTTGATGATGTCCTGGACGATGGCGAACACCGCTTCGATGACGGCGTGGTTGACGCCCTTGTGGTCGCCATAGGAATCGAAGCCGGCCAGGGTCTGGGCATAGGGGCCGGCGAGTTCGAGCACCGCGCGCGAGTCGCGCTCGGCTTCGTCGTTGGTCTTGTAGGCGCTCTTGATGGCGGTGATGATCTCGACGTTGCGATCGATCACCGACTGCACCACCAGGTAGTGGACGCCCCAGGTGACCAGCAGCAGCGCCAGCACGGCGACGCCGGCCCAGCGCTTCTCGCGCATGATGCGCTCGATGCGTTCCTCGGTGGGCAGCAGGTTGACGCGCGCCTTGGACACGCCGACGCCCTGCAGGGCCAGGCCCATGGCCACGCCCAGCGATTGCAGGTCGTTGAGGAAGTGCTCGCGGTCGAGCCCATTGGCGACGTGCACGCGTTCGAGATCCTCCAGGCTGATCACGGCGTAGCGCAGCCGGTCGGCGATGTACTGCGCCATGTTGGGCAGCCGGAAGGTGTTGCCGCTGATGACCACGTTCTCGAGCTTGGCGTTGGGATTGGTCTGCTTGTAGAAGCCCAGGCTGCGCTGGACCTCGCTGACCAGTTCATTGAGGCTGCCCTCGATGACCTTGAGGATCTTGTCGGCCTGGCGGCTCTCGCTGATCTGACGCTTGAGCGTCTCGGCCTCCTCGAAGGAGACGCGGAACTTCTTCATGAACGCCTTGGTGATGTCGCTGCCCGAGACCGGCAGGCTGCGCATCCACAGCGTCTCGCCCTGGTAGAGCACCAGGTCGGTGTTCTCGGCGCCGACGTCGAGGATGACCACCGTCTCATCCTCGGGGAACTCCTGGTCGAAGCGCACGAAGTTGTACAGCGCCAGGCTGGTCACCGAGACGCCGACCAGGTTGATCCCGACCTGCTTGCACTTGGCCACCAGATCGGCGATCAGGTCCTTGCGGGCGGCGAAGATGGCGACGTCGTTCGAGGTGCCATCGGGCGCCGGCGACAGGTGGTAACTCCACTCGATCTCGTCGAAATTGCCTGGGATCTGCTGGCGCGCTTCAAGCTCGACCATGCGGTCGACGGTCTTGGGGTTGATCACCGGGATGTTGATGGTGCGCGTGAAGATCTGTCGGCCCGACAGCGAGGCGACCACCGGCAGGCCGCCGAATTCCTCGCGCGTGGTCAGCGCGGTCAGCGCTTTGACCACCGCCTCGTCACGATTCCCATCCTCGCCGACCACGACGATCGGCTCGATGGCGTAGCCCAGGATATTGACGTCGTCACCGCTGCGCTGGAGCTTGACCGCTTTGACGCTGGACTGGCCGATGTCGAGGCCCCACGCGATCGGGTTCTTTTCCATAAGCTCGCTTCCGTTGAGAGATTATGCCGTGAGGCCAACGCCGCTTGGGGTGGAATCTAGCCTCCCGATCGAAAGCGGTCCAGACCAGGAACTGCGTCGCATGCCTCTGGTGTGTGACTGCGGGATTCCGACGTAGCCGCATCACTGTCAACGATTTGCCGCGGAAACCCCCCTTCGGCGTTCACGGCCGAAGCGATCACCGCCGCCGCCGCCCGGCGGCTTCCGCGATGACGATTCCGCCATACCGTCGCGCGCTCTGGAGAGATGGCAGAGTGGCCGAATGCGGCGGTTTTGAAAACCGCTAGGCCTTAACGGGTCTCGGGGGTTCGAATCCCTCTCTCTCCGTTGGTCGTGGGGGGAGCGGCATCAGGCCGCCTCCCCCACGGAACGGGCCTCCGGCCCTGCCCCCTGGGAAGAAAAACGTTGGGTCGTGCGGCTACGCCGGCACGACGCCGGGAGCGCGAGGATGTTCGACCTGTCGCGCCCGGCGCAGCTGGGCGCGACCCTGTCCCTGTCTTCCAAGGGGGCAGGGCCGGAGGCCCGTTCGTTGGGGGCGCGCGCTTGCGTCAAGCGCCCCCAACAGAAAGCGGAGACGGTCGGATTCGAACCGACGGTGCAGTTTTACCCGCACGGGACATTAGCAATGTCCTGGTTTAAACCGCTCACCCACGTCTCCACACGTTGACGCAACAGCGCCTGGCGGCGCGGCGACGCTAGAAACACCCTGGGCGCGGTCAAGACTCGCCACGGATCGGTTGCAGCAGCAGGCCGTCAAGCACCACACCATGCAGACGGACGTCGTGGCCGGCCATGGGGATGTCGTCGCGGCGCTGGACGGCGAAGCCGATGCCGATGGCGGTGCCGATGAGTCCGCGCAAGGCGCGATCGTAGTATCCGGCGCCGCGGCCGAGGCGGCGGCCGTCGGCGGCGAAGCCCAGGCCGGGGACCAGCAGCAGCACGCCGACCGGCAGCGTCGCCGCCGGGCAGTGCTCAGGGTCGGGCTCGCTGATGCCGAAGCGGCCGGGGCGGACGTGGTCGAGCGATGCCACGGTGTGCCAGGCCAGGGTGTGGTCGTCGACGACGCGCGGCAGCAGCAGGGCGTGGCCACGGCTCCACCACCAAGCATGCAGCTCGGCGAGGTCGGGTTCGCTGGGCAGGGCGAGGAAACTGCCGAGCGCGGCCGGGCGCAGCCGATCGACCAGGGCGCGACCGCTGGCGACGCAGGCGGCAGAGCCGTCGGCGCGGGCGGTTGGCGCCAGTGCGCGCAGCGCCGTACGCAGTTCGCTGCGCAGGCGGCGCTTGGTCGCCGCGATCTCGCCATCGTCGGGCCCGGCGCTCACCAGCGCACCACCTGGAAGCCACCCGGCGGCAGGGTCAGGCTGCTCCGGTTGCCGGGCTGCGGACCGAGCAGGAAACCGCCCACCGGCACATCGACCGTGGACACCGTCAGGGCGTGGTCGCTCCACAGGTAGAACTGCACCCCGGGAGCGCTGCGCAGGTCGACGCCGCAACGCCGGGCGCACAGCGCGCGCAGCGGACGCAGCTGCACCGCGGTGCAGACGGCTAGGCGCTCGGGTGGCGGCAGCGCGACTGCGGTCACCGTCGTGAGTGGCAGCGGGACATCGGCGGCGACCAGGTCCCGGCCCCAGCGCAGCTCGCCCGCCACCAGCGCCAGCGGGACTCCTGCCCAGCGCAGCACCGGCAGCCATGGCTCCGGAACGCCAGCGAGGTCGAGCCCGCGCATCCCCGGCGTGCACAGGTCGCCAGCCCACGCGAGCAGCCCTTCGGCGACGCTGCGCGGCAGCGCGGCGGCCTGACCGTAGAGCAGCGCGTCGATCGCGGCGCAGCGCAGGTGTCCATGCGCGCCGCTGACGACGGCGGGCGGCAGCGCGTCGTACAGGCGCAGCGGCGGAACCATGCCGCACCATGGAGCAGCGCCCGGGCCGCGGCAAGCCGTGGGCGGAGCGGACGCGGGTACGTGCGGACCGCAGCGCGCCGGCGCCATCGTCCGCCGTCACGGCTGCTTCCGTCAGCGGTCGGGTGGCGTACCCTGCCGCCCATGCCCGCTGCGCTCGTCACCGACGCCGACACCGTGCCGATCGATCGGCTGCGGCGCGCCGGTGGAAGGCGCCGCCCGCAACCTGCGGCCGTGCTCAGCCGCCACGTCAGCGCCTCATCCCGGCGCGCCATCACCGAGCGCCATCCCCAGTGCTCTGCGGAGGTGATCGGCCTGGCCTGCGTCGCTGTCACCTGCGGCGACGAACCGGCCGGGCGCGTGCGGGCCTGGATGGCCGCACGGCGGTGAACCCGCCGGCTCCGTTCGCCGCGCTTGCCGCCACGGCAGCCGCACGCGATGGCGTGGATTTCGCCGGCCCGGTGGTGCGCTCCCACTGCCGTCCACCTGCCTGATGTCAGCGCCCGATGCTCGACCACCGCCGCGATTTTCTCGCCTACTGCCGGCTCGAACTCGGCCTCGCCGCCAATACCCTGATCGCCTACGCGAACGATCTCGACAAGGCGGCGGCCGGGTTGGAGGCACTGGGTCTGCGCTTCGCGGACTGCGGCCCCGACGAGGTGGCGCGCCTGGCGGCCTGGCTGCGCGACGAACGCCGGCAGTCGTCGGCCAGCCTGGCGCGCCTGCTGGTGACGCTGCGCCTGTACGCGCGCTTCCTGGTCCTGGAACGGCTGCTGGAGCGCGACCGCATCTCGCTGGCGCGCCTGCCCCGGGTGGTCAACCGCCTGCCCGAGGTGCTCAGTGTCGCGGAGGTCGAACGCCTGATCGCCGCCGCGCCGCCGGGACCGCTGCACCTGCGCGACCACTGCGCCCTCGAACTGCTGTATGCCTGCGGTGGCCGCGCCAGCGAGGTTGCCGGACTCGGCCTGTCCGATCTGCGCGACGCGGCGACGACGCTGCGCCTGCATGGCAAAGGCGGCAAGGAGCGCCTCGTACCGCTGGGTACACCAGCCCGCCAGGCGCTTGCGCGCTACCTCGCCGAGCTGCGCCCGCAGCTCGATCCCGGTGGCCGCAACGACCGCCTGCTGCTGAGCGCGCGCGGCCGATCATTCAGCCGCAGCGCGCTGTGGAAGCTGGTGCGTGACGCCGGCGTGCTCGCCGGCATCAACCGACCGGTCTGGACCCACCTCCTTCGCCACAGTTTCGCCACCCACCTGGTCGAGAACGGCGCCGACCTGCGCGCCGTCCAGGAACTGCTCGGCCATGCCAATCTCACCACCACGCAACGTTACACGCATGTCGACGCGAAACGGTTGCGCGATGTGCATCAGCGGTTTCATCCGCGCGCGTGAGCGCGCGGATCTGATGGCTGATGGCTGATGGCTGCTCGCGCGATCCTTCTGGCCATGCGCAAGCCGCGTGACCGAACGGCCTACGCCAGCGGTCGGCATCGCGCATGGTCGTCGCGCCAGTGGACCTCGGGCTGATTGCGATACTGGCCGGCGCGGCAGCCACCGGCCACGGGGATCGCGCGAGCAGCCATCAGCCGCCAGCCAGCAGCTCCCCATGGCCGCAGGCCATGGGGTAGACTCCCCACGTGGAAGACCAGCAGCTCGTGCAGCTGGCCCTGCAGCGTCGCTTCCTGACCGGTGATCAGGTCGATCGCGCCCGGGCCGAACAGAAGGCGCTCGCTGACCGCGGGGTCCAGCGCAGCGTCTGGTTCCTCTGCCAGGATCTCGGCTTCGTCACCGACGCCCAGACCCGCGACCTGCAGGGACGCATCAGCTCGACGCGCATCCGCGCCCTCGAAGTCGAGGGCTACGTCATCGAGGGTCGCCTGGGCAACGGCGGCATGGGCGATGTCTTCCGCGCCTGCAACGCCGTCGGCCAGGTGGTGGCGGTGAAGCTGCTGGCGACCAAGTTCGCCCAGAACGCGGAGTATGCCCGCCGTTTCCAGCGCGAGGCGCGCGCCACCCTGCGTCTGAACCATCCCCACATCACCCGCTCTCTCGGCGCCGGGGAAGTGCAGGGCCAGCGCTACCTGATGATGGAGCTGATCGCCGGCCCCAGCCTCAAGGAATGGATCACCACCCGCGGCCCGCTGGCGCAGAGCCACGGCATCCTGCTGCTCAGGCAGATGGCCGAGGCGCTGCGCTACGCCTGGGACGCCGGCGTGCTGCACCGCGACGTGAAGCCGGCCAACATCATCCTCGGCCCGCTGCGTCCAGGCAGCGACGAGCACTTCTGCGCCAAGATCTGCGATTTCGGTCTGGCCAAGGTCTGGCAGGAAGGCGACGAGGGCACCCGGGCGCTGTCGCGCGGCGAGCTGACCGGCACCGGCATCGCCCTGGGCACGCCGCACTACATGAGCCCGGAACAGGCCTCGGGCGAGCATGACCTCGATCAGCGCAGCGACATCTACGGCCTCGGCGCCACGCTCTACCACGCCCTGCTCGGGCAGACGCTGTACAGCGGCAAGAGCTCGGCGGTGATCATGTACAAGCAGGTCACCGAAGCGCTCGACCTCGAACCCCTGGCCGCCAAAGGCATCGCGCCGGGGCTGATCGCGCTGCTCGCAGGCATGCTCGCCAAGGAGAAGGCGCACCGCCTGCGCGACTGGGACGCGGTGCTCACCGGCCTGCGTCCGCTGCTGCCGCCGCCACCGACCGAGATGGAACCGGCGGCGAAGCCCTCGGCCTCGATCCGCGCCCTGCTCGACGGACCGACCGAGTCCAGCCAACGGCCGAGCGAGCAGCGCCGCCATCCCGCCTGGCTGGTGCGGATCGTCGGTCTGGCGGTGGTGGCGGTGGTGGGCTTGTCGGCGATCGGCTACACCGCCCTGCGCCGCGCCCCGTCCGCGACCTGGAATGCCACTCCCGAGACCCTCTCCCAGGTCCTGGCCGAGGCCGCCGCCAGCACCGGCGTCGGCGAGGTCATGCTCGCCGCTGGCGACTATCCCGGCCCCTGGCGTCTGGGCGTCGCCCACAGCCGCCTGTGCCTGCGCGCCGCCCCCGGTGCGCGCCTGGTGGTCGGCCCCGGCGAGGGCGCGGCGCTGCGTCTGGAACCCGGCCTGGTCGACTGCCGCATCCTCGGGTTGACCATCGTCGCGCCTGGACGCCTGGCCATCGAGGCGCTGCCCGGCGCCCGTGCCCACCTCGCCGGCTGCACCATCGCCAGCGGCTGCGACCGGGTGCTCGCCGCCACCGGCGCCGAGCTGACCATCGCCGGCCTGCGCTGCGCGGCGACGGGATCCGGCTTGCACGCACGCGGCGGCCGCCTCGAACTCAGCGACCTCGATCTCGCCGGGGCACCGCCGCTGATCGCCATGCAGCAGGTGGATGTGCTGGTGGAACGCAGCCGGCTGTCCGCCTCCAGCGGCGGCGGCGCGCTGATCAGCATCGCCGGCGGCACCTGCACGTTGCGCGCGCTGGTCGTCGACGCCCCCGGCTGTGCCGTCGCGCTGGCGCTCGACCGCGTCGAACGCAGCAGCCTGGCCGCAGTGGAACTGCGCCAGGCGCGGATCGGCATGGCCGGCACCGCCAGCGTCCTCGCCAGCATCGATGGGCTCACCATCGATGCCGTCGACGAAGGCGTGCGCTGGAGCGGCACCTGGAAACCGGAATGGCACTGGCGCCAACTGCGGCTGAAGGCGCCACGGCTGGCCAGTGGACTGCCCGAGGAGGTGATCGCCGCCCCGGTCGCACTGGGGCGCTGACGCCGGAACAGCGAGGGACACCCATCGCGGACGCAGCCGATGTCGTCCCCCTGCGATCGTCTCGGGCACTCGCTCTCGCGATCAGCGAGCGGGCCCCGCATCCCCTCCGGCTCTTCGTGCCCAGCCTCGGGACGCTCGGCCGATGCGTGGCCAGTTTTCTGGACTGGCATCGCTGCGCCCGTGACCACGATGCCGGCTTCGCGCTGCCGCCCGCGATGATACCGCGGAGCCGGCGCCACCCGACGGGACCCTGCCCATGCCCGAGACCCTCCTGGTCGTCGACGACGAACCCGCCATCCGCCACGCCATCGTCCGCGCCTTCCCCGAGATGAAGGTGATCGAGGCCGAGACCTGCGAACAGGCGATGGTCGCCATCCATGAGCAATACCCCGATGTCGTGCTGCTCGATCAGCGCCTGCCCGATGGCGACGGCGTCCAACTGATCAACCGCATCCACACCATCGACCTCGAACTGCCGGTGATCCTGCTCACCGGCGCCGGCTCGACCGATCTGGCGGTGGACGCGCTCAAGGCCGGCGCCGCCGACTACGTCGAGAAGCCGTTCAAGATCGAACGCCTGCGCCTGACCGTACGCAACCTGATGGAGAAGCAGCACCTCGGCCGTCAGGTCGCGCGGCTGTCGGGCAAGTCGCATGGCCGGGTATCGATCACCGCGCAGTCGACGGCGATGCGCAAGGTTCTGGCCATGGTGCGACGGGTGGCGGCGGCGCCGGCCACCACCGTGCTCATCCAGGGCGAGAGCGGGGTCGGCAAGGAGCTGGTCGCGCGCGCCATCCACGAACGTTCGGCCCGCCACCCCAAGAATTTCATCGCCATCAACTGCGCGGCGTTGTCCGAGCACCTGCTCGAAGCCGAGCTGTTCGGCTACGAGAAGGGCGCCTTCACCGGCGCCGACAGCAAGGGCAAGGCCGGATTGTTCGAGATCGCCGATGGCGGCACGCTGTTCCTCGACGAGATCGGCGAGATGCCGCTCCAGCTCCAGACCAAGCTGCTGCGCGCCTTGCAGGAACGCCGCTTCCGCCGCGTCGGCGGGCTCACCGACGTCGAGGTCGACGTGCGCGTGGTCGCCGCCACCAACAAGGACCTGCGCGAAGAGGTCGCCGCCAGCCGCTTCCGTCAGGATCTCTATTTCCGCCTGCGCGTCGTGCCCATCCGGGTGCCGCCGCTGCGCGAACGCCCCGACGACATCCTCGCCCTGGCCGGCAACCTGCTCGAACGCCTGTCCGGCGAGCTCGGCCGACCCGGCCTGACCCTGTCGGCCACCGCCCGCGAGGCGATGCAGGCCTACGTCTGGCCGGGCAATGTCCGCGAGTTGGCCAACGCCATCGAACGCGCCGTCATCGTCGCCGAGGGCGAAGAGATCAGCATCGCCGATCTGTGCATGGACGAATCCCTGCCGCGTCCCAAGCCGACCGCGGAGATGGACCTGATGCCGGCGCTGCCTGAAGGCGCCCTGCTCATCCCGCCCGGCGAACGCAACCTGTCGCGGGTCGAGCACATCGTCATCCGCGCCGCCCTGCAGGAGGCGAACGGGCACAAGAGCAACGCCGCCGAGATGCTCGGCATCAACCGCACCACGCTCTACAACAAGCTGCGCGAGATGAACCCCGGCCAGCCCGAGGAGAGCAGCGATTCGTGGACGGCGGTCAAAGTGCCCGCCGCCGGCCAACCCGGCCAGACCTGATCCATCGACCGATCGCTCCATGTCTGATCCGACCCCCAGCGACCCCACCGCCGCCCTGCACGATGAGATCCGCCGGCTGCGCCCGCTGGCCGATCTCGGCCGCATGGCCGCCACCGTCGCCCACGAAGTGCGCAATCCCCTGGCCGGGATCAGCGCCAATGCCGAGGTCATCCGCGAATCGCTGTCCAACCCCGCCGACGTCGAATGCGTCGACATCATCCTCAATGAGGTCGACCGCCTCGGCCGACTGGTCACTGACCTGCTCTACTACAGCCGCGAGCGCGAGCCGGTGATCCAGCCGCTCGATCTCTACCTGCTCGCCTCGACCAGTTGCGACCTCTCCGCCGACACCGCCGAACGTCAGGGTGTGCGGCTGACGCGTTCCGGATCGGGTTTCGCTCTCGGCGACATCGAGCTCAGCCGTCAGGCGCTGCTCAACATCATCCGCAACGGCATCGAAGCCTGCCGACCGGGCGGCCAGCTCACCGTCACCGTCGATGCCGGCGGCATCACCGTACGCGACCAGGGCGGCGGCGTGCCCGAGAAGCTGCGCGCCACCATCTTCGAACCCTTCGTCACCGGCCGTACCCGCGGCCTCGGCCTCGGCGCCACCGTCGCCAAGCGCTGCATGCAGCGTCAGGGCGGCGACGTCCTGCTCGCCGAGACCGGCGAGCAGGGGTCGGCGTTCCGCTTCACGTGGCCCGCGCAATGAGCGGCCTCGTCCACCGGTAACCGGCAACCCGCTACAGCCACTCCGCGTCCCCCTCCGTGGACGTCGTCGTCTCCCGCGGCTCGGGATCGTCCCGTCGCGGCGTGCGCGCCAGGCACACCAGGACGACGTGCTTGGCGCCGGCCGCGCGCAGCGCGCCAGCGGCGGCCGCAGCGGTGGCACCGCTGGTGATCAGGTCGTCGACCAGCACCACCGTCGCCGGCACGCCAGCGCGCGTCGTGAACAGTCCATCGACATTGCGGCGGCGATCGGCGACGGCGAGGCCATGCTGCTCGGCGGCGAGCCGGGTGGTGGTCAGCAGCCGCGCGTACGGCAGACCGCTGCGGCGGGCGAGCGCACGCGCCAAGGCGCTGGCGAGGTGCGGGCCTGGCCGGCGGCCGCGCGCTGGCGGGATGGGTACCACCAGCGCTGGCCCGGCTGGCAACGTCGGCAGGGCCGGCAGCAGGTCGGCGAGCGCGCGCACCGCCGCCGGGCGGGCTCCAGCCTTGGCATCGCCGACCAGCTGCTCGACGAGATCGCGGTAGACGCAGCCCACCGCAACCTCAGCGATGTGCGACAACCCGCGCTGGTCGCAGGCGGAACAGACGGCGTCGACCCGGCTGCGTGGTGCACCGCACCAACGGCAGGCATGGGCGATGCGCGGCGCCTGGTCGACGCAGGCCGCGCACAGACCCGGTCCGGCCGCGCTGCGGCAGCCCGGACAGACGGCAGGCAGCACGAATGCGAGGACGGCGGACCAGGCGACGGCGATCATGGCGCTGGGGTGAGCGCGCGGATCAGGGTGAATGCGCGGCGGCCGGAACCGCGGCCAGCGGCGCGGCGATCAGCTCGCGGAAGACGTCTTCGAGGCTGCGCCGCTCCTCGACCAGTTCGCGCACACCGCCGTAGGCTTCGGCCAGCGCCACCAGATCGCCACGGCGCGCCTCGGCGATCTCGACGGTGAGCCCGGCATCGTCGACGACCACCACGGTCGCCCAGGCCAGGCCGCGCAGGCGCTCGGCCGCCGCTGCCGGCCCGCCAGCGCGCAGGCACAGACGGAGACGGACACGGCCGTGCGTACGCTGGCGCAGCTCATCGATGCCGGCGTTGAGCACGCTGCGGCCCTGATGCACCACCACCACCCGCCGACAGGTCGCCTCGACCTCGGCGAGGATGTGGGTCGACAGCAGGATCGAGTGGCGCTCGGCCAGGCCGCGCACGAGCGCACGGAAATTGGCGACTTGGTCCGGATCGAAGCCCGAGGTCGGCTCATCGAGGATGAGCACCGGCGGGCGACCGATCAGCGCCTGGCCGAGGCCGACCCGCTGCTTGTTGCCCTTGGACAGCTTTTTGATCAGTCGGCCGGCAACCTCGCCGAGGTGAGCAGCATCGAGCGCGTCGATCACCTCGCGGCGGCGCGCCGATGGGGCGACGCCCTTGAGCCGGGCGACGTGGTCGAGGTAGGCCTCGACGCGCATATCGAGGTAGAGCGGCACCTCTTCCGGCAGGTAGCCGATCTGCCGGCGACAGGCCAGCGGATCCGCGAGCAGATCGTGTCCACCGACGCTGGCCGTTCCCGCCGTGGGCGCCAGATAGCCGGTGAGGATCTTCATGGTCGTCGACTTGCCGGCACCGTTCTGGCCGAGGAAACCGACCACGTCGCCGCGCTCGAGGTCGAGATCGACGCCATGCAGCGCGGTGAAGGTCCCGAAGCGCTTGGTCAGACCACGGGCTTTCAACACCGGGTCAGGCATGCGGGCATGGTCGGGACGACGACGAGGGGATGCAAGGATGAGCGTTCAGGCGTACGGCTCGATGGTACGGACGTTCGGCGCCAGGGCGCGAAGGGCGCGAAGGGCGGCCTGCACCTCTTCCCCTCTCAACCTCTCAACCTCTCAACCTCTCAACCTCTCAACCTGCCGTGAATGGTGCGGAGGTGCGGACCGAACGTCCGAACGTTCTCAAGGAACCTTATGCACCGTATTCGCGATCTCGTAGTCGATCGGCGTGCCGTCAGCGGCCTTGGCCTTGATCGTGATCAGCATCTGCATCACCGGTTTGACCGCGCAGCTCAGGGTCACCGACATACCGTCCGCAGACAGCTTGGTGGCGGTCACGGCCAGGGGCTCGCGACCCTTCTCTTTGCTGCCGGGTTTGAAGTCGGGCGAGCCGTAGGCGCCGGTCCACTGGTAGTCCCAGTGCTGGATGGAGAAGTTCTCGGCCTTGCTGGCGCTTTCCGGATCGAGCTTGGCGGTGAAACCGATAGTGATCGCGCCGGCGGCCACGCTGAGGCTGGTCGGCATCGACACCGGCTTACCGGTGTAGCGCACGCGGTTCAGGCTGCCGGTCTTGGCGGCGTCGGTCTGCCAGCCCTTCATGCCGACCGTCCACAACTGGCCGTCCTTGGGATGGAAGCGCGCGCGCAGGATGCCGCTCTTGAAGGCGAGTGGGAAGCGCACCACGCCGCCTTGGAGCAGGCCACCGACATCCTGCGTCACCACCAGGAACAGCGTGCAGTGGCCGTAGGACAGATGGACCATGCGGTTCTTGAACGGACCCCAGAGATCGGTGGTCGACCACGCCTGGCCCCCCGACGAGTTGTCGGATTTCATCGGCAGCCAGCACAGCGGCTTGTCGTAGTCGGTGGGATCGGGAGTGCGATGCGAGGTCGACACCATGCCGAGGAACTTGCCGGGGCCGGTGACCAGGTTCAGTCGGCATGCCGGCATCCAGTTGCCCTGGTTGTCCGAGGACGAGTACTCACCGTTGGGGCCCATGCCGTTGCCGTTGGGTGCGCGCAGGCCGGTGGCGTAGACCTCAGAGGTGCTGCCGTCCTTGCTGACCTTGACCACGCAGCCGTGGAAGGCGGTGGACCACTTCCCGAGATTGGAGCCCTTGTTGTAGTAGAAGTTGCCCTGGGCATCGGTCTGCAGTCCCAGCGCGAACTCGTGATAGTTGGCGGTCACCGGGCAATCGTTGTTGAAATTCTCGTGGAAATCCGCCTCGCCGTCGCCGTCAAGATCCTTCAGCCGGGTGATCTGGTCGCGGCCGATGCAGTACACCTGATCGTCGACGATCTTGACGTCGAGCGGCTGGTACAGGCCAGTGGCGTAGCGCTTCCAGGTGCACGTCGCCAGCGCGCCGCCGAGACCGGAGACCACCCACACGTCACCGTCCATGGTCGACACCGCGCAGCGGTCGCCGTCCTTGAAGAAGTCGATGCCGGTCAGGCGCATGTACGCCTTCCACGGGTTGTCGAAGGGCACCGGCACGGTGTCGACGGTGTAGGCGGCGTTGTCGGCGCCCGGCTGGCCCTGCACGCTGATCGGATCCTTCCAACGCGCCGGTCCGCCCTTGGTCAGCGGCGTCGGATCGACCACCTTCGACGCGGCGAGCATGGCCGGGAATCCGGCGCTCTCCGCCACCGGACCCGACCACACCGCGAGCTGGAATGGCTTGCCACCGGCCGGGACGCGCAGCAGCACACGGGTGCCGTCGACCGCCAGGGCGGCGGCGGCCGGCGCGCCGACCAGTCCGACGCAGATCGCCGTCTCGCCCGCCTTCAGCGTCGCCACGCCGCCGCTGACCGCACCGCTGGCACCGTCCTGTTCGCACACCAGCAGGGTCAACGTGCCGCTGCCGGTGATGGCGAAGTTGCGCGCGAACAGCGCGCCGTCCTCCGATGCCGGCAGTTCGAGCACCTCGGCCTGACCGACGGAATAGGACAGCACGACGCGGCGCTCGTGGAGGTAGATGCCTTTCCACTTCGCCCACTCGCGCGGCAGCGGCCCCTGCGTCTTGGCGCGCGGATCGGTGAACCCGTTGGGTCCGGCCCATCCCGGCCCGGGCTTGGTGGCGAACTTCACCGGACCCACCGCCTTGCTCTGACCTTCGATGCCATCGCGACCGCCGGGCAGCGTGACATCTCCGACCCAGGCCCCGGCGACGCGCAGCAGGTCGGTGTCGAAGCACAGCATCGCCTTGCCGCCGGCGCCAGCGAGGCGGATGCTCACGCCCTTCATGGCGATCTGCTTGGACGGCGCCGGGATCTCGACGGTGCCGGTGATGTAGGGGCCGTAGTCGGCGGTGCCGGCGGGACGCGAACTCTCGGATCCCTGACCGATCGCGGCGGCGGCGACGGCGAACAGGATCAGGGCGGAGCGGGCAGCGGTGGGCATGGAAGCGCTTTCCTCGTCGGGGAGGGATGGTCTTACTCGCCGGGGGGTCCACCTGTTGGGTACGACTTCACCGGGCGCTGCCGACCGGCGATCCCCGGCAGCCGCCGACCATTACCGCCCAGCGTGCAGCCGCTCGATCGCCTGGACCAGTCCCCGCGGCGTCGGGATGTCGGTGAACAGGAAACCGTGGCGCAGAAAGGCCGGGTGCTCGGCCAACGCGGCGTCGCTCGGGCTGCGCACCAGGGCGCGGTCGACGCCGATCACCAACTGCGGCATCAGGCCCTGCGCGAGTTGATCCAGGCGACGGCGCAGGGCGTGGCCGTGCCAGCGATGGAACAATTCGACGGGATGCACGCTGCGGGCGACGGTCACCTGCAGATCGGGCACCACCAGCTCGCCCGTGGGCAGCGGCAGCAATTGGGCGTCGGCCACCGTCCAGTCCGTCTGCCGGGCGACGATGGCCGCGCTGAGCTGACGCACCTCGGCAGGGACGTGGCCGAGAAAGGCGTTATCGCCAGGCAGTCCGAGATCGGCGGAGAGTTCCAGCCGCGCGGTCGTGCGAGCCGGATCGCGCGGCACCGCCACCTCGGCACTGGCCGTCCAGCGCGTGCAGCAGGCCAGCGCGGGCAGGAACAGCGCCAGTTGCAGACCGTAGCGGCTGGCCTGGTCGAGCACGGCGCCGGGGCCGGACACCTCCATCCGCAGCACGCCGGCGTGGTCGGCGCGCACTTCGGCCAGCAGGTGGCGGAACCGCAGCGCGGTGAGCAGGCGCCGACGCCGGCCGGTGTCGGCATCCGCGACCGCGATGTCGAGACGGCGCGCATGCAGCAGCAGGCCCTGGCAGAGCGCCAGGTTGTAGGCGGCGATCAGCGCCTGCGCGTCCCATGCCGGCGCTGCTTCCAGGATCGCGGCGTCGGGAAGATCGCCGTAGAGGCGTTCGGCCAACGACTGCGCGTCGGTGCCCAGACGCGCAGCGATGGCGGCGCGGTGCGCGTCGCAGTCGCCGACAGGCCGCTGCGCTGCCGACACTGACAGCACCGTCGCCGACAGCGCCAATGCCTCGCTGCGCAGATGCGCGGTCGAGGCGGGATCGGCGAAGGTGCAGCGGTCGACGATCAGCTTGTGCAGTCCCTTGGCGACGATCAGGGCGCGGCTGCGGTGCATGATCGGCGTGGCGGCATCCTCGAGATCACCGCGCCGCCGACCGACGCCACCCTGCCAATGCGCGAGCAGGCTGGCGGCCAGCTCGCGCTGCGCCGGCGTCGCCGCGAGCAGCTGCGGCACCAGCCGATCGCCGTCACAGCGGAAGCGCAGCAGCTCTTTGGTGAGCATCGCTCTACGGACCGAGGGTGCGTGGGTGCGAAAGCCCGGCCGGGCGACCGGTGCCGAGTCTACGGGATGGTGGCGTCGCCCGGCGTGGGCGTCGCGGGCGGCACTGCCGCCGAGGCGATCGCGGCCGGTGCTGGCAGGTCGGCGCTGACCGGCGTCTCACCACCATCCGGGTCGGTGGAGCGCGCACGCCGGATCAGTTCGTCCATGTCCTGGCGCTTGGCTTCGCGGTCGTCGTAGGCGAAGCGCAGGCGAGGGAGCAGACGGGTGCGCACCACCGGCGCGTAGGCGCGCTCGACATAGCCGACGGCGTCATCGAGGGCGCGCGCCACCGTGCGTCGCTGGGAATCGCCGCCCAGCACGGTGTAGAAGGCGGTGACCAGTTGCAGATCGTCCGACATCTCAACCCGCGTCACGGTGAGGAAGCCGAGCCTGGGATCGCGCAGATCGCGTTGGATGACCGTGGCGATCTCGCGGTGGAGCAGGGATTCGAGGCGCAGTTTGCGGGTGGGGCCGGGCATGAGGGCGAAGGATCAGGGGCTCGTGGCAGGATGGGGACAGGGGTTGGCGCGCAGGACCACCACAGGAACCGGGGGTGTTCCACCCCTGACCCCGAGCCCCGCGCGTACGCGTGCGCGCTCACAGCGATCGTGAACGCTTTTCCTTGGTGAAGAATTCCATGACGTCGCCGACCTTGATGTCCTGGAAGCCCTCGATGGTCAGGCCGCACTCGTAGCCGTCCTTGACCTCGCGGACATCCTCCTTGAAGCGGCGCAAGCTGCCGACCTTGCCGGTGTGGAGGATGGCGTGGTCGCGGGTGATGCGCATGCCGGCGTCGCGGGTGACCTTGCCGTCGGTGATGTAGAGGCCGGCGACCATGCCCACCTTCGAGGTGTTGAAGGTGTTGCGCACCTCAGCGTGGCCGGTGACCTTCTCGACCACTTCGGGATCGAGCAGACCGGAGGCGGCCTTCTTCAGGTCGTCGAGCAGTTCGTAGATGATGGTGTAAGTGCGGATCTCGATGTCGGCCTGGTCGGCCTGCGCCCGCGCCTTGGCGTCGGCGATGACGTGGAAGGCGACGACCATGGCCTTGGAGGCCTCGGCCAGGGTGATGTCGCCGGCGGAGACGGCACCGACACCGCTGTGGATGACGGTGACGCGCACCTCGTCGCCCGACAGTTCGCCGATGGTCTTGTTGAGCACCTCAAGCGAGCCCGAGGCATCGCACTTCACGATGACCTTGACCTCCTTCTTCTTGGAATGCGCAAGGTCGCCGAACAGCGTCGCCGCGGTGGTGACCTTGGCGCGCGCGGTCAGCTCGCGCTCGCGCTGCTGCTGCAGGCGCAGGGCGGCAGCCTCGGCGGCCTGCTTGAGGTCGTCGACGACCTGGAAGCGATCGCCGGCGCGCGGCATCTCGGACAGGCCGATGACCTCGACGGCGTGGCTGGGTCCGGCGAGCTTGAGCCGTTCGCCCTTCCAGTCGGCCATGGCGCGGACGCGCCCGTAGCCGACGCCGGCGAGGACGATGTCGCCCACCGCCATGCTGCCACGCTTGACCAGCAGGGTGGCGGTGACGCCCTGGCCCTCGTGGCGATGCGCTTCGATGACCACGCCGGAAGCCTTGGCGAAGTGGTTGGCCTTGAGTTCGAGGATCTCGGTTTCCAGCGCCAGGCGGTTGAGCAGCTCGTCCAGGCCCTGGCCGGTGGTGGCGCTCACCTTGATCACCGCCACCTCGCCGCCCCATTCCTCGGCCTGCACGCCGTGCTCGGCGAGCTGGCGGATGACCTTTTCCGCGTCGGCGGTGGGCTTGTCGATCTTGTTCATCGCCACCACCAGGGCGACGCCCGCGGCCTTGGCGTGGTTGATCGCCTCGATGGTCTGCGGCATGACGCCGTCGTCGGCGGCGACCACGATCAGTGCCACATCGGTGGCCTGGGCGCCGCGCGCGCGCATCGCCGAGAAGGCCTCATGGCCGGGCGTGTCGATGAAGGTCACTTCGAGGCCGTCACCGGTGGAGACGGTGTAGGCGCCGATGTGCTGGGTGATGCCGCCGGACTCGCCGGCCGCGACCTGGGTCTTGCGGATGGCGTCGAGCAGGCTGGTCTTGCCGTGATCGACGTGGCCCATGACGGTGACCACCGGCGGACGCGGGGCGAGATCCTCGGCCTTGTCCTGGATCTCCTCGACCAATTCCTCCTCGGCGCTCTTGGGCGCCACGAAGGTGACCGTCTTCTTGAACTCGGAGGCGAGCAGATCGACGGTGTCCTGATCGAGCACCGAGTTGATGCTGCCCATGACTCCGGCGACCAGCAGCTTGGCGATCACCAGCGACGACTTGATGCCCGAGGCCTCGCAGAATTCGCGCACCGTGCACGGCAGCGCGATGGAGAACTCGGTCTTGCCGGACAGGTCCTCTTCCTCGGTCGACAGCGGGCGACGACGGTTGGCGCGGGCGGCGGCTTCTTCCGGCGTCTCGTCCTTGTCGGTGCGATGGTCGCGCGAATCGCGGCGCGGCCCACGCGGCGGACCGCCGGGACGGTTGGGACCGCCAGGACCGCCAGGACCGGGACGTCCGGGACCACGCGCGGCACCGGGACCACCCGGGGTCTTGGTGCGGTCGATGGTGACGAAGCCGGGCTTGCGGCGCAGGCGCTCGGCGGCCTTGGCCTCGCGCACCTTGTTCTGCATCGCCAGATTCTTGCGGATGTTCTCCTGGATCAGCCGACGGCGATCCTCGGGCGACAGCGCCTCTTCGTTGATCGGCGCCCCCGGCGCGACCACCACCGGCTTGGGCATCGCCTTGATCGAGTGGTCGGCCTTCTCGTGGGTGGCCTTGGCCAGGCTGGCGAGCTTCGAGCCCAGTCCGGAGATGCCCTTGGCGGCCAGTTGGGCCGGCTTGGCCGGGACGGTCGGCGCCACGGCGGGCGTCGACGGTGCCAGGGCGACGGGGCCGCCAGCAGGGGCCGACGGGGCGGCGCTGACCGGCGTGCCGACGCCCGCGGATGCCGCGGCTGCGACGTCCGCAGCCGGGGCTGCCGCAGCAGCGGCAGGAGGCACGGCCGCAGGCGCAATCGCCGCGACTTCGGGTGGCGGACCGCTGCGCAGCGCGGCCAGTTCTACGGCGATGCGCCGGGCCTCGGTTTCGCGCTTGCGGAGGTCCTCTTCGGCGGCGTGGCGGCGGGCATCGATCTCGCCCTTGGCGAGCTCTTCAAGTTCGGCCTGCATGCGGGCGGCTTCGAGGGCGGCGGCTTCCTTGACCACGCGCTCGGCCTCGCGTCGTGCCAGCTCCTCTTCGTGCTTCTTCCGCTCGGCGGCGATGTGCACCTCTTCGTCCTGGCGCTTCTTGTCCTCTTCGTCGGCCAGCTTCTTCTTGCGCGTCAGCGCGCTCTTCTTGGCGGCGAGCGACCGGTTGTGCTTGTCCTGGAACTGCTTGGGGATGATCGGCGTGAACGGCTTGCCGTCGACGGTCTCCAGGCCATCGCAGGCGAGGATGCGATCGATCTCCTTGTCCTTCAGCGGCGAATCCATGCCCTTGGGCAGCGGAATCGACAGGTCATCCTCCACCACCTCACGCAGCAGGTCGGGTTCCAGGCTGTGCTCTTTGGCCAGCTCACTGAGCGTCGTTGACATTGGGCTGCGGGATCCTGTCGCGGGGGTTCTGGCTCAGACGCTGGGCGCAGCGGGCGGGCTGCCAAGCATGCCGGCGGCCTCGGCGGCGGCGGCCTCGGCGGCGGCGGCATCGTCAGCAGCGGCGGCAGCCTCCTCAGCGGCGGCCTCGGCGGCGGCGCGACGCTCATTGTCCTCGCGCCGGCGCATGATTTCGTCCTTGTCCCCGCGCTGATCGACGGACAGCAGGCTGTCGGCCTTGTCGATCAGCTTCTTGGCCGCCTCGGCGTCGATCTTGTGCTCGGCGAACGCCTCGGCGATGCGCTCGGGCGTCTGCGCGGCGATCACGGCCAGCGAGTCGAGGTGGTTGTCGAGGAAGATCTCGCGCAGGTAATCGGTCATCAGCCCGGCGTCGATCAACTGCTGCACCTGCTCGGCCCCGGCGGCGCGGTCCTTGCTGGCGGTCTCTTCGCTCATCACGTCGATCTTGTAGCGGGTCAGCCGCGCCGAGAGGCGGACGTTCTGACCGGCCTTGCCGATGGCGAGCGGAAGCTGGTCCTGGCTGACCACCACGCGGGCGCGGTCGCGGAAGGTGTCGTAGGAGATGCGCAGCACGCGCGCCGGCTTCAACGAGTTCTCGATGTACTGCGCCGGATCCTCGGCCCACGGGATGATATCGATCTTCTCGCCGCCGAGTTCGTCGGTGACCTTGGTGATGCGGCTGCCGCGCATGCCCACGCACGATCCCACCGGGTCGATGCGCGCGTCGGTCGAGGCCACGGCGATCTTGGTCCGCCGGCCGGGTTCGCGGACGATGCCCTTGACCTCGATCAGGCCGTCGGCGATCTCGGGGATCTCGGCCTTGAACAGTTCCTTGACGAAATTGGCATGCGTCCGCGAGAGCACGATGCGGACGCGCTGGCCCTTCTTGCCCACCGAGAGCACGTAGGCGCGGATGACGCTGCCCGGACGGTAGACCTCGCCGGGGATCTGCTCCTCGCGCGGCAGGATGGCCTCGGTGCGGCCGAGGGTGATGATCTGCATCCCGCGCTCTTCGCGCATGATGGTGCCCGAGACGATGGTGTGCTCGCGGGTGACGAAATCGTCGTAGACGATATCGCGTTCGGCCTCTTTGAGCTTTTGGACGATGACCTGCTTGGCGATGTTGGCGACGATGCGGCCGAGCGCCTCGAGTTCGACCGGCTTGTCCTCTTCGAAGGCGCGGATCTCGCCGGTCTGGCGGTCGATCGACACGCTGAACTCGCCCTTGGCGTCGAAGCGTTTCTGGGCCGCCTGCAGCAGGGCGTGCTCGATCTCGTCAAGAATCAGGTTCTTGTCCACGCCGCGTTCGCGGCTGATGGTATCGATGAGGCGGATGAACTCGGCAGCCGATTGCATGCAGCACCCGATAGGGCGAGGAGATGAGGCAAAAAAAGCGTGAGGCCTACGACCCCACGCTCGGTTGGATCACCGAAAATGGTTCGGCAAGCTACGAGAGGCATCCAGGGGGTCAAGCGCGGGATCAACGGGCCGAGCGGGATTTCCCGCTGTTACTTGCTCAGGGGCTTCGCCCCCGCGGCCCTGCGGGCCTGCCCCCACGGGCTTGGTCGTGGCTCGGCTTCGTCGGCTGCGCCTCCTCAACCGTGGGCGGATGGCTTCGCCATCGTATCCGCCCACC